>Ga0193719_10000679_pt1 | contig 12954 bp, 12 predicted proteins | sample U2a2metaG_FD_160103 | JGI IMG/M metagenome (GOLD analysis project Ga0193719, IMG submission 160103) | Soil microbial communities from a riparian zone of the East river system, Colorado, United States - U2a2 | ecosystem: Environmental > Terrestrial > Soil > Riparian zone | place: USA: East... | reverse complement strand
CGACGAGAGAGACATTAAGCTCAGTAACTCATCCGCCTTTGAGGCATCGTAAGTTACCGGTGAGGGGGACCGCTGACCTCTTGTTTTGCGTCGCACGCTTGCGTCAACTGCTCCAGCCCACAAGACTCTTTCCGTCTGGGTTGCTAATCCTGTTGGAAGGACCAAACCACAAGTCTTGTCGGACTCTGCCTTCAACGCCTTCAGGCTTTGCACTAGCTTGGCAGGAATGGGAGGGCGAAAAGGGGTGTCCTCTCAGTTTTACGCATTGGCATCGCGAGGGAGACATAGGAAAAATGAGGACGGTTCTCCCGCCTCACGCCAAAAGAGACAAAACTCACCCAACTTTCGTCGGCCCACAGTTCGCTATTTCATAAGCACGCTGGAGGGCTTCCGTCGTTTGTGCTGCAAATGAGGAGGATCCACCCCGAGGATTCCCAGGCTGGGGGAACAGAAATCCAGTGGTTTTGGATTTCATCCAAGTGAATCCTCCTCTTCGATCACTTACTGCTCGCGTCTGGCGGCATCCGCATCCGCCGCCAGATCGTGCAGCATTTGAAAGAACGCTGGCGATTGACCGACAAAAAGGCCGTCCGCCGTGAGTGCCTTGACCGCGCCCATCGCAGCGCCCCGAGTCTTAGTCGGGCGAATGATCGAACAAACCGGGAACTTTCGGCTCAGAAAGGGGCAGGCCTCGGGCATGATCAGGTTGGTCTCGAAGTCCTCCCCACCGATGGCATCCAGGTCAGGGAACATTAAGCCATTGGTGGAGTCGGTCAGAGGAGCAATAGGCGGCTTTACCGCAGCGCCCGCCTTGTCATGCCAAATCTGGAAATGGGCGGTCTCAGTCGGTCCGATACTAAGCAGAATTCGCAAGGCCACCGCATTATTTACCCTCTGAGCGAGCGATGGGTAAAGGCTATTGCCCCCTTGCTCGATGGTGCCGAAGTGGAAAGCTGCGGTGTTGGCGATTGCCTGGATGTGGTCGTTAGGACTCAGGTCATCATCGCTTCTGGGGATTGCCGGAAACTGTCCCATACTCAAACCGGGGATTGCCTGGGGAAACTGGAAGTTAGGATCGAGGTCGGGATTTTTCGTGCGACTGCGGTAGCGCGTATACCAACTGGTGTCCACGGAGAGCTGCATGAGGTTTGTAAGCCGACCGATTTGCCGGGCCCCAGTTGCTTTACTGCTCGGCAAAGTGCGGAACTGATCCAGATTCACGGCATCCGCGCCTTTCGAAGACAGGTAGGCGTTGATGAACTGGAAGTGGGTCAACTCATCCTCGGTATTGTCGTGAATATACTGAGGCATGTCGTCGTCGAGCGCCTCCAGGGCAGCGGTGTAGGGTTCACTCCCACTCCCGCCCGGTACTTCGTCGTCTTGGATTCCGCCCAGTTCGTTGTACTGTACCCACAGGTCGGTCTCAAGGATTTCAGCGGCGGCGAGAAATCTTAGGATGGCCGCATCTCCCTTACCGAGGGCACCCCTACCTTCCTCCTGATCGTGAGCGAATAGGGACGAACTATTGACCAAGAGCCCGGCACCCAACGTTGCCGCACCGACCGCTAATCCGTTCTTCACAAACGAGCGCCGATTGCGCGAGTCGTTCGAGGTCTCTATTTTTTTCATGAGAATCTCCTCTCCTAAAGCTTGACATCGAGCATCAAGCAGCTGGCGTTTCAGTGGCGAGGCATGTTCGGCGATGTGAGCTCGACGATTTGCCCGTGGTTAAATAGGCAGCCAGCCTACATCGGGTGCGGACCCGCGTCTGTCATGCGTTTGTCCGAGTCTTGTAAAATTATTTGCCCGTTCCCATGAACCGAAGCGCGGGAAACTTTGAACGGCTGTATCGAGGCAGCACTTGAAACCGAACAAGCATACGGCGCAGGGCGAGCCGCCGAACTCTTGCCGCATGAGAGGATTGCTTCGCTGATTTGCTATTTTGAGCTAGCGAACTAACAAAGCCGCCACCCTCGACAGGCAAGAAGAATTGCCCCACGAAGCTTCATTGCAGCTTTCACTCATAACGTCTTCGCCTTCGTGAATAAATTTTATCCAACGCTCTTTAGGAAACAATCCAGTCCTAGCAATGAGTCGCCCTCCTGCGAATGATCAATTCATTGCGGCCTGCTATAACTTGGAACGCAATGGATAACGATCATTTGCGCGCGTGATGCACGCACGACGATTTCGACGACTCCGCTTATCGGCTTTGCATTGATGGCAGGGGTAAAAGCGCACGCATGTCCCGGGAATGCGCGGCGTGCTGCCATTCTTTTTCAGCTTGAACCGCGCTCTCTGCGGTGGCTTCCAGCACGGTCTTTTGAATGGCCTCTACTATCGGGTACGGATTCTGGCCAGAGGCCAAGACCAGTGTCAGTTGATCCCAAAGCCATTGGCCCGAAGTGGGCTGTCGACAAGCTGATTGGGTTCGCCCTACGCGACGGCACGATCCCTCTCGGGGATTCACTCATTCTAGTCAGCGGGCGCGCTGGATTCGAACTCGTGCAAAAATCCGTTATGGCCGCTATCCCGGTTCTAGCAGCCGTCGGCGCACCGTCCAGTCTTGCCGTGGAGGTAGCGCACCGTTTTGGCATGACCTTGGTAGGTTTCCTGCGCGGCCAACGCTTCAACATCTATTCAGGCAATTGGAGGATTGATTGAAACTTCGCATTCATGGCGACTCGCTGCGTCTGCGGCTGAACCGTTCCGACGTCGAGCAATTCCGGACCTCAGGCGTTTGCGCGGCAGCGTTGCGATTTGACTCCAATTCTCAGCTGGCCTACACGCTGGAGACGTCTTCGCAGTTGACCGCAATGGAGGTTCGGTATCTCCAGGACTGTATCCGCGTTCTGCTACCGCTCGACATGGCTCAGGAATGGGCGGGCTCCGACCGGATTTCGCTTTCCCTCAACCGCACCGGCGCTAGCGGCCCCTCGCTGTTGATTGAGAAGGATTTTCAGTGTCTTCACCGCGACGAGACGAACCCGGCCGATGATATGGATGCATTTCCGAATCCCGCGGGATAGGCGCGGATTCGGAGAGTGTCGACGGCTTGCTCGAAGAAAAAAATGGGTTCGAGGCTGACGTAGAACACGGTGCGGTCAAGCTCAAGATTCGAGTCGCATCTTGAACAAAAACAATGCGATCGATCGTGATGTGGTTGATCATGATCATAGAAATGCTGACCGTTCGGCCGGATTCCAGATATATCAAGAGGCCGAGGCATCAAGGGCACAGTCCCCACCGCCCACGCCGCGATTGGAAGCTCGGAAGGAATCGACAGAATCGCCGGTTCAGGCCCGCTTAAACCGAGTGTCCGGCCCCTGCGTTAGTCCTCGTCTTTCGTCGCCTCTTCACTAAACGCGGGGTCTCCCCCTACGCCTGCCGAATTCGGCAGTCATGGGACTGAATGGGGATACCGTTGTACAATGCTTCCGGTTTTCGAAGTCAACGGGAAAGTGAGGTTACTAGGCCTAACCGTTAAGGAGGACGTATGAGAAAGCTACGTATTGCCGGTCTTCTCGTTTTCGCGTTCGTGCTTTCCATCTTGGCCATCGCCGCCGATGAAGCCAAGAGCCTACCCAAAGAGGTCCCCGATTTTGACGTGCACGGAATCAGCATGACCGAATGCCAGTGCACTGCTTACGCCTGTCCGTGCCGCTCGAATGGCCATCCCGACCATGGCAGCTGCGACGCCGCGGACTTTACCTATATCAAGCAGGGCCACTATGGAAAAGTTGACATGGGCGGCTTCAAGGCTGTGGTCATCGGCGACCTGATCGATCACGATACTAGCAAGGTCCAAGGCACCGTGTACTTCGACAAGAGTTCCACCCCAGCGCAGCGGGGCGCATTCAATGAAATGCTCGCGTTCATGTTCGGATGGAACCCGCCCCGCATTGTTGGCACCAAAGTTGTCTCGATTGACTTCAAGGTCTCTCCCGACAAAAACACTTACACGCTCACGATTCCCGATATCCTCGAGGAAAAGGGCGTGATGAAACGGGACAGCGCGGGCAAGCCTCTACACCTTGTTCCCGCAATGGATCTTTGGGGCAACCAGATCACCTATCTCGATAACGTCGTTTTCAAATATCACGACAAAGGCGTCGGCGAATGGGACCTCTCGGGCCACCAGGCCAATGTGAAGGAATTCCATACGACGAAAGAGATGTATGCCAATAAGAAGCTGCTGCTGCAGCACGGAGACATGACCGGCACCTGGACCGCAGAACAGAAAAAAATGATTGAGGATATGGGAATGAAGCCGGAATAGTTGGAGTGTGGTTGAAATGAGCCCTACCCTCTGGGACGGGGCTTTCATTTGTATCGAGCGAAAAGAATTTCTCGCCACGTTCATGGTTCCGTTATGTTCTGAGGAACGAAGGGTTATTCGTAGCGCAGGGCCACCGTGGAGTCGACCTCGGCGGCACGGAGTACTGGAACATAGCTAGCGAGCATGGCGACAGTAATAAGTGCGATTGGAACGCACATAACGCTAGATCCCTATCGGGGCTGCTCCAGGCAGAAACGCGTGGGATGCACAGGTCGTGTGGTCGGGGCAGTTTCGATAGGGTAGTTTGAACTGAGCCGCTGGCGTTTGCGGCGGATGGGGGTGAGCTATGGGAATTGAATCGACTTTGATTTGCAACTCATTGTAGAAAGAGGAGTTGCGCGATGAGGCAGTTATTGATGTTCAGCGATGTACTGCTGGTGTCGCCATTCATGTCTATGTCATCGTAGCGCTGGACGGTGAGTTCTTCAAGGCTCCAACGGCGCTTCAGACTGTACACACGGTAACGTCCGCCGCGCCAGCGGCTTCGTTCAAACGCGCAACCCGGAAGTCGACTGGAGTTAAGCGGCCTTGTCAGTACTGATCCGCTTGGTACCCGTTTGGATTACTTCCTCCTCCGAATGCTTGCGACTCTGAGAATTTCGCAAGGACTTAACCCAGCGCCTAATTGCGGTAATTCCCACGGGAGAACCGGGTAGGAGCAAAGTTGAAGATAAGCCTCGGGCGTTCTGGCATATTTTGCATGCACAATGGCGTATTTTGCATATCGAGGCACTTGGCGAACATCTAAATTAGGTGCATGTACAACGCGAAAGCTTACTCCGCTGCCAGTGCGACATCGCCGCTAGCCTCCACCACAATCGCGCGACGCGACCCAACCGAACATGACGTACAGATTGAAATTCTCTACTGCGGCATCTGTCACTCCGATCTGCACCAAGTCCGCGACGAGTGGAAGGACGCGATGCCCACCGTTTATCCCTGCGTCCCCGGGCACGAAATTGTCGGCCGCGTTACCCAGGTCGGCTCAGCGGCCTCCAAGTTCAAGCCCGGCGACCTCGCTGCGGTTGGCTGTATGGTCGATTCCGACCGCACCTGCCCTGAGTGCCAGGCGGGCCTCGAGCAGTTCTGTCCGAATTTCACCTTAACTTACAACTTCCCTGACAAGCATTTGGGAGGCATCACCTATGGCGGCTACTCCGACAGTATCGTCGTCGACCATAGGTTTGTCCTGCGCGTCCCTCCGAACCTGAAGCTTGCCGGAGCCGCTCCCTTGCTTTGCGCCGGCATCACTACTTACTCCCCCATGCGCCACTGGGGCGTCACCAAGGGCAAGAAAGTTGGCGTGGTCGGTCTCGGCGGACTGGGCCACATGGGCGTGAAGTTTGCCCACGCGCTCGGAGCCCACGTTGTCGTTTTCACAACTTCGCCGAGCAAAAAAGAAGACGCACTCCGCCTCGGGGCGGATGAGATCGTCATCTCGCGGAACGCGGACGAGATGCAAAAGCACGCTAGCAGCTTTGACTTCATTCTCGACGCTGTCTCCGCCGAGCACGACATTAACGCTTACATCAATCTGTTGCGCCGGGATGGGAACATCACCCTGGTCGGCGCGCCGGAGAAGCCTCTCGCTGTTCCCGCATTCGGCCTGATCATGGGACGCCGCAGCCTCTCCGGTTCGCCCATCGGCGGTATCGCTGAAACCCAGGAGATGCTCGACTTCTGCGGGCAGCACAACATAACCGCTGATGTCGAGGTCATCCCGATCCAGAAGGTTAAGGAAGCTTATGAGAGACTGCTCAAGTCGGATGTAAAGTACCGCTTCTCCATCGACATGACTTCTCTCAAGTCTGAGTAAAGCGATGAATAAGCACTTTCGTTTCTCTGGCAGCACCTTCCGCAAATTAGAAGAACTGGGAGTCCGTGCCTCTGCAGTCCTGCGTCGGGCCGGGCTTCCCCAGGGTTTGATTGATCAGCCTCGCGCGCTCCTCAACACGGAGGAACTCTTTGCCCTCTGGCGGGCCGTGGGCGAAGTCAGCGCCAACCCGGCCATCGGTCTCCTGCTCGGCACAGAAACGAAGACTGAACGATTCCACCCGATTAGTCTCGCCGCTCTTTCGACCGAGAACTTCGGCGCGGCCATAGACCAAATGGGTCGTTACAAGCAGCTCACCTGCCCAGAAGAGATCCTGCAGGAAAAGGACGACGAACAGTGGACCGTGCAGTTCCGATGGCTCCTGGCTGATGAAGTGGAGCCTCCGGTATTGATTGAATGCTGTTTCGCGTGGGTGCTCTCAGTTGCTCGGCACGGGACGGGTACTCGCGTATCGCCGTTGCGGGTGGAATTTGTGCAACCTCGCGCCCACTTAAAAACGATTGAGCGTCACTTTGGGTGCTCCGTGGTCTGTGGGTCCCCCAGAAACGCGATCGTGTTTCGCGCCTCCGACGCTCAGCGGCCGTTCGTCACGCGTAATGCTGAACTGCTAGCAATGCTCGCGCCGCAATTCGAGAGCGAGTTGAAACAGGAGAACGGCGACGAGAACTTCGTCGAGCGCGTACGGTTTGCCGTAAAGCAAAAGCTCACCGGCCGGCGTCCCACCATCGAGGGCATCGCCGATGCGCTCCATCTCAGTTCTCGAACCTTGCAGCGGCGATTGCAAGACGAAGGCTCCAGCTTTCAGCGCGTTCTAGAAGAAGCTCGTCACCAGCTTGCTCGCCACTATCTCAATAACTCGGTCCTCGAATTGAATGAAGCTGCCTACCTTCTCGGATATGAGGACGGAAACTCCTTCATTCGCGCTTTTCGCGCTTGGGAGGGAGTTCCGCCGTCTCGCTGGCGCGAACAACAGCGTGCAAGGGCAGCATCTTAACCGAAATTCATCTGTAGAAGGAGAAACGATGCAAAAGCGCAAACTTGGAAAAAGCGATCTCGAAGTGTCCGCTATCGGACTCGGCTGCATGGGCATGAGCTTTGGCTACGGTCCGGCCGCAGACAAGAAGGAAATGATTTCGCTGATTCGGACGGCGGTCGAACGCGGCGTCACATTCTTCGATACCGCTGAAGTATACGGTCCATTCACAAATGAAGAACTTGTGGGCGAAGCCCTTGCTCCATTCCGCGATCAGGTGGTGATAGCAACGAAGTTCGGCTTTGCGCCTGATCCCAACGGCGGACCAGGGTGGACGGCCTTAAATAGTCGACCAGAACACATCAAGGAAGTCGCCGAGGCCTCCCTCAAGCGACTTAAGACCGATGTCATCGACGTGTTCTATCAGCACCGTGTTGACCCGAACGTGCGCATCGAGGATGTAGCAGGAGCGGTGAAAGACCTGATCGAGCAAGGCAAGGTGAAGCATTTCGGCCTTTCTGAACCAGGAGTGCAGACAATCCGTCGCGCACACCGAGTCCAGCCGGTCACGGCAGTTCAGAGCGAATACTCACTCTGGTGGAGACGCCCTGAACAGGAGCTGTTGCCGACCCTCGAAGAACTCGGGATCGGATTCGTTCCCTTTAGCCCTCTTGGTAAGGGTTTCCTCACGGGCAAGATCGACGAAAATACACAGTTCGACAGTACCGATTTTCGCAACGTCGTCCCTCGCTTTACCCCAGAAGCTCGAAAAACGAATCAGGCGTTGGTTGATTTCCTTAGCAAGGTCGCAGAACGAAAGAAGGCAACACCTGCTCAGGTAGCCCTGGCTTGGCTGCTTGCGCAGAAGCCGTGGATTGTTCCGATCCCAGGGACAACGAAGCTTCATCGTCTGGAAGAGAACCTTGCAGCGGCTTCTGTCGAACTCACCCCGGACGATCTGCGTGACATCAATAGCGCCTCTTCAAAGATCAAAGTGGAAGGGGCGCGGTATCCGGAAAGACTGGAGCAAATGACTGGCCGCTAAAGGCTACCGGACTAAAGGAAGCGCGAGGAAAAGCAGCATGCGAATTGGCGTCTTAGGTTCCGGATTGATGGGTGCCAAGCTTGGAACGATCTTCGCGCGGGTGGGACATGAAGTCGTGTTCAGCTACGCGCGAAGCAACGACAAACTCAAGAGACTGGCACGCGACGCCCAAGGGAATGCACTCGCCGGTACGCCGGACGAGGCTGCGAAGGAAGCGGACGCGCTCCTCCTGGCCGTGCATTGGTCCCGAATCGACGATGTACTGAAGCAGGCAGGCGATTTGGCTGGCAAGGTCATCGTGACCTGTTCACTGCCGATGGATGCTGGCAATACGCAACTCATCGTCGGCCACAACTCGTCGGGAGCGGAAGAGCTTGCAAACAAAGCTCCGGGGGCTCAGATGGTATCGGCTTTCAATACCGTGCCCAGCGAAGTGCTGTTTGGCGTATTTGAAGCCCGGCGCAAGTCGATGCGACCCAGTCTGGTGTATTGCGGCGACGACAAGAGTGCCAAAGATGTCGCGGCCAGGTTGATTCACGACGCGGGTTTTGATCCCGTCGATTGCGGTCCCCTTCGGATTGCTCGGTACACCGAACCGTTCGCATTGTTGGTTGGCCAACTCGCATACGAGGGGGACGGCGGACCGGAACTGTCGTATCGGTTGGAGCGGTTTGCGAAATAGAAGATCAAGTTCAACTGAAGAATTTCAGAAAATGCAAATCAAAAGAATTGGCTTGCAACCGCCTGCCAAGGGACCGTCAGAATGGTTCACTGGCAATGTACGGATTGATCCGCTTTTTCAGGCACCCGATCCGGCACTTGTTCAAGGCGCAAGTGTAATATTCGAGCCGGGCGCGCGGACTGCATGGCACACGCATCCGCTCCGTCAGACCCTGATCGTAACGGCCGGTTGCGGCTGGGCACAACGCTGGGCGAGCCGATTGAGGAGATTCGGCGAGGTGACGTGGTGTGGGGCTACGCCGACCACGGCCATGACGCACATCGCCATTCAGGAAAAGCTCGACGGGAAGGTTGTCGACTGGATGGAACAGGTCAGCGACGAACAATACCAGGCCGTCCAGAGGTAAGCTAACGCTGGCGACCTACCTTTTATGACCGCACTATCCGGATGGGAAAACTTCTACGTAATCGTAGGCTCGTCTGCCGGCGCGCTGATTGGTTTACAGTTCGTCGTAATAACCCTCATTGCCGACATACCTATCGGAGACGGTGCGGCACAGGCCGGCGACGCGTTTGCGACGCCGACCATCATTCACTTCGGAGCCGTACTGCTGCTGGCAGGGGTTCTAAGTGCTCCTTGGCGCGGGATCGCTCCCGCTGCAGTTCTCTGGGGACTGCTGGGTCTCAGTGGGGTTGTGTACACTGCCATCGTGGCTCGTCGTCTCCAGCGACAGATCGCATACAAGCCAGAATTTGAAGACTGGTTGTTTCATCTTCTGCTGCCGTTTGCGGGATATGTAACGCTGTCAGCCTGTGCATTAGCAGCTCGCTCCCACGGTGCCGAGGCGCTATACGGCGTGTCAGCGGCGGCAATGCTGCTCCTATTCATTGGCATTCATAACGCCTGGGATGCCGTCACATACCACGTCTTTGTTCAGAGACGAAAACACAGGAAGCCGAGCGGCGGCGCCGAGTAGGCCAACCGCGACTGCAATCAGCCCTCTGGGGGTGGCGGATTACCACCGACAAACGCAACCTGTATTGACTGATCTGGCTAACTTCCGGTGACGCCTACTCGGAAGAAATGTTGATATCAGGTCCCTGGATGGTGGATTTCCAATGCTTCCTCGTGCGGTCCACAAACTAGCAATCTCGTCACTCCAGAAGGTTCCACGCAGAATTCATCGCCATATACCGTAACGGTGAAAACAAAGGCAGTTAGCCTTGCGGATCCATGCGGGCCATTTCGGGCGTGTTTTTTGTTCGTTCCGGCAGCCAACTGAATCTTCTTTGTTGTCGTCTCAAAACCGGACTAAGAACGACCACAAGATCTTGTCGGATGGAGGCGTGACCAATGAAAGCTTTGTCATGTGCACTAGGAATTGTCTTAGGCGTGCTTGTCTTATCGACATTCGCACTGAGTCAGGATCGACTATCGCCGAACGATCAGCGCGAGTTCGACAAATACTACTCCAAGTGGGTAAACGACACCCGCAAGAATGACAGGGACGACATCGCTAAAGACATCAGCCATATGCAGGAGATCATGAGCCGTAACAACATCCCGGCGGACGTGCCATTTGAGCGTATCGCGAGCACCGGCGACGCCTACGACGCTTCTGCATACCGGGGTCGTTTGTCCGGGGACGAGCAGCGAGACTTCGATAAGTACTACACAAAATGGGTAAATGATACGCGAAAGAACGATCGGGACGACATCGGCCAGGATGTACGACACATGCAGGAAATCATGGCGAAAAAGAACATCCCCGCGAATGTCCCCTTCGATCGAATTGCGAGTAGCGGCTATTCGGGCGAAAGCAATCGTGACTCCTATCCCGCCAAAGGCAGCTGGCGAAACCGTCTCTCTCGCGATGACCAACGCGACTTTGACGCGTACTATGCGCGATGGGTGGAAGATAACCGTGCGAACGACCGCGAACGTATCAGCCGGGACGCCGGATATATGCAAACCATCATGTCCCGAAATAACATCCCCGCGGATGTCCCTTTTGACCAAATCGCAAGCGCCGAGCCCTACTCTAATGGCAACTACCGGAGCGGCGATGATCGGTCGTGGCAAGGCAGGTTGTCGGAAGGCGACCAGCGCGAATTCGACAGATCCTATTCGGACTGGTTAGAGGACACGCGGAAGAATGATCGCGATGACATCGATCGCGACGTTCGCCGTATGCAAGACATTATGGCGAGAAACAATGTTCCCGCTAACGTCCCCTTCGATCGCATTGCTTCGCCAGACGCCGATCGGCGACATTAAACGGTCTATCGTGGTGCTGGAGGTGTTGCGATCACGCCTCCAGCGCTCCGGATTAAGTTGGGGTGCGGCGTTCCGCCAAATCCGTTTACGATCACACACAACGCGGCACCATCTCCAGATCAGATTCCTTCATCGACTCTCGCAGATCCCAATGCACCAGAAAACGACTGCAACCATCCCAGCACGCTGCATAAGTAATAGAACGTACCCGACAGGTTGATATAGGAAACATCAACGTGCCAGTGCTGATGCGGCTGCAGCGGCTGTTCGAATCCGGTCCCCTTGCGCGACGGTTTGCTTTTCCAGCGCGACAGCAGTCCCGCTTGTTTCAGCACTCGCCATACGCTCGCCGGACTGACCGCCACCACATCTTGATCTAACATCATGAACGTCAGTCGCCGATAGCCTTCCAATGGATTCTTCAGATGGAAATCAATGATGGCCGTCTTCTCCCACATCTCCAACCAGAAATCTCGGGGTATCCAACCGTTGTGCTCATTCACTCGCCCATAGCGCTGTCGCCACTCGTAGAACTTACTGCTAGTCACGCCCAGCCAACCGATGAATCGTCCGACGCCGATCTCGCTCTTCTCCCACCAGCGCCGGACGAAATCCACCACCTGGTCCCGCACATCATGCGGCACCCAGGTCGCGGTCAGAGTTCCCCAAGACTTTTTTTTAACGCGATGTGCTCCGCCATCAGCTCGGCCAGGACCTCGTCCTTGGTTTGAACTTTCTTCTCCAAGAACTCAATCCGCTTCTGTTTCTCCTCCACCTGGCGGTGGGGATGTTCCGGCGTCTGGAAGGCGGACGCTCCATTCTCGAAGAACTCTTTTTGCCAGCGGTAGAACACCGTCGGCTGCAGTTCTAGTTCTTCACACAGGTCAGAAACCGCAACCTTGTCTAAAAGATGGCGCCGTAGAATGGCCACCTTCTCCTCAGCAGTGTAGTGCTTCCGTTCTCTTTTCATACGTTCGCTCCGCTATCTTAACGGACGAACGCTTTCTCCATTTCCTACTGAGGCGGGACAAGACCACCTAGGCAAGTCCTCCCCCCGAGCACTACCTTGACATATAGTGGCGGTCGTCGTTAGCAGGCTGGACCTAGGAAAAACGATACCCATCTGGATAGACTCGGTCGGACTTCAGTTGCCGCAAATCTTAGGTCCCTATCGACAAGTGCGCCGGCGCCGAGCTTACGGATGGAATCCAAGTGTGTCACGCCGGGGCACTTGCGATAGGGGATATGGATGAAGCCGCTGGTGCGGCGGAGGAGAATCCAACCCTCATCCCGAAAGAGAAGGACTCGGTCGTTTACTGTACCTGTCCCAATGATAAAACCAGCCGTGTTATTTCGCGGCGAGCTCTGGCCATGCATTTCTTGCGGATCAAATTTCTAAAAGGTGGACTGGCAGGTTGGAAAGCGTAGGGATATCCGGTCGAGCGATACGAAAAGCCTTTTCAGCTCGATACTCGCACCTAGCTCCGCCCTCACCGAAGACTCCCGCGGCGGATGAGGCGATTCTGGCCGAATCGTCGGCAACTCTTCCGTAGAGGATTAGGGAAGAGTCGCCCGTCATCCGTTCAGAATCTTTAACTTATTCGCGGCTTTCTTGGTGAGCAGTCGACAACTTCGGCAGGTGATCCTGGTGAGTTTGCTCTCGACGTCTATACCGCACCTGTACTGCCTAATTCACTTTGGCACGACGAGAGGGCCGTTCGTGATAAGTTTCGAATCCACTATGCCGATCTCGACCCGGCGGTTTGCAGCACGCGCCTGTTCGCTGTCGCCCGGAACGCGCGGG
>Ga0193719_10000677_pt1 | contig 12971 bp, 9 predicted proteins | sample U2a2metaG_FD_160103 | JGI IMG/M metagenome (GOLD analysis project Ga0193719, IMG submission 160103) | Soil microbial communities from a riparian zone of the East river system, Colorado, United States - U2a2 | ecosystem: Environmental > Terrestrial > Soil > Riparian zone | place: USA: East River... | reverse complement strand
GAGTCCTTCGGCGGATACAAGAAACCAATGCCATGCGCTTTGGGATCGACAATCTTGATGCCAGTATTGCCTGGCTTCTCGTACAGAGCGTAGCGTTTGGCAGCAATACTGTGCCCGTAGAGCTGCCGGCGTCGTTTCTTCGGGTCAGAGTTAACGTAGTTTGCATCCACCAAGTTCAGAATTGATCCCGTCACAGCTTTGGGATCGTAAGGATTGAGCGAAGCGAAACTATCAACGACACTCTGTACTTCCTGCCAGGGCAGAATCCTGACTCCATCACTTCCAGCAATGTTCAGCGATCCACCGTTTTCGGAGCTTACGATTGCAAGAGAATCGGTATCGCAGAACAAATAGTGTAGTTATCCGTCCTGAAGTGTTTGACAAGCAAAGCGGCTGACTTGCTTACCATGCGCACTCCAATCCATTGATATAGATTTCATCGTTCTCCTCCTCGAATGAGTCCATGCAGAAAAAGGTCTGTACCGGGCTCGACTCGCTATCGAGGTGTCCGTAATAGGCGGTCCACCCCTTCCGTCGATAGCTCTCTAACTTCTCAATCATCCGGTCGCTCAGTCGGTCTGCACGCGGGCCCACTATCTGCTTCCACCGTGCATTGTCCCTGACGGTTCCAAGTTCGACCTTTTCATTTACTCCATCCATCAATTCTTCATAGAGTTGGTTGAAAAGATCGTGCATTGGACTCTCCGTGCTAGCGCCCATTAGTCGCACTAGTTGCTCCTTCGTGAACGCTCCCTTTGAGATAATAAGGAACGATGTGGACGAGCTATTTGAGACGAAACCAGTTCTGATTTTCACTGACTTACCTCGTTGTCCAGGAGCATCCTCTTTAGCAATTCTTCTCCAGGATTGCTTTCGAGAAACGAAAAGGGATGGCTGTAACGGAAAATCGCTGCGGATTTGTCGTAGACAGTGGCAATATCGACTACTTCCTCTCGGCGCAATAGGTGGCGCTTTCGCAAGTAATCGGCGAAGTTACTGTACTCTGCTTTGTAGTACCGATCAAAGTCACGTTTAAGGTCCAGTGATTTTATGAAAATGTCCCTATATAGGTTCGCTGCAAGCCGCCAACCGTAAGAATTCGGACGCACGTAAGCGCGTTCCATAAATACGCTTTCGGGAACGAGATCGGGGACGGAGATGATGTAACTGCTCCAGTTGTGAGAGTCAACGATAGGCATTATCATTTCTGGCCACCAGCCGCTGCAAATGCCTCTTTGATCCGTTTGATTTCTACCACATTTCTTGCCGATTGGACCTTGGTAAGCGCCGTGTCCGCAGCGCTCATGATGCGTTCGTCGGGATGGTTGAGCATAGCCTGGTAAAGGAGTCTCCACACAAACGGCTGGTGCTCGTCAAATGGCAACTTGAGAAACTTGAGGAGAAGCGTCGTCGTTTGTTCTGGTAGCTGCTCGATGACACGAACCGTCACATCATACGCCGGGCTGTTTAGAGCGTACGTACTGTCGACAGGAAGTAAAAGGATCAGAAACCGCACTACGTCCTCGTAAATGCCACGCCGCGTTTCCAAGTCCTGAACATGCTCACCAAAATAAGAGCAAAAATCGGTTGCGATCGAGTTTCTACCATGGAAATCATGTCTCGCAATCGCATTCACAATCAAATGGTGGTATGCGTTCTGACCGACCTGTTCCACGTGATCAAGGAGCAGGCCCAAATTGAGCACAGGCCAATAATCGCGACTCAGGCGGTATGCGAGAGCACGAGCAATTTGCATCGCCTGATAGTCAGCCAATTCCAACCTCTTTCTAACCATCTCTCCATCTTCAGCTTCAAGATTTCTTGCGTCGAGGTTGAACACTTCGCTGTAATAAACGTCTAAATACCACGGCTGTGAGCGATAGAAGCTACTGAATGCGATGTTCTTCTTCTTTCGCGCCGCGTAAAAGAGGAATCGCTTCAAGCCTTCTATGGGTTGTTCTCGTTCTGGATTCACTTTCGAAATGATCCCGGTGAAGTCAGTTTGGGATCTGGCAAATACCTTCTGAACGAGGTACTGTGAAAGCATGAAGTCTCGGAACTCGTCGAAGGTGAAGTTGATGGTTTCATGCTGCGTGGCCTCCGACTCGGGAGACGATGCGTCCCGCCGTATGATCAGTTCTTCGTCCAAAAGTGAATAGAGGGGTTCGTGGAGATCCGGAGGAATAACCTCTATGGGAACGTTGCCGAATTCCCATTTGGACACCATTTGCTCGGCGCAGATTTCAAGTACGCGAAGCAATTTTTGATTCTCCGAGATGGGGCTGATCGCAGTCGCTACAGTTTGGAGGAAAACTTCCGCCGTTTGCAGCTTCCTCTTTAGATAAATTTCGAAGAGTTCCTCACGATAAAAGTGATGGACACTTGGTTGTACATAGCTAACCTCCTTTCCTCGGCTTCCGTACGCCTCGCAAAAGAAGCGAAGTAATAGCATGTCCTTGGCGAGGATTTCACAGATGCGGTCGGCGACGCGGTTGCGGTCCACGGAAAAAAAGTCAAAGTAGATGTGAACGAGTTCTTTCCTTTCCTCCTCTTCAAGGCGGCCCTCCGTAGCCTTACATGGAAAGGTATCGAAGCGGAGGTGGCCATTTATGAGCTTTGAAAAACGCTGCTCAAAAAATTCAGAGCGGCAGCTAAAGAGACATTTGATGCCTGGATACCGGAGCAGCAAGTCGACTACTGTCTCCAACTGCTGTCCAAACAGCTTGATGTCGCGATGTTCATTCAGTCCATCGATCACTAGAACGAACGGCTTTTGTAGGCGAAGCGCCTCGGTAGAAAGTAACTGGGCGGCTTCCTCTAACGTCGCGATCTTCTTGTTGAAGATATGGTCGCAGAGGGTTTGCGCAAGGTCGTTACTCTGCTTCAAGCCAAGTTCGCGCGCAGAAAGAAAGGCGCAAGGGATTTGATGCTTTATTAGGAAGTTTTCGACTAGGTCGCAAAGTAGATTGGTTTTGCCCTGGCCAGCGTGTCCCGTGAGGAGAAAAACGCGTTTTTCCACTCCCTGCAACTCTTCTTCGATGTCCCGCAACGAGTAATGAATCATCTGGATGTCGTTCACGAGCACATGTCGGTTTTCTTCGTAGAAAGGCCTCTTCGAGGCAGGAATCGTCTGACCGAGTGCAGATCGTTGCTCACGATCCTTGTAACTCTTCAGAGCACTACGAATTGGTTTGAAACTCTCGCAAACCTTTGAGGAAGCGACCTGAACCCCTGCTAACGTGGGTTCGTAGGAAACAGAGGCGAAATCCGGAATGGGTAGAGGAGGGAGTCCCGCGCGATCTAAAAACGAATTCCAAGATACAAGATTCATTTTCTCTGCGATTTCGATCGAACGCTGGAAGAAAAGCACCGGATGGCAAAAACAACGACAGAGTTGTTTCGTTTCTCTGGTCTCAACGAACACGCCGGGAATGTAGCGGGCTGTGCGCTTCTCATAAGAAAGATGATTTTCCGTGACGCGAGATGCGGCGCCCAACACATCTACGTGGTCTTCACCAACTACGCTACGGGCAATGATTTCCTGAATCTTGCGTATCTCTGGAAACGGTCTGGCTCCGATCAGCGACAGTAACTCGGGGAGTGAGATGATATCGCTCTCCGGCACGAAGTTTAGATTGGAGGCACAGATGGAACTCCACCCAACTTTCGTTTTTTTAGCGAATTTAGGACGAACGTGCCGGAGCATGAAAATGACGACTCGGTCGTATTTCTCATAGAGCTTGGTGTCGACAACACCTTCCAACGTCTTGGTTATTTTCGAGGCATCATTCTCACTGGTGACCTGAATGCCAACCCGCGCCACCTCGTCACCGAGGTCAAGATAGGCATTGTTCTGAGTCGAACTGTTGAGATTTCGCAATGCTGGCGCTTGGAACACCAGTGAGAAAACCGGCAAAAGCAGGTCCTCCAGCAACCGATTCTTCGAAAAGAAACCGGCGAAGTTTTCTTGGGCGACCTGATATGTAAGGTGCGATAGTGCTTTGCTTATTTTTTCGATCGCGTCAGCCTGGTTCATCCGCCGCCAATACCTGCTATATGCCTGTTAGGAGTTCCTCGATTGTCAAGCCCAGCTATATCGTACTCGGCTTGAGCCTACGGCGTAAAATGCAGCGAACCGCCATCGTATCCGCGTCACTTCGTAGGCCGCCGTTGCGCGCGCCAGCGGGCTCGCTGGGGTGAGAGGCCGGGGGCGTGCGCTAAACTTGGGCCTCCATGAGAGCGTGAGGACGCTTACCTATGGGACTAAGAACTCTACTGGAAGCTCGTACATGGTACGTGGACAGTGACCTGAGCTTCTGGAACTTCACCAAGGAACTTGAGGAGTTCGCGGCGAAAATGAAGCAAGTGATCGCCCGTAGCGACCGGGGACCGAAAGCGGTCAGGTTTGCTGACCTTCTGTTGAGAGCCATCGAATTGTGGAAGGCGGGCTGCATCGAGGAGCAAACGGGCTGGGCTGTGGCAAATCAGCCGGAGGGGATATGGGACGCCTTTCGTGATGCGATTGCCTGCATGGATGCGGGTGACGATGCCAAGGCTCTCCTCGCAATCATGCGGCTCAAAGGGTTCGGAGCATCCGTTGACGAGGACTCACGCCAGCAGCGTGCGAAGAGAGCGAGCGCAGTCCTTCGCATGTTCAATCCCAAGGAGTGGGGTGTGGTGGATTGGCGAACAGCAGCCATGACGTGGGCTTTGAACGAGAGGAATTGGGATGTGCCTCAAGCCCTTTCGCTCATGAAGGCGGACTGTCCGACTCGCCAGAAAGCGAAGCACGAATGGGACGAAATAGACGAGAAGCTTGCAGCGGATGTGCTGAACTCCAGATACCGGGCACACCGGACGAATCGCTTGCCAGATGCCGCCGACGTTGAGATGGCTGTGTTCGGACTGTCGTTCGAGGTATGGCCTGTCAATACGAAGATACGAGACACCGTCCGACAGACTTACGGTAAGACATTGCGGGGCGCGTTGCAGGCTCTTGACAAGCAGCTATAAACGCGTTTGAGGTATTCCCTGGGAGAATTCCGCAGTCGCAGGGAAAGATCTGGCTTCTGGCGGGATTGTAAAAGAGGCCGCACGGGAGCTTGTGGGGTACCTAAGGCGGTCACGTGTTCTACCCCTTCGGAAGAGGGAGGGAGCATTTTGCCGTCGCCGTACACTACCCCCGCTATCGTTTGACCCCTGTTTTCTCCGGACTGTAATATCAAAGTAACTAGCGATCAGCCTTCAGCACTCAGCCTTCAGCCCCTGATCAAGATGATGGGTTCAGACAAACGGGCAACACCACCCTTACCCGTTGCAGGCTGAAAGCTAATGGCTGAGTGCTGACCGCGAAAATCCCAAAGACGGCGAAGCCATGTCCCACGATCTACCCAAATCCTACGAGCCCGGCGCCATTGAAACGCGCTGGGCTGACTACTGGATCAAAGAGAAGCTTTTTTCGCCGCCTACGCCGTCTCCGGGCGATACCCGGCCCGTGTTCACGCTGCTACTTCCGCCTCCCAACGTCACCGGACGCCTGCACATGGGCCACATGCTCAACCACACGCAGATGGACATCATTGTGCGCTGGCACCGCATGCGCGGGTTCCTGACGCTGTGGCTTCCGGGCACCGACCACGCCGGCATTGCCACCCAGATGATGGTTGAGCGCCAGCTCGCCAGTGAAGGCAAGAACCGTCGCGATCTGGGCCGCGAGGCCTTCATCGCGCGCGTTTGGGAATGGAAACGGCACTACGGCGGCGCGATTCTCGATCAGATGAAGCGGCTCGGAGCATCGGTCGACTGGGACCGCGAATATTTCACCATGGACGAAAATCTTTCCCGCGCGGTGCGCGAGGTTTTTGTCCGGCTGTATGAAGAAGGGCTGATCTATCGCGGCAAATACATCGTCAACTGGTGTCCGCGCTGTGGCACCGCGATCTCCGATCTCGAGGTCAAGCACGAAGAGGTTCAGGGAAAGCTGTACGAGATTCGCTACCCGGTTGTCGGCACGCGCGAGTTCATCGTCGTGGCCACGACCCGGCCGGAGACCATGCTGGGCGATACGGCGGTCGCGGTAAACGAAAAAGACGAGCGCTACAAGCATCTGCACGGCAAAAGAGTCCTACTACCGTTGATGAATCGCGAGATCCCGATCATCACCGACGAGCTGGCCAATCCCGAGTTTGGCACCGGTGCCGTGAAAGTGACACCGGCTCACGATCCCAACGACTTCCAGGCGGGTCTGCGGCACAACTTGCTGCAGATTGACGTGATGGACGAGCACGCGCACATGAACCAGAACGCCGGCCCTTACGCCGGATTGAGCCGCCATGCTGCTCGCGAGCGGGTTCTTGAAGATCTCCGCCAACAGGACTTCCTGATCGCGGAAAAGGACTACACCATTGCCCTCGGCAAGTGCGACCGTTGCGGAGCCGTGGTGGAGCCGCGGCTCTCGACCCAGTGGTTCATCAAGATCAAGCCTCTGGCTGAGCGGGCAACCGAGGTCGTGCAAAACGGCGAGATCACCATTGCCCCGGAGAACTACAAACAGATTTATCTGAACTGGATGCACAACATCCACGACTGGTGCATTTCGCGGCAGTTATTGTCGCCCGCGAGGCGCCCGCCCAATGCCACAAGTGCAGCGGCAGAGAGTTGAAGCAGGACATGGACGTGCTCGACACCTGGTTTTCTTCCGGACTGCTGCCGTTCACCACTCTGGGCTGGCCGGAAAAGACCCGCGATCAGGAAGTTTTCTATCCCACCACGCTGTTGATCACCGCGTACGAGATCCTGTTTTTCTGGGTGGCCCGCATGATCATGTTTGGCTGCCACTTCATGCAGGGTCACCGGCAGGACCCGGTGCTGAAGCAAGCCAGCGGTTGGGGGGAAAAGAAAGACGACGGCGTACCCTTCCGCCAGGTCTACATCCACGCGCTGGTACGCGATGCCGACCGGCAGAAGATGTCGAAAACGAAAGGGAACGTAATCGACCCGCTCGATATTATTCAGCGCTTCGGTACCGATGCCACGCGCTTTACCCTGGCGGCGATGGCCGCTCCCGGCACGGACATCGCGTTCAGCGAGAGCCGAACCGACGGTTATCGCGCATTCGCCAACAAGATCTGGAATGCGGCCCGTTTCATGTTCATGAATGTGGATCGAGTGGAGCCAGATCTTCGGCCCGGCCAGGGCGCTACTCCCTCCGATTTGCTGGAAGATGTTTGGATCCGGTCGCGCTTTCAGCGCGTCACCAAAGAGGTGAATGAGGCGCTTGCGGCATATCGGTTCCACGAAGCCGCCAACCGCATTTACGATTTCTTCTGGGGCGATTTTTGCGACTGGTACATTGAACTCATCAAGGGTCGCCTGAACGCCGAAGGCTCGGCAGGCAAAGAATCGGCGAGTGTGGCCTGTCGCAACCTGATGAACCTCTTCGAAGCTTCGCTCAGACTATTGCATCCGGTCATGCCCTTCATCACGGAAGAGATCTGGCAGGCCATCTACGATGCCAACCCGCCGTTGAAATCTGTGGCGCTGGCGGCGTATCCGCAGGCGGATGAAAAGCAGTTTGATCTCAAGGCGGAGACGAACATGGCGATCCTGCAGGATTTGATTGTGAACGTGCGCAATCTGCGAGCGGAACTGACGGTTGAACCGAAGACGAAGATCCCGATCCAGCTGTTTGCCCAGAGTGCCGAAATCCGAGTCTTGATCGAGCAAAATGAAGATGCAGTGAAGCGTCTGGCGGGCGTGGAGAGCATTGCGCAAGTCGAGCAGGCCGTGGCCACCCAGCCGCCCTCCCGAAGCACCGCCCGCTTCGATGTCCGTGTAGTCTATGAGAAGAAGATTGACGTTGCGGCCGAGCGCGAACGTTTGCACAAAGAGTTGGAGCGCGCGGAGAAGGAGTGGGCAAACGGCCAGCGCCAGTTGAGCAATGAACAGTTCGTAGCCAAAGCGCCCGCCGATGTCGTGGAGCGCATTCGCAAACGGGCGCAGGAACTGGAAATGCTGATTGCCCAGATCAAGAAAAAGCTGGAAGAATTGGAGTGAATACGTCCCAGGTTTCCAGACACGGGATACCAGCAGGTTTGCGCTGACAACTGAGGACCGGCAACTAACAACCGAATCATGGACTGGAACGGCCGGCGCATTTCCGCCATTGTCGAGAACGCATTGCTGGAAGATCGGGCGACCAGCGATGCGACGAGCTACGCCTGCATCGAAGCGAACCAGCGCGCCGCCGGCACCATCGTTGCGAAACAGGATTGCATTCTTGCCGGGCTGGGCTGCGTGCCGCGTATTCTGGATGTTTACGCCGTGCTGGATGGAGCCGTGATTTCGCACTACGAAGTCACCAGCCACCCCGAAGTTTTCGACGGCGTGCGCTTGCATGACCGTCAGACGATTGCAGTGATCCGCCATAACGCGCGCGTCATCCTTTCCTGCGAGCGCGTCATTCTGAACTTCCTGCAGCGGCTCAGCGGAATCGCCACCCTCACCCGCAAGTTCGTGGACGCGGTTTCCGGAACCAAGGCGCGAATTCTCGACACCCGAAAGACCGTGCCGGGCCTGCGCATGCTGGATAAATACGCGGTGCGTTGCGGCGGCGGGCAGAATCATCGGCTTGATCTGTCGGACGGCGTGCTAATCAAGAACAATCACATTGCGCTCGCCGGGGGCATCGCGCCCGTGCTCGAACGAGCCCACCGCAACCGGCGCGGTTCGCAGCCGATCGAGGTCGAAGTGCGAACCCTGGCCGAACTGGAAGAAGCCCTCAAACACGGGGCCGAAGCCATCCTCTTGGACAACATGCAGGTCGAGCAGGTGAAAGAGGCGGTCGCGCGCTGTGCCCACGGGGAACGGCACATTCCGGTGGAATGCTCGGGAGGGATAAACCTGGAAAATGTACGAGCCTATGCTCAGACGGGCGTGGATTTTATCTCGGTGGGGGTGCTGACTCATTCGGCCGTAGCGGTGGATATGAGCTTGCGCGTGACGCCCGTCTAGAAGCGGTTAGCCATCCGCTGTCCGCCCATGGTCGCGATCATTCCCTGGACCTGATTTGTTCTTTTCTGTCCGTCTCCCGCATAATTCCCGCATCAAGAGAGCCGCCACAAGTCGGGAGGCCGGGAAGGGTTCGTCGCCGGTAGGGCCCGTGCCGCACAATCGAGCGCCACAGAAGACGGATCTGCGACTGGGACGGATTGTGCGGCTGCTGATGGACAACGCCACCGTGGTCGTGAGCGGCACCAAGATTGCCGAAGAAATCGGCACCAGCCGTTCCGATGTCTGGCGGCTGGTGCAGCAACTGCGCAACCTCGGGGTTGAAATCGCTGGGCATCCCGCGACCGGGTATCGGCTCCAGACTGTTCCTGACTTGTTGTTGCCTGCCATGCTGGCGCCTTTTCTGAAAGGCACCATCTTCGGCCAGGAAATTCATCACTACTACAGGATTGGGTCTACGAACAGCCAGGCCATGGAGAGCGCTAGCGCGGGTGCCCCGGAAGGCAGCGTCTTCGTGGCCGAGGAACAAACCGCCGGCCGGGGGCGGGGCGCGCATCAATGGGACTCGGCGCCGTCGGCAGGCATCTACTGCTCGGTGGTGCTGCGCCCGGCACTGCCCCCGGCGGAGGTGCTGATTCTCTCCCTGGCGGCCGGCCTCGCGGTACACGCGGCGGTTCACCAAATCGACTCCCGGGTATTGCCCGATCTCAAGTGGCCCAACGATCTGTTGATCGAAGGCAAGAAATTTTGCGGCATACTGACCGAGATGAACGCGGAAGCCACTCGGGTTCGCTACCTTGTCGTGGGCATCGGCATCAATGTAAACCAGGTGAGGTTTCGGGACGATCTGCAGCAGGCGGCTACCTCGTTGCGCCTGGCCACGGGTGCGGCATGGTCGCGGGTGGAATTGTGTGCGGCTTTGCTAAAATCGCTCGACCGCGAATATCGCGATCTGCTGCAGAACCCCGATGCGCACGGGTCGATTTTGAAGCGATTTCAGGAGCGGTCTTCGTCGGCGCGAGGTCGGCCGGTGCGCGTCGAAGAGAACGGCGGCTTCGACGGAGTGACCGAAGGACTTGACCCGCGCGGGTTTTTGCAGGTTCGCACCTCGCAGGGTGTACGCACGGTGCGGAGCGGAACGGTACGACAGCAGTAGGCATTGGCTATGCTTCTTGTGCTTGATGTCGGCAACACCAACACGGTGCTGGGGGTCTTCGCCAGAGCTGCGAAGGACGATGGCGCGGGCTCTTCCCCCTATCAGCACCTGGTGGCAAACTGGCGCGTGGCCACGATCGCAACTCAGACCGTGGACGAATACGGCGTGCTTTTCCGCAATCTGTTCGCCATGGAAAAGATTGAAGTCAAGGGCATCGGCGGGATTGTCATCTCCTCGGTGGTACCGCCGCTCGACTCCACCCTGCGACAGGTCTGCGAACGTTACTTCAGCACCAAGCCACTATTCATCGAACCTGGCGTCAAGACCGGCATGCCGGTGCTTTACGAGAACCCCGCGGAAGTCGGCGCGGATCGCATCGTCAATTCAGTTGCGGCCTTCGAAAAATTCGGCGGGCCATGCATAGTCGTGGATTTCGGCACCGCGACCACGTTCGACTGCGTTTCAAGCAAAGGGGAATATCAGGGCGGCGTGATATGTCCGGGCATCGGAATTTCCGCCGACGCGCTATTCGAAAAAACCGCTCGGCTGCCGCGGGTCGACATCCGCAAACCAGCTCGCGTCGTTGGCAGCACGACGGTGGGAAGTCTGCAGTCGGGCCTTTACTACGGCTACCTCGGGCTGGTGGATGGGATCCTGGAGCGCCTGCTGGGAGAAATGGGCAAAGACTCCGCCGTCGTGGCCACGGGAGGGCTGGCAGGACTCATCGGAACCGGATCGAAATACATCAAGCATGTGGACGACTTGCTTACCCTGGACGGCCTGCGCCTTATCTGGGAGCGGAATGCCTCCCCGAAGTCCGGCCGTGATGCCCCATCCCCTAACTCCCCTCCGGCTTCGCCTGCCCCCGGTGCGAAGCTCTGGTCCGGCCGCAAGCCCCGGTCACGCTGAGTGGTTCGTGGAAAACTACTTCAACTATTTCACCGAAATCGAAGAGCAGTTTCAGCGGCGACGGGGCGGCGCCTTGCTGCTCTCGACCCTTGACTGGGTGCTGATTGAAACCTGGAAGGACGCGGGCATTCCGCTCGAAGCCGTGTTGCGCGGCATCGATGGCGCTTTCGAGCGCTACGGGAAGCGCCCCTCAAAAGGCAAGGTCAATAGTCTGGCCTATTGCACTCAGGAGGTACTGGCTGCCGCCGAAGAAATGAAGGAGGCTGCCGTAGGGGCCTCCAGCGGCGAAAAGCGCAAGGCGGCGGGCTTTCAAACCGGGGCAATCATAGTCTTCCTGCGCCACAATGCTGACCAGATCACCACTGCCAAGCTACCGGAGCGGCCCGGCGTCTCGGCAATGGCGTTGGCCCAGGAGACGGCTGCTACGCTGCGCGAACTTGCTTCGGAAATGGAGGGCGCGAACACTTCACCCCGGCTGGAAGATCTGGAACGCCGGCTCACGGTGCTGGAAGAGAAACTATTGGCGGCGCTTCTGGCTGGAGCTACCGATGATGAGATTGTGAACCTGCGCGGCGAGGCTGACCGGGAGCTGGCGCCCTACCGGCGAAAAATGCCGGCAGCCCAGATTGAGCAACTGCAGAAGCAATACGTCCACAAGCGCCTGCTGGAGCGTTCCGGGTTGCCGCGACTGAGTTTGTTCTATATGTGAACCATTCCTTGCTGCCTGCGCGACGGACGCCCGCCCTTAGGGAAGGGTCTGTAGAATCAACTCTTGCAACTTACCATTGAAAAACTCGTTTACGGCGGCGACGGTCTGGCCCGCCTGCCCCCGGACGAACAGGGCAGGGGCAAGGCCGCCTTCGTACCGTTCGTCCTGGAGGGTGAAAAACTCGAAGCTGTCCTGCTCGAACAGAAACCTGGCTTTGCGCGTGCCCGAGCTGACCAGATTCTCGCCGCCTCTCCACGACGCATCGAGCCGCGATGCCCTTATTTTCAGAGCTGCGGCGGCTGCCACTATCAGCACACCAGCTACGAACACCAGCTCGAGATCAAAGCCGTCATTCTGAAGGAAAATTTGCGCCGCATCGCCAAGCTGGAACTCGATACCGAACTAAACCTTCATGCTTCCCCGGGGTGGCACTACCGCAATCGCACCCGGCTCAGAGTTCATAGCCTCCCCGATTTCGCGCTGGGATATTACAAATTCAATTCCCACGAGCTGTTGCCCGTGCAAGAGTGCCCGATCAGCTCGCCGTTGATCAACCGGGCGATTGCCGCCATGTGGCAGCTGGGACGCGCCGGCAAAGTCTCAGCCGCAATCCGGGAGATCGAGTTCTTCGTCAACGCGGATGACACGCAACTCTTGGCCGAACTTCACTGCTCGGCGGAGACCGCAACCACGGCGGAGCTATTGGCCACCGACTTGCGGACCGTGCTGCCGGAGACTCGTGGTGCCGTGTTTCTTACGGCTCGCGGCAGCAAGGCTGAAGCTCGAGGCGATGTCCAACGAATCGCGGTCAGAGGTGCCGACCACCTCACCTACACAACCATTCTTGCTTCCTACCGGGTCAGCGCGGGCTCGTTTTTTCAGGTCAACCGGCATTTGGCCGACGAACTGGTGAACGTTGTCGTTGGCGAAAGCGCCGGAGCGACTGGGACCGCGCTTGATCTCTATGCCGGCGTTGGGCTTTTCTCTTCAGTTCTAACTCGGGCATTTGAACGGGTGATCGCGGTGGAGTCGTCACCGACTTCTCATGCCGATCTGCTGCACAATTCACCAGCGAACGTGAAGGCGATTCGCGCCACCACGGAGCAGTATCTGGAAAATGCAGCCGGCAAATTGCGGCCCCAGCTGGTCGTTGTGGATCCACCTCGCAGCGGTCTCGGGGAAAAGGTG
>Ga0193719_10000675_pt1 | contig 12984 bp, 9 predicted proteins | sample U2a2metaG_FD_160103 | JGI IMG/M metagenome (GOLD analysis project Ga0193719, IMG submission 160103) | Soil microbial communities from a riparian zone of the East river system, Colorado, United States - U2a2 | ecosystem: Environmental > Terrestrial > Soil > Riparian zone | place: USA: East River... | reverse complement strand
CCCTCCACGTCACGATCAACGGTTCAAGTATCGTTCTGGCAGGTGGCGACGAAGAGGGCAACCACATCACTTTTGACGGCACGATCGACCAAACCGGTACCTTGCTGAATTTGAACTACGTACTTAACGGCAGCGCCAGCGCCCGGTGCGAATCAGACGATGGTACCGGCACTATGGTGAAGCGCTAGCACCCTCAGCCCGCTGTTTCCCCGCGTCCTTTAACCGGCGCGGACTGCTCCTAACCTTGCGGGGAGCCCATACCTAGTTCTTTCCGCCCGGCCGCGGATAAGTCCGTCGTTGTCCCCTCCACCCGCGGCCCGGAAAATTCGTGGTGCCCCGAAGACCGCACCGTCTTTGAAACGCCTGTGGCGCGTTGCGGGATACGTGTCTTCGGAGGGTTCCCGCTCTAGGTCCCAGCACTGCGGTTACTTTGCGGTGCGACCGCGTAGAACGGTAGAATCGGGAAGGTGCCTCAGGGCAAGGATTTACTTAAAGGTCTAAATCGTTCCCCACTGGGCATGTGCATTAAGCTGGGTGCGGGCGGTCAGAACCCAAGGAGAACCGGGCTTGTACCTAACTTTTTTTGGACTGAAGGAACAGCCATTTGGCGTAACGCCAGACCCGCGATTCCTATATCTAAGCGAAGCCCATAAGGAAGCCCTGGCTTCCTTGTACTACGGCATCGAAGCCAATCGCGGCTTTATCGGTCTGATCGCTCAGCCTGGCATGGGCAAGACTACGATGCTGTTCCACATGCTGGAGACATTCCGTACTTCTGCCCGCATCGCCTTCCTGTTTCAGACACATTGCAACTCGCGTGAGTTCATGCGCCTGCTACTGGCGGAATTGGGCTGCGAGGAGGACACCCAAGATCTGGTCCGAATGTATGACGAGTTCAACAAGCGGCTGCTGAAGATTGCGGAAGAAGGGAATCGGCTCATTGTCGTCGTGGACGAAGCCCAGAATCTCGAACCGGAGGTTTTGGAGACCCTGCGGTTGCTTTCTAATTTTGAAACCTCGAAAGCCAAGCTGATGCACATCATTCTGGCGGGGCAGCCGGCGCTGGCGCAAAAGCTCAGCAGCCCTGGCCTGACTCAGTTGCGTCAACGAGTCTCGATTGTTCAGGGTTTGGCGCCGCTGCCCGCCTGGGAAGTCAAGAATTACGTGGAGCACCGGCTGCGAATTGCGGGCTACAGGGGCAATCCTATTTTTACCTCTGAGGTATATGACTCCATCGCGACTGCCACCGAGGGCATACCCAGGAATATAAATAACTTTTGCTTCAACGCACTCTCCCTGGCCTGCGCCCTGAGAAAAAGGAAAGTCGACGCGGAAGTAGTCAAGGAGGTCATGGCAGACCTTGACCTTCAAAAACTTACTTGGGGCACGTTCTCCGACAGCCCCGCCGCCGACACGCCGTACGGTGGCATCCCTGCGATGGCAGATTCAGGAGCCGAGTTGGAGATTCACCGGGAGATTACAAGCGCCGCCGAGGCCGCGGCTTACATGCAGCAAGTCGCCTTAAAACTAAGAAACTGGCGGGAGTCGCTCGAAAAGACGCCCGGCCCTGCGGGCCACGAGCCGCGAACTCAATCGCCGACAAGTGACCGCCGCAGATAGTGGGGTTGCCTGCCCTTCCGGGAAAAATAGTTTTTCTCGAATTGTTCCTCCAACAGAGTTCCAATGTAGAACCACGGTCAGAGAGCGTTGTTGTTACCAAAGATCCTCGACTCAAACCTTAACAGGAGTACACTCCGCTTCAGGACTTTCACATGCATATTCTTCACGTGGTGGGTGCCCGGCCGAATCTTATGAAAGTGGCGCCGGTACTTGGCGCGCTCAAGCATTACTCCCAAGTCAGGCAGACTCTCATTCACACCGGCCAGCACTACGACACCAACATGTCGGATGTATTTTTTCAGCAGCTTGAGATCCCCGCACCCGACGTTAATCTGGGAGTCGGTTCGGGAAGTCATGCGCGTCAAACCGCAGAAATTATGACGCGATTCGAGCCCATCGTGCTGGAACGCAAGCCTGACATGGTGTTGGTCTACGGGGATATCAACTCCACGGTTGCTGCCGCCTTGGTGTGCTCGAAATTGCTGATCCGGGTGGGGCACGTAGAGGCAGGGCTCCGCTCCCGCGACCGAGCCATGCCGGAAGAAATTAATCGGCTGGTCACGGACCAACTCGCGGATCTACTGTTTACGCCCTCAGCAGACGGCGACGAGAATCTTGAGCGGGAGGGAATCCCCAGCGCCAAGATCCATCTTGTCGGCAATGTGATGATTGATTCACTGGTCCGGCTCTTGCCGGCAGCGATCGAGAAGAACCTGAACGGTCTGCCCGATCGCTATGTTCTGGTCACGCTGCATCGTCCCGCGAATGTGGATGACGATCGAACCTTAAAAGGCATTTTGGAATCTCTGCTGGAACTGAACAGCCAGTTGAAAGTTGTTTTCCCGGTGCATCCACGGACCCGCCAGCGAATTGCGGACTTTGGCTTCGACGCCAGCCAGCTGGATTTGCGCGAACCGCTGCCCTATATCGAGTTTTTGGCGCTGCAGCGACGCGCTACCGCCGTCGTCACCGACTCGGGCGGTATTCAGGAAGAAACTACGTACCTCAAAGTGCCCTGCCTTACCTTACGCAACAACACCGAACGTCCCGTGACCGTAACCCTGGGAACGAACATTCTGGTTGGGCAGAACGGAGCCACGCTTCGTAAAGAGCTGGCCAAGATTCTCGAGGGCAAGCAGAAGGCGAGCTCGGTGCCGCCCCTTTGGGACGGACATGCGGGGCAGCGTATCGCGGAAGTCCTGACCAAGCTCTAGCTTGATGAACAGCGCAACTGACAAACCGGAGACGCTCGCTGCCGGAGCTGTGCCACGTCGACCGCTGCCACAGGGCCTGGGTTCCCCGTCCATCCCTTCCAGTCGGGCGGACTTGTCCCGCAAGTCGAGAGTGTTCGAACTTCCGTAACGTTACTCGGGTGTATCCGCACCGGCCGTTTTTCTTAGACATCGTGCTAAACTAAAAAACATCCCCACCAGATTTAAGTTTTTCAAAAAACAAAAATTCATGAATTCTTCCAAACGCTCTCAGTCCGCGAGCCTGAGGCAACGTCTCAGGCGTCGAGCTTCCGCCCTATGTTCGCGCTACGGATTGTCCTATTCCGCGCGTGTGGAATTGAGTCGCGAACAAAGTCCAGAAGCAGGGCGAGACAACCCGACGGAACGGGTGCTCGATGAGGGGCTCGCCTGGATTGGACGCGCCCAGGACCATTCGTTGTCAGCCGACGGAGGCGTGGCGCGGCATTACTGCCTGGTCAATGGCTGGGGCACCTCATATCCGGAGACTACCGGTTATATCGTTCCCACGCTCATCCGTGAGGGAGCCGTAAATGGTGACGAGCGACAATTGGAAAGAGCGCGGAAAATGCTGGACTGGCTGGTCAGTATCCAGCTGCCTGGTGGCGCTTTTCAGGGCGGTCCGATAGGAGCTGCTCCGCTTGTCCCAGTGACGTTCAATACCGGACAGATCCTGCTTGGCCTGGCAGCGGGTGTAAGCGAATTTGGCTCGGCTTATCGAAAAGCCATGTTGGCGGCTGCAGATTGGCTTACACAAACTCAGGATCGGGATGGCTGCTGGCGCAGATATCCCACCCCGTATGCCATGCCGGGGGAAAAGAGTTATGAGACCCACGTCGCTTGGGGTCTGTTTGAGGCTGCCCGGCTGGCCCCGAATCGCGGATATGCGGAAGCTGCCATGCGGAACGTGCACTGGGCCCTTTCACAGCAGAGCGGCAATGGCTGGTTCGCAAACTGTTGCCTGACCGATTCGCAGATTCCCTTGACCCACACCATAGGTTACGTGCTGCGAGGCCTGGTTGAAGCTTATCTCTTCACGGGCGACAGAAATCTACTGCAGAAGGCTTGCCAGACGGCGGAAGGAGTGCTTAGCGCTCTGCGGCCGGATGGCTTCCTACCCGGGCGACTCAGCAGTCGCTGGGAGGGCGCGGTTTCATGGTGCTGTCTGACCGGGACAGCGCAGATTGCGATCTGCTGGCTTCTGCTCTACGCGGAGACCGGCGATGTGCGTTTTTACCGCGCTGCCGTGGCCGGCAACCGTTATGTGCGGAACACGGTGCGTTTGGAAGGCCCCTCGGAAACCCGCGGTTCGGTGAAAGGGAGTTTTCCGGTGTCGGGTGGCTACGCGCCATTTCAATATCCGAACTGGGCGTGCAAATTCTTGATTGACGCCATCCGCTTGGAAAAGACAGTCAGCGAGGAAATGCGTGAACCTGCAGCTGCGCTCAGTGCCCGAGCTGGCAGTCTAGTTGATTAAAGGCGCCGAAGCCTGCGACCAAACCCTTGCGGTACAACTCCCTCATTCACCTCCGGCGCGATATCGGCTTGGATTGCTCCGCCGCACCAGGGACAGGCCGTGGGGTCGGCAAGATACTTCCTGCGAATCAGGCGGCCGCCAAAACAGTAGGCGCTCCCATCAATTTGGTAGCAGTCCGAATACATCAAGCCAGCCCTGGGTACCGACATAGACTTTTCCGTTGGCCACGGTGGGCACGGTAAATTTCACGGCATTGCCGGCTGCGCCCGTCCCGCTGGTCGGGCTACTGTATAGCGGACTGGCAACGTTGACGGCGTCGTAGGCGTTCAGCACCGCCGGACCGTTCGGGTAACCGCTGATATCGAGTGCCCAGACGATTCCGCCCGTGGTGTCATTGGCGGAAACTACCGGCGCGCCGCCGCGGCGATTATAGATGTTGCTCGAATGAGATTGCGGCGTGGCCGAAATCGTGCCACTTGCAACGGTGAACTGCTTCAGGTAGTCGGCGTACGCCGCAGTATAGAGATTGCCGTTCCAATAAGCCGGCTGGCCAAACACACCCCCAACTCCTTGCGCGGCGTTGAGGACGGTTACTTCTTGCAGGTCCTGACTCAGAATGGAATTGAACTTCCCCAAGCTGGCCTGATCGAGCAAAAAAATGGTGCCCGGCTTGCCTGTTGCGACCAATAGATGCGGATGGGCCGCCGAGCCCTGAGAATCCGGAAGAAGAACCGGGCCGGTAGAACCCAGGTCAACATCTCCCGTATTGAGCACGGATTCGTTAAAGGGCGTGAAATAGTCGAGCACACTGCCGGTGGCACTCAACTTCACTACGGAATCCGAGTAGTTGTTCCCGCCTGAGCCGGCATCGAATTCTCCATTCGCGGTCTCCACGTAGACATTTCCCGAAGAATCCGCAGCCGGGCCGGCTCCGGACTGCCAAATCGCACCCTGATTGTTGCCGCTGGCCGGGTCGGTCGAAGACCACGCGAACTTCTGGGTTAGCGTGGCGGCGTCGTAGCCCATGAGCCAGCCCTGATAGGTATTCTGATCACCGTGCGAGCCGAAACCCACGTATACTGTGCCGCTACTGAGCAGCAAAGCCGGGCGCTGCAACTGGTAGAGCGGTACGAAATTGCGGGCTGTTATTTCTACCGGGGCTATCGCATCTGTCCCCGAGGTCAGTTGGAGTGCGTGCAGCCGGTGAGCATAGCCGCCGGTGCCCTTTGACTTTCCGCAAACATAGAGGATCCCGGATTGGACATCGATGACCGGCGTCGAGGTGATTCCGATCTCCGGCGTCAGGTCGTCGGATGCACCGGTATCCGCTTGAGGAACCGTGGTCTCGCCCGGGAGCAGGACGCTTTTCTTCCACAGCTGTTGGCACGGGCTTGAGTCGGCATCGTAGGCATAAACCCAGTCGCTTTCCGTGGCTACGAAAACAACATTGTGTTTCTTACCATCGCTCATCATCAGATTGGCCACGTACAGCGGTTCTGCATACACCTGCCCGGGGCTGTCCAGGGCGCAGGAGAAGAGCTTGCCGAAAGTAGCTGTCGAGACAGTTGCAGGGGTTAGCGCATATTCCTTCGTGTTTTGCCCGGTCCGTGCATTGTCGTTGTGGTGAGTGAACACACCATCTAGATCGGTTACGGCGACCGAGGCAGCGGGACTCATGGCTCCGCCGGATACCCGCACCGTGACACTGTGGCTTCCGGGCGGGGTAGACGCGTTCGGTGAGTAGAGTGCCGTGGTATCGCCGGTGCTGACCATCGTCCCCACCGAGGCGTTGCCGCCCTGGACCCCATCCACAAACCACAAAAGCGGGTCAGCACCACCCGATCGAGTGGCGGTGAACGTTAGCGCCTGCGAAGTGGTAACCGCGGAAAGATGTGGCGAGAGAGAAACGGTAACGTCGGAATTAGGCGTCGTCCGCGGCGCCGTTGTCGAAGAGGTTCCTCCTCCGCAGGAGGTTAGTCCGAAAGATAACAACGCCGCCAGGGCCAGCATGCGGATCCGACTATTCGTCCGGCAGATAGACGAAACAAGATTACGCACCACTGACAGCATCAAATGTCCTCCCCTATGCGATTGTGTGGAAGCGCCGAAACCAGGTGTGATGGTAGTGACGCTGCCGAACGACGATGTCGTGGAAACCGGGCCCTGGGGTGCAGCAAGGACCACGCAGACTGCGAACACGTTCTACGACATCGTGCTTTGGACGAGCACGCGCCTCATTTAGTTGCTTGGGACGCGAGCGATTAATCCATTATCGAAAAATTATACGAATTTTGGTCCATCGGCCACAAGCGCCCGCGGGCCCGGGGCTCAACCCGAAGCAGGTGAGCGGCGTGGCTGGCCCGATTTTTCCGCCACTCGTGCGGGTAGGGAACCGGCTCTTCGTGAACCTAGAGCGGTCGTTTGTTGGTAAGAGCTCCGCAGCGGCCCTCTCGGGTGCAGCAGGCTGACTTTACGCGGAGGGCAGGCGGGAAAGGCGGCGTACACGGCGAATTGATGGTTTTCGCGTCCTCGGCCTGGCTCGTGGCGGAAAAACCCGGCAGGCTCACCTTACGCGGCCCTTCCCCTGAAGGCCCCTCATACACGTTCGCGCCATGCTTCGACCTCCCTTGGCTATTGCTTGTCTTTTCGTATCTGGAAACGCGAGGCTCGAACGCTCCTAGGAGTTCGGGATCGTCACCTGGACCTTATTCGAGGGCTTGCTTTCCTTCCCGGGCTTATCTAGCGCGGTCGTGAAGTAGAAATATGTTTGTCCGCTTTGGACTGAGCCATCGGTGAAGCTGGCCTTGGGCTGGGCGCTGGAGGTTATTTTCGAATACGGCCCTTCGGGCTTGGCAGCGCGATACACGTAGTAGCCGATAGGGTTGGTCTTGGCGGGGCGCCACGAGAGGGTGACGCTGTGCTCTCCAGCCTGGGTTCCGTTGGCGCTTACTGATGTCGTATGCGGAGAGTTTGTGGCGTTGCTGAGGAAGCTGATCTCGCCCGAGGAGCTTCCGTTCTTCTGCGGGGTGAAGGTCACGTCAAAGGAAACACTCTGCCCAGCCTCCACGGTCACTGGAAACGCGACCCCGCTGATCGAGTATCCCTCTCCATTCCAGTCGGCCGATGTTACAACAATGCGTGCATTCCCGGCCTTGAGGGTTCCTGTTTTCGTCGCTTTGCGCCCAACCGCCACCTTGCCGAACTGCAGGGCGGGCGGGAATACGGCAAGCTGACCCGGGGGCACATCGAGGTGGGTACCGCTTCCGCTTCCGCAACCGATCGACATCGTGGTCACCAGGACTAACAGCCCTAAAAAGTATCTTCCCTCCATGCGTTGACTGCTCCTTACCATAGAATTGTCCTGCGTATGAACTGCTGTGCCAGAAATTCAACCTGGCGGGCTTTTGTCGCTTCGTTGAGCACTGGAATCCCGTGGCGCGGCTTGCAGACTTCCGCCGCTTGCCCCTGATTGAATTCCAATTTGAACCAACCCTGGAAGGGTGTATCAGGAAATTAAATTGGAGCCTGAAATTCGAGAAGATCCCACTAGTACATAACTATGGGTAGTGGCTCAGCTTCAGGTCGCTTGACATCCGGTGGCTGCCCCGTTCATGGATGAGGCAGAACGGAAAATCCGGGGGCGAGATGCAGCGGGTTAGATTTGCGAACTACATTAAAGGGGCGTGAAATTCTCACGCCCCTTTTTCCTTAGGTTAAGGAGTGGGGATTACGGCCTGGGTCTGATTGGAGAACGCACTCTCTTTTCCAACCGAGTCCACCGCAGTTGTGACGTAAAAATAAGTCTGACCCGCCTGGACTGAGCTGTCGGTATACGTGGTATCGGTATTCATGGACGTAACCTGGGAGTACGGTCCGCCGGTCGTCACGCCGCGATAGACGTTGTAGCCGACGACGGAGGACGATGAACTTGGACTCCAGGAAAGTGCGACGGTGTGCTGGGCGGCCGGTGTGCCGCTCCCCGTCAGAGATTGCTGCACGGACGAGTTGGATGCGTTGCTGGTGAAAGATGCACTTGCTGCCGCCGCACCGCTCGACTGGGGCTTGAAGTTCACTGTGAACGAGACGTTCTTGCCGGCCGCCAGGGTGACCGGGAGAGAAAGTCCGCTCACCGTAAACTCCGAGGTGCTCATGCTGGCGCCGGTTATGGTGATGCTGGAGCCGGTGGCCGCGAGCGAGGCGGTCATGCTCTTGCTTTGTCCTACGGTGACGTTGCCGAAATTCAAGGTGGCCGGGCTTAGCGCCAACTGGCCAGCAACGGTGGCGGTTCCCACCATGGAAATGGTCAGCGTGGAATTAGATGCGTCGGAAGCCACGGAAATGGACCCGGTGGCGCTTCCCCCAGTGACCGGGGCAAACACCGTGCCGAAAGTAAAGCTTTGTCCTGGACTCAGAGTCATAGGCAGGCTCAATCCGGTGACCTTGAAGCCGGTACCAATGACGTTAGCTTGAGTGACGGTGACACTGGAGCCGCCAGTATTGCTCAGAGTCTCCGACAGGGTATTGGTGCTGCCCACCGGAACGCTGGAGAAATCGAGACTGGAATCGCTGGTGCTCAAGGCTCCAATGGTTGCCGTGTTAGCCGACAGAGGAATGGTGAGAGTGGCATTGGACGCATCGCTGACGATCGAGAGACTTCCACTAGCCGATCCACCTGACTGCGGAGTGAAAGTGACATTGAACGCCCTGCTTTGACCTGAGGCCAGCGTGGCCGGCAGATTCAGGCCTCCGACTGCAAAGCCGGTGCCGATGACCTTCGCCTGGGCGATCGTAATGCTGGCGCTGCCGGAGTTGGTCAAGGTTCCTGAGACGGTCTTCGGAGTTCCCAGCTGAACGTTGCCGAAGCCGACGCTGGATGGCGTTGAACTGAGCGACGATTCGGCGGCGGCCGCGCCCGTGGCAACGAGGGGAACAATCAGCCCGCCAGTGGAAGCGTCAGTGGCGAAAGAAACAGCCCCACTGGCCGATCCATCCGATTGTGGAGTGAAAGTAACGCTGAAGGCAGCGCCCTGGCCTGGGGCCAGCGTCAAAGGCAGGCTCAAGCCACTGAACCTAAAGCCGATGCCGGATACGCTCGCCTGCGATATGGTTACACTGGCGGTGCCCGAGTTGGTTAACCCAGCCGACAAGGTCTGGGTTTTGCCCACTTGTACGCTTCCGAAGCTAAGACTGGAGGGGTTAGAAACGAGTGTGCCGGATCCAACCGCTACCGCTGAAACCGCAACGCTCACGACCGAATCCGGAGCGTCGCTGGTGACTGCGACACTGCCGCTTGCGGCCCCCGCCAATTGCGGCGTAAATGTGATGGAAAAAGATTTGTTCTGTCCTGGCGAAAGGATCAGCGGAAAGCTGAGCCCGCTCATTCTGAAGCCGCGCCCGGTGACGGTTGCCTGTTTTACGGTAACCCTGGAACTCCCCGAGTTGATCAGCGTTGCCGAGTGAGTCATGCTAGCGCCAATCCTCACCTTGCCTAGAGCAAGAATTGCGGGTGAAATCGCGAGTTGTCCGCTGCCTAACCCAGTGCCTGAAACCGGGATCTTTATCGAGCTGGAGATGGTAGTCAGGGTGACATCGGTCGGAGACTCGTTGCCACGTCGGCGGTGACCTTTTCTCCCAAACCTGATCCGGGTAGTGCCCAGCAGAGAAATGGCACCGCTGCTCGTGCCACGCGCAGTTGGCGTGAAGCTCACTCCGATGGTCGCGGTTTGCTTCGCTTTCAGAACCAGCGGCAGGCTGGGTCCGTTCAGGGCAAACCCTTGTCCCGATATGGCCGCGTGAGTGATGGTCAAAGTGCCGATTCCTGGATTGGACAGGGTGGCCGTTTGCGTCTGGGTCTTACCGAGCGGCACGTTACCAAAGCTAATGCTCCTCGGATTCAGGGTAGCTTCCCCCGAAGCGGTTGCTGGCGCCTTCTGTTGTTGTTGTGCCGTAGGCTGGCTGGCATTCAGGGCGGAACAGCCCAGCATCGTGGTTAGGGTGAGAAGAACAACCACCAGATTGGTGCGAGCGCCGAAATCCTTCACAGGGGCCTCTACAAACGCCGTACGGCCATACGGCACAGGGGATTTACCCACTGCTGCGCCATTCCGAGTGCCAATCCCCGAAGAGGAACGAAACGTGGAATGGTGCAGCCAAACGCAGTGTGCTCTGATGGTTGGGCGCGCGGTAGATACCGGAAGTGAACCTAGGTCGCGTCCAGACGGCCACTACCAAATCGGAACGGTAGTTACCTGGGTCACGAGCGCAGGACCAAATGGGGATGCTCTGCCAAAATGGAAACGCCCCGGGACCATTGTTGCCGCGGACAACAAAAATTACCGCGCTTGAAATTTCAGCGCAGGCTGACCCGGCTCGCCACTAACCGACCTAAGCGGTCACGAGCACGATCTATCGCCTGGGGATGGCGATGCAGTACTCTAGTTGTCGTATCTTGTTGGTCGGGGATTGTTGGCCGCTCGCTGAACAGGCAAAACGATCTACGGAGCGAAAGAGTTTTCTCCATGCCCACATCGGTTTCACCAGCGGTTTCCGTGACGGCTCAATATAAGGGCATCATTCTGGCCGGCGGATCGGGTACGCGTCTGTATCCGGTAACTCATGCGGTGTGCAAGAGCCTTTTGCCAATTTACGACAAGCCCATGATCTATTACCCTCTCTCCACCCTGATGCTTGCGGGCATACGAGACATCCTCATCATTTCCACGCCGCAAGACACACCCAAATTTGAACAACTTCTGGGGGATGGGACGCGCTTCGGTCTAAGTTTTCAGTACGCCGTGCAACCTCGGCCAGAAGGAATCGCACAAGCATTTCTGGTGGGCCAGAAATTTATCGGCTCCTGTTGTTGCGCCCTGGTTTTGGGCGACAACATTTTCTACGGACACGACCTGGCCAAAACCGTTCTGCTCGGAGCTCAGCCACGGTCAGGCGCGCGGGTATTGGCTTATCCGGTGCACGATCCCGAACGTTACGGAGTAGTGGAATTTGATGCTTCTGGCAAGGCGCTCAGCCTGGAGGAAAAGCCCCGCGCGCCCAAATCGCGCTACGCCGTGACCGGGCTTTATTTTTACGACAATCAGGTCGTCGATATCGCCAAATCTCTCAAGCCTTCCGCTCGCGGAGAACTGGAAATCACTGAAGTCAACCGGGAATATTTGAGGCGCCAGCAGTTGGAGGTTGAAGTAATGGGGCGGGGCATGGCGTGGCTCGATACGGGCACCCATCAGGCCATGCTGGAAGCCTCGCTTTTCATCCACACCATCGAAACCCGGCAGGGGCTCATGGTCGCCTGCCCGGAAGAGATTGCATTTCGCTACGGCTACATCAGCGCGCAGCAACTAGAGCACACTGCGAACTCGATGATGAGCAACGGATATGGTTTGTACTTGCAGCAACTGCTCAGGGAAAAAGTGTTCTGAAATCGCCTCAGGCGATCATCTTTATCATGAAGGTTACCGCAACCACGCTGCCCGGAGTGCTCATCCTCGAACCCAAAGTGTTCCGTGACCCCAGGGGGTTCTTCCTGGAATGCTACAACCAGAGAGCCATGGCGGAGGCTGGTATCCGCGAGCATTTTGTCCAGGACAACCACTCGTTTTCGAACTGCAATGTGGTGCGTGGCCTGCACTACCAGGTGCGCCCCCAGGGCAAACTGGTGCGGGTCGCGGTCGGGGAGATTTTGGATGTGGTGGTGGACTTGCGGCGTAGCTCGCCGGCTTTTGGAACCTGGTGCGGAGTAAAGCTTTCGGAGGCGAACCAGCAAATGTTGTGGATCCCTCCCGGATTTGCCCACGGCTTTCGCGTGCTGTCGCAGGGCGCCCATGTGCTCTACAAGGCCACCGATTTCTATGACCCATCGGCTGAGCGCACGATTGCATGGAACGATCCTGGGTTAAAGATCGACTGGCAACTTGATACTCCCCCGACATTGTCGACAAAAGATGGCCAGGGTGGTTCCTTTGCAGAGGCAGAAGTCTTCAGTTAGGAACTGCGCTGCATGGATCACTTCTATAAACTGTTGCAGGAGATCCGCATGACGAGTTCGCGCAGAGAATTCCTCCGCTCCCTGGGTATCGGCGCTGCTGCGGGAGCGGCGGCGCCTTGGTCGTTGGGGGAAATCCCGGCAGCACAGGTTTCCGAGCCCGCACCAGCGGGGCAGTCCGATCGAATCACAATTCTGGACAGCAATGAGAATGCTTACGGCCCGTCCCCCAAAGTAGCCGATGCCATCCGCTCCGCCCTGGGCACGGTCAACCGCTATCCCTTCAGGAAGTATGACGAAGTGACGGAGCAGATCGCGAGATTCCACCATGTAAAGCCGGACCAGGTGCTGTTCGCCTGCGGCTCGACAGAAATACTTCGCGTCGCCGCGGATGCTTTTCCAGGCGACGGCCGGCAACTAATTCAAGCCTGGCCGACGTTCGAAGCGATCCAGGTCTATGCCAAAGCAGTGGGCTCGGCGGTGGTATCGGTACCCCTCAGCGACAATTTCGCTCACGACCTCAACGGTATGCTGGCGCGCCTCGGGCCTTCGACAGGCCTGGTGTATATCTGCAACCCCAATAACCCCACCGCGACGCTTACTCCCCGAAAAGATCTGGAGGCTTTTATCGGCCAGCT
>Ga0193719_10000674_pt1 | contig 12987 bp, 15 predicted proteins | sample U2a2metaG_FD_160103 | JGI IMG/M metagenome (GOLD analysis project Ga0193719, IMG submission 160103) | Soil microbial communities from a riparian zone of the East river system, Colorado, United States - U2a2 | ecosystem: Environmental > Terrestrial > Soil > Riparian zone | place: USA: East... | reverse complement strand
AGCGCTGCCAGCGTGGGATGGGCGGGTCAGGCAGCGCGGGCAGGTCGCTCTCGATGAGGAAGAGGACGTAGTCAGGCGATTTGCCAAGCGCTTTTCGAAGGTTCGAAAAGAGCCAGCGGAGGTACCTGAACGGATAGAGCAGCATCCGCCTCGAAGTCTAATGCCGGCCGTCACCCCACCCGGCTGGCCCGCTTCGCGCGCGGAGCCGACCTCCCCGGCGAGCGGGGAGGAGAAAGTTTAGGTCCGCCTACGTGCCGAACCTAAACTACCTTCGACACCTCAAGGTGCTCGTCCATCTCTTCGCTCAAGCGAGTCGCTCCGTACTGCTGGCCGACGTGCTGGTGGTACGGCACGCCTGTGAAGAGGTGGTGGCTCTTGGTCGGGATGTCCGACCCATCCCATTCCTTTCGCTGCAGCGACATGTAGCCCTCTTCCTTCTTTGTCTTGAGATCCTCGAGGAGGACTGACATTCCGTGCCCTGCGGCATGCTGCAGCGCAAGCGTGATGAAAATGAAGCCGACCCCGAGCTCGCCGAGGTCATCCCACGTGATCGGGCTCTTCTCGTTGAACCATTTGAAAGACGAGGAGTAGTTGAAGGCGAAGCGAGCTTTGGGAAAACGTTTGCGGATTTCGCTGCAGAACTTCTCCGTCGGTCCGCGTTCCGCGGTCGGAAACTCGCACCACAGGAGGTCGGGCACGCCGCTGTCCATGTATCGGAGGCCACGGTCGATGGCGAGATCGATCCCGCGCTTCGATTCCGGCGCCTCGCTCGCTGAAACTCCATCGGTGCGAGCGATGATCACGAAGTCCTTGTGGCCGAGGTCATCGGCTGCGTTGCGCATCATTTTCAGCTTGCCCACAAACTCGTCGGCCGAGATCAGCGCCTTGCCTGCGATGTGGCCGCAGCGCTTGGGCATCACCTGGTCCTCGAGGTGCGCGGCCGCGACGCCTGCCCTCACGTAGAGGTCCACAGTGCGCTGTACGTTGAACAGGTTGCCGTATCCGGCGTCCATGTCGGCGACGACTGGCGGGATCTCGAGATGGATCGGCGCCACCCCTTTATCCGGATCGCCCATCGCCATCGTCAGCTGGAACTTCCGCAGGGCGCTCACTGTGCGGCGAGCGCCGTCGGCGATCTCAACCGACGAGTAGATGTCCATGTCCGTCGTGCCCAGGTGGCCGATCGCGAAGGAGTAACCGCTGAAGTAGACGGCGTCGAAACCGTGATACATGACCAGCTCGGCCCCGAAGGGGTCATAGACCCCAGGGCCGAAGACGAAGGGCTGTGTGGCAAGCAAGCGGCGCAGGCGCTTGCTCGGGTCCTCGTTCCGCGATGCCGGGACCTTGAATCCGTCGGGTAGCAGGGGCGTCGAGACAAGATCCATCTGCGGCTCCTTCAAACCTGGTCTTTGCCGGCTAAACGGCGAGTTAGGTATTTATTCGTTCTCGTGGTCGCAGTTGCAAGGCTCGGGGCACTCGCACTCGTGTGCGGAAGGCTCCGTCTCGAACTCCTGCGACTGTTCGGTCGTGTCCATTGACTGCATAACGCGGAACTTACCCACAGTGGTGATATTCGTCCAATCAATTGATTCGATGCTAGGCATAGGAAAGTTCGATATGCCCGCAGGGCAATCTTCCCTCCCCGCCTGCGGGGGAGGGGAAGGGGGTGGGGGCGCGATCGCGTCCTCTGCGGACGCGGCGAGGTCCGGCGAAAGCCGGACCGTCATCGACGCGTCAGGTGGCTTCCGCCAGGAGGTTGAGAAAGGCGGCCACGATGCCCTCCGGTTTGCCGGCGTCGGTGCGGCGGTAAGCCACTATGGACTGGTACATCGGGGGAGCGTCTTTCATCTTCACCAGGCGCAGGCTCTTGCTCTCGACTTCGCGTTCGACGGCACTGCGAGGGAGCAGCGCCACCCCGAGGCTCCGCTCCACCATCTTCTTGGCGGCTTCGATCGAATCCAGCTCCATGAGGCCACGAAGCTTCACGCCTGCTGACAGAAAGGCCGCTTGAGTGATCTCGTAGTAGCTGGAGGTGAGGTCGAACATGATGAGCCTCTCGTTGGCGACCTCCTCCATGTCCACGTTTCGTCTCTTCGTAAAGGGGTGGTCGGGGGCGCAGACGAGCACGAGCTGCTCGGTATGGAAGGGACGCAACTCGAGGTCGGGGTGGCGGATGGCGCGCCCGAGCCCGACCTGCACCTCGTCACGGAGTACGAGGTCGACCACGTCTTCGGAGTGGCCGGTTCGCACGGAGACCTCGACCCGGGGATGCGCGGCGACGAACTTCTCAAGGAGCCCGGGCAGGATATAGGTGCTGACGGCCGGCGCCGCGCCGATCATCAAGTGCCCCGCTGAGGCTGACTTGACCTGTTCGAGCACGTCTCGCCCGTCGACCAGCGCCCGCAGGGCCCGCTCGGCGTAGGGCACCCACGCCCGTCCCGCGTCGGTGAGGCGCATCCCGTGCGGGGTGCGCACGAAGAGCGGTGCACCCAGCTCGCGCTCGAGGCTATGGAGGCGGGCGGTCAGGGTCGGCTGCGTGACGAAGAGCGCCTCGGCGGCGCGGCTCACGCTGCCCCGGCGCGCCACCTCGAGGAACCCCTCGACCTGGACGAGCTGAATCCCCCGGGCCTTCCCGTTACTCGATTCGTCTATAGCCATAGCGGTAGACCCAAATTCTATCTATGCCCCCACGAGCACAACCCCCCACTCGTAGGGAGGGGATGGGGGTGGGGGCGCGGACCCATGGTCTGTCAAGGGGAGGGGATAGGGTCGGGGCGCGAACGCGTCCTTAGTGAACGCGGAAAGGTCCGGCGGTTAGCCGGACCGTCGGCTCTCAAACGAACGACGTTTCAGTTACTGCGTTTTTCGCAGCAGCACCGCCGCCGCCGCGATCGCCAGGGCCCAAACCGGAGCCATGGTGATGACGAAAGGCCTGATCGTGTCGCTGTTCGAATGCGAGACCCTGTCGAAAGCCTCGAACACCGCCACAGTGCCATACAGGAGAACGGCGAACGCCACGACCACCCAGATAACCGTCCCAATCTTCATGTGATTGGCAACGCTACAGGCTCGTCGCCGGTTACGTCTCCACTTGCGTGTGCTTGTATGTGAGCTCTCCTGCTCGAACCGGCACCTTCAGATAGTTCTCCGGCGGAGCGAGCGGACATGCCCATCGTGGGCTGTATGCGCACGAGGCGTTGTAGCCGTAGTTGAAGTCGATGACCACCTCAGGGGAACCGGGGGTCACCTCGAGGACGAGTCCGTCGGTGTCCTTGGCGGTGTCGAACAGGTAGCGCCCGCCGCCATATGTCTCGCGGCCTGAGGTCGAGTCGCGGAAAGGGACGAACAGCCCGCCTGCATACTGAACGAGGCTTAACACCGTCAGGTGGCACTGTTCGCCGCCCAGCTCGAAGACCAGGCGCCCGGCTCGCCTGTAGCGCACGGCCCCATCCTCGCCGCCAGTGTCGATGAGGACCTCTGTGCCATCGCCGGCCTCGAGAGTGGCCTGCACGCGATAAGCAGGGTCGTGCGGGAAGTAGTGGAGCCCGCCGAACAAAGCGCGTTCCTCGGGCTCGATCGGCGACTCGGGGTGAGCCTTGAAGAGCGCGTCGCGGCCGCGCCTGAACCTCTCATGCGCATCCTCGCCGCTGATCCGATAAAGGTCCCCGACCTGCCTCCGCCAGTCGACAAGGTCGAGCAGCCCCTGAGCTACCACTTCTCCCAATGGACGATGCCCTCCAGAGGGATCCGCGTCGCCGGCTTGAACTCACCGCCGGTGCTGAAGCCGATGGTAAGCAGCGCAACCTGGCTGTACCGCTCGTAAGGGATGCCCAGCACATCAGCCACCTCGCGTTCGTACTTGAGGTGAAGGGAGGTCCACGCGCCGACGAGACCGCGATCGCGAGCCGCGAGCATGAAGCTCCACGCGGCGGGCATTATCGAACCGTAGAGGCCGGCGATATCCTGGTTGGAGACTCCGGGCTTGTCGACGCGTCCCTCGATGCACGGGATCACCATGGCCGGAACCTCATGCATGCGATCGGCGAGGTACTGAGCTGAAGATGCGACACGAGGGAGCTGGGCGCGTCGCAGATCCTCAGCTGCATACCTCGGGCCCCGCATGGTCGAGTACACATCCCACGACTTTCGGTAAAAGTCGCCGATGACACGCTTGGTCTCGGGCTCGGTCACGATCACAAACTGCCAGCCCTGGCTGTTCGACCCGGTCGGAGCCTGGACTGCGACCTCGAGGCACTCGAGCAGCAGCTCGCGCGGTACCGGTCGATCGAAGTCAAGACGCTTGCGGACTGTCCGCGTCGTGGTGAGCACCGTCTGGGCGTCCACTTCTAGGACTCTGGCTCCAGCGGGGTCAGCAGGTAGCTGGCCGCCGGCGGAAGGTTCGCCAACACCTGGTGCACGTCGTCTTCGGTCGCGTCGACCACGGAAAGGATGAATCGCTTGCCTGGTTCCGGCGCGACAGGTACGGAATCGATCGCCGGCGAGGTGGCCATAGGCGCGACCGTGACCACCGGCGCCCGCTCCTGCTCATGCCGAGCTGGACGGGCAGACGCATCCGACCTCAGGACACGCCAGTGATAGATGCCCACGACTGTCGCGACCAGCAGCACTGCGAGGTAGTGGCCAAAGTCGAGGTTCTCAGAGCTGTTGAGTCGAGGAGTTGCGCTGAACGCTTGCTGGAGAACCACGTTCAACAGCGCGATGCCCGACCCGAGCGCGGCGAGGACGCTGGCCAGCAGCGCCGCCCAGACGTAAAGGCGCCGGCTCAGTGATTGCCTGTCGCCGGGCCATGGAGCGTGGCGCCAGTGGGCGACCCAGACGGCGGCGCCGACGATTAGCAGAGTGACCCACTTGCTGATGGGGTCCTTCCAATCCCCCGCCTGGACTCCGATGAGAGGGGCCTCGATCTGTTCAGCCAAGTGCCACAGGACGCCCGCCGCGCCGACCGCCAGGACGGCCATCGAGACCAGGGCCGCCAGGTTTGTGTACAGACGGCGGACGCCGGCCTGGCGGTCGACCTCATGCGAGCCGGTGTCACGCGACAGGCGGCGGCGAATCAAGAACCAGGCGACCCCATATACGAGCAGCAATGACGCCGGCTGTGCGAGCGCCGCGACAATATCGCCGCCCGCATTGCCGGGGTTGCTGACTCCCAGCCCGCGCGCAAGTCCGTAGTACAGGATCTGAGCAGCCCCGATCAGCGCAACAACAATGGACACGGCCAGCGCGATGAAACCTTCGACGGCGCGCAGGGTGGACTTGCGGTCGTCATCGAGATGCCGTCGCGAGATGATGCGGGCATGGGTTCCCCACAGCGCCACGCCGCCGAGCGCCAACCCCGCGGCGTCACCGATGAAGCGGAATTGGTTGACTCCGAGCTGACTGTTCACGATCCTCAGCCAGCTGAGCTCGAGCAGGCTGCTGGCGCCGCTGAGCATCATCAGGAAGCCGACGAGCAGGGCTGGGTACATGTACCAGCGTCGCAAGCTGGCCGATCTGCCTTGCTCGCCCACCACGGCGCGATCGCGCCTGGCGATTCGGTAGTGCATCGCCCAGAACGCAGCAAGGACCAAGGCGATCCATGCCGCCTGGGCAGCCGCAAGCAGGTTGCTGTAGTCAGGACACGAGACGGGTTTGGCATAAGGCGCCGTGTTGCAATCGAGGACAGGGCGCAGCACCCCGGCGATGGCCAAATTCACGGCGATCGCCGCCCCAATGGACATCACAAGGCATGCCCAATAGACGTACAGGCGCCGGATTGCCGACGCCCGTTCCGCCGGATCACGATGCGCAAAGCGGCGGGCGAACCAGAAGTGAACCGCCCAAACGGGCAGGGCAACAAGCGTCGTCGCAGTCCATATGGCGAGGGTGGTCCTGCTGAATTGGGCCGATGGGTCGTTGAAGTAAAAGAGAAGGACCGTTGAGCCAAGCGCCGACAGTCCGATCGCCAGCGTTGCAAGGGCGGCAGCGCTGACCAGGTACAGGTATAGCCGGCGCAGAATCATGGCGCCAACCGTACTACCATGCGCGCGTGATCTCCGAAGAACTGCTCGAAATCCTTGCGTGCCCGAAATGCCACACGAAGGTTGAGCCCAAGGAGCCGGATCACCTGCGCTGTCCGCAGTGCAAGGTCCTCTATCCGATCGTCGACGGCATCCCCGTCATGCTCATCGACGAGGCGAAGCCAGAGCAAGAATTAACGGAGTCGGAGGCCTAACGTTTCCTGGGCGCCCCCTCCGGCGGGCTTTACCCAACACCTCCCCGGCGAGTGGGGAGGATGGCCAGCTCGACCGGCTTGCCCACGTACGCGCCGAACCGCTCCGACGCAGCCTTCAAGGCCTCTCTCGCAATCTCGTCAAGGGCGAGCGGTAACCGGACTTCGAGAACCACGCCGTTCTTGTCGATGGTTCGCTTCCATCCGCCGATCACGCGCCCTTTCATGATCACTATGTAGCCGTAGAGGTAACGAATCACATCCGACGATTGCTTGAAGAGGGCGGCGTCTGAAACCGCGCTGCGATCCTTATAGGCAATGAAGTACTCGTCGTAATTCGGCAGCAGATGGATTCGCGTTCCAGGCACCGGCCTTGCGACTGTCATCGACGGGTTGAACCAGTACGTCTTGCCTGCGATCGCCTCCTGCGCCAGTTCGGATTTCGCCAGCTCGATGCCCCTCTTCGTGTCAGCCATCGTGAGCCCGGACCACCACACAAAATCAAGCGGTTGGGCCGGCCCATGACTCGTGAAGTACCGTCGTATCAGCTCGGTCAGCGCCTCGTCTCGACTTAGCGGCTTGACTTCAGGGACTCTCTCCTCGAGCAGGGCATACGTGTGCTGTTTACCTTTGAGCGCGCCGCTGCAGACGAGCGCGTCAAGCTCGGCCCGCGCAACAAGGAAGCCAAGTCTGACTCCATTCGCAGAAATCCCCGCCCGCTGAAGCTCCTTGCCAAGCTCTGTGCGGGTCAGCTGCTTACCTCCTCGCAAAGCCTTCGTGAACACGGCTTTGCTGCGTGCGACGAGAGCGTCGTCGATCTCGGCCTGCCTGTAGTAATAGGCCATCGCCGCATTCACGCGAGGCGCAGTCAGCGCGAGCATCCAGCGAATGTCCGTCGGCGTGACGAAATGCCACGTGGGGCGCATCACATGGGTACGAAGGATCGTCCCTCTTGCGAAGGCCCCATCGATTCCGGCGTCGGTCGCTCCCCGGGTCCGCTGACCAAGCGCCCATTTGGCGCCTGGATAATCCTGCGACTGAACCGCGCCAAACCACTTGACTGCGTCCTCAGGGCTCTTGAATCGAGAGCCGGTCAGCCTCTGATTGAGCAGCCGTTGCTGCGCAATATCGAGGATCCTCACGCGGCACAGCGGAGGCGGCTGGTGTCGATGGTGTGCCGGCCCTTGACGTCCTGCAAGTCGGACAGGAACTCGTCGTAGGTGAGGGCATACGCCTGGTTTGGATCGCTGGCCGAGGTCGCGAAAACGATCCCCAGCACCTTGCCCTGCAGGTCGACGAGGGGCCCTCCCGAGTTACCCGGCCGCACCTTCCCCGAGATGACGTAGACCTGCCGGGTGACCGGGTTCGTGCTGTAGATGTCGCGGCCCTGCGCCTCGACTGCCCCATCGACTATCGCCGGCTCTATCTTCTCCGGCCCACCGCCCGGATATCCGATCACCGCCGCCGCAGTCCCACGCGCGGCCGGGCCGAAGCCCAGGCCAGAGGCCGAAAGATTCTGCACGCTCAGGAGCGCGAGGTCGCGACCAGGATCGAAGTAGACGACAGTTGCCGCGAGGTCCTCGCCAGCGGGCGTCAACACGTGATGGCCATGGGTCCCTGATACCACGTGGGCGTTGGTGACCACGTAGCCACCGCCGATTGAGAATCCGCTCCCGGTGACGAGGCCACCGCAGCCGAGGCTCGTCACCTTGACGACTGCTTGCGCGGCGTTCTTCACCTCGGGTGTGTCGACCGAGGCCGGGATCGCCAGGGGAGCCGGAAGCTTTGGCTCGAGCCCGGCGAAAACTGTCGGGAAAGACACGCCGGCGAGAATGCCTTCGACCCTCGCCAGGAAGTCAGGCGGTCGGGGCGCGATGGAGTCGAGCTGGTGGAGTACCACTGACTTCTGGATCAGCTGCGCGATGTCCTGGCTTGGGCCGCGCGAAAAGCTCAGGCCCAGGAACCAGATCATGGTGAGCACCGCCACCGTCGACAGCGCGGCTCCGCCCAGGGAGTCGGTGGTGCCGTGGCGGCCCGTGCTCAGGATCCGCCTGCGAATCGGCTCGCCGGTCGCGTATCCAATGCTCGAGCCGAGGCTGCCACCGATGATGAGCACGAGCACCGCCCCCAACGGGCGCGCGACAGGGCTGGTCACCTGGATGTAGTCGAGCAGCGGCTGCGCCGCGACGGCGCCCAGCAGCACGCCTGCCAGCAGGCCGATGTACTGCGTGAGCGAGAGCCAGAACCCCCGGCGGTAACCGTTGGCAAGGCCGACCACCGCGGCCGCAACGATCACCAGGTCGACTAGGTTTGGAATGCCTTTAGGTTAGTGGAGCGCGCAACTTGCTTCTCAGGGTTGGCGGGTGTCCCAGGCGATGCTTTTAGTGGCCGCTCTTAGTGGCCGCTCTTGGGGTGCTCCGGTTTAGTGGCCTTCTCGGCCTCGGTTTCCGCCGCGCGGTTGAGGGCATCCCCCCGCAGGACCCACCATCCAAGCCCGACGACTCCAAGCGAGGCGACAAGAAAGGTGATGCTCATGAAGAGCCACGCCGGTACCCATTCGCCGGCGGCAAGGAGCACCACTTCTAACTCGAGAGAGCGGGTACCGGCTCGGCCGGACCGGCTGTGGCGTGCCCGCTCGCCTCACGCAGGTCGCGATGAGGCATATAGCTGTGCACTGGCGGGACCTTTTCGAAGTTGTAAGGCGGCGGAGGTGAGGTCGTAGCCCACTCGAGACTGTTGCCCTGCCACGGGTCGTCGCCCGCGATCTCGCCGCCGTTCCAGCTTCGAACGACGTTGATCAGAAACAGCAGGACCGAGACGGCGATGAGGAACGACGAGATCGTGATGATCATGTTGGTGGTGCCCCAGGCAGGGTTGGCGTAGGTGGCGATGCGGCGAGGCATGCCTTCCAGGCCGAGAGTGTGCATGATCAGGAAGGTCCCGTTGAACCCGATGAACAGCGTCCAGAAGTTCCACTCGCCAAGCGTGCGGTTCAGCATCCGTCCTGTGATCTTCGGGAACCAGTAGTAGATCCCGGCGAAGATCGTGAACACGCTGCCTCCAAAGAGCACGTAGTGGAGGTGGGCAACCACGTAGTACGACTGGTGAAGCTGCGTGTCTACCGGCACCGAGGCCAGGTAGACACCGGTGATGCCGCCGATCAAGAACGTGGCGAGAAAGCCCCACGCGAACTTCATAGGCACGGTGAATTCAACCGAGCCCCACCATGTCGTCGCAATCCAGTTGAAGAATTTGATACCGGTCGGTACCGCGATCAGCATCGTCATCAACATGAAGAAACCTTCGACGTATGTGTTCATGCCGACAGTGAACATGTGGTGCGCCCAGACGGTCATCGACAGGAAGACGATCCCGAACAGGGCCATGACCATCGACATGTAGCCGAAGATCGGTTTGCGCGCGAACACCGGAATGATCTCCGAGATCATGCCGAAGCCCGGCAGAATCATGATGTACACCTCGGGGTGGCCGAAGAACCAGAACAGGTGCTGGTAAAGCACGGGGCGGCCCTGGGTCGTGAAGAACTGGGTCCCGAGCTGGCGGTCGAACTCGAGCAGGATCATCGCCGCAGCGAGTGGAGCACCCACGATGAGCAGCAGGATCGAGGTCGAGATCTGCGCCCAAACAAAGAGCGGCAGGCGGGTGAGCTTCATGCCCGGCGCTCGCAAGGCGACGATCGTCGTCAGGAAGTTGGTCGACGCCATGATCCCCGAGATCGCCCAGACGATGAGGCTCAACGCCCAGAAGTCGACGCCGAGGCTCTTCGCCTGGTAGGCCTTCTCGGTAAGGGGCGCGTAGCCTGTCCAGCCGGCATCGAGCGCCCCGCCGGTGAAGAAGCCGGAGTAGTAGAGGATGATCGACACCGGGACCAGCCAGAATCCCAGCAGGTTCACTCGCGGGAAAGCCATGTCGCGGGCGCCGATCATGATCGGGACCATGTAGTTGGCGATCCCCGTCAGGAAGATGGTGACGAAGAAGAAGATCATCGTCACCCCGTGGGCGGAGATCAGCTGGTTGTAGGTTTCGTTGTCGACCACCTTCAGGTTGGGTTGCGAGAGCTGTAGGCGGATGACCAGCGCAAAAATCCCGGCGATGATGAAGCTGAGGATCCCGGTGACCATGTACATGATCCCGATCAGCTTGTGGTCGGTGGTGGTCAGCCAGATGCTGATCGGCTTGAAGAAGGTGTCGTCGTATGCCTTCGGACGGGGCAGGGCTTGGGTGGCCGCCATCTGATCCTTATCCTAGGCGCGGCGGCGCGGTGATGTGGATGAAGCTCGTCATGGGCTTGGCGAAGTCGAAGGCTTCGCTGAAGGCGGTGCGGGCGACGCGTGTGCCGCCGCGACTTGCTGCTTGACCCACTGGTCGTACTTGGCCTGGTCCATCGCCTGCACGATGATCTGCATCTGGCTGTGGCCGACGCCACAGAGCTCGGCGCATTCGCCCTTCCACGTGCCTTCCTGGTCGATCTTGAGCCACGAGTAGTTCGAGTAGCCCGGGACGGCGTCGGTCTTTCCTGAGATCGCCGGCACCCACCACGAGTGGATGACGTCGGTGCCCTCGAACACCAGCCTCACCAGCTTGTGAGTCGGCACGACAAACGGGGTCACCTCTCCGGCGAGAGTTCCTTCCTGGTGAACGGTGAACCCATCCGCGTAGACATAGTCCCAGCCGAACTGATGGCCACGAACCGTGATCTCCATGTCCTGGTTGGTGACGGGCTGGAAGTTCTTCTGGAGCACCACGAAGCTGTAACCCGCGATGGCCAGGACGATGATGAGGGGAACCGCCGTCCAGACGATTTCGAGACCCTGATGGCCGTGGATCTGGGGCGGACGGTAGTCCGCGGGCTGTTTCGCGCGGCGGTACCGGAGAACCACCCAGAGGAGGGCCGCCTCGACTCCGATGAAGACGATGATCGCCGGGATCGAGATGACGACGTACATGTCGTAGATGTCCTTGCCGTTCGGGGAGACCGGGGTGGGGAAGATTGGGGAGATGCCTCCCAACCCCTCACAGGAATTGAGCAGGAATGCGGCAGCGACAAGTCCGAGGATCGTGAGCGGCAATCGGCCGCGTTCTTTCACGGCGAAGAGTTTAACCGTCCACGTCAACGCGACGGTCCGGCTTGTGGAAACCCGATAGAATCCGAAACCGACTGTGGCGGCAGCCAAGAAGCCTCGATACGTCGATGTAGCCAACCCTGACCTTGCCGTCGACTGCCCTCGCTGCGGGCTGAAAACGGCCCGCTTCGTCGACCACTGCCGCAACTGTGGCTACAAGCTGTGGCCCTCCAGCCACATGGCCTCCGCCGCGTTCCTGGCCTGGCGGGCGGCCGACCCGGCGCGCCCCACCGCTTCAAGGTTCGACCTCGAGATCCCGACCCACGTCGACAACACGGTTGACTTTTCGGCGCGGGCTCACGAGCTCGGCATCCATCTGTTTCCAAACAGCAACTGGCCGTTCATCATCTGCTTGGGCACCCTCTTTCTCGGCCTGGGGGCGATCCCATTCGCGTCGACAGCACGCATCGTGCTCGCGGTCATCGGCGGCGTGATCTTCCTGTACGGCGTCGTCGGTTGGGTGCTGATTGAAGATGTGCGGATGTATCCGGGCGAGGGATCCGAAACGGGCACCGAGGTACACCACTGATGGCTGTAGCCACCATGCACTCGCCCGCCGAACCTGAGTACCCGGCAATCAAGCCCGGGATGATGGGGATGTACATCTTCCTCGCGTCCGAGGTGATGTTCTTCGGGAGCCTGTTCGCGATGTACTTCTATCTCTTCGGCTCCCACCTGCAGTGGCCCCCGCCTCCGCCCTCGAGCGAACCCGAGTTCTACGTCAACTGGTGGCCCATTCCGGCGATCAACACGGTGGTCCTGCTGTCCAGCGGTGGCACGTGCCACTTTGCGCTGGAAGCCCTCAGACACGGCAACCGGCGGCAGTTCTTCGTCCTCTGGGTGGCGACGATCATCCTTGGGCTCGGATTCGAGTTTGGCCAGCTGTATGAGTTCATCGCCGCGTTCGGTCGCCACCTTGACCTCACCGCCAACTCATTCGCCAGCGCCTTTTTCATCATGACCGGGTTCCACGGAGCCCACGTTCTTGGCGGCCTGGTCCTGCTCGCGCTGGTTCTTTACCGCGCCACGAAAGGCCAGTTCTCCCCACAGCATCACGTTGGTGCAGCTGCGGTTACGCTTTATTGGCACTTCGTCGACGTGGTGTGGATCTTCCTTTTCATCATCCTTTACCTGGGGGTCACGCTTTTCCGATGAGAGTCATCGCACTCGCGTTGTTAGCGGCGTTCTTTCTCGCTGGGTGCGGCGGAGGCAGCTCGGTTGCGCAGCCCGCCGGCTCGATCAAAGTGACGATGACCGAGTTCAAGTTCGATCCCGAAACGCTCAATTCACCCTCGGGAAAGGTCGTGTTCTTTCTGGTCAATGCCGGGACGGCCTCGCACAATCTGATCATTCGCGACAATGCGAGCAAGCGCATCGCAGGCAGCAATCTGGTGTCGGCTGGGGACAGCTTGGTGTTCACAGTCGACAGCATCGCGGCCGGCACTTACACGATCTTCTGCGACCAACCCGGACACGAAGGTTCGGGAATGAAAGGGACGCTGACGGTCACGTAACCGCCGGGATTGCGCGTGTGGCTAGGTCGGGCTCGGGCTCGGGCTTGGAGTCGTTTTCGGGGTCGGGGAAGGCTTGGGACCCGGAGCCACCTTGATC
>Ga0193719_10000673_pt1 | contig 13007 bp, 12 predicted proteins | sample U2a2metaG_FD_160103 | JGI IMG/M metagenome (GOLD analysis project Ga0193719, IMG submission 160103) | Soil microbial communities from a riparian zone of the East river system, Colorado, United States - U2a2 | ecosystem: Environmental > Terrestrial > Soil > Riparian zone | place: USA: East... | reverse complement strand
GCTGATCGTGGATGAGAAATGGATATCCGATGCGCGGAAGCATCTTCCGGAGCTCCCAGAGGCGCGAAAGCAACGTCTGGCGCAGGAATTCGGGATTTCGCACGTCGAGGTAGAGCAGCTAACCGCGACGCCGGCTCTTTCCGACTACTTCGAAGCCGTCGCCCGCGCGTCGGGAGATGGAAAGTCGGCCTACAACTGGGTGATGGGTGAGGTGCTGGCTGCGCTTCGCCCCTCGGGCGGAGACATCGCACACTTCCGGGTTCGCCCGGCTGATCTCGCGGAACTCCTCAATCTCGTGCGCGACGGGACGATCAGTCATACCGCCGGAAAGCGCGTCTTCGGGCAGATGGTGGAAACCGGCAAGCAGGCCGCTCAGGTGGCGGCCGACGAAGGACTGCTGCAGGTCGGCGATGAAGGCGCGATCGCGACGTGGGTCGACGAAGTTCTGAGCGAGCACCCCGAAGAGGCCACGCGTTACCTCGCGGGTGAGAAAAAGCTTCAGGGAGTGCTGGTTGGCTTCGTGATGAAAAAGTCGAAAGGCCGCGCCGATCCGAAGCGCGTGAATCAGTTGTTGTCGACGCGAGGTGGGTAGAGGGGTTCTGGCAGCCCCACCGCGTAGCGCAACACCGACCGCGGTAGCCCGAAGTGCTGCTGCGCCTGCTCCAGGACGTGCTCCTCACCGCCTCGCCGCAATGCCGCGCGGCGAACCTTCTTCGCCTCGCGCAGCGGAACCGTACCGGCCGGATCCAGGTGGAAAGCCTCGGCGCGATCGAGTCGTGTCAGTAGATCGACTACGAAGTCGAACGCGCGCACCATGTAAATGCCTACTTCCTGCTCGGCCAGATCCCAGCGGCTCTTTTCCTCGACCAGATGGAAGATTCGCTGCCACGATTCCGAGTCGGCGACGTAAACCATTCCGCGAAAGATTCTTCTGTTGGTCGGCGTGCTGAATATCGTCGGGCTCAGAATTCGGTCGAGATGCTCGTCGGAATGCGAGTGGTCGCGAAGGATCAGCTGCTTCGCAGTCCGGCTGAATCGCTCGCCGATGTGCATGTCGAAGCGGCTCTCCCAGTAGCTGTGGCCGAGCGCCGCCGTGGAGGACGTGATGGTGAGTTGGTGCGGCACAAAGTAATTGTGCGCGACTGAGTCCGCCGCGAGATGCGCCAGGTAACCGAGTGCGAACGCTCGAAGTGCCTCTGACTCCGCTTTGTCATGGATCTCGAACCCGACGTTCCACGAGTGGCAATGCCGGCCCGCGGCGGCGTATTTCTTCGCGATGCTCGTGTCAGCCGCGATGGAGCCGTAGAGAAAATCATACGGGTACGCGGATAGCAGCTCGGCGATGCCGGAGGGTAGAAGCGCGAGCGAGCGCATGACTGCCTCTCCCAGGAAGATGTGCGTCCCCGGAGTCCAGGCATGCGCGATCGCCGGCGTGAGCACCAGCGCCAGCAGCACCGCCAGTGCGATGCGGCCGGACGATCTCATTCCATGCGGCCTAGATCCCGATGCGCTTGCGCTGCCGCCGGACTGCTTTGCGGAGATCGTTCAGCTCGTCCTTCACGACGTCGTTGATCGCGCCGCGCGCGGTATCTACGTAATCGCGCACCTGTTCAACCACGTCGTCGACAGGAATCCGGTCGACGAGCTCCTCGCCACGGTCCACGGCTGTTCTGAATCCGCGCTTGGCATATGGACCAGCCCACCGCGCGCCTTCCACCGCGCGATCGCCGGCCCATCTCGCGCCTTCGAGTCCACGGCTCCCGGCCCACTTCGCGCCTTCAACTCCGGCCAATCCCGCGAGCGCTGCGCCCCGCCCCGCGTAGCGGACCAGTGGTCCGACCGGACGCCGGCCCGATGGCCCTCGCCGAAGGAGCAGCGTGATTCCGGCGCCGACCGCCGCTCCGATGATTGCCGCGGTCAGAAGGTCGTATTGCTGCTCACGCTCCTCGTCCAGCTCCATTTCTGGGTCGGACGCGCGGGCGCGGTTTCTCCCCGCTGTCGGCTCTGTCTTCGTCGTAGTCCCCATCGTTCCAGTCCTCCTCGTCAAATGCCTGATTGATTCCCGTTTGCACGCCGCGGATCGTCGACGCAGTCCTCACGAACGCCGACTCCGCCTCCTCCTGCACGACCTCCAGCAGCGCATTCAGCTGATTGATCCTGGCTTCCGCCGCACTCGCTGCCTGCTGCAAGCGCTGATTTACGGCGGCCACCGTCTGACTCACCTGCTGTATGTCTACGCGGATGGCGGTCGAGATGTAATCGGCGTTATCCGCGATCGCGCTGGCGTGCCGCATCAACGGGTTGATGTCCCCGTAGATCTTGTCCAGCATGTCGCTGACTTTCTTGTAGCTCTTTCTGAAATTCCACGCCGCAGGCACGAGCGCCACGGTAAGGATGATAACGGTGATGGTCATGACACCGCTTGCCACGCCCGTGACTTTACTCCACAAACCCGGCTCGGCCACGACCTGTTTCGTGTAGATCGTGTCCGGAAGAGCGCGGGCAGCCTGCAACAGGAGCTCAGTGCCGCTACCGATCCATCCCATCATATGCGTGAAGTGTGCAAGGGAGAGGCCATTTATCGAGGGGGTTTAAGTCACGGTACAAAGAGTGCTCAGTACGATATATTTTCGCAACAGATCTTCACCACCGACCTTAATCAACATGCCAGCAGTGCAATTCGTCGTCGAGGGAGGCAGGCCCCTCAGCGGCTCCATACGACCTTCCGGAAACAAGAACGCGGCCCTCCCGATCGTGGCGGCGGCGCTCATTTCTCAAAACAAGGTTCACCTCGAGAACGTCCCGCGCATCCGTGACATCGAGACGCTCGTCGAGCTGATTCGCTCGGTCGGCGCCGAAATGGAATGGGTCGGCCGGAACGCGCTCGATGTCCACGCCAAGGATCTGCGTCCGGCGGATCTCAATCCGACCCTGTGCGCCAAGATCCGGGCGTCGATCCTTCTCGCGGCGCCCCTTCTCGCGCGCTGCGGACAGGTGACATTGCCGCCACCTGGTGGCGACGTGATCGGGCGCCGGAGACTCGATACGCATTTCCTCGCGCTCGAGCAGCTTGGCGCCCAGTTCACCCACGGCAAGATGATCGAGATGCGCGTCAGCGGCTTCCGCGGTGCCGACGTGTTTCTCGACGAGCCGAGTGTCACCGCGACCGAGAACGCCCTGGTGGCGGCGTCGGCCGCGACAGGCACGACCGTTCTGCGCAACGCCGCCAGCGAGCCCCACGTTCAGGATCTGGCGCGCTTTCTCATCGCTCTGGGAGCCGAGATCGAGGGCGTCGGCACGAACACCATGACTATTCAGGGCGGCCGTGCGCTCGGCACCACATCGGTCACGCACACCATCGGTCCCGACCACATCGAGGTCGGCTCCTTCATCGGGCTCGCCGCGGTCACGAAGTCGGAGCTGAGAATCGAGAACGCCGGCGTCGAGCACCTTCGCTCCACGCTGATGGGCTTCTCCCGCCTCGGGATCGAATGCAAAGTTGACGGCCCGGATCTGATCGTACCCGCGAAGCAATCGAGGCAAATCCAGGCCGACATGGGCGGCCACGTTCCGAAACTGGAAGACCAGCCGTGGCCCGCGTTCCCGGCAGATACGATGTCCATCGCGATCGTGACCGCGACCCAGTGCGAAGGACTAATTCTCATGCACGAGAAGATGTTCGAGTCGCGCATGTTCTTCGTCGACAAGCTCTCCACCATGGGCGCGCGAATCGTGCTCTGCGATCCACACCGCGCGCTGATCCACGGCCCGTCGCGGCTGCGCGGCGCGTTCCTCGAGTCGCCTGACATTCGGGCCGGAATGGCCCTGCTGCTCGCGGCGTTGTGCGCCGAGGGAACGAGCTTCATAAACAACGTCGGCCAGATCGAGCGCGGGTACGAGCGCATCGATGAGCGCCTCAATGCGCTCGGGGCCGCAATCACCCGCGTCGACGATCGCCGTCAGTAGCGTGAGTGAGGTTCCGAAGGAGGCAATCCCCGATTTCGAGGGCTGGGGGATTCGCGCCTTCACGACGACCCGTGACGCGGGATCCTTTGGTCTCTCCGGCACCGATCCTGTCAACGAAGTCATGGGTCGGTGGACCGCCGTGCAACGCGAGCTTTCTGACACTGCTCGACGGTTGGCATCGATCCGGCAGGTTCACGGCACTCGCATCCTCGTGCACACCGGCGGGTGGGAGGGATGGCTCCGTGGCGAAGAAGCGGACGGACACATAGCGTCCGAGAAAGGAATCGGGCTCGCCGTCGGCGTGGCAGATTGCGTTCCCGTGTTCATCGCCCATCCCTCGGGTATCGTTGCGCTGCTGCATTCCGGTTGGAGGGGAACCGCCGCTCACATCACTACCGAAGCCATCGCCGCGCTCGCCAGATATGGGCTGCCGCCAGACGAGCTGGCGATCCACCTCGGCCCGGCGATTTGCGGACGCTGTTACGAGGTGAGCGTCGAGGTCAGGGAGCAGCTCACCGGACAGCCTGCAACCCGGCCGGGGCACGTGGACCTGAGGTCCCTTATCGCCGAGCACGCCACCGAGACGGGCGTACAGAAGATCACCGTCAGCCCATCGTGTACTCGCCACGATAACGATCGCTTCTTCTCGCACCGCGCGGGCGACAAAGGCCGGCAGATAGGGGTGATCGCAGCTCAGGCGTGAAGGGAGGTCGCTCACCTTGACTCGCCTCAGCCACCTTTCTACATTGTATAGGGCGTTCAACTCGGCGGCCAACACTGATGTGGGGATCCCCCCACATTTTTTTGTCCCTGAAAGAAACCTCGAACCTGGATGAACGAAACGCTGGAATCTCTTGTGGCATCGGAAATTAAGCCACTTGGGCTAGAGCTTTTCGAGTTCAAGATCGGGGGCAGTAAAGGCCGGCCTGTTCTCGACGTTCGCGTCGAGCGCATAGACGAACAGGAAGTGACGGTCGACGATTGCGCGGCTGCTTCGCGCGCGATCGAGGCAAAGCTGGACGCAGAGGATTTTGGCGGCAAAAGATACGTGCTGGAAGTCTCGTCTCCGGGGCTCGAAAGGACGCTTCGGAACGCGAAGGATTGGAGGAAGTTCGTCGGCAAGAGCGCGGTAGTCACGACCAACGTGGTCGGCGATCCCGCGGGTCGGCGAACGGACGAAGTAGAGATCGCCGGTGTCGAAGGGGATGCCGGACTGGAAGTTGTGATAGTGCATAATGAGCGCGGCGATGAGCGGCGCTTTCCGCTCGCCGCGGTGGAGAAAGCCCGGCTCGCGTTTCACTGGAAAAGGTAGAGGCAGAGGACATGGCGGCTTCAGTAGAAATTCTGACGGCGATCCGCGAGTTGACCAACTCGAAACAGATCGATCGTGCCGAATTGCACGGGCTTCTCGAGGACGGCATCAACGCCGCTCTCGCCAAGAAGCACGGACCTACGGTCCAGGCTGAAGTCTCGATCGACGAGAACAAGGGCGCGATCAAGATCGTTCTGCTCAAGACCGTTGTCGATGAAGTGACTGACGCGGCCAGTCAGATCTCTCTCGAGGAGGCCCGCTTCGAGGACTCCGAGTTCCAGGTCGGCGACCAGATGGAGATTCCCGTTGATTTCGCCGAGTTCGGGCGCACCGCGGTGCAGGCTGCGAAGCAGCGCATCATCCAGCGAGTCAGGGAAGGGGAGAGATCGAAGATTCGCGACGAGTTCTCCAGCAGAGTCGGAGACCTTCTTTCCGGAGAGGTCCAGCAGATCGAGCGTGGCAAGCTCGTCATCATGCTCAACAAGTTCCGCGAGGCGGAGGCGATCATTCCCTATCGCGAGCAGAACCATCGCGAACATTTCCATCAGGGAGATCCGATTCGCGCTGTCCTGAAGCGCGTCGAGGAGACACCGAAGGGTCCGCGTCTAGTTCTCAGCAGAGCGGACGCGTTGTTCGTGAAGGCGCTGTTCAAGCTCGAGGTTCCGGAGATCCAGCAGAATCTGGTGGAGATCCGCGCCAGCGCGCGTGAAGTCGGAAGCCGGACCAAGATCGCGGTGTTCTCCCGCGACGATTCGGTCGATCCGGTCGGTGCTTGCGTTGGTCTCAAGGGCTCGCGCGTTCAGGCTGTCGTCAACGAGTTGGGGGGCGAGCGAATCGATATCGTCCCGTGGTCGGCCGATCCCGAGCGCTTCGCCAAGCTTGCGCTAGCGCCGGCGCGCGTCGCTCGCGTATTCAGCGATCCGGCGACGAAGACGATCCAGGCTATCGTGGACGAAGATCAGCTGTCTCTCGCCATCGGACGCAACGGTCAGAATGTTCGACTCGCGTCGGAGCTCACCGAGTGGAAGATCGAGCTCTACTCGAGTCGTGAGTGGATGGAGCGCGGCACCGATCAACCGATCTTCGCTCCGCTTCCGACCGATGAGCCCGTGTCGGGCGTGAATCCGCGCCTCGTCGACATCGAGGGGATGCAGCCGGCAACGGTCGCGGTTCTCGAAGAGGCCGGGTACAAGACGCTCGACGACATCATCGATCTCGAGCGCGAAGACTTTCTGCGTCTGCCGGGAATCGCGCCGGAAGAGGCGGACCGTCTGATGGCGATCATCAACGAGCTGACGACCGACGAGGCGCCCGAGACGGGCGATGAAGCGGTTGCCACGACGGAGGCCGACGTCGAGGCGAGTAGCGAAATGGCATCCGAAGGTGGAAGCGCCGCTGCTCCCGAAGTGACGGCCGAAACAGAAGGGAAGGAGACGGAGTAGACGAAGTGGACGCCGTCCAGCAGCGAAAGCTCCTCGGCCTCATTGGCCTCGGGATTCGTGGACGCGGAGCGATCGTTGGTGTGCAGCGGGTGCGGGATGCGGCGAAGCGCGGCAAGTTGTTTCTGGCTATTGCCGCGCCCGACGCGTCGAGCAACAGTTTGGAAAAAGTGCTGCCGCTGCTTCAGGCGCGCGGAATTGTGGTCGTTGTTGGACCACCTGCCGCCGAGTTGGGTTCGGCAGTGGGCCGCGAAACCACTGCGGTCGTGGGGATTGTCGATAGAGGTCTGGCAAAGGGGATTCGGGCACTAAGTCCGACGCCGATGCCGGGTGGGCGTACGGAAGGGGAGGAGTAGGGTTGAGTAAGCTTCGAGTACATGATTTGGCTGGCGAGTTCGGGGTTCCAACCGACGAGGTGATCAATCTCCTTCGTCAAATGGACGTACCTGTGCGCAGCCATTTGAGTCCGCTGAGCGACGATCAGGTTGCTCGCATCCGCGCCCGTTGGGAGCGCGAGAAGCGCGCACGTGTTGCTGCTCCGCCGGCCACTACTCGTCGGCGGCGCGGAGCCGCGACCGCTGCTCCCGCGGCCGATGCCAAGCCCGAGCCTGCCGCACCCGCGGAAGGCGCGACGAAACGTCGTCGTCGTGCGGCCACCGAGCCGGTTGCGGAAGCTCCCATTGAGACGCCGCCTGCCGTCGAAGTGAAATCGCCGGTTTCAGCTGCCGCTCCAGCCGCTCCGCCAGCGCCAATCGCCGCTTCAGTGCCGGCCGATGCTGCGCCAATCGAGCGGCCCAGGACACCGGCAGTTCCCGCGCGGCCGGTCGCGCCGCCGCCTCAGGCTCAGACGGCGCACGCGGGCGATCGTAGCACCGATGCCCGTGAGCGTCAGCGTCCGCAGCCCGTAGTTCCGGGCGCGCCGCGCCCGCGGCCCGTTGCGACGGGAGCGCCGTACGCGCCGCCTCGCCCGGTCGCATCAGCCGCCCCGGGTGCAGGCACCGCACCACCCGCGCGCCGCGATGATCGCGGCACAGGCCGTGGCGAAGATCGTGGTGGGCGTCGCGGGAAGAAGGGAAAGCGCGGAGTCGATCAGGAAGCGGTGTCGGCGAACATCGGCAAGACGATGGCGTCGATGCGCGGGCCAATTCGTCGCGGCGGAGCGCGCCGCGCCGAGGATGGCAGCTATCGTGAGGAGCTCGCCGCCCAGCAGGCGGCCGAGGTGGAGCGTGAGAAGAAGACGGTTCGCGTAAACGAATTCATTACCGTCAACGAGCTCGCCCAAATCCTCAAGACCCCGGCTGTCCAGATCGTCGGGTTCGCATTCAAGAACCTCGGGCTGATGGTCACCATCAACCAGCGGCTCGACTTCGACCAGATCGAATTGATCGCCGGCGAATTCGGCTTCCAGGCAGTGAAGGAGGAGGAGTACGCGGCCGATCTCAAGACCACGCCAACCGCCGATGACACTGCGGAACAGCTGGAGCCGCGTCCGCCCGTCGTCACGATCATGGGTCACGTCGACCACGGCAAAACATCGCTCCTCGATTATATCCGCAAATCGAACGTCGTCGCCGGCGAGTCGGGTGGCATCACCCAGCACATCGGTGCGTACCACGTCGACCTGCCTGGTGGCAAGTCGATCACTTTCCTCGACACGCCTGGCCACGAAGCATTCACGGCGATGCGCGCGCGCGGCGCCCAGGTCACGGACATCGTCGTCCTCGTCGTGGCTTCGGACGATCAGGTGATGCCGCAGACGATCGAAGCGATCTCGCACGCCAAGAACGCCGGCGTACCGATGATCGTTGCGATCAACAAAATTGACGTTCCGGGTGCAAACCCGATGAAGGTGAAGCAGGATCTGCTCCAGCACGGCGTCGTGCTCGAGGAGTTCGGCGGTACCGTTCTCTCGACCGAGGTCTCCGCGAAAAAGGGAACGAACATCGACAAACTGCTCGACCAGATTCTGCTGCAGGCCGAAATTCTGGATCTCAGAGCAAATCCGAACCGGAGCGCCACCGGTGCGGTGATCGAAGCACAGCTCGATCCGGGCAAGGGTGCGGTTGCCACGATTCTCGTCAGCAACGGCACGCTTCACGTCGGCGACGATTTCATCTGCGGCATGTACTCGGGTCGCGTGAGAGCGCTGCTCGATGAGCGTGGCCGCGGCATCAAGGACGCAGGTCCGGCGATACCGGCTCAGGTTCTCGGCATCGGCGGCGTTCCAACGGCCGGCGATCAATTCGTCGTCGTGGAGGACGCTATTGAATCGCGGGAAATCGCGCAGCGCCGTCAGCGCCTCGACCGCGAAGCGAAGAGCCGTCGCACGGCCAAGGGAGTCGTGTCGCTCGAAGACTTCATGTCACAGACGGCACCGGGGCAGAAGCGGACACTTCGCATTGTCATCAAGGCGGACCAGGGCGGTCCGGCGGAAGCACTCGCCGACGCGTTGGGCCAGCTTGCACACGAAGAGGTCTCGGTCGACGTCATCCACCGCGGTGTGGGTGCCATCACCGAGAGCGACATCCTGCTCGCGCGCGCATCTGGTGCGATCATCGTCGGCTTCCACGTGCGGCCCGACAACAACGCGCGCGCGGCGGCCGAGCGTGAAGGCGTCGAAATCAAGCTTTACAAGATCATTTACGAAGCGGTCGAAGACGTTCGGGCCGCGCTCGAGGGCATGCTTCGCCCGGAGGAGAAGGAAGTGGTGCTCGGCGAGGCACAGGTTCGCGAGCTGTTCAAGGTTCCGAAAATGGGCGTCATTGCCGGCTGCTCAGTACGCAGCGGCGTTATCAACCGCCAGGGCCGCGTTCGCGTGATCCGCGACGGGGTCGAGGTTTACGACGGAGCGATCTCGTCGTTGCGCCGGTTCAAGGACGATGTCAAGGAAGTGCGCGAAGGTTTCGAGTGCGGAATTGGAGTCGAGAATTTCAACGACATCAAGGTGGGCGACGTGCTCGAATGCTACAAGAAAGAGCAGGTCGCGCGGACACTGACCTCGGCGGCGGGCGCTTCTGCGTAACACGCGTCGAGCGGACCGCGTCGCCGAAGCGGTCCGCGTCGAGGTGGCGACATTCCTCACCGAATCGGTAAAGGATCCGCGGATCGTGGGCTTCGTCACCGTCACGGGGGCTGAGGTCAGTCCCGACCTCCGGCACGCCCGCGTCTATGTGAGCGTGCTCGGGAGCGATACCGAGAAGAAGGCGACCTTCGACGGGCTCGAGAGCGTTGCCTCGCACCTCCGCTCACGCGTAGCGCGCGAGCTCCAGCTGCGGGTTGCACCGGACATTCAGTTCAAGGAAGACGACACTATCGCTCGGGCCGCTCGGATCGAATCGCTACTCGCTGACGTGAAGAAGCAGGATGCCGCAGCGGGCCGTGGTCGCGAAGAAGACTGACCGCTCCGACGAGCTCTCCGCGCCCGCCCAGGGATTGCTGCTCGTAGACAAACCCGCGGGAATGACCTCCCACGATGTCGTCCAGCACGTGCGACGGGTTTATGGTGAGCGCAGCATTGGCCACCTCGGCACACTCGATCCTTTCGCCACCGGGCTGCTCGTTCTTCTCCTCGGTCGAGCGACGCGGCTCGCGACGTTCATCGAGGCAGAGCCCAAGGTTTACGAAGCGACGATCAGATTCGGGGAAGAGACCGACACCGATGATGCCACCGGGACGGTCATCCGTACTGCGTCCGCTCCACGGGAGGCCGACGTCAGGTCGGCGGTGAAATCACTTACGGGCACAATCTCCCAGGTTCCACCCGCATATTCCGCGAAGAGTGTCGATGGAACCCGGGCCTACGACGCGGCGCGTCGTGGAGAGCCCCTCGAGCTCGCTGCCGTGAACGTCACCGTTCACGCCTGGGAACTGGGCAAGCTCGCGGACGATTCGCTTTCTGCTGTCATCACCTGCAGCGGCGGGACCTACATTCGCGCTCTTGCCCGTGACCTTGGACGTCTCGCTTCTTCCGCAGCGCACCTCGAGTCGCTCCGCCGGACACGCGCTGGCACGTTCGATGTGCGCGAGGCCGCGACGCTGGACAGCCTCGCCGACAATCCAGCGCGAGTGAGAGCGCTGCGCGTCGTACCGGATGCCTAGACAAATCGACGTTTCGGACGAGTCGGGGCTGCCACCGTACGTGACGGCTACCGTGCTCACCGTCGGGACGTTCGACGGGGTTCATCGCGGCCATCGCGACGTCGTCGAGCGGTTGGTAGCCCGCTCGCGACATCTCAAGATTCCGAGCGTGCTCGTGACGTTCGAGCCGCACCCGCTCGAGATCGTGAACCCGGCGGCGGCGCCGCTGCTGCTCACCACCCACGATGAGAAGCAGGAGGTCCTCGCTGAGACGGGTATCGACTATCTGGCGGTGCTTCCGTTTACCGCGGAGCTCGCCGCCTATTCCGCCGAGGATTTCGTCGAGCTCATCCTCAGGCGGTGCTTTCGGATGCGCGACTTGCTGATCGGCTACGATCACGGCTTCGGCCGACAGCGGGCGGGCAACGTCAACGTTTTGCGCACGCTCGGAGAACGAGACGGCTTTCGAGTGGAAGTGGTGGATCCGGTCTCGACGGCCGAAGGACTCTCCGTGTCTTCAACCTCGATCCGGCGCGCGGTGGCGGGCGGTGATCTGCACCGCGCCGCCGAAGCGCTGGGACGACTCTACTCGGTGAGCGGTCGCGTCATCGAGGGAGAACAGCGCGGCCGCAGGATCGGATTCCCCACCCTGAACCTTGGACCTCCGCCGTCGAGGAAGCTTCTTCCGCCCGAGGGTGTATATGCTGTGCGGGTTCAAACACCGGCTGGGCCTGTAGGCGGAATGATGAATCTCGGACCGCGACCGACATTTGGAGATTCAGCGACGTCGCTGGAGGCGCATCTGTTCGATACGAGCGGTGATTTCTATGGTGCGTACGTTCGAATTGATTTCGTAGCGAGGCTTCGCGAAACGCGAAAGTTTGCGTCGGCGCAGCTGCTCTCGAAACAGCTCGCGCACGACGAGCGCGAGGCCAGGAATGCGTTGACTCTCCTGAACGTTCCCGGTAACCTTATCGGCTAGTCTCGAAGTGCACTTTTTCCCCAATTCAGCAGCATGAGTCTGAAGTATCGGATTGCCATCATTTTGGGTCTCATCGCAGCGTCCATCTGGACGCTGTTTCCACGCACGGTGGTTGAGCGTGTCACGCGCAACGGCCAGGTCGTCTACGACACAGTTCGGCGCGTTCCGCTGAAGCGCGGCCTGGATCTCCAGGGCGGTATGCATCTCGCGCTCGAGGTCGACGAGTCCAAGGGACCGGTTCTCGACAAGAGCAAAGCGATCGACAACGCGCTCAAAGTCGTACGCAACCGCATCGACGAGTTCGGCGTCTCCGAGCCCGTCGTCCAGAAGGCGGGCAGTGACCGCATCATCGTGGAGTTGCCGGGCATCGATGATCCCCTGCGCGCGCAGGATGTGGTGCAGAAAGCTGCCTTTCTGGAGTTCCAGATAACGGACAAGACGCAGGCGCTCGAAAAAGCACTCCCCCGGCTCGATGCGGTGCTCAAGGATGCGAAGTTGACGGTCGCGGTAGCCACTACACCGGGCGCGAAGAAGGACACGACCAGCGCCGGCCTCCAGTCTCTTTTCACCGCCGATACATCCAAGAAAACCGATAGCGCCAAGACCGACAGTGCCGCGGCCGCCGCTGGAACAGCGGGAGGCCCCGGTGCCTTTTCGAAGCTCATTCAGCAGGGCCAGATGCCGGGCGAGTATTACGTCGCCCAGAGTGATGTCGGGCTGCTGACGCAGTACCTCGCAATGCCGCAGGTGCAGGCCGCCCTTCCGCCGGCTAAGGTGATTCGCTGGAGCAGCGACACCGTGTCCCTGGGTAACCGCGTTTACAGGCCTCTCTACGTTCTCGACGCCAAACCGATCATCACCGGCGAGTTCCTCACCGACGCCAAGCCGAACACCTCGCCGACCGAAGGGAACATCGTGCAGTTCACGATGAACAACGAGGGCGCACGCCGGTTCAGGACCGAGACTTCGCGGCACATCAAGGACTACATGGCGATCGTCCTCGACCAGCGTGTGATGGGCCATCCTCCGGTCATTCAAAGCGCCATCGGTGCGAATGGGCAGATAACCATGGGTGGCAAGGATCTGCAGGCGGCACAGGATCTCGCGCTCGTCTTGAGGGCAGGCTCACTGCCGGTGCCGCTCAAGGTCGTCGACTGGAGGCAGATCGGCGCGAGTCTCGGCCAGGACTCGATTCACAAAAGCATAACCGCCGGAGCCATCGCGGTCGGTC
>Ga0193719_10000671_pt1 | contig 13019 bp, 14 predicted proteins | sample U2a2metaG_FD_160103 | JGI IMG/M metagenome (GOLD analysis project Ga0193719, IMG submission 160103) | Soil microbial communities from a riparian zone of the East river system, Colorado, United States - U2a2 | ecosystem: Environmental > Terrestrial > Soil > Riparian zone | place: USA: East... | reverse complement strand
CGCGTATGTCGTGCTTGGAATCGTCGGGGGACTCAGCTCGGTAGCATTCGTCAAGCTTCTGCTGTGGCTGCGCGCGCGATTCGCAAAACTTCCGCGCGCCTCGCTCTGGATTCAGCCCGTAGCCGGCGGCCTCACCGTCGGCATCTTCGGCTTCTTCGTGCCGCAGGTGCTCGGCGTCGGATACGATCAGATCGAGAGAGTCCTCAATGGCGATGTAGTTCTCAAAGTCGTGATCATGCTGGCGGTGCTCAAGATCATCTGCACATCGGTCGCGTACGCATCGGGCAATGCCGGGGGAATATTCGGCCCGAGTCTGTTCATCGGGGCGATGGTGGGCGCATCGGTGGGAGCGGTGGCGCACCTGCTCTTCCCCGGATCGACGGCTGGACCAGGCGCGTATGCACTGGTCGGAATGGGAGCGGCGTTCGCGGGAATCATCAGGGCTCCCTTCACATCGGTTATCATGATCTTCGAGGTGACCCGCGACTACACGATCATAGTTCCACTGATGATTGCGAATCTCATCGCGTATTACATCTCGCAGAAGCTCCAGAAGGAACCGATCTACGAGGCACTCGCTCATCAGGATGGGCTGCATCTCCCCGCCCGCCCGTACGGTCCTCGGAAGGAAGTGCTTCGCGTTAACACCGCGATTCGCGAAGCGCCCCAATCTCTCAATCCGGAGATGGCAATCAGCGATGCCGCCGAGCGCGTGAAAGACAGCGTTCTCGAGTCGTGGCCCGTCGCCGACGATTTGGGCCTCGTCGGAATGGTGCGCACGCGTCACATCGCGGCCGCAATGGATCAGGGCCGACAGGAGATGACAGTTGCGCGCCTCATGCAGATAGCGCGCAGATCAGACGGCCAGAGGTTCGCGGACGTGCCCCATGTGCACAACGACCAGCCGCTGAGCCGCGCGTTCGCACGAATGAGAGACACCGGGCACAACGTTCTTCCTGTGGTGAGCCGGGCGAACCCGCGCATCATGCTCGGCGTCGTGACGTTCGCGGACATTCTGAAGGCTTACGGCGTCGAGAGCGCCGAACAGCTCGACTACAGGGAACATCCAGACCTATGAAAACCCCCGCGATTCAGGCAGCCCCGGTTCCGTCTGCCACACTGTCCGAGTTCATCGCAACGTTCGCAATCATCCTGGCCGCGATCGTGGGGTTGCTCCTGTTCGACACCGCTCTCGCCACCGTGGACGTCAGGCAGCGCAAGATATACGCGGCGCGCGAATTCGCCGCGGGCCAGGCGTTGATCACGAAGGGAGGCATCGAGCCGGGTATAGAACACCTCCGTGCCGCCTCGACGCTCGACGCCGACAATTCCACATACGGCGTTGGACTGGCCCAGGCAATTCTCGCCGATGACCGGCCGGCCGACGCCGAGCAGATGTTGTTGCCGCTGCTGGAACGAGATCCGAACGACGGAGCAGCGAACCTCGCGATGGCGCACGTGCTTGAAAAAGAAGGAAGGATCGAAGAAGCGAAGTCTTACTACCACCGCGCCATTTACGGCGTGTGGCCGCGCGGCGCGGACAAGAATCGCACGGTGGCCCGCTTCGAGCTGATCGACCTCCTCGCGCGGACGAATGCGAAGCAGGAGCTGCTCTCGGAGCTGCTGCCGATGCAGGATGATTCGACCAACGATGCGGCCGCGCGCAAGAGGATCGCGCACCTGTTCGTCGTGGCAGGATCCCCGTCCCGCGCGGTGACAATCTATCGCGACGTGTTGCGCAAGGATTCGCGCGATGCCGATGCCTATGTCGGGTTGGCGGAAGCCGCGCTCTCGCTCGGGGACTTTTCTACTGCGCGCGCTGACCTGCTCGCCGCCCAGAAGTTGGTGCCCGCCGACAGCAGCGCCATTCAAGGGCGAATTGTTCTGACCGATAGCGTGACCGCGCTCGATCCAACGCAGCGCGGGCTCTCACTGCCTGAACAGTATCGGCGGAGCAAGAATCTTCTGAAGATGACACTCGCGTCAGCGCGGAGATGCCTATCCGCGCAGGCACCACAGGTTGCAGCCGCGCTCGACTCGGCCACGTTGCAGGTCTCTTCGGCTAGCGCGGAGGGACAAGCCCAGTCAATCGAGCAGACTCTTTCCCTCGCGGAGCAATTGTGGGGACTCCGGAGATCGAGGTGCGCGCCGGAGCGCGACAGTGGCGCCCTGGCTCTTATCCACCTCAGGATCGCGCAGTAGCAATCACTCGCGGAGCGAAATTTGACGGTACTTTATCGGTAACCTCTCACGACGAGGAAGGCCCGATGAGCTACCGATTTCTTGCCATTGGATTCATCGCATTTTCTATCTCGCTTGGCTCGCGCTCCTTCGCGCAGAGGCCACCAGACCCGGCGGTTCTGATTGCAGCGCAGCGCGATGCGATGCGCCCGCTCGCGAAGATGGATGGCGTCTGGAGGGGTAACGCCTGGGCGATTCTCCAATCAGGCGAGAAACACTCTATCACTCAGACGGAGCGAATCGGACCTTTTCTCGACGGGTCGATCAAGGTCGTCGAGGGCCGCGGCTACGATACGGACGGGAAGGTTTCGTTCAACGCGTTCGGCGTTATCTCCTATGATCCTGGCACGAAAACCTACACCCTCCATTCCTACGCCCAGGGCCGAGCCGGAGACTTCCCAATGACTCTGACGGCCGACGGATATGTGTGGGAAATCCCTGCAGGCCCGATGAGAATCCGCTACACGGCCGTCATCAAACCGGATTCCTGGCGCGAGATCGGCGAATACCTTGCTCCCGGGAAGGAGCCAGCTCAGTTCTTCGAGATGAACCTGAAGAGAGTCGGCGACACAGCATGGCCGTTAGCCGGCGCGATACCGATGACCGCCGAAAAGTGAGCGCTTACCTTTTTCAACGATTGGGCGCGGCGCCGCCGATATCGACAGCGATGTTGCGCCACCGTCCCTGGTTGAATCGCAGGGCGCTGAGCGCGAAGCGCGTCGCGTGGCCAACGAGGATCGCGATCCAGATATCGATCGGCTGCAACGTCCCGGTCCGCTGAATCACGAAGCAGATGCCGAGCGGCAGCAGCACCTGTGAGATGATCGAGATATAAAGCGGGCTCTTGGTGTCTCCGGTTCCTTGCAACCCGCCGGTGTACGCCAACGCGGCCGAGATGAAGAGGCCCGACAAGCTGAGCACGTGCAGGAGCTGAACGCCGATCCCGACCACGACTGGATCGTGCATCCCGAATATCGCCAGCAGCTGACGCGGGATGAACAAGTACAAGGCACCCAGGACCGCCGCGCTCGATACACCGATCCCAGCGGCAAGGCGCACCGCGGCCGCCGTGCGATCCGGCTTCCCCGCGCCGAGATTCTGACCGGCGATGGCCGCGGAAGCACCCATGAGACCGACCGACGTCCACGTCACGAGCGAGAAGAGCTGCGAATAGCACACGGCGAACGCCGCCTGCGCCGCGGCGCTTTGCGCGAGCGAGCCGATGAACGCCAGCATGAACACGCCGCCGATGTTCATTGCGATTCCCTGGAATCCGGCCGGGAGTCCGAACCGAAATAATTGGCGTATGATCGCCCAATCCGGGCGGAGCTCGCGTCCACGCGGAAACGTTACGACCCATCCGCCATTCCACAGTTTCACGACCGCGTACACCGCGAGGAGACCCGAGGCGATGCACGTTCCCATCGCGGCACCCTTCGTCCCGAACGCTGGGATGGGACCGAGCCCGCGGATCAGGATGATGTTCAGGACGAGATTCAGCACGGTGAGACTGATGCCAAGTATCATCGGCGTCCGCGCGTCGCCGGCGGACCGAAGCGCGCCGCCGAGCATGAAGAAGACGAGCATCCCGCCGCTGAACACGAACATGATACGCAGGAACGGAAGCGCCTCGCGTTGCACCTCTGGTGCGGCGTTCACGAAATTGAGTAGCCACGGCGCTGCGAAATAACCGATGGGCGCCATCACGAAGACCGCCATCCCGATCGCCGTTATGAACGCCTGATAGACCGCGCGGTCAACCTTGTCATGGTCGCCGGCGCCGGTGAAGCGCGCGACCAGAACACTCATCCCTGTGAAAAGCGACGAGATGAAGATCATGACGATGAGCCACATCTGCATGCTGACGCCTATCGCGGCATTGGCCTTGTACCCAATGAGGTTGCCGACGAGCGCCTGATCCACCATGCCCTGCAACCCGCCGACGATGTTCGTGAGCATCGTCGGCCACGCGAGCTTCCACACCGCGGGGAGCAGCGGCCCCTCGACGATGGAGCGGTCGTAGGGGCGGCGCTGCGGTCGAGTGCCTGATGTCGGCGCGGACTCGACGGGCGCGGCGGCGGTGGCGGGCGCAACTACGTCAGTCAATCCAGGTACCGCCCCTCGCGCGGGAAATCATCGCATCCACGCTCCACGGACCCGCACCGGCAAACACGAAATACAGGTAGATGAAGCAGTAGAGTATGGCAGGCGTGCCCATGTTCGTCGTCGGCCAAAATGACTGCGGATAATGCCCCTGGAAATAGGCCACTGCCATTTCCCCGGCAAGCACAAAAGACACAGGGCGCGTGAACAGGCCTATCAGGATCAGGGAGCCTCCGAATAACTCGAGAGTGCCGGCGAGTCCCAGCTGTGAGACGAGTGGGATCGGCGGCATGCCGGCCGGCAGAGGCGGAAAGTTAAAGAGCTTCATTGTCCCAAAGGAGATGAAGACCGCGGCCGCGACGATGCGGAGGACGCTCAGCATCCGTGCTCTCCAGGGCGATCGTGACGGCTCGAATATGGACATTATTTGCCTCCTGACACGGGCGCATCGAGAAACTCCGGGATCATCGAGAGCAGCCAATTCGTGCGGCCAATTAGCGTGACATGCGTCGTGCCGGGCAGCACGGCAAGCCTGGAGCGCGGGAGGGCCACGAGGTCGCCGGGCACTCCGCCGCCGAGCAGCCGGAACATCTTGACGACGTGCTCGGGACGCACGACATCGGCGTCACCGATGATAAGCATCGTGGGAACCTTGATCGACCGAACCTGGTCTTCCGACAAGCCGCGCCAGTTCAGGTCGAGAACTTTTATTTTTTCGACGAGCTTTGGCCAGTCCCCCTTGTTCGGAGCGATCCTCATGTACGTCTTGAGCCAGGGCGTCCCGACAAAAGCATCGGGGGTCATCTTCTTTTCTCCGTCGAGCAGCTCGGGATAGTATCCGTCGGGGTCGTAGCTCGCTCCCCCGGCGTACACCAACTTGCGCACCAGCTCGGGATGCCTAACTGCGACGTACATCGCGACCCCGCCTCCCATGCTGTAACCGACGAAGTCAGCCTTCGTGATCCTGAGCTGCCGCAGTAGCTCCGCGACATCGTCCGCCATCTGCTCATACGTGAGCGGACGATCTATGTCGGCGGTGCGACCGTGACCCTGCTGCTCGAGGGCGATGACCTGCCTGGTCTTCGCGATGGTCGGCAGGATCTTTCCAAAGTCAGACTCGATATTCGAGAACGCACCGTGGAGAAAAACGATCGGTGTCCCGCGCTGTGGACCGCGAACCTCGTAGTACATTTTCAGGCCGTTCACAAAGGCGTACCGTCCACCGGTGCCTCTGCGACCGATTGTCCGTTGCGCCGAGGCGATCGGCGCGATAACGAGCATCGCCGCGGCGATGGCGAGCACAACGAATCGTATGCGCGTGCGAGCGTTCGTGGCCGGTTTCATCGTGTCATCTCCGATTCCTCAGCGTCGCAGTGGGATGAGAGCGCGCACGCGCTCGTCGCGGAGGTAGAGTCCTCCCCACAAAAAGAGCGCGACGTAAATTGGAGCCAGCACGGTGCTGAAAAGTGGAGCGCCAATTCTCACCTGAGCGGCGACGGCTCCGCCAAGATACCCCGTGAGCAGAATCGCGCCGAAAGCGGATGTCCGCGGAATCACGTATAGGACAATGGCGATAAACTCAATCGTGCTGAGAGGGATCGCGATACTTAATGGAAATCCAAGCTGCGCGAATCCCTGGATCACCGCCGGCGGCTTCATCGCGTGTATGACCGTATCGAAGAGCATAAACAGAACGGCGATGCCGCTGAGTACGCGTCCGGTCCAGAGCTGACCCTTCGAGATAGAAGCTGCTTGCGCACCATACTCCATCGATCATTTCTCCAATTGATTGTTCATTGCGGTCGTGAATCACCTGCATGCGCACGCGAGCGATCGAGCAGCAGCTCGCGCTCACGAGCGTTTCGTGTCATGGATGCCGCGCGCTCGAATTCCTTCCGCGCCTCGTCAAAACGCCCCAGTTTCTCGAGTAGGTCCGCCCGAGCCGCCGGTAATAAATGGTAGCCTTTGAGTGACGGCTCCAACGTCAGCGCATCGACGATCTTCAAACCCTCCGCCGGACCGAAAGCCATCGCGACGGCGACTGCACGATTGAGATCCACGATCGGCGATGGCGCAGCCGCCGCCAACGCATCGTACAGCGACGCGATGCGCTGCCAATCCGTCTCCACTGCGGTGCGCGCGCGCGCATGACACGCGACAATCGCCGCCTGCAACGCGTACGGGCCATTCGCCCCGCGGAGCTTCTCGGCCCGCTCGAGCGCGGAGAGACCGCGGCGGATCAGGATCTGATCCCAGCGCCCGCGATCCTGATCGAGCAGCAGTATGGCCTTTCCCGACGGGCCGGTCCGTGCACGCAGCCGTGATGCCTGGATCTCCATCAGCGCGACCAGTCCGTGGACCTCCGGCTCCTCCGGAGCGAGCTCGGCGAGGATGCGACCAAGACGAAGCGCATCCTCGCAAAGAGCGGGTCGCACCAGATCGTCACCGGCGGTGGCCGAGTAGCCTTCGTTGAATACGAGGTAGATGACCTCGAGCACCGACGACAATCGGGCAGCAAGCTCGGTCCCGCGCGGGACTTCAAAGGGAATCTTGCGCTCGGAGAGAGTCCGCTTGGCGCGGACGATTCGCTGTGCGACGGTTGGCTCGGGCACGAGAAACGCCCGGGCTATCTCATCGGTAGTGAGACCACCGAGCAAGCGCAGCGTGAGCGCGGTCCGCGCTTCCCGAGGGAGCACTGGATGACAGGACATGAACATCAGGCGCAGAAGGTCGTCGCCGATGTCGTCGTCGATCGCTGCGTCCATATCCGCCACCGCCAGCTCCTGGCGTGACTGGAGCTCGTGACCGAGCTCCTCGTGTTTGCGCTCGATCCGCTCGGTTCGCCGAAACGTGTCGATCGCACGATGCTTCGCAGTGGCCATGAGCCAGGCGCCGGGGTTGTCCGGAACGCCCGACTCGGGCCACCGCTCCAGCGCGGCGAGGAGAGCGTCCTGCGCGAGGTCTTCAGCGAGACCGACATCGCGCACTATCCGCGTAAGTCCTGCTATCAGCTTCGCGGATTCGATTCGCCAGACTGCATCGATCGCGCGATGGGTGTCGGAGGCCGTCACGACCTCCAATCACACCAGCTTCGCGCCCTCGTGCAAGGGCCGAAATGTCGTGGCTACGCACTCGCGGCAGTCTTTCCACGCGGCTTCTGAGCTGCCTTGCCCGACGGCGGCGCTGATGCAGCATCAAACGCCGGAGCGTCCTGCATCAGGCGAATCTCGCTCTCACCTCTGCCCATCGTCTTGAGGAATCGCTTCGTCAGCTCGATCGCCTCTGCTTTCGACTTGGCGTTGATGATCGCGTAGCCGCCTACGAGCTCCTTCGTCTCGGTGAATGGTCCGTCGATCACTGTGAACTTTCCAGTCGAGTCGATCCGCACACGCGCGCCCTTCGAGCTGGGCTGGAGCCCGTCGGTCAAGATCAGCGTGCCGGCTTTCGCCATCTCTTCGATCAGCTGGCCAACCGCAGCCATCTCCTTTTCGGTCGGCATGTCGTTCTCAGTGCCAGGCTTGTATAGAGTCATGAATCGCATTGTCGCTCCTTATGGTTTTGAATCGGGATTGGAACGTTCTACTTCTTCTTCGCGTTCGCGGCCATCTGCCTGCCAACCCGCTCTTCCTGCTCCCTCAACTCGGGGGTGAACTCGGGACCAAAGTCGTCCGCTTCGAACACCTGACGAATCTCGATCTCCGATTCCCCCTTCGGGAACGGATTCGGAGAGCGCTTGACCCACTCGATTGCCTCTTCCAGCGATTTCACCTGGAACAGCCAGAAGCCCGCGACGAGCTCTTTCGTCTCTGAGAACGGCCCGTCGATCACGGTCCGGTTGTTTCCCGAGAATCTCACGCGAGCGCCCTTGGAGCTCGGCTGCAGACCCTCAGCCGCGAGGAGCACTCCTGCCTTCACCAGCTCTTCGTTGAACTTCCCCATGTCGGCAAGGAGTTTCTCGTCGGGGAGGCCGCCTGCTTCCGACTCCTTGTTGCCCTTCACTATCACCATGAACCGCATTGTCGTCTCCTCTCGTTTCGGATTCTGAGCGGGTGCCCGCGCCATTCCAGCGGGTCGTCCTGCTCTCTACTTACACGTCGAACGGGGCACCGCGAAATCGACACGCGGTGCCCCGTTCTTTTTTGACACACCTAAACTCTCTCGCGACAACATCTTAGTTACGACACGGCAGCGCTACACGGGTTCGCGTAGTCCCGGGTCGTGCCGCCCCGGAAACTCAGCCGCTTACCACCGCGAGGATGTTGCCGTCCGGATCCTTGAACCACGCGGCTTTCGATTTTCCCGCGATATGCACGTCTCCCTTTCGGATCATTCCGGGAAAGTCATAGTGCTCGAACGCAACCCCCTTGGCCTTGAGATCCTTCACCGTACCCTCGACGTCGTCAACGATCCATGTCACAGAAGTCGCCTTGTTGCTCCCGGCGAACTGTGACTTGTAAACGAGAACAGTCGAGCTTCCGCTCTTGTAGTTGAGCACTTCCGGTTCCGGGACCGGCGTCAGCTTGAGGCCGAGTGTATCGCCGTAGAATTTCTTCGCGGCCTTGAGGTCTTTCACCGCGACCGTTGCTACGGCTTCGTTGTCAGCGAGCATTCGTACGTCCTCCGACGGTTTTCAGATATGCGGCAAAGCGATCGAAGCTCTGGTTCCAGCCGCCCTCGTGTCCGTTGCGGTCTTCGACCGACGTGAACACGCCCTGGCGGAAGACCATGTCCGTCTTGTTCCCGCGCGCCGCGAAGGTGATGGTGATCAGCATTTCGTGTTCCGGGTGCTCGTCCCAGATAAAAGTGAACAAGAGCTTTTCGGGCGGAACGATCTCGCGATAAACACCGTGCTGCCAGAGCTCCTTGCCGTCGGGCGAACGCATCATCGCCCGCCATTTTCCGCCGGGACGCATGTCCAGCTCGACAACGGGTGCGGTAAAGCCCTCGGGTCCCCACCAGTTCTTCGCTTGAACTGGATCGGACCACACCTTCCAAAGGAGATCGCGCGGCGCATCGAAGGTGCGCTTGATGACCAGTGTTTGTTCCGCCGGTGCGGCGGGGCGCTTATTTGCTGTGTTTGAGGCGGGCATTGTGCTTCTCCTTTTGCAGTTCCTGTAAATAGTTGTCCAGGCGATCAAAGCGTTTTTCCCAGAAAGATCGGTACCGCTCGACCCAATCGGATACTTCTTTGAGCGGTTTGGCCTCGAGACGCGCGGGCCGCCACTGCGCATCGCGGCCGCGTGAGATGAGGCCAGCACCCTCCAGCACCCTCAAGTGCTTGGAGACGGCGGGGAGGCTCATCCGGAATGGCTTGGCGAGGGCGGTGACGGATGTCTCTCCACTCACGGCGAGCCGGGCAATTATCGCCCGTCGGGTGGGGTCGGAGAGCGCGCTCAAGACAGTGGAAAGGCGGTCGGCTGGCATCGGTAATAAACTATACGGTTAAGTAACCTGTAGGTTAAATAACATCTGGCTCGGGACACGTCAAGTGTCCGTAGAATGTCCCGCTACCTGGCCCTTGGCCCCGAGGCCTGGGCGCTTATCCGCGTCGTCCACGCCTGAGCCGCGTCACCGATTTCCGCGAGCACCTGAGCGTCCGTCTTGCCGGACGACTTGAGGACGTGAAAGCTGTGATCGGCGCCCTCGACCCAATGCATCTCCCAGTCGGTCGTCACCCGCTTCAATACTTCCTCCATCAGGCTCGGTGTGCAGAAGGGGTCGCGCGTGCCGTTGAAGCAGATCACGGGAACTTTGATGGCGGGCAGATGCGCATCACGCAATTGATCAGGTCTACCCGGCGGATGCAGCGGATACGCCAGTAGCAGCAGCCCGTCGCACTCAAATCCCTCCGCGGCGAGCATCGAGGCGGCGCGGCCGCCCATCGAGCGGCCGCCGATGATGAGCGTCCTCGGCTTCACCTCCTCGCGGGTGCGTGCGATGACGGCCGAGAGACACTCCTTGAGTCGCGGCATCGGATCAGGGCGCCCGGACTTCTTTTCCTTGTAGAGGAAGTTGAAGCGGATGACTCCGATTCCTCGGGCTCGCAGCGCGTTCGCGGTCTGGAGGACTCCGCGATCGTTCATGTTGCCGCCGGCGCCGTGGGCAAAAACGAAAACTATCCCCTGCTCCGCCTCAATCGCCGGCTCGAAAACCGCTGAGGTTTCCTCACCGCCCACTGGGACACGCCACTCACCGCCCGTTGGTTGCCGTTCGCGCTCAGACATTATTTCAAACTTATCATCGGCTCGTGACTCGCGTGATTCTTGCGCTCCCCAAAACATATGGGACACGGCTTCCTCCGGACCTATTTGCTTGGCGTTGCGGCACTTTCGGCCGCCTGCGGGTCGCCGGCACGCGTACCGGTTTCCGCCGAAATGGGCGTCCACCCGGTCATTCCGCGGCCCAAAGAGTCACTGATTCCCATCATGGGCATTGTGAAGGCGAAGTCGTGGACAGACGACGCCACGCCGATCGCGGCCGACGGGCTCATGGTTCGCGCGTTCGCTCGCGGCCTCGACCATCCCCGCTGGCTCTACGTGCTGCCGAATGGCGACGTGCTCGTCGCTGAGACGAATGCCCCGAAGAGACCGGACGACAACAAAGGGATCAAGGGACTCTTCTTCAAAATTTTTCAGGCGAAGTCCGGCGGCGGCGTGCCGAGCCCGAATCGCATCATTCTGCTGCGCGACAGCAACGGGGACGGGATTGCGGACACGCGATCCGTATTTCTGTCGGGGCTCTATTCGCCGTTCGGAATGGCGCTGGTGGGCGACTCGCTTTATGTCGCGAACAGTGACGCGATCGTGCGCTTTCCCTACACCCGTGGTGTGACGAACATCGTCGCTCCGGGAGTCAAGCTGGCCGATCTCCCGGCGGGCCGAATCAACCATCACTGGACGAAAAACGTGATTGCCAGTCCGGACGGGTCGAAGCTTTACGCGTCGGTCGGCTCCAACAGCAACGCGATGGAACACGGAGTCCTTCACGAGACCGACCGCGCGGCGATTTGGGAAGTCGATCGGGCAACGGGTAGACACCGTGTATTCGCAACCGGCCTGCGGAATCCGGTAGGGCTCGCGTGGGAACCCGAGAGCGGGAGGCTGTGGGCATCGGTGAACGAACGGGATGAGCTGGGAAGCGACCTCGTCCCCGATTACATGACCTCGGTGCGCGACGGTGCGTTCTACGGCTGGCCATACAGCTACTACGGCCAGCACGTGGATTACCGCGTCGAGCCGCAGCGTCCGGGCCTCGTCGATCGCGCCATCGTCCCCGACTACGCTCTCGGGTCACATACTGCATCGCTTGGTCTGACCTGGTCAGGGGGAAGAGCGCTGCCCCCGCGATTTATGAGCGGCATGTTCGTCGGGCAGCACGGGTCCTGGAATCGCAAACCCTTCAGCGGCTACAGGGTGATCTTCGTCCCGTTCGAGCACGGGGTGCCCAGTGGAAAGCCGATCGACGTGTTGACCGGCTTCATTCGGGAGAATGGAGACGCGATGGGGCGCCCGGTCGGCGTCGCGATCGACAAGGAGGGCGCGCTCCTCGTGGCGGACGACGTTGGCAATACCATTTGGAGAGTCACCCGCTCGCCACAGCGTTAGGTACTCGGCGCGCTAGACCTGGCCGCTCAATTTGAGGCGCATCTCGTCGAGAAAACGATGTCCGCCCGTCGATTTCTCGCCTCTCGATTTAACGCGGGTCATCACCAGGCGATCCTTCGTGCGCGTCATTCCGACGTAAAGAAGCCGACGCGCCTCTTCGAGATCCAGTTTTCCGAGCACTCCATTTCGCGGCGTCGGGATGAGCTGCTCGTCCTCCACCCCCACGATGTACACGCGCGAGAACTCGAGCCCCTTGGTGGAGTGCATGGTCAGCAGATTGACTCGACTCTTGTCCGTCTCGGCTCCATCGTATCTGGACAGAACAGCTCGCTCGAGAAACGTGCATATCTGCTCGGCGAGCTCGTCGTTCGCGCACGCTTCGATCAGTCGGCGCAATCTTCCCATCGTTTCCGGATATCGTTTCTCGGCCGAGCGCTCGGAGCGCAGCCGCTGCATTAGTTGATGGCCGCCGAGGAGCGCAATCAAATCGTCGACGGTCGGGAGGGACGCATCTCCGCACAGCTCACGCTCCGAGGCATAACGATCGAGACAGTCGCTGTGTCGCCCGAGCGAGTAGGCGGGAACGAACTCGAAGATTTTCCGCGCTTCGTCACACATTGAATCGCGATCGCTGAGAGCCAGCGCGATTCCGAGCTGATCGAGGAGATTCACGAGCGCGGTCTTGCGGGCGTACTCGAGTCTCGTCTCGCTGAGCAGCGGAAACAGTTTCGCGAGGGTGAGGCAGTCGTCGAGCGCGCGGTGCGACTTGCCGGTGGCGATGCCATAGCGTTTCGCGAGGTGTTCGAGCCGCCGGCTGGTGGCGTGCAACGTTCGGGCGAGGGGTAGCGTGTCGTACGTCGAAAAGTCCGTTCCGCCCTGAAGCTTTGCCGCCATTCGTCGCAGGATCGGAAAGTCGAACGTGTAGCCGTTATGCGCGACGAGAATATCCGAGCCGCAGAAGGCACGGAACTCGGGCCACATCGTCTCAAAGTACGGTGAGTCCGCTACATCTTCCTCGGAGATCCCGTGCGTCGCCTGCGCCCCGAAAGTGATCGGCACCCGCGGCTTCAC
>Ga0193719_10000670_pt1 | contig 13034 bp, 13 predicted proteins | sample U2a2metaG_FD_160103 | JGI IMG/M metagenome (GOLD analysis project Ga0193719, IMG submission 160103) | Soil microbial communities from a riparian zone of the East river system, Colorado, United States - U2a2 | ecosystem: Environmental > Terrestrial > Soil > Riparian zone | place: USA: East... | reverse complement strand
ACGTCGGGCTCGCCGCGGCGAGCTCCTCCAAGCCACATTCAAATTAGCGAAAGCTGGATCGAAAACGATGATGCGGCGCCGGAAGATTTTTCCAGTGCGTTTGTCGAATGCGACATCGGTGAATTCGCCATCGGCGATTTCATGCTCGCAGAAACGAAGCGGGCGCAATTCATCGCCCGGCTGACGCAATGGCGCAACGAACACGCAACCGTCGCGATCTATTTTCAAACCGAGGGCGAGATCGAGCGTTTTCGCGAGATCATTTCGACCGACGCACTGGCTGGCATCGACCTGCTTGAAGGAACATTGAGCCGCGGTTTTTGTTTTCCCGCCGCCAATCTCGTCATTCTCTCGGCCAACGAACTACTCGGGCGTTTTCCCATCCACGGCAGACGACGTTTGCGTCGCGGGGAACGACGCAATCGCGCGCAAATTGATTTCAGCGAGCTCAACGAAAACGATCTTGTCGTCCATCTCGAGCACGGCATCGGAAGGTTTCTCGGGCTAATCGAAATGCCGGCCGTGGAGGATCGAATTCCCGCGAGCCCGCCGGCGCTGGAGCTCCGCCCTCCAAAACAAGCGTCGGGGGCGAGACAGGAGGTCCTCGTTCTGGAGTTCGCCGACGACGCGAAACTCTACGTTCCGCTGGAGCAAGCCTATTTGGTTTCGCGTTACGTTGGCGTCGGGAAAAAGTCGCCGCCGTTAAGCTCGCTCGCAGATGCGAGATGGGCACGCGCGAAGAAAAACGCGACCGCCTCCATTTTTGATTACGCCGGAAAAATGCTCGCGCTTCAAGCTGAGCGCCAGACCAACCCAGGCCACGCCTTTGGCGCCGACACCAAATGGCAGGCGGAGTTTGAGCATTCGTTTCCGTACCGCGAAACCCCCGATCAACTAACCGCGATCATCGATACCAAGACCGATATGGAACAGTCGCAGCCCATGGATCGCCTAATTTGCGGCGACGTCGGCTTCGGCAAAACCGAGGTCGCGATCCGAGCCGCCTTCAAAGCCGTGATGGAGGGCAAACAGGTCGCGGTCCTCGCGCCCACCACCGTGCTCGCGCAACAGCATTTCGAAACCTTTCGGCAACGAATGTTAGATTATCCGATCCGGATCGAGATGCTGAGCCGGTTCCGGTCGCCGGCAGAGCAAAAGAAAGTGTTACAGCTATTGCTCAAAGGCGGGGTCGACATTGTTATCGGGACGCACCGCCTCATTTCCGGCGATGTTTTTTTTAAGGACCTCGGCTTGGTTGTGATCGACGAAGAACAACGCTTTGGCGTTCTGCATAAGGAAAAATTCAAAGAGCTGTTCAAACTCGTCGACGTCCTGACTCTCTCGGCCACCCCGATTCCGCGCACTCTCTATCTCTCGTTAGTAGGGGTCAAAGACATGTCGACTATCGAGACGCCGCCGCAAAACCGGCTTCCGGTCGAAACCGTCGTCTGTGGTTATGATGAGAGGATTATTCGCGATGCCATCAATCGCGAGCTGGAGCGGCAGGGGCAGGTCTTTTTTCTGCACAATCGCGTCCACTCGATCGAGAAAGTGCGGGATCGGATCGCTGAGCTTTGCCCGAATGCACGGGTGGAGTTTGGCCACGGTCAAATGGATTCCGACGAGTTGGAAGCGGCGATGCATCGATTTGTCATGGGAAAAATCGATGTCCTGGTCTGCACCACCATCATCGAGAGCGGTTTGGATATTCCAAACGCCAACACCATTATCATTGATCGCGCCGATCGCTTCGGCCTGGCTGATTTGTATCAACTCCGCGGGCGGGTCGGGCGTGCCGAGCACAAAGCTTACGCTTACCTTTTGCTGCCGCGCGAGCTCATGATGGTCGGCGCCGCGCGCAAACGAATCAGTGCCATCAAACAATACAGCTCGCTCGGCGCCGGTTTTCGGGTTGCCATGCGCGATCTCGAGATTCGCGGTGCCGGCAGTATTCTCGGCACCGCTCAAAGTGGCCACATCATGGTGGTGGGTTTCGATCTCTATTGTCAGTTGCTCAAACAAGCGGTCGCCCAAATTAAAGGACAAAAACCGCGCTGGCGGCTCGAAGTAGAGCTGCGGCTCGATTTCGTCGCCACTAACGAAGCCGAATTTGTGCACGGCGACGCCCGCGTTTCCGCTTTTCTCCCTCGCAGCTACATCAACGACACCACCCTGCGCATTCAGGCTTATCGGCGGATCGCGGAAATCACCATCGCGGAACAATTGGACCGGTTGATCAAAGAATGGCGCGATCGTTTTGGGGCGTTCCCTGAGGCGGTGGAAAATCTCATTACTCTCGCCCGAATCAAACTCGCCGCCGCCAAACAGGAAATCACCAGGATCGAAACGCGAGAGGACAAATTGATGTTGACGAGGCGCGGGGACTTTATACTTGTCTCGGGCAAATTCCCTCGTTTAGTTGCCCCGCAAATCGAAAAGCGGCTGCAGGAAATTCTCGGGCTGCTTGGCAAACTCTGAAAATATGGTTCGTCCCCTCCTGGTTGTCTTGTTCACGGCAGCTCTGCTGCCGCTGTCAGCGCTCTGTCGCGGAGCATTGGCGGCTGAACCCGAAGTGATTAATGGCATCGCTGCCGTCGTCAAAAGCAATGACATCACCAATGTCATTACCTTTTCGGAAGTGCGCGACTTGTCCGCTCCCAAAGAAAAGTTGCTCCGCGAGCAATTCCGGGGTGAGGAGTTGCTCACAAAAATCAAAGAAGCCCGCGCCGCCGCTCTCAAGGATTTGATCGATCGGCAGCTGATCATTCAGGCGTTCAAAAAAGAAGGCTTCCAGATTCCTGATCACTACGTTGATCAACGCATTCAAGATACGATCCGGGAGAATTTCAACGGCGATCGTAACACCTTCATCAAGACTCTCCAGGCGCAAAACTACTCTCTTGGAGAATTCAAAAAAATGGAGGGCGAAAGGATGATGGTGCAGGCGATGCGGCACAAGAATGTGGAAATAAATACCATCATCTCGCCTAACCGAATTCAGGATTACTATCGCAAGCATGCCTCCGACTTCACCAGTAAAGAGCAGATTAAATTGCGCATGATCATGATCCCGGTCGGCACGTCCGATCCGGCGGGACAGAAGGCAATGGCGGAGGAGATTCTGGGCAAGCTGGTTAATGGCGCCGAATTCGAGCGCATGGCGCAAATTTATTCCGAAGACAGTACCCGTGATCTTGGCGGCGACTGGGGCTGGGTCGATCGCGGCACCTTGACGGCGCCGCTCGAGAAAGTCGCGTTTAATCTGCGACCTGGAAAAGTCAGCAACATCATCCAGCTCGCCGGCAACTATTACATTCTTAAAGTCGAAGATAAACGCGGCGGCGTCACCCGCCCCTTCGCCGAAGTCCGCGATGAGATCGAGAAAAAATTGGTCGCGGAAGAAGCGCAGGCCAAGCAGGAACGCTGGCTGGCTAGTCTGCGTCAGAAAGCCTACATAAAGATGTATTGAGGTTTGAGAGTCGAGCAGCCTTTTTACGATTCTCGGATTACTGTTATGTTCCCGTAATCAGGGTCTCATTGCGCATCGCAGAAACTTCCGAGACAATGCGCGATGCCCCTTCGTATCGGAATCACTCTTGGCGATCCGGCAGGCATAGGGCCGGAAATCGTCCGCTCCGCCCTTGAGTCGGGCAAACTAGCGAGTGATATCGACTATAAAGTAATCGGTCAGGTTGGGGCGGTGGTTGCGGGTACTCCATCGCCCGATTCCGCCCGGGGCGCCTTGGCCGCGATGGAAGAAGCGGCGTTCCTCGCCAATTCCGGCGAAATCGACGCCATTGTCACCGGCCCGATTCACAAGACGCGGATGGCAGACATTGGATTTGAATTCCCTGGCCACACCGAATTTTTCGCGGTGCGCTCCGGCACAACAAACTACGCCATGCTCCTGACCGGAGGCACGATCACCGTCGCGCTCGTCACAACTCACGTCCCATTGCGGGATGTTCCCGCCTCGCTCAAGACATCCGAAATCGTCCGGGTCGGCCGCCTGCTCGACAATTTCCTACGCCGTCGCGGAAAAACCGCTCCTCGCATCGCGGTTGCCGGTTTGAATCCGCACGCGGGCGAATCCGGAAAAATCGGCCGCGAAGAAATCGAAATCATCGCTCCCGCCCTGCGCGAATTACAATCGGCCATCGGCCATCAGCAATCAGCAATTTTCGAGGGGCCCATCTCTCCTGATACTCTCTTCTTCCATCTCGCTAACGAGAAATGGGACGCCGCTCTCTGTCTGTATCACGATCAAGGTTTGATTCCGTTGAAGCTGCACGCCTTTCATTCCGGAGTGAACGTCACCCTCGGCTTGCCTTTTCCGCGCACCAGTCCCGATCACGGCACCGCGTTTGATATCGCCGGCAAAGGCATCGCGCGCCCAGACAGTATGATCGCCGCAATCAATCTGGCTGCGGAGCTCGCGCAGAAAAAAATCTAACCTCATTTGCCCGTGAAACACACGAACCAAGTCGTAGCACAGCCATCTTGGCTGTGGGGCCAACGGGCATCTTGCCCGTTGATCGCACCTCTTGCCGTGTCTTTTCGGGTATTTGGTGGCCCTCCTTTCCTAAGATGAACAAGCGATAATGAAGAAAATTTCCCTATCGCATCTCATTTTGCTCGCCGGCGTCGTTGTCGTCCTGGCGTGGTCAGCATGGCAACCGTACGACCGCTTGACCTGGTCGCTGGAGGTTTTGCCCGCACTGGTCGCGCTGGTGGTTCTATTCGCAACCTATCGCCGCTTTGAATTCACGACTTTGACCTACACCCTCATCGCCTTGCACATGTGCGTGCTTTTTGTCGGCGGTCACTATACCTACGCGCGCGTGCCTCTGTTCGATTGGCTTCGACCAATTTTTGGCTGGCATCGCAACCATTACGATCGCCTCGGCCACATCATGCAAGGTTTCGTTCCCGCCATCGTCACGCGCGAAGTGTTTGTTCGCTTGCACGTCCTAAAAAGAACAAGTTGGCAGCCTTTTCTAATTGTTTGCGTTTGCCTTGCCATCAGCGCCTTTTACGAGCTGATTGAATGGTGGACCGCGCTGCTTAGCGGCGATGCCGCCATTAACTTTCTCGGCACCCAGGGCGACCCCTGGGATACTCAGGAAGACATGTTTTGCGCCCTGCTCGGCGCTATTGCCGCCATCGTTTTCTTGTCGCGGGTTCAGGATCGCGCGATTAATCGCTTAACCGGTCCCAGTTCGTCATGAATCTCGCCAAATACGTGAGCGTCTTTAACATCGGTCTCCAGAATACCTTTGTTTACCGCTGGAACTACTTCCTGCGCGCGCTTTTCGGCTTAATTCCACTTGCCGGCACGGTCTTTCTCTGGCGCGCCATCTTTCACGAGCCGGGCGGCAGAGGTTTTGGCGGCTACGATTACGGCTCCATGATCTACTATTATTTGCTAACGATTCTTGTTTCCAACCTCGTCACCCCAACGGAGGACGACTGGCAGATCGCCGCCGACATCCGAGAAGGACAGATTAATTCCTTCCTGACCAAACCCCTAAACTATCTCGGATATCGCACCGGCATTTTTCTGGCCGGCCGACTGGTTTATACGGCAGTGACTATTATTCCCATTGCCCTGATTTTTTTCTACTTCCGAGACTATCTTCAACTGCCATCAAGCCTAGTTACCTACCTTCTGTCGATTACTTCGCTCGTCATGGCCGCGTTCATTCAGTTTTTCATCACCTACTCGCTGGCGATGATGGCGTTTTGGATACTGGAAATCTCCACTATCGTTTTCATCGTTTACTCATTCGAGTACTTCCTCGGCGGACAGATGTTTCCGATAGATATCATGCCAATCACCGTGCAAGCAGTGATGAAATGGCTGCCATTTTACTACGAGCTATTTTGTCCGATCGCAATCTTCTTGGGCCGCCTGCAGGGTGCCGAATTGGTTCAGGCGCTCGCCATCCAGTCATGCTGGCTCATTGTTACTTGGGCAGTCGCACAATTCATGTGGAAACGCGGACTCGGACATTATCAGGCCGTCGGCGGATAGCGTAGATTCAGAAGCCTTCAGCGGCTATTTCCCCGCCCCAAGACGCTCCGGTTATTTTGTCGTCGGCAATCCTGCCGCTTTCCAGGCTTTGAAGCCGCCGGTCATGGATTTCACGTTGGTATAGCCCATTCGTTGCAAACTTTCGGCAGCGAGGGCGGAGCGGCCGCCACCGCCGCAATGAGTTATAATTGGCATTGAAAGATCGGGCGCGGCTTCTTCGATCTCGAGTTCCACCGTTCCGCGGCTGAAATTTTTTGCGTCGGGTATGTGACTCTCCTGCCATTCATCGGCATCGCGCACATCGACGAGCAAAGTATCGCCACGCTTTAACGCGGCCGCGGTTTCTTGCGGGGAAATCTCCTGAATATTTTTCTTCGCGTCGGCGACCAGTTTTTCGAATCGAGCGTGCTCAGCCATAACCTAAGTTTGTCCCGCAGCCACGAGACTGCTACAGATAATTTAGCCGCGGCCGAGTCGGAGCTTCCGTCAGTTTATGAAACTTAAACGGCCGACTTCTTTCGTCATTCGTCATTCGTGCTTCGTCATTTTTTCCAACGTTCATCATTCGTAACGCAATGCCTCGATCGGATCGAGCGCGGCGGCTTTTCGCGCGGGATAAAAGCCGAAGAAAATTCCAACCGCCGCACTGAAAAGAAATGCCAGCACGATCGACCCGGGCGAAATCAGCGAGGGCCAATGTTTGATCGCCGAAAGAACTTTCGAGGCCACAATGCCGAGAATGATGCCGAGCAATCCGCCGACGGAACTGAGCGAAACCGCTTCGATCAGGAACTGGGTGAGAATATCGCGACCATGCGCGCCCACCGCCATCCGCGTCCCGATCTCACGGGTTCGTTCGGTTACGCTCACCAGCATGATGTTCATAATACCGATGCCTCCAACCACCAGCGATACGCCCGCAATCGCACCCAGCAATCCAGCCATGACGTCGGCCGTCGCCGTTGCCGCCTCCGCGATTTCCTGCTGATTGCGCACGGTAAAGTCGTCATCGCGGCCAGCCCGGATGTTGTGTCGCTGGCGTAACAAAGAGGTGATTTGCTGCTGCGCCGGTTCGAGATCGGTTGCATTTGCCACCTGCACATTAATGTTGCGCAACGTCGTGCCGCCCGCGACGCGCTTCATCGCGCTGGGATAAGGCATGACCACAACATCGTCCTGGTCGGTCCCCTGAATGCTGAGTCCTTTCGGGGTGAGCACGCCGCTAACGATAAATGGTACGTTCTTAATCCGCAGGGTTTGACCAACGGGATCGTCGTTGCCGAAGACTTGCGTGGCGGTTGTTTGTCCGATAACGCAGACCTTATTGGCGCTGCGCACGTCCTGCGCGGTAAATGGAGCGCCCTCCGCCAGTGGCCACTGCCGAATATCGAAATAATCCGGCGATTCGCCCATTACCCGGGTGAACCAGTTCTGGTTGCCCGCCGCGATTTGCGCGGTGGACGGAACTTCTTCGCTGACCGCGGTAACGCTCGGCACTTCACGCCGGATCGCTTCGGCATCTTCTATTTTCAAAGTCCCGGCCCCGCCCCAGCCGGTGCGAATGCCACTGGAAGTTGTACTGCCGGATGAAATGACGATGACGTTCTGTCCCAGGCTGGCAATCTGTGCTTCCACCTGAGCTTTCGCGCCCGAGCCAATCCCAACCATGGCGATGACCGCGCCGACGCCAATGATTATGCCAAGCGCGGTAAGCGCGGAACGAAGCTTGTTCCGCCGCAGGGCGCGAAACGCGACGTTAAATGTCGATCCAACTCTCATTTTTCCTGTAGCGGCGGTCTATGGCCGCCGGAATCACCCGAAATCGGCGGTCATAGACCGCCGCTACAAAGTTTGGTTCATTCGCGCTCATCCCTTACCGATTTTGCGAGTCGTTCCATTTCGACCACGGCATTGCGACGCTCCGCCACGGCAAAATCATTTAAGACGAGGCCATCGCGCAGGACGACATTGCGTTGGGCATAAGCGGCGATATCGGACTCGTGGGTGACCATCACGATAGTAATGCCTCGCCCGTTCAGCTCCTGAAAGATTCCCATGATTTCAATGCTGGTTCGGCTGTCGAGGTTGCCGGTCGGCTCATCCGCGAGCAAGACCTCGGGGTCATTAATGAGCGCCCGCGCAATGGCGACGCGCTGCTGCTGTCCGCCGGAAAGCTGACTGGGATGATGTTCCTCGCGGCCTTGCAAACCCACTGAAGCAAGGACCCGATCGGCCCGCTCACGCAATTGCTGATTGCTGAGCTGATGCCGCCCGTAGAGCAACGGAAGCTCGACATTTTCGCGCGCGGAAGTACGCGGCAGGAGATTAAAGCTTTGGAAAACAAACCCGAGTTTACCGTTGCGGATATCGGCCAGCTGATCGCGATTCAAATGCGAGACATCGGTGTTGTCGAGGAGATATCGTCCGCGGGTCGGTCGATCCAGACAGCCAAGGAGATTCATAAGGGTCGATTTTCCGGAGCCGCTCGCGCCCATCAGGGCAACGAATTCGCCGCGCTTAATTTTGAGCGACACTCCGCGCACGGCCTGCACTTCTACTTCGCCGGTGCGATAGGTTTTGTGAACGTCGATTAAATTAACGACCGCGCCGTTGTTCATCACGAGAAGGGTGGATCGGCCGCTCCGCGGGCGATGCCGACTTTTGGCGGCTTCACCGCCCAATTAACATCGAGCAGGAGACTGCTCGATCCACCGCGTGTAAATTCCGCGATCATGGGAAGCGTCGTGGTCCGCCGAACGGATTTCCCTGCTGTTGCGAAGTGGCAGCATTGGGCGCGTTAAGTTGCCCGGTGATCACACGATCTTTGTCTCCTAATCCCTCCAACACCTCCGTAGTTGTTCCATCGCTGATGCCGGTTTTGATTTGCACTGCCTCGGCCTCGCCACCGCGTAAAACATAAACCGTGCGGCCGGTCGTCCGCGGACCGACCGACCCGCCACCACCAGCGCCGCCCCGATTTTGACCAGACGCCGGACGCTCCGGAGTTGGCGCGTTTGCCGGCCGATAACGCAGCGCCGCATTGGAAATTTTCAGCACATCATCCTTGTGCGCGATGATGATCGAGACGTTCGCTGTCATCCCGGGTTTGAGTTTTAAATCGGCATTACTCACGCCGATAACCGTATCGTAAGTGACCACGTTCTGGACCGTGATCGGCGCGTTGCGCACTTGCACGACCTTGCCGTGAAAGGTGCGGTTCGGAAACGCATCAACACTGAAGTCAACAATCTGATCAACGGTTACCGCACCGACGTCCGCTTCGGCAACGTTGGCGTCGATTTGCATTTTCGTTAGATCATTCGCGATCGTGAAAATCACCGGCGCCTGCAAACTGGCGGCAACGGTCTGTCCGACATCGACGTTGCGCGAAATCACCTCTCCATCTACCGGCGACGTAATCCTGCAGTGGTCGAGATCCGCTTTCGCCTTGTCCAGTGCGCCTTGTTTGATTTTCACATTCGCTTCCGCCTGATGCAGATTTGCCGTCGCTTGATCGACGTCAGCCTGCGCAGAATTTTTTTTCGCGAACAATTCCTGGATCCGCGTCGCATTCACTTTTGCCAATTCCAAGGCCGCCTGGGCATTCGCCAGATCGCCCTCCGCCTGCGTCACCGTCGCTTGAAACAGCACCGGATCGATCTGTGCGACAACATCACCCGCCTTCACCTTGGAATTAAAATCGGCGAAAAGTTTTTGAATATTCCCCGAAACTTGACTGCCCACCTGCACGTTCACGACCGGGTTCAACGTGCCGGTGGCGGTCACCGTTTGCGTGATCGGACCGCGCGTTACCGTCGCCGTTTGAAACTGAGCAGCATTCGACCTTCCAAATCGGCTAAACACAAAAAACGCGCTGATCAAAAGGACGATGGCCGCGATGAAAAGGTTGCGGCGACTCGTCATTTTGCTTCGAAGCGTACGCACATGTTTATTATGACAAGTGAAAGGCCTGCGGCGTTACATCGAAATTTACAGCATCATGCTGCGCAACTCGCTCATTCGCGAGCTGAGTTTCAAGGCGAATTTCATCCTTTGGATGGTCGTGGAAGTGCTGTGGTTCCTCGGCCAGATCGTGTTTTTCAGTATCATCTTCGGCTCAGTCAATCGCATTGGGGACTGGTCAAAATGGGAAGTGGTCCTCCTCGTCGGCACTCACCAGATCATCGCTCAGCTTTTTCAGGCGTTCTTTTTCGTCAATGTCGCGAACATTCCTGAATTGGTCCGCACCGGAAGACTGGATTCACTCCTGGTCCTGCCAATCGACAGCCAGTTCGCTGTTTCTTCGAAGCAATTCGGGCTCGATAGCATAGTCAACGCCGCGCTCGGTGGCGCGGTAGTTATCGTTTCGCTTACCCGTCTCGGAGTCGTGCCGGAGCCATTGCATATTTTCCTCTATTTGGTGGCGATCGGTTTCGGCATCGCCATTCATTATTCCATCATGTTGAATTTGGCGGCGGTCAGTTTCTGGATCGTGCGCGCCCAGGGACTTGTCTACGGTTATTTCAACTTCCTTAATATCGCGCGTTATCCCGATGTCATTTATCCGCGCCTCTTCCGTTTGATTTTTAGCTGGGTCATTCCGGTGGTGATTGTAGCCAATGTTCCGGCGCGGGTTTTGATCAAATCGCTCGGCCAGCCGTTCCCCTTGATGCTGCAAATGATCGCGGCATCGTTGATCATCTTCTGGTCTTCCCGCCTGTTTTGGCGGTTCGCATTGAAGCGCTACTCCAGCGCAAGTTCCTGAGCGAAAACGGCTTTACCAGGGACTAAATCTCCGCTTGCGCCATTGGAGATTTGTTCTTAATTAAGCGCTCTCTTCGCGCCGTAAACCTCGGCGCGAGATTTGATTTTTATGGCGAAGTCGAAGAAAAAAGCCGTCCCTCACAAAGCGAAAAAGCTTGCTGCGCGCAAGCCTGCCAGCCCGGCCAAGAAGGCAGCTAAGCGTCCGTCAGCGAGCAAGGCCAAACCGAAACACAGTGGATTAGCGCGTCCAAAGGCGGGGCGTGCCCGCACGTCGGACTCGCCGGCAGAAATTTTTCGGGACAATCATAAATCGCGCCGGCTTGATTCCTTTACCAAGGCGCAAAAGGAAAAGTTGCTGCAGTTGCGCGATGCCATGGTCGATTCCATGGCCGGCGTCGCCCAGGACACCCTGCGTTCGCGCGCAGAGGGAAGCGAAGCCTCCGCCTTCGGTATGCACCAGGCCGACGCTGGTTCGGACGCTTATGATCGTGATTTCGCGCTCAGTCTGCTTTCACAGGAGCAGGACGCGCTTTATGAGATCGATCAGGCGCTCAAGCGGATCGAACTCGGGACCTATGGCGTATGCGAGATGTCGGGCAAACAAATTCCTCGAGCGCGCCTGGAAGCGATTCCATTTGCGCGTTTCACGGTCGAATGCCAATCGCAACTGGAGAAACAAAATAAGGCATCGCGAGTACGGCAATCTGTCACCTCGCTTTTCGGTTTAACCGAAGAAGAGGAAGCGCCCGAGACCGAGGAAGAACAACCGGCGCCGGCGGCGGAGAAAGAGTAACTAATGGCGCAGGAAATTATCACATTGGAGTGCACTGAGGCTAAGGCTTTGGGCAAACCGGTTTCGCGTTACATGTCGACGCGAAACAAGAAGAGCCCGCGCACCCCGAACCGGTTGGAAAAGAAAAAATACAATCCGTTTTTGAAAAAACATACGCTTCACCGCGAGACCCGCTGATCTCATGCAACCAAAGACCGCCAAACGCCGCTCCGCCTTTCGACGCGCCAATCGCACCATGCCGCGCCGCCGCATCGATATCGCGGCGGAAGCAATCGATTACAAGAATCCCGATTTGCTGAAAAAGTTCGTGACCGAGAGCGGGAAAATTTTGCCGCGGCGAATCACAGGCATGCCGGCGCACATGCACCGGAAGATCACGCGCGAAATCAAACGCAGCCGTTCTGTGCTGTTGATGAAGTAATGTAGCTGCCGCCGTCTCCGGCGGCAGAATTGCACAGACCTCAATGCGTTTTCTTTACCCGCCCGCGGCGAAACCGACGATCTGACGGAACACAGACTTTCCAGTCTGTGCGCCCAGCGGAGTTTTACTCCGCTGATGCTGGCTTGAACAGCAGCGGGGAGAATCCCCGCTGGGCGCACAGGCCACCGGCCTGTGTTCCGCGCGCCTCGTCGAGCTGCCCCGCCGATTGTCGAGCCGGGGATGCTGGTTTTTGGCTGAGGAGGCGCTCGCCGCTGGTCCAAACGCCGCTACAAGTCCGCCCGATTCAACAACTCTGCCACTCGGTCCATCTCCGCGAAGGTGTTGTAAAAATGCGGACTTACCCGCAACCAACTGCGGTCCGCGCGATCAACACGTAACGAAACGATAACATCATTCTCCGCCAGCGTGTTGGCCAACTTTTCAGCTGCAACGCGACGAGAGCGAAAAGTTAAGAAACTGGATCGACTCGATTCTTCGTTAGGACTGAGGAATTCAAAATCGACCGGAGCAAGTTTGTCTTTCAACGTCGCGACGAGCGATAGAATCCGCTCTGAGATTTTCGGCAATCCAACCTCAGCAAGCAGCGCAATCGCCGCCTGCATTCCGGCAATCGGAACATTGTTGTAACCACCCGGTTCAAACCTTCGACCGCCCTCCGCGTATTTAATTTCACGCTGTGCAATAAAATCTGGAGATTCCACGTTCCATCCGCCGATAATCATGGGTCGCAGCAGGTCGCGCCGGCTGTTTTTGACAAAAAGAATTCCCGCACCCGATGGACCGAGCATCCATTTTTGCGCGCCGGCGCTAAGAAAATCGACATGTTTTAACGGGATCGGGAACGCGCCGAGAGTTTGAATCGCATCAAGCGAAAACAGGACATCACGCTTTGCGCACAATGTGCCGATCGCCTCGACGTCGATGCGATAGCCACTGATGTTGTGCGCGCTCGCCAACGCCACCAGGCGGGTCCGCTTGGTTAATGCGTTCTTAACAATTTC
>Ga0193719_10000667_pt1 | contig 13052 bp, 11 predicted proteins | sample U2a2metaG_FD_160103 | JGI IMG/M metagenome (GOLD analysis project Ga0193719, IMG submission 160103) | Soil microbial communities from a riparian zone of the East river system, Colorado, United States - U2a2 | ecosystem: Environmental > Terrestrial > Soil > Riparian zone | place: USA: East... | reverse complement strand
TGCCCGCTCTTGGTCTCCATTTCCCAGCGGAACGCCGGGTTCTGGATGATGTCCTTCTCCGTGTAAGAAAGATTGTATTTTGCCAGGATGGCACGCACCCCGGCGCTCCAGCCGCAATAAGTCTTCAGGTAAGCGGTAATTTCAGGCGTTTGCATTCGGCAACATACCACGAAGCCACCGCGAGGAAAGCGTCGAAGCGTTTGCCACGCCGTAGCCTTGGCGGAGGCGGGTTGGTGGATCAAAGCGCGGGATGGTTGACGCACCCCCGAGACTTTGCGATGAGGGTCCTTCCCATTGGCACCGCGCCCGCGCCTCGTAAAGTTTCACTGAGAGAAGCACCCCAACTTCACAAATTCTCGATCTCGGTTCGAAGATCTTCTTTTGTTTTGCCGAGTTTCTGCTCCAGACGTCCGAGGAGCTCATCGTCCTTTCCTTCGGCAAATGTCAGATCGTCATCGGTCAATTGACCATATTTTTGTTTCAGTTTGCCTTTCAATTCATTCCAACTGCCTTTGAGCTGTAGCTTCGTCATAGTAACAGAGTTTCGTTTGTCCGATGAACATTGGTCGCATTCGAGAAGCAGAAGCCGATCACGTCCAGCGAAAAATTTGCGAACATGAAAATCGGAGCAACGGATTCACGGTCCGTTATGTTGAAATCCCATGCCCCGCAAGCGTTGCGTCCGTCGATGTTGTCTGGATTATTCGGCGAGAAAAACACGTCCGGCGCTGCCGGACTGCATGAACAGCGAAACGAAAGAAACGCTTATTTAAGCTGATTGCGTCAAATCGACTGCCGCACGATTTATTCGCGCTCACATATCAGAAGGGGCAAATCTTCTGACGAATCGGCGATCGCCTTGTTGCGGTTGCGGAATTTCCAGCGCATAACTTCGGAGAAATGAAGTCGCTAACATTTATTGCGCTCTCGCTGCTTTCGATCTCGATCTTCGCATTCGCCGAAGAAAAAGTTACACCGCCACCCAGAGTTTATCCGGTCGCGTTACCGAACTACGACGAAGAGACCGCCACACGACTTCAAATTTTCCTGGACAATAGCAATTTCGGTCCCGGCAAGATCGATGGAAAGATGGGCGAGTTTTTTCGCAAAGCGCTCATCTCCTACAAACACGCCCACGCCATGCCAAAGACCGGCGCGGTCGATTCATGGCTGCTCGATCAGGTGCCGGAGACGTACACGACCTACACGATCAAAGAAGATGATCTGAAACTTGTCGGCTCCGTTCCAGGCAGTCACGCCGAGCAAGCGAAATTGAAATGGCTGCCTTACACTTCGCTGCTCGAGTTTGTCTCCGAGCGTTATCATGCCGCGGAGTCTTACATTCAGAAGCTGAATCCGGGCAAAGACTGGGAACATTTACAGCCGGGCGAAGTTCTCAAGGTTCCAAATGTCTTGCCATTTGAGGTCGAAAAATTCACGGAGGGAAAAGTTCCCGAGAATCCTGCGTTCGCCGCGCGTAAGACCTTTGTCGACACGAAAGAACATCTGCTGGAGGTCTTCGACAACGACCAGCTCGTCTGCGTGTTTCCAATCACGCCAGGGTCGACAACACTGCCTGCGCCGGTCGGCACATGGAAAATTCTGGGCGTGAACGTTTGGCCGTGGTTCCGCTACGACGAAGGCATGCTCAACTACGGCGTGCGCACGGAAAATTACTATAACCTTCCGCCCGGCCCGAATAATCTCGTCGGGGTTCTTTGGATGGGTCTGAACAAGCCGGGTATTGGCATCCACGGCACGAATAATCCGGAAACTATTGGTCGGGCCGCGAGCCACGGTTGCATCCGATTAGCGAATTGGGACGCGGCGCGCGTCAAAGATCTTGTCAGCGTCGGCAACACCGTGATCATTTTCTGATCGGAGAGAGCCCGGGCGCCACGCGCGCCGTTTTCGGCGCCCTTGCCGCGAATTCTCAAAAAATATTTCGCGCGGAATCGCGATCCCAAGCGTCTAGGCTTTAGATCGCAACATCAATGGATGCCAATGAGCGAGAAATGTATCGGGCGGCCACTCAGGGCGATCGAGAGGCGTTTGAAATGATAATTCGCACACACAGTCGCGCACTGTTCGCCATAGCTTACGGCATTCTGCAAAGCCGCGAGGAGGTCGAAGACGTCGTGCAGGAGGTCCTTATCAAAGCTTGGAAAACACGCTGGCGTGTGCGCGACCCGGAAAAATTTCCCGCGTGGCTCGCGACTATCGCGCGCCATCGCGCTCACGACATTTTTCGGAGACGCCGCACCGTTCCGCTGTCCGTAACAATTAACGAAGCAATTGAGCCAAGTTCCGCCGCTGAGTCGCACGGCTCAGAGTTGGATCAACAATTGCAGTCGGCGCTGGCTGCGCTGCCGGAGCTTCACCGCAGCGCGCTTACACTCCGTTATTTCGAAGAGATGGATTACCGCAGTATCGAAAACATTCTGGGCCTAAGCAATGGGGCACTGCGCGGGATCCTCGGCCGCGCGCTTACCACGATGCGCAAACAACTCCGCCCCGCCCTCGCCTCCCTTGAGTAACGCTATGGCAACGATTCACGACGAAATCGACAACTGGCTCGCCGCGGATACTCACGGTGAGCTTTCAGACGATGAACGCAGCGCGCTTCACACTCATCTCGTCGAATGCGCCGCCTGCCGAAAATCTCATCAGGAGAACAAAGTCATGAACAAAATTCTGGAAGAAACTCTCGCTCATGAAAAACCCGATCCGGCTTTCGAACAGCGAATGCTGGCCGGTTTTCGTAAGCGCATCCCGCAACGAAGCGGACTTGTAAAGTTGCTTGTCGATCTTATGCGCTTTCGCGCCACTCAGATCACGGCAGTCGCTGCCGTCTTGCTCGCGCTTGTGCAAATCGGACGGATGATCACAGGCGAAGGTGCGGCTGTTCTGCGCAATCGCGGAAATGTCGGTAGCGAAGAATTCGCGAGGCGGCCAGCGCAAGCACCGTTCACAGACGAGCTCAGCGCCCTTCGTAAATCGGAAAACGGGCGCGACAAAGAGGTTGCAGCCGGAAAATTGGGATCGGGCCTCGGCGCTGCGGTCGTGCAAAATGCAGCCATCCCGGCGGCAACGTCTCCAGTTCAACCTAAAGATGAGAGACGAGACGCCGCTGAGGTCGAACGGACCATCGTTACTGGACCAAATATTCCGAGCGCTGAACAAGTGGAACCCAATCCAGAAGCGCCTGCTTCGGTGCTGACTAACCGCAAACTCATCCGCAATGCCGCGATCGAACTGGAGATCGCCAGCTTTGACGACGCAGTTCAAAAGATCACAGCGTTCGCGAATGAAGAACGCGGTTACGTCGCGACGACCAGTTCGGAAAAACAGGCAAACGGAAAACTTAAAGGCGAAATCCTCGTCAAGGTTCTGCCGGAAAACCTTGATCATTTTCTGCAAAAGATTCGCGGCATCGGTGATTTGAAGAATCAAACGCTCGGCACCGAAGACGTTACAAAAGCGTATTTCGATACTGATGCGCGGCTCAAGAACGCGCACGTTATGGAGCAGCGCTTGATCGACATGCTGAAAACGAAGACGGGCAAAGTCTCCGATTTGCTTCAGGTTGAAAAAGAGTTGGGGCGCGTGCGCGAGGAGATCGAGAAGATGCAGGGCGAATTGAAATATTGGGATTCACAGGTGCAATTCGCGACCGTGACGATTTCTCTGTTCGAGAAAGATATGGAGGAACCGGCTGCGTTTTTGCTCAAGGAGCGCGCCCAACTCGCGCTGTATGCGCCTGATGTGGAGAAAATTTACAACGACATCAAAGGCCTGGCGTCTCCAAAGGTGCAGGTCACCAATGCGCAGCTTGATCGCGATAATTCCGGCCGCGTTTCGGCACGACTGAGCATGTTGATTGCGCCGGAAGAGAGCGACGCCGTAATCAGCCGCGTGAAGAGATTTGGACGCGTCGAAAATTTGCAAAAACAGACCGAACGCATCGCGCAAGGCGGCGGCGGCATGTCGGAGAACGCAAAAACCAAGCGAGACAAAGTAGAACTAAACGTCTCGATTTCGCGCGAGGAACAGGAACAAGCGTTGCAGGAAACGAGCTTGCGGATTCGCACTGTCGCGGTGGACGAAAAAGCGAAAGAGCTTCGCAACCTCGCGGAGAAGCAAAGCGGCCGCATGCGCAGCTCATCGTTCTCACGCGATCCGGACGGCCGCGAATTTGCAAACGTCTCACTCCGCATACCGATGAAAAATTATTCTGCGCTCATGGAATCGTTGAACGCGCTCGGAAAAGTCGAGAATGTGACCGTGCAGCGGCAAGACCGCAACGGAGCGCAAATCGATGAAGCGAATGCGCCGGCCGACTTGTCGATCCAAGTTTACAGCCAGGGCAACATTGTCTCCCAGGAGACCGGATTGTTTGCGACGTTGCGACGAACCTTGGCGCAGAGCGCGGCGGCGATCATGTGGAGTTTGCGGATGATTGGCGTGGCGATTGCCTTTCTCGCGCCGTGGGTGATCGCGATTATTTTCATTGTTTGGATCGCGAAACGGATCCTGCGCGCGCGACAACAAAAGTAGCGAATGCGTCTCGCTTGCGTTCAGCTATTTCGCAAGCCAGGAGGCTTGCGCCACTCCAATCGCAGTCATATTTTAAGCGGGAGGTTGTCGATGAAAGTTACCAGCGGTATTAGCCTGAACAATGTGGCAGTCGCCGCCACTCCAAAGCATCTCTTACAGTTCGCAGTCGATCAGCGTTACGACGATTACACGTCGGTGGATCATGCGGTCTGGCGATTCATCATGCGCCAGAACACTTTTTTCCTGAAGGAATACGCGCACAAAGTTTATTTCCAGGGTTTGCTCAATACCGGGATTTCTTTCGAGCGCATCCCGCGCATTCAGGAGATGAACGACATTCTGGCAAAGATCGGCTGGGGCGCGGTGGCGGTGGATGGATTTATTCCTCCCGCCGCTTTCATGGAATTTCAAGCGTACAAGGTGCTGGTGATCGCGTGCGACATGCGGCAAATCCATCACATCGAATACACGCCGGCGCCGGACATCGTGCACGAAGCAGCCGGTCACGCGCCGATCATTGTCGATCGTGAGTATTCGAACTATCTGCAGCGCTTCGGCGAAGTGGGCGCAAAGGCGATGTCATCAAAAAAAGATTTCGAGCTTTATGAGGCAATCCGGCACTTGTCGATCTTGAAAGAGCAACCGAACAGCGATCCAAAAGAAGTGGAGCAAGCGACCAAGCTGGTCGAACATCGACAAAAAACTTTGGGCGAACCATCCGAGATGGCGCAGCTCTCGCGCTTACATTGGTGGACCGTCGAGTACGGACTCATCGGCACTTTGGAGAATCCGAAAATTTATGGCGCGGGATTACTTTCATCGATTGGTGAATCGGTCTCATGCCTAGAGCCGGAGGTGAAGAAGATTCCCTACTCCATCGACGCGGCTAACGTGCCATTCGATATCACGACCAAGCAGCCGCAGCTTTTCGTTTGCCAAGACTTCAAACACCTTGCCAACGTGCTCGAAGAATTCGCCAGCAAGATGGCGTTCGTGGTTGGCGGGCTGGAAGGAATCAATAAGGCGATTGAATGCAAGAACGTTGCGACCTGCGAATATTCTTCCGGTCTGCAAGTCAGCGGTATTTTCGACGAAGTCATCACCGACGAAAAGAACTCGCCGATCTATCTCCATACGACCGGTAAGACTGCGCTCGCGTTCCGCAACACGGAACTCGGAGACCACAGCATCAATTATCACAAGGACGGTTTCGGTTCGCCGATCGGCAATTGGAAACAAACTGCAACATCTCCCGAATCGTTAAGTGGTGACGAGCTGCGCAAGCTTGGAATTGTCGAGGGGGAAAATGCGAAACTGGAATTTGCCAGCGGCATTATGGTTGAAGGCAAGATCGAGAAAGTTCTGAGACGCGACGGTAAGCTCCTTCTGATCACATTCTCCGATTGCAGAGTGAGGCATGGTGATCGCATTTTATTCGATCCTGATTGGGGAACCTATGACATGGCAGTCGGCAACAAAATTTCCTCTGTGTTCAACGGCGCGGCGGATAAAGACGCCTACAATCAGGTCGCACTGGTGCCCCGCGAACGCACGATTAAATCTCCCTCAGACGCAAAGCGCAAACGCCTCGAAAACCTTTACGCGCAAGTACGCAAGATTCGCGAGAGCAAAACTGGATACGAACGGCTCGGCGAAATTTGGGAGACACAGCAAGCCGAACATCCGGACGACTGGTTATTGTCGATGGAGATTTTCGAAATTCTCGACACGACCGACCAACAACCGCACTTGAAAGCGAAGATCGAGAAGTTCCTTAACGAGAAAAAGGCCGCCACCAAAGATCTGTCGACACTCATCGGATGGGGATTCCGCCTGGTCGATTACCACAAAAAGCCGGAATACCAGGCGACGATGCAGGGGTCGCAAAAGTGACGCAAGCCTTTCGCTTGTGTCATGTCTAGCGGAGTCTCCCGCTGCTGCGGGATTCGTATAGCTACGGCTCTATGACCCGTCCCAGTTTGTGGACCGGCCACAGGCCGGCGGCTACAGCAGCTAAAACGATTCGTCTTTGAAATGGCGTTTACCTTTCAAGGCCTTCGCGTACTCATCCTTGCTTAGGATATTCTCGTCGAGCTGCATCTCCGTTCGACAAAAGTTTTTGAAAAATGTCTCGACGCGTTCCTTGCTGCTCATGACTTCGTCCGTGAGATAGTTCACATCGACATTGATGCAGATCGCGCCGACGATCCCGAATTCCTTGCGCGTAATCGGGATCGTCGTGCATTTGAATTTGCGCGCGCCGAAAGTCAGCTCGTAGTTCAACTTCTCTTCGTTGAGAAGCTGGCGCTTTTTGAGGTCAATCAGCAGGTTGGTCGTGCCGTCGCGCAGATGGCGGCCCGTCACATTATTTTCCAGCGCAATCAGCGAGTGTGCCGGATCGGCCAGATTGTGCAGCAAGATTTCGATGCCCGTATTTGGGAATGATTTTCCAATCAGCCGCACGATCCGCACGTAATTTTCCAGAAATTCGGCCGTGTCGTCGGCGATTTTTCGGCCGTTGTATTTCTCGAACAACTGCGCGTAAACCTTTTGCTCCGCGGGTTCGAGTCGCGTACGCACGTTATTCTGCTCGCCGATAAAGATCAGCTGCCGGGCCGCGGTGTGGTCCGTATTCTTGAGGAAATAATGCATCCCGAGCCGGAAATCCTTCGGACTGAACTCTCCAAAATTCTCGCGCGTAACTGTGAAAGGATAGAAATCGTACTCCTCCAGATTCCTGCCAAATTTGCGGCTGCGTTCCTTGTATTTTCCCCAAAGAAAACCGGCGGCCAGAAAGAAGAGCGAGACAATGATCGACGCGATCACGTTGATGCTGAGCTCGCTTTGGAAAGCTTTGATCATACGCGTCGTCTCAGTTCCATCGCGCAACTTTCCAGGTCTCGACCATTTGTAGAATGGAAACTTGCGCCACCGATCAGAGATTTCCAGTCAGGTTGGAGAGACTAATATTTTCCAGCGCGACATTGGCAGGGCGAGAGAGTGCATAGGCGACCGCGCTGGCGACGTCATTCGGCGAGATCATTTTGTCACGTGGCCAATCGCCCTCGAGATTATTCCAGATATTCGTGTCCGTGGCAGCAGGATAAATGTTGATCACGCGAATTTTATGTTCGCGTAATTCCTCGCGCACCGATTGTGAGAATCCCTCGAGCGCAAACTTGCTCATGCAATAGGCGCTCCAGTTGGCAAACCCGGTTTTGGCTGCGATCGAAAGGATATTAACGATGCTTGAACCCGGCGGCAGCTCGGGAGCGAAACGCTGTGTCAACAAAAATGGCGCGGTGACATTCACGCCTAGCGTTTGCTCCCATTCGACGTGCGTGATTTCTCCAAACGGCTTCACGATCGCGATTCCGGCGTTGTTCACCAGCAAATCGAGTGGATCGCTGCCAACCGCAGCGATGAGATCGGAGACGCCGGAGGGAACAGCGAGATCGTGGATCAGACGAACGACGCGTCCGCAGCGAGGCTTCACGGACTTACACACTTCCGCCAGAGCAACCGTGTCCCGACCGTGGAGAAGCAGCGCGACATCGGGTGCCGCTAGTGTCTCCGCGATCGCGCGACCAATGCCGCGACTCGCGCCGGTAACAAGATAACGTTTCATAATTCGGTCGGGCGCGACCGCCGGGCGCCGACTAGCCCCGCAGATAACGAACGGCTCGGCGATCCGTCCCCATCATTGCGCTACAACCTCCGTACGGTAAATCGATTATTCGCCGTTTCCCACAAGCGTAATCGCACGAGCTGCTGATTCAGGCGATTGTCGATCTTCGGCCAAAGAGCGCGGACGATATTTTCGCCCGTCGAAGGAGCATCTCGAAAGTCCTCTGTGTCGAGGTCAAGATGTCGATCTTGCCATGGCTTAAGCGAGTCATCGATCGCCTCTCTGAAGGCGACAAAATCCTGGAGCGTTCCAGTCCGTTTATTGTACTCGCCGCCGACCGTCGTCTCTGTGAGATAACGGTGGCCATGACCAAGCGGATTGTTGCACTTTCCGTAAAGTTTTGCGTTCTCGGCATCGGAAAAAGCGGCGGCATGCAATCGGTGCGCAGCATTGAAGGGCATCTGCATCCCAAGAAAAACACTTTCGTCATTCCATACTTCCGCAAAGAAATCGTCTCGCTCGTGCAAGCGGACACGATGCAGCGGCGCCAGCGCATTCACACGTTCGTAAATATATCTCGTCAAGCTCTCGGTCGTTATCGGACGATCCTTTAATCCGGCGACCTCTTGATTGAGATATCGATGATCGAGTTCAGAACTCAATGATTGAAGACACGGGTCGATCACATCGTAGCGAACCAGAGGCGTTTCCCTGGCGAGCTTCTCCGTTCGAAAAGTGAGACGCGCGCGATAATTATGCCCGTGAGGTGAAGTTGCCTTGCCAAAGAACCGCGCGTTTTCCTCTTTACTCAGGTGAGGCGACATGGTTTGTCGCGCAGCCGAAAATTGGAACCAGTAATTTGCTTCGCATGCCCCGTCTGAATAAAAAGTCGCGCTCCGCTCGGGCGACTCCGTGAGATGACAAACGGCGAGCTTTGCATCGACATCAGAGAACAACGGCGCAACATCGATATAGAGTTGTCGCGCTATGTTCTCAGCCGTAGGCGCAACGTCACGGAACGAAAGGTTATCCTCATTGAGAAATTTGTGATCGAAACGCTCGCGCACAATTGCGCCGGCCCGCTCTTTGATTTCACTAATGTTGATGAGCATTCCATTGCTTGGATCGACCGGTCCGGTAAAAACAAAATACGCGATGTAGTTGCGACCGGTACCGTGGCGCGCGTTGGTCTCAGAGCCGAAAGCAGCCAGGTTTTCGTCGTCACTCCAACGGCTAATGCGCAGACGCCGAGATGCCGAGAACTCGAGACGTTTGCTGACCGTCAGCAGCATGACGTCAGCTAGTCCTTGAGGAGCGAGAGAAATTCCGAGCGGGTTCGCGCGTCGTCCTTGAAGGAGCCAAGCAAACAGGAAGTTTTCATTACAGAATTCTGCTTTTCAACGCCCCGCATCATCATGCAGAGATGTTTCGCTTCCACGACCACCGCCACGCCACCTGGCTCAAGACATCCCATCAGCGACTCCGCGATTTGAGTAGTGAGATTTTCCTGGATTTGTAAGCGGCGCGCGAAAACATCGACAATGCGCGCCACCTTGGAAAGGCCGATGACTTTCCCGTTTGGAATGTAAGCCACGTGCGCGCGGCCGATGAACGGAAGCAGATGATGCTCGCACATCGAATAAAGCTCGATGTCCTTGACCAGAATGATCTCGCTCGCCTCCGAATCGAAGATGGCATCATTGATAATCGCGTCGAGGTCCTGCCGATAACCTTGCGTCAGAAATTCCAAGGCACGCGCCGCACGGTCTGGGGTGCGTCGCAACCCTTCTCGATCCAGATCTTCGCCAACGCCTTGCAGCAGTTCGCGGTAAGCTTGCGCGATTCTATCGAGGTCTTTTTCCGGCAAACGATTGCTTTCCCGCGTAAATCGCTCCTCGAAGTCCAGATCGGAATTGCGACGTTGAATCATAGATCGATTTACGACGACACCGGCCACGGCGTTATTCGAGCCAGCTTTGCGGATATTTCGGATCGTCGACCGCCAGAGATTCTTCCGTCAACTCGAGCGTGTGTTGTGTGTCGAACATGACGGCGAGCTCTTCGGTGCGCGTTGCATTCTTGCTCGCCATAATTGTGCCGGGATGTGGCCCGTGCGGAATCCCGCGCGGATGCAATGTGATCGAGCCACTCTCAATCCCCCGGCGCGAGCCGAAATTCCCGCGCACGTAAAAGAGGACCTCATCGGCTTCGACGTTGTCGTGCACCCATGGAATCCTGACCGCTTCGGGATGCGTGTCAAGCATGCGCGGCGCAAAAGTGCAGACAACATAACCCCGAATCTCGAACGTTTGATGAATCGGCGGCGGTTGATGCACCGTGCCGGTGATCGGCTCGAAATCCTGCGCATTGAAAGTGAATGGGTAAAGATATCCATCCCAGCCGACTGCATCGAAAGGATGATGCGCAAGCGTCACATGTGTCCAGCGCGGTCCGTCCTTCACCAGAACATCGATATCTTCCTCTTTATCGATCGTGATGATTTCAGACGGCCCATGCAGATCGCGCTCCGAATAAGGGGCGCCCATTTTAATCTGGCCTTCGTGATTTAAATAACGCTGCGGAATGCGCACGGGCCCAGTCGACTCTAGAATCAGATAATCCTCCTCTTCGACTTTGTCCGGCACCAGTCGATAAGTAATTCCGCGCGGGATCACAATATAATCTTCCGCGCGATAACGCAGTTTGCCGAAAACGCTTTCCAGCGTGCCGCCGCCGTGGAAAACGAAGATAATCTCATCGGCGCCGCCGTTCTTGTAATACTCGAATTTGTCGTAAGCCTTCGCTGGCTTTGCGCGATACGCAGTCATGTCCTGATTGAACAGCATCGGGACTCGACCGGTGTACAGATCGCCGCGGCGCGGGACATCCGCTGTTTTGAGATGATGATGACGCAGCGGACTATCAGCGACTTTTTTCAGCTCGTGGCATTTCAAGAGCTTGACGTTGCGCACGCGCGTGGGCGGCCGCAGATGATACATGATCGAGTAGGCCTCATCGAATCCTTGCGTCGTGAAAACGTGCTCGTACGCGATGCCCTCGTTTTTGTAAGTCGGCGTCGCGCCGTTGCGGTGAAACCAGATGTGATGTTTCCTCGGGATTTCGCCAAGTTTTTGATAATACGGCATTGTCGTCTCCTTTCTTTTACAAATTACCTCTTGCAGCTTGTTCTCGTTCGATAGCTTCGAACAGCGCCTTGAAATTGCCTTTGCCGAAACTCTTTGCCCCTTTTCGCTGAATGATCTCGAAGAAGAGCGTCGGCCGGTCTTCCACCGGTTTGGTAAATATCTGGAGCAAATAACCTTCGTCATCGCGATCAACAAGGATGCCCAGACGCTTCAGCGCTTGCAGCTCTTCGTCGATCTGGCCCACGCGATCGAGCAGCGTGTCGTAATAAGTAGAAGGTATCTGCAAGAACTCGACGCCGCGGTTCTGCAGATCCGTCACCGTTTCAATGATATTGTTCGTGGCCATGGCGATGTGCTGCACGCCTTCGCCGTTGTGAAATTCGAGATATTCTTCCACCTGCGATTTCTTTTTTCCTTCAGCCGGCTCGTTGATGGGAAACTTCACGAACCCGTTCCCGTTGCTCATCACCTTGCTCATGAGCGCGGAGTATTCCGTCGAGATGTCTTTGTCGTCGAAGGTAAGAATGTTGCGGAAGCCCATCACTTCCTCGTAAAACTTCACCCATGGATTCATCTGATTCCACCCGACATTGCCGACACAATGATCGACATATTGCAGGCCAGTATCAGCCGGACAATAGGACGACTCCCATTTGCGGAAGCCCGGCATAAATGGGCCACGATAATTTTGTCTTTCGATAAACAGATGAACGACCTCGCCATACGTGTGGATTCCGCTCATTACCAGTTCGCCATGTTCATCTGAGAGTGTGGTTGGTTCGAGATAACTCTTGCCTCCGCGTTTGGTGGTTTCTCCCCATGCTGAAGTCGCGTCCTCCACGGTGAGCGCGAGCACCTTCACACCATCGGCGTGTTTGTGGATGTGATCGGCGATCGAATGATTCGGCCGTAGCGGCGTGGTCAGGACAAAAGTCAATTTGTGCTGACGAATCGCATAGCTTACTCGATCTTTCTTTCCTGTTTCTGGCCCGGAATAAGCCAGGCCTTGAAAACCAAACGCGGTTTTGTAGAAATGCGCCGCCTGTTTGGCGTTACCGACATAAAATTCGACATAATCAGTCCCTTGGAGCGGTAGAAAATCCGTTTCCGCGGCCGGCGCACGTTTTGGAGCAGCAATTGTTGTTGGCATAATGACCTCCTGGTGTTCTGGCGCTGACCGCGCCTTCAAATATAAGATCGACAATCGCACCTCGCAAGGTTGTGGCAGATGGAGGCGGTCGCCCTATTTCGGCGCGAGCGAGGTGACGATTTGTTTGAAGCGCGGATCGCCGCGAAGGGAATCCCAGATAGGATCAAGGCGCAACCTGCCGTAGTTTACGTCGCTCGGAATGCTGCTCAGGATCGATAACTTTTCGAGCGCGTGATCTTTGTCGCCGCACCAGGCATATGTGATCGCCAAATGCTCCAGAACGCGTGCACCGGTGATCGCGTCTCGAGTGACCGGTAGCAGTTCACTCGCTCGGCGACCTTCGGCTACGGCTTGTTCTTTGTTTCCGAGTGCAGCGTCGATCATTGCCAGGACCGAAAGAGGTTGTGGAAATTCGGGTTGGCCGGTCAGCACTCCGGCGACCTCCGCACGCGCGGCAGCAAAAGCTGTTTGAGCACCTGCGGCGTCGCCTTTCGCCCGCGCTATCAACCCGGCGTACCAGGCGCGTGGGAAAGTGAACGCGCCCTCGAGTCCGCTCGTCTCTTCCATCCCA
>Ga0193719_10000665_pt1 | contig 13059 bp, 12 predicted proteins | sample U2a2metaG_FD_160103 | JGI IMG/M metagenome (GOLD analysis project Ga0193719, IMG submission 160103) | Soil microbial communities from a riparian zone of the East river system, Colorado, United States - U2a2 | ecosystem: Environmental > Terrestrial > Soil > Riparian zone | place: USA: East... | reverse complement strand
CTTGCGGTTCGTGCAGCGGCACTTCCCGCAGCGGCACCTCCGGCAGCGGATCTACTGGTAGCGGAACCTCAAGCAGCGGATCTACTTCCGGTTCAGGCAGCGGCACTTCCAGCAGCGGAACCTCCGGCAGCGGATCTACCGGTAGCGGAACCTCAAGCAGCGGATCTTCTTCCGGTTCAGGCAGCGGCACTTCCAGCAGTGGGTCCTCTGGCAGTGGCGCGTCCCCGGTCACCGGCCCGGATGAATTTACTTTCAGCGGTTATACATGGGAAACGGATAGCGGTTCCGCGCCTCCGGTCGGTAATGTGAATGGAAATGTGGGCACCTTTGCTCCCATCAACGTCTCGGTTGGATCGGAGCTGGTTTTGTCACTCACGCAAACCAAGAACGGCAGCCAGATTCTGTCTAGCGGATCTGAGGTCGTGAGCAAGCAGAAGTTCAGCTATGGTACGTTCGAGTTCACTTCCAGGGTGGCCAACGTTCTTTCCGGTTCCGTGTCCTCGGGCTTCCTGTACGCGACCAACTCCGAGACCGAAATCGACATGGAGCAAGTGGGGAACAAGCCCGATGCTGTGGACTGTACTAATTGGCATGGAGAATCAAACTTTCAGGACACGGAGGTCAGCGGATTCAACCAGGGAAACACCCACCACTTCAAGATTGTCTGGCGATCCAGCTTTGTGGACTGGTACGTTGACGGTCAGCTCGTGGTCCATCATACTCAGGCGGTGCCCAGCGCCTCCGCTCCATTTGTGTTCAATATGTGGGGCACAAATTCATCTAAGTTTGGAGGCACGGCCACCCCGGGACCAACCAGGTACATGTACATCAGCAGCTTCAAGTACACGCCATAGTGCGATGAGCAGCAGATACAAACCCAGAGGCGGGGGCGCGGGCTTCCGCTCGCGCTCTTACCCAGCGGCTGATACACAGCCGCCGGGAAACTCCGGCAGGAAGATGTGAAAGGCAGGGGCTAAGGGCGTGGCTGATTCTACACGGCTTACGCGGTGCTCAGGGGCCTATCCACGCCGGTCTCTGGTCGTCATGGAGCGGACTAAGTGCCGGCGAAGAAGTCGGCAATCGCATTCACGACAATCTGCTGCTGTTCCTCGGTCATTTGCGGAAACACGGGAAGCGCCAGGACATGCTGGCTGGCAATCTCAGCCTCCGGAAATGCACCTAGGCCGTAACCCAGAGTTGCGAATGCCGGCTGAAGGTGAAGCGGCGAAGGATAGTAGATCTCGGTGGGTATGCCGCGGGCGCGTAGATGGCTCCGCAAAGCGTCACGTTTTTCGGCGCGAATCACGTACTGGTTGTAAACATGCCGCCGACCCTCGGGTTGGACCGGTAAAGTAACCCATTTTTCCAGTCCTGCCTGCTTAGACAATTTCCGGTAGCGATCAGCGTTTCGCCGGCGGGCCTGGATGAATCCATCGAGATACTTCAGCTTTACCAGCAGGATCGCGGCCTGCAAACTGTCCAGGCGGCTGTTCATTCCCAGCAGATCGTAGTGATATTTTTTGCGGCTGCCATGCTCTCGCAACACCGCGAGGCGTTCACCAAATTCGGGATCGTTGGTGGTGATCATGCCGCCGTCGCCTGCCCCTCCCAGATTTTTTGAAGGAAAAAAGCTGAAGCAGCCAAACTCACCGATGCTGCCCACGTTCTTGTCCTGGTATCGCGCACCAATCGACTGGGCGGCGTCCTCGATCACCGGCACACCATGGCCTCGTGCGATCTGGGTGATGGTTTCCATTTCAGCCGGCAGTCCGAAGAGATGGACCGGCATTATCGCCCTGGTTCGGCTGGTAATGGCGGATTCTATTTGCCTTGCATCCAGGTTGTAGGTTTCGGGGTCAATGTCAACGAATACCGGCTTTGCTTTGAGCCGGGAGATGCTTCCCGCGGTGGCAACGAAGGTGAAGGGCGCAGTGATGACTTCGTCGCCGGAATCCACTCCCAGAGCCATCAGAGCCAGCAACAGCGCGTCCGACCCGGAGGCGCAGCCGATCGCAAACCTGCAGTCCACCAAGGCAGCGAGTTCGGCCTCCAGTTGCCTCACCGGCGGACCCATGATGAACTGCTGGCCCTCCAGAACTTGTTCCACCGCCGCCCGGATTTCCGTTTTCATCGTGACATATTCGGCCTTTAGATCCAGAAAAGGAAAGAGCATTGGGGCAGCCCGGTCCTCGGCCGAACTAGGGGACTTGGTAAGGGATGGCATATTAAATTTAACTATAACCATTGTGGCAATTTTCCGCGAGCTCGAGACGATCCGCGCGTTTCTTCTCGCCCTTTGCCAGTTCTTCTGGCAGCCCTTGGCGGTCAAAGATTTTGATCTCTAAGTTCACCAATGGAAGCATCCCCATCGCGTAGAAAGCAATGATCTAAATGTCTCCGTATCAAAGAGATCCACAGATGAACCTGCCTCTGCACGTACAGTGACTTTCGTACCCGGGGTCTAGTCGGGAATCACCGTATAATCGGTGCAAATCGAAGGAATTTGCACCAACAAGGACTAATGGTGGACCCTGTTCTCGCATCGGCGATTTTCGTCCTGGGGCTGGCTTTCGGCAGCTTTCTGAACGTGTGTATCTACCGTCTCCCACGAGAGTTATCGGTAGTACGCCCGCGTTCGACCTGCCCTGGCTGCCAGGAGTTGATTCATGGCTATGACAACATTCCGGTGCTGAGTTGGCTGATCCTGCGCGGCCGTTGCCGCAACTGCAAAATTCAAATTTCGCCACGTTATTTGATTGTGGAAGTGCTCACGGGCGCGACCTTTCTAGCTTGCTACGCGCGATTCGGCACGGGCCTGGCAACTCTAAAATATTGTGCTCTCGGCTTCCTGCTGCTGGGCTTGATCTTCACCGACGCCGAAACCCAACTTTTGCCGGACAAGATGACCCTGCCGGGATTGGCGCTAGGTGTGGTTTTTAGTCTGGCGGTTCCGGTGAATGATCTGGCCTCTCAGCTTCTGCCCGGGCTGGTTTCCCTGCCGGTAAGCTCAGACGTGTCCTGGCATCTGCTTTCGCTGGCGGATGCCGTGTTGGGAGCGGTGGTCGGTGCTTCCTTCATTTACGGCGTGGGTGCGGCCTACCTGCGAGCGCGAGGGGTGGAGGGCATGGGCTTTGGCGATGTCAAACTCATGGCCATGATCGGTGCCTTTCTCGGCACCAGGCTGACGATTTTCACCCTGTTTGCAGCCTCGATTACGGGATCGTTATTTGGACTGTCCACGGTGTTGGCGGTCTGGATCAAACGCACACGGCGGCGTATGCTTCGCAATCATGAACCGGCGAGGCAGGCACGACGCCGGGCCTGGGAGTCGGCAGCCATCGCTCTTCGCCGACATCAAATGCCCTTCGGCGTCTTTTTAGGCAGCATGGCTATTGTGGCGTTCTTTTACGGCAACAGCTTCCTGCACTGGTATTGGAGGTTGCTGTGAGACTGTTGAGCAATTCCATCATGCTACGCATGGCGCTGGTGTTTGTGGCGGCCGGGTTTGCCTTCGTGATCGGCCTGCTGCTGATCCGTCGCATACGCCGTAGCATCAGCGAAGAGGCTTCGTTCGGCGACTCTCCGGTCGCGCCGGAGTCCTTTCCCCTGCACACCTATCACGCCGTAATCCAGCAATTGAAGCAGCAAAAACACGAACTGCTAAGCTCGCAGCGGGAGGAAAGGCGCCGCGCCAAGGCTTCAGAAAATATCAGCGCGGCTGTGCTCTCGAATCTGTCGTGCGGCGTGTTGTTCTTCACCCCCAACGGGCTGGTGCGGCAGGCCAATGGTTCGGCCAAACAGATTCTCGGGTTCGCTTCGCCCGGCGGGATGAGCGCTGCCGAAATGTTTCGCGAGGCAGAATTGATTTCCGCATCGGACGGCAGGTATCCAAATTTGGCGGAAGCGGTGGACGCCAGCTTGCGCGAGAAGGTCCGGTTTCGACAACTGGAAGCGCGTTATCACACGCCCGCAGGCGAGGAACGAACCTTGGACATTACCGTAAGTTCGGTGCAAGCGCCCGACAGCGACATTCTGGGCACTGCCTGCTTGATTAATGACCGTACTGAAATGACCAAGATTCGCCGGCAGCAGGAGTTGCGGGGTGAAATGTCGGCGGAGATGGCGTTGGAGCTGCGCAATTCGCTCACCACCATCTCCGGATACGCACAGCAACTGGCAGCCAGCCGGGATGCGGGATTAGCCCGCCAACTGGCCGCTGATATCGCTGCCGAAGCAGCCCACCTGGATCGCACGATTGGCGGTTTTCTCGCCAGCGCCAGGGCGGCAAGAGCTGGCGCCAAACTTTGATTGAGACTACGTCTATGCTGTCGTCAGCGCACTCGAGACAGCAAGACTGGAAGAAACGGAGCATCGCATGAAACGCACTGCTTATGTTTTGCTGGCCGCAATCGTACTGACCGGCATGCTGGTCACGCTGGCAAACGCACAATCCCAGCCACTGGGTGATTATGCCCGCACCATCCGCAAGGGGGACAAGAAGGAAGCGGCCAAGAAATACGACAACGACAATTTGCCCACAACCGACAGAATCAGCGTGGTTGGCAACGCCCAGGATGCGCCGGGCCCCGAAGATGCGAACCCCGGGTCACCCTCCGATGCGAGTTCCGTGAAACCAGAGGACTCGTCCAGGGTCGCCAAACCGGATTCGCCATCGCAGGACGCGACAAAGAAGGCAGAGGGTGGCGACGCGCAGAAGGAAACCGATCAGTGGAAGCAGAAGTTTGCCGACCAAAAATCCAAGACTGATCTGCTCTCCCGTGAGCTGGACGTGGCCCAGCGCGAATACCAGCTCCGTGCCGCCGCCTTCTATGCCGACGCAGGCGCCCGCCTGAGAAACCAGGGTTCATGGGACAAACAAGACGCCCAATACAAGCAGCAGATTGCCCAGAAGCAAAAAGCGCTGGACGAAGCCAAGAAAGCGTTGGACGACATGAAGGAACAGGGCAGGAAGGCAGGGGTTCCGGCCCGAGACCGGCAGTAAAACAAATCGTTCAGTCCGCAGGCCTCCGGTTCAAACCGGAGGCTTTTTAATTGAACCGGGTTGGTTGCAATGTCGACGATGGTCTGTTCATCGTTTTCCGCTCACATCCCTTCGCTCTAAGATCTGCTTGACGTGATGTCGTCCATGCACCCAATGAAACTTCCTCCATTGGCGCGGGGTAAGCGGTCCGAGGACGGGGTGGTCCAATATCCTAATGTGCGCGCCATAGCGGGCTTCGCACTGGGCGATTAGCTTATCCATGGCGACAAGCTGGGGCCCGATGTCGGCGATGATTGTTTCCACGGGGATCCCTTTAGGACAAACCGGTTTGGGCGATTTTCGTCGCTTGGGAAAATAACCGATGTCGGTGACCAGGGCAGTGGACAGCTTCTGCTTCAGACTGGGACTGCTCACCATCGGCCTTCCCGCCTCCAGGCAGCGCTGGCAGCCTTTCAAGGTTCCGGTATAGGTCAAATAAAGATGCTCCAGGACTTCCGCCGCGCTCCACTTCTCGCCCCGACGACGTGTGAGTTCTTCGCTGGTCATGCCGCGAGTGGCGGAGGCAATCGCTTGCTGCAGACGTTCCAGATAAGAATCCATGGCCCGGCTCATTGCTCCATCTAGTAGAATTGTTTCGGCATTTCCCGTTGCACAATTTTCACCAGTCATGACAGGAAGGTGGCCATGAAAAAGTTGCTGATGGCGATGCTCGCGTTGATGTTGATGGCTGGCTGTTCATCGGAACCGTCTCAACCGGCGCAAACCCAGAAACCTCAGCCCAAACCGCCGGAATTCCTCAGCGGACGCGCCGCCTTCCAGAAGCTCTACATCGCCGCACGGGGCTGGGCGCGTGATGCGCAGCCCTATCGAATCGAATCCGCACCTACGGCCGATTCCAAGGGTAAGGACGGGAAGGCGCCGGTATGGCGCGCTTTCTTCGCATCCGCCCTGCACCGCGGAGTGAAGCCCTACGTATGGTCAGGAGAAGACTCGCCTGACGCTCCGTCCCGCGGCATCAGCCCAGGCTCCGAGGACAACTATAGTCCGACCAACGCCTCCACCCAGATTTTCGACGTCGTCTTCCTCAAGATAGACTCGGACAAGGCTCTCGAAGTAGCTCAAAAACATGGCGGCGAGAAACTTCTCGCCAAGGATCCAGACACCCCCATCCTTTATATGGTCGATTGGAGTAAACCAACCGGGGAACTGATCTGGCACGTGATTTACGGCGCCAATCAATACGGAGCCAAACTCAAAGTGGCGGTCAACGCCAGCACCGGGGATTTCATCCGGGTGGAAAAGTAAAAAACCTTGTCCTTCGTCAGAAGGCAGGGTTTGCTTGGCAGGGCGAACCAGACACAAAGTCGGAGGACCCTAGCCAACGATTGTACCTCTGCGGACTTTCACGTCAGCTCGCCGGCGGGATGGCAGTGAGCGGGAGGGGACAACTTACTGCTTGGCCTGGTCTTTGCCTGGGGACGGGCTGGCGTTCAACCTCCCCAGGGCTTTCTTTGCTTCCTCGGACAGGGGACCGTTTGGCAAAACCTTCAGGTATTCCTGATAATGCTCGGCGGCATCGTCGAACTGACTGAGCTTTTCAAACGACTGGGCCATGCGAAAGTTGGCTAGCGCGTCACTGGGCTTGTAAAACAGCGCCTCGCGGTAACGGTCGAGGGCGGCGCGGTAATTCTTTTTCTTGAAATAGAAGTCACCGACTTCGATGTCCTTCAAAGCTCGATGCGGATCGTAGGGATGGAACTCCTGTACGTCTGCAGCATTGTCCCCTCCAGCCTCGGCTGCGGGCGGAGCGCTGTTGGGATGATCCTTGTCATCATTCCTGGGCGGGCTCAGATCAATCCTGCTGTCGCGGCTGGAACTCTCGCCTGCCTCCCTATCTCGGTCTGAGCGAGGAGGAGGCTGGTTTTGCTTTGGATCACTGTTGCCGGGCTGCGACTGGCCGAGGCCATGGACGGAAAGACAAAGCAAGCTCGCCACGAGAAACATGAAACGCCGCATAGCCTATTGTAGCGGACCTGGGGCGCCGGACGTCAGATCCTGGACTCCGGGCCTCAGCCGTTTGAATGTCATCCGGACGAAAAAAGGCTGCTCCACGGGGGAAGCGGAGCAGCCTGGTTCAGCAAATTCTTCCTCGATTAGGAAGAAGCTTACAGCGACGGCGGAGCCGGTGCCGTTGCCGGCTGTTGCGCTGGCGTCGCGCCGTCGGCCGAATTGGTCATCAGGCGGACATCCACCCGACGGTTCTTGGCCCGACCATCTCTGGTCTTGTTCGACTCCACTGGCTTGTCCTTGCCCAGACCGACCAGATAGATCTTGTGCGCTGGGATGTTGTGCTGCGAAGCCAGGTACTGAATTACGGAATCAGCGCGACGCTCGCTGAGGGCATAGTTGTAATCCGCGTTGCCCACCGAGTCGGTGCCGCCCTCGACGGTGATGATGTAGCCTTTAGCATTGGTGACATCGGTCGCAAGCTGGTCGAGCGCTTCCTTACCCGGTTTAGTCAGGTTGTCCTTGTTGAAACCAAAATGAACCGCGGTCTCGGTGACCACACGATAGTTGTCCAGATTAGCCACTGTGTTCTGCAGCGAATCGACGCGATGGACTGCGTTGTCCGCCTGGGTCTGAGCCTGACCAGCCTGGTCGGCAGCGGCTTGCGCCTTCTGATCGACTTCGGTGGCCTTGGCGGTCACCTGCTGAATTCCGGCTTGCGCCCGGGCATCGACATCCTTTATCGCGTTGGTATTTTTCGCGGTCAGATCGTCGAGCTCATTGGTTTTGTTGATCAGCGGCGTGGTCTCTTGACGGACATAATTCTTGCTGGCGCATCCGACCGTAGCCGCCATGCTTGTCGCCAGTAGAACGATTAACGAAGTGCGATTCATTGTAGGAGGGCTCCTTCCTCACTCATTTCGCGAGACTCGATCTTCTCAAATCGTAAATGCCAGAACTTGTTGGCCACTCATTCGCAGAGGGCGTCTTCCGCGTTCGCATTGTACAAGAGCACGGTAGATGCCAACAGGGGAAATCACCATGGGGTACCTCTATCCTATTCACCCACAACAACTTATGTCCATTTCGTCCAGACCGCTCAAGGGCCGGTGGCCACCAACCTTAGTGCAAAGGCGATATACACTGAGGAAATTTTATATGGTGCAGATTGGTGCATAGGCACAAGAGAAACGGAGCCCAAAATTCACGGATTCCAACGATTGAGCGTTGGGGAAGTTTGATCGCTGCGAATCTGTTGTCGATCTTGGCTGGTTTTGCGCTCGGGGCAGTGGACCTGATCCGCTCTCACGATCATCTAGAATAAATAAAGGGAAATGGATCTTCCGGCAAAAATCCGCACCCTTCCAACTTCCGCCGGCGTCTATCTCTACAAAAATGCCGAGGGCGAGGTCATTTATGTTGGCAAGGCCAACAATTTGCGCAGCCGCGTGTCCTCCTATTTCCATGAAGGACGCGCGGAGGATGCCAAGACCAACTCCCTGGTGCGCGAGGCGGTGGACGTTGATTACATCGTCGTCGCCAATAATAAAGAGGCGCTGGCGCTCGAAAACCATCTGATCAAGCAAAAGAAACCGCGCTTCAACATACTGCTGCGTGACGATAAGACATACCCTTACGTGAAGCTCACTCTCGGTGAACGCTTTCCCCGAGTCTACGTCACGCGCCGACTGAGGAAAGATGGCAGTTCTTATTACGGCCCCTACTTCCCCGCCAATCTGGCATACCGGATCGTTGATCTGATCCACCGGCACTTCATGGTCCCGTCGTGCAAGGTTGACCTTACTCGATACCATCCGCGTCCCTGCCTGCAGTACTACATCAAACGATGTTTGGGGCCGTGTGTGGAAGCTTTGACCACGCCCGAGATCTATCAGGAAGCGGTGCGCGACGTGAAACTGTTTCTCGAAGGTCGGCCCACGGATCTTTTGCGATCGCTGCGCCAGCGCATGGAGCAAGCCGCCGAGGCTGAGGAGTACGAGCGCGCCGCCAAGTATCGCGATCTGATCTCAACCGTCGATCAGTTGCAAGAGAAGCAACGCATCGCGGCGGTCGAAGGCGACGATGCCGACGTGTTTGGCTATCACTACGAAAACGGCATGCTGGCGGTGAATCTGTTTCACATGCGCGGCGGGCGAGTGCTCGACCGGCGAGAATTGTTCTGGGAAGAGTTACCGGGACTAGAGCCCGGGCCGGCAGAACCCAAGCGGCGGACGGGCGAGGACGCCGCTCCCTACATCGGTTCCTTCCATCCTGGCGAATTCTTCTCCGCCTTGCTGAAGCAGCTCTACATCAGCCAGCCTTACGTTCCGCGCAACATTTACGCGCCGGTAGAGTTTGAAGACCGTGAAATGCTGGAGGACTTGTTGTCGGAACAGCTGGCGGGTGAGGGCGGCCGCGCCACAAGGGTAAACATTCTCATCCCGCAGCGTGGGGACAAGCGTTCGCTTCTTGATCTGGCGGGCAACAACGCTAAGCAATCGTATGACCAGCGTTTCCGGGTGATGAAGCCGAATACGAAAGCGATCCAGGAAGCGCTGCAGGACGTACTCGGCCTGCCGGAACTGCCGCGTCGGATCGAGTGCTTCGATATTTCGCACCTCCAGGGCGCCGAGACGGTGGCCTCTATGGTGGTGTGGGAAGACGGTCAGATGAAGAAATCGGATTACCGCAAATTCATCATCCGGGACGTGCGAGGTGTAGACGATTTCGCTTCCATGCGCGAGGTAGTCACGCGCCGCTACAAACGGATCCAGGAAGAGAACACAAAAATGCCCAGCCTGGTGCTGGTTGACGGCGGGCTCGGCCAGTTGCACGCCGCAGCTGAGGCGCTCGAAGCCATCGAGATCATTAACCAGCCGCTGGCCGCGATTGCCAAGCGCGAAGAAATTATTTACGTCTACGGCCAGGAGAACGAACCGGTCGCGCTCGATCATCACTCGCCTGTGCTGCATCTGGTGCAGTTGATTCGCGACGAAGCCCACCGTTTCGCGGTCACGTTCCACCGCAAGCGGCGCCAGATGCGCGACCGCTCGACCGAACTACGGGAAATTCCGGGCGTCGGAGAGAACACGACCAGGCGGCTGTTGGAGCATTTCGGCAGCGTGCAGGCCGTCAAGCAGGCGGACTCCGCTGCACTTTCGTCGGTGGTCACCCAAAATCAGGCGGAGGCGATTCTGAGCCATTTCCGGAAAACATAGATAGCACTGGGCGCCGGCCACCACCGCGGCGCGGGCTGTCGCGCAGGCTCTTCGTGCCGGGCGTTAGAGAAACTCGGGTTCGGGCTTTGCCAGGGCCCGGGCTCGAATTCCCATGTCCATCGCTAGTTTCCAACGGCCCTCGACGGTCCGGCTTTCGACTTGCTGGCCGGAAAATTCGCGACGCCTCGACCGTTAACGGGATTAAATCAGTGAGGGATTTGTTTCCGCTGGCTGAGCGGCGGCATCCTTCAGGCTGCGCCAGACCAGCCACGCCACCGTCGCAAGCATTCCGCACCAGCCGAGAAAACTCACCACCGCGGCGATTTTCGTATCGTAGGGCAATATGCCCAGGCTGGAGAAGATGGCATGCCAGTCGTGCTCCACGAAATCGGAGTCGCCGGCCGTGACCAGGGGCAGAACCATAGCGCGCGCGTCAGCCATATAGGTTGCGGTATAGAGCCAATTTTCGAAGAAGAAGAATGTGCAAAAAGCAAAGGCCGTAGTCTGCCTTTGGGCAAAGAAGTACGCTGCCAAGAGCACCGGCACCAGCCATTGCAGAATCGTTCCTCCCCACAGTCCGAGGGTTGGGCCAAACCAGCCAAACAGCAGGTGTCCGCCTTCGTGGATCACCAGGTTGGCCAGATCTATGAAGAGGAAGTCGCCGTGCTGGCGGAAGGCGTAGACCAGAAATCCCAGATAAAAGCAGAGCCAAGCTGCGATGCTATAGCGCGAGACTGCCCGCCATTGTTCCGCCAACATGCTCCGCAGGTACTCGCCCATGCCGCGGATTGTAATCGGGCCCCGGGGCAACGAGACAGTTACGACAGTGCTCCTCCGTCAGAGTCTTGCGATGCCCAAGCGAGTCCTCGTTTATGGGCCGTGTGCCTTTATAATTGGGCTGCTTCCAATTAATTATCTTTGGGTCACGATTAGGTCATTATGTGGATGAAGGCAAGACAATGGGTCACCACTCTGGGGCTATTGTCCCTGGTGTTGGCAGCCGGGGTCGGACTGTTGTTGACGCGTCAATCGGAGCAGTCGAGCTCCGTGGGTTTACGCGGGCGCAAGCCGCCGATCGTGGACGAGCAACCGATCAAGACGGCCCGCGGCCTGGCGCCCATGGCTACCGATTGGGAGGAGCAGAGACTTTCGCGGCAGGCGCTTAAATTAGCCGATCACGAAGTAGACGTTGCCTTCAACTATGAGATGCGGGAGGCCACCGAGCATCCTGCGCCGCCGACGCCCGAGACCAAGGAACTCTACGCCCAGGCCAATCGTGCCCAGGTCGCGGTCAGAGCGGACCAGGATCGGATCGATCAGCTGCAGAAGCAACTTACCAGCGCGAAACCTGAGCGCCAGGACAGCCTGCAGCAGCAGCTGGACTTGACCAAGGCACAGCTGGAACTGGATCAGGACGATCTGGAAGACGCGAAAGGCGACCTGATTCGCTCCGGCGCCGACCGCCTTAGCCGAATTCAGCGCCAGTTCACCCGTCACGAGGCTGCCCAGCACGAGTTCGAAAGCAGTCATCCCCAGACCTCCAGTAATAACCCAGAGCCAACTGGCAGAGCCGGGTTCGCCCAGTTCGCCGCATGGAACGGGCTGCGGAGTAAGGCTCGCCAGTTACAACAAGCGCTGGACGAGGCCAAGCAAACCGGCAGTGCCCTCAAGCAAGCTCATGATGTTCTGCAGAAACAGGTAACCGCGGAAGCGCCGAGCAAGCAGGCTCTTGCCCAGCAAGCCAAGAGTCAGGCCGAATCCGCACCGGCGAGCGGTTCGACTTCTGCGGAAAGCGCCGCCACGACCATCACTTCCCTGCACCGCATTGCCGTCGATCAGAAAGATCTTTCCGATTTCGACAAGCGCATTCAGGACCAGGACGATCTGGCTACGGCGTACGGGAACTGGATAGATCTGGTGAAAATCCGCCAGCAGGCTTTGTTGCACAACCTGATCCAGGCATTGATGCTGGTTTTGATCGTGCTGTTCGCGGTGTATCTCACCTGCCGTCTGGTGGATCATTTCTTTGTCGGGCTCTCAGTAGAACGCACGCGCCTGCACACTCTCCGCGGTGTGATTCGCTTCGCGGTGCAAGCCCTCGGCGCATTTCTGATTTTCCTCATTGTGTTTGGTGTACCCGACCAGATGCCCACGATTCTCGGGCTGGCCGGCGCCGGGCTTACGGTTGCGCTGAAGGATTTCGTCATGGGGTTTGTGGGCTGGTTCCTGCTGATGGGCCGCAATGGACTCCGGGTGGGCGACTGGGTGGAAATCAACGGTGTGGTGGGCGAAGTGGTCGAGATCGGATTGCTCCGAACCGTGTTGCTCGAAACTGGCAACTGGACCGACACCGGACATCCGACCGGACGTAAAGTCGCTTTTGTGAATAGCTTCGCCATCGAGGGCCACTTCTTTAACTTCTCCACCACCGGACAGTGGCTGTGGGATGAAGTCGAAATCATGGTACCGGCCAGTCAAAATCCGTATCCGATCATTGATGCGATCCATAAGATCGTGGCTAAGGAGACTGAGGCCAACATGCAGGCCGCCGAGCAGGAGTGGCAAAAAGCTGCCACCCGTTACCGGGCGCAACCGGTGTCCGCCGCACCGGAGATCAGTCTGCGGCCAACCACTTCAGGCATTGAAGTTCACGTCCGCTACATCACGCGGGCCGGAGAGCGACACTCCATGCGCACCCGCCTGTACCAGGCACTGGTGGATTTGCTGCACAGCCGGCCAGCTGACCAAGTAGCTGCGGCGAGCGCGCCTTCCGCGCATTGAAACGCGGATTGCCGCAAAACTGCTAAGACCCAGCTTCTGAGTATTTCCCTA
>Ga0193719_10000661_pt1 | contig 13084 bp, 13 predicted proteins | sample U2a2metaG_FD_160103 | JGI IMG/M metagenome (GOLD analysis project Ga0193719, IMG submission 160103) | Soil microbial communities from a riparian zone of the East river system, Colorado, United States - U2a2 | ecosystem: Environmental > Terrestrial > Soil > Riparian zone | place: USA: East... | reverse complement strand
CTGGTCAGCGGCCGAGGCGGTGGTGCGCCGCTGGAGGGCGGCGGAGATTTTGGGTCCCCCAATAGCCGCCACAATCCCTAGTACGGACATCACCATTACTGCCTCGATCATGGTGAAGCCCTTCCGGTTCATCGCAAGCATTGTGACGCCGCTCCATAAGGAAGTACGCTTACTAATGTGCTTGCAGTAAAAGACTGTTTCCAGGTCGCAAAACGTCACCGGCGGCGAGTCGGCGTCCTGCGGAGGAACCGGGGGGATCTCGGTAACGTGTTGATTTTGTTTGTGTTACGGGTTGCTACCGACGAATGGATCGCATCGTGAGTGAATGCTTGATTTTGGATTGCCGGCTGGGATGGGGATCCCTCGATGAGTAAACAACTTGTGACCTGTGCAGGCCCTCCTATAGTCATTCACTTGTGAAGGGATCCTCGGATGCAGAACTGGTTGCCGCCGTCCTCGCTGGGGATGTCGAAGCATTCTCCGGCCTGGTTCGGCGCCATGAGGATGCGTGCGTCCGTTTTGCGGTCCGAATGCTTGGATCGCGGGTTGACGCGGACGATGCTCTGCAGTCGGCGTTCATGCGTGCCTTTCGTGGTTTACGCAGCTGCAGGGAACCGGATCGTTTCGGAGGCTGGCTTTATCAGATCGTTATCAACGAGTGCCGGACCTTTGCGTCGCGACAGCGACGCCGAGACCTTCGCTTTACTCCCGCGACCAACGCGATCGAGCGGGCTGTGGCGCCGGGTTCCGAACCGGAAGAGGATACGGACGTGGGTGGACACATCGAGAGTGCGCTGGGAATGCTCCCAGCCGAACAGCGCGAGGCATTCCTGCTCAAGCACGTTGAAGAGTTGTCTTACGATGAGATGGCGGAGCTGACGGGCATCAGTGTGTCGGCGCTGAAGATGAGAGTGAAGCGGGCGTGCGACGAGCTCCGCGACCTACTGAAAGGGGTTTACAATGGCTGAGAACTACGACGACAGCGAAACGGCGAAAGACGCCGAGCTTATAGAGCAGATTGCGGCTCGACTGCGCGTTCCCGAGCACATCCACCCGTCCTTCGAGAAGCGCTTGATGGAAAAAGTGCGCGCCGAGGCCGGAATACATTTTCCGGCCAGCGGTTCGCCAGAGCGCTCGTGGTGGCATGCTGAGCGAGTCTTTCGTGTTAGCCCGCTGTCCGCTCTCGCCCTCGCGGCTGGAATCAGCCTGATCATCGGCGTCTCCGGCGTCGCAATCGGCTCGCGGATTTCGTCGCATTCTCCCACGGCAACTGGCGTTGCGTCGACCGCCGGACGCGACACGGTGCAGGTCGTGCGATTCGTTTTCGTCGACCCGCGTGCCACGAGTGTGGAGCTTGTGGGCGATTTTAATGAGTGGTCAAGGGGAAAGACCGAGCTGGGACGTTCGGGAGCACCGGGGGTGTGGGCCGTATCCGTCCCCCTCTCGCCGGGGCGGCACGAGTATGCTTTTATTATCAACGGTTCGCGTTGGGTTGCAGACCCGCTCGCAGTGAAGAGCTCTGACGATTTTGGAACCGAGAGCTCGGTGATCCGAGTGGGAACCCCAGCCAACAGCGCGACGTAGAAAGAGCGTTCTCTCTCGGCACCCGTTCCCCGCGGTTATTTGAAAGCTGGACGACTTCCAACTTTACCAACCTTGAGAGGAACGCTGACCGCGATCCTCCTCGTAGCGCGAGCAAGTCAGGCGCAAAAAGTGGAAAGCACTCTGGATGTCGGCGGAGCAGCGCTTCGCTATGCGGACACTTTAACAACCGGTGCCGCCACGATCACGCCACACCTGGTAGCCGATTGGGGTTCTGAATTCATTGATGCGTCGGGGACGTACTCGCACTTCACCTCCGGCGGGTGGAGCACTCAAGGGTCGCTCTCTGCCTCGCGCTTCATTCCCATCAACCATGCATTCTTCGGCGAGGTGGGTGGGTTTGCCGGCGGAAGCACCCACAACGATGGAACCCGAACCGGTGAAGTAATCGCGAACGGACGGCTCCATCTCACGCGCGACAAGAGCGAATTCTTCCTGGGCTTTGGCGGCGGTCGCACGTGGGACGCCACCGCGTGGAGAAGTCTGCTTCTCGGAGAAGTGGGCGCCTCGATCGGCTCGGGGCCAACGAGCGCGTTGGTTACGATAAGCCCGACGATGGTCAATGACTCGATCAAATACGCCGACGCGCAGGCGTCGTTGTCCTGGAAGGGCGAGGCGGTGGATCTCGGGGCCTTGCTCGGATTCCGCCTTGGAGATCAGCTCACGACGCTCAGCTCCAACGTAAAGTCGTGGGCCAGTGCGAGCGCGGTTTTCTGGATGACGCCGCGAATTGGCTTGGCTTTGGGCGGCGGAAACTATCCAGTCGATCCGACTCAGGGTTTTCCTGGCGGCCGGTTTGTGTCGCTGAGTGTTCGCCTCGCTCAGGGGCAGCGCCCCAGCCAGCAGCCGAACGAGCAGAGCGGGCGGGAATTCCCTCTTCCTGATCTCGCTCCGAGCACGGCCCCCGGTGTGACCGGGTTCGTCGCGGCGCGCGACGTGGGCGACGCGGTAACCCTACGGGTGAACGCTCCCAGCGCGCGACAGGTAGAGATCAGTGGTGACTTCACAAATTGGGTCCCGGCTCACCTCGCTCCAGCGGGAGGAGGGTGGTGGTCAATTACCATTCCGATCAAGAACGGCAAATACCAGATGAATGTCAGAGTGAATGGAGGCCAATGGACGGTGCCTCCCGGTCTTCTCTCGATTGCGGACGAGTTCGGAGGAACGGTTGGATTGCTCATCATCGAATAACGTTCAATGTGACCTCCTACCGGGCTTCGGGAGTCTATCAAGTATGGCGCGCCGACTCGGGCGAGCCATGGTATGCTTTACAGCGGATCGCAAATCACTCCCCAGCGGAGATGATACATACATGACCCAGATTCGAAGCTTCGCCGTGTTGGTCCTGGCTATTGCACTTAGCGCGCAGGGCTCGATTGCGCAGACGCCGGCCAGAGATCCCTCCGCACGTTTGAGGGAAGTACTGCCGGCCGATGTTGCTCAGCGAGTTCTTGCCCGAATTGCGGATGCGCGGGCGCGACAGCTTCCCGCCGAAGCACTTGAAAACCGCGCTTTGAAGTTCGCAGCCAAGGGCGTCGACCCAACGAACATCGAGCGTTCTGTAAACGAGCAGGCCGTGCGCATGGAGACTGCTAGAGCAGCTCTGGCCAGTGGTCGCAAGTCGACTCCGGCGGGCGACGAGATCGAAGCCGGAGCCGAAGCGATGCGTAAAGGAGTCGACGGCGCGTCGGTCACTTTTCTGGCGAAGACCGCCCCCTTTGGACGTTCGCTTGCGGTCCCGCTTTTCGTGATCGGGAGTCTTACCGATCACGGCTTGAGCTCCGCCGATGCGTTACAGCGTGTGCTTGCTCGCCTCAAGGATCGCGCGTCTGACACCGATCTGGAGAGCATGCCCGGCGAGCTCCCACCGCAGGCGGTGGCAGGACAAGCCAACCGCCCGGCGTCTACCGGCCGCGATTTCGGACAGAGTCACAAGCCTGCATCTGCCGGACGCCCAGCTACGGCCGGACCGCCCGCAGGAGTACCAGGGAACGCCGGAGCGAAATCCAATCCCGGCCAGACCAAGCGGCCGCCGCGGAAAAACTGAACGGATTAGCAGAAAAAAGGGGGCGGCGAAGGCCGCTCTCTTTTTTTCCCCCGGAGTCGCCACACGACGTCGGCCCTCAATTGTACAGATGAGCTGTGACCCCGGCGCGCATTGCCCGAGTCTAACACGTTGGGACCGCGCTCTGCACGCGAGTCCAAATCAAACAAGACCGTTAACGCACTCGTGCAGGAGATAAGGAAATGAACAGGACACTTCGACTTTTTGCGCTCATGGCGCTTGGCACCCTGGGCGTCGCCGCATGCGGCAGCGACTCAACGGGCACAGGCACCGGCCTTCTAACCGTGCGCATGACAGACGCACCGTTCCCCTTCTCCGATGTCGCCCGGGTCGACGTTTTCGTCGTCCGTGTCGACGCGAGAACTTCGGACCCGACCGACGCGGAAGCGACTGACGAATCCAATACGAGCGGATGGACCACTGTGGCCACTCCGAACACCTCGATCAACCTCCTCGATCTCGGCGACGGCAAGACGACAAACCTTGGCGCCACCACGCTCTCCACCGGCACGTACAACGGCTTTCGTCTCATCATCGATCCGAGCAAATCCTCGATCACGCTCAAGGATGGAACCCAGCCGGCGATTATGTTTCCGAGCGCGGGCCACTCCGGCATCAAGATCAATCTGGACAAGCCGATCGAGCTGACGGAAAACGGCTCGGTGATGACGCTCGACTTCGACATCGGCAGCAGCTTCGTGATGCGTGGCAACAACGCCAGAAACGGCTTCATTTTCAAGCCGGTCATCCGCGCGGTTGCGGAGGACATCACCGGCAGCGTGACAGGATCGGTTCACGCCAATAGCGCGACCGGTGCAGCAGTTCCGGATGCCACCGTCGAGGTTCTGACGGCAGGCTCGCTGGTAACCGACTCTGATCCGACGCACGTCGTTCGCAGCACAAGCACCGACACGAACGGGAACTTCCGAATCGCGTTTCTACTTCCTGGAACCTACGTGTTGCGCGCAACTCCGCCGACAGCCAGCGGGTTCAAGCCCGCACTACTGGCTGGTGGATTGACCATCACTACTGGAACCGAAGTTCAGAACCAGATCATCGTTGTAGCGCCTTAACGCTGGCGTTACGGCCCACCCGCAGTAACAGGAGCCCGGGGGATTTCCCCCGGGCTCTTTTGCATCGCGCCAGTCTCCGCTTGTTTAGGACTACTACGTCACCATCCGTCTTGTCCTACGTACTCTCGCGCATAGGACACCCATAAGAGCCAGGGCATCGTTCGCGTGTCACCCACGAACGGATCCCAATGCCCTTCGCCAAACAGAACGGACAAAGCACCCCAGCCATCGCGGCTATCAGCTACGCGTTCCCCGAGGGGGTGCGCACGGTAGGTGAGCTCGCGGACGAGCGGCTGCTCAATAGTTCCGCGGAGACAATGGAGTCGTTCGGGTTCGGCAAGGTGCACGTTGCGCTCACCGAGAGCCCGTACGAGCTCGCCGTGACTGCCGCGAAGCAGCTTCTCGACGAAGCGAAGATCGACCCTGCATCGGTGGGGCTCCTGATCTACGGAGGCACGCCAGGATCAATGGCCTTCGCGCCCACCGAACGCGCGGAAAGGGCCGCCGCCGAACTGTGCACGATGTCCCGCTTCAAGTATCCGTCGACGCGCCTTCAGTACGATCTCGATCTCCCGAACGCCTCCACCTTCGCGCTCGATCAGCTCGCGTGCACGACACTTCTCGCCGCGGTGCGCATCGCGCGCTCACTCTGCCTGACGGAAGGAATAGAACGCGCGTTATGCGTGTCATCCGAATTCTTTCCGGCCAACGCGGGGCGCGAGGCGATCTTCAATTGTACGTCCGACGCCGCCTGCGCGGTGCTCGTCGAGCGCAATGGTCTCCGCAACCGGCTCGTTTCCGCTACCACCGTCACCAAAGGCTACTACTGGGACGTCGATTCGCTTCGCGACGAGATCGTCGCGTCCTATTTCCCCACAGCGCGCCACGTGTTGCACCGCACCATCGCTGATGCCGGATGGGAACCTTCGGACGTTGACTGGGTCATCCCGCATAACGTGAGCATGCGCAGCTGGGAGATTCTCTCCGGCCTCGTTCGTCTGCCCCGCGCCCGCCTTTTCTCCCAGAACATCGCGCGCCATGGACACACGCTGGCGGGCGACAACTTCATCAACTACCGCGATGCACTGGAAGGTGGCTGCATCAAGCCCGGCCAGCGAGTCGTTCTGTTTTCGTATGGCTTCGGCGCGCACTGGACGGGAATCGCGGTGGAGGCCTGACATGACGTCCAGGCGAAAAGTCTTCATCACCGGAGCCAGCGGGCTCGTGGGCGAGGAGGTCCTTCGTCACATGCTGGTGGACGATCCCGCGCTCGAAGCTTTTGTCCTCGTTCGCGATGAGATCCGGTGGCTGCTCGCGTCGCGAAGGCTGGGCGCGCTGGCGCGCAGAGTGGTTCCGTTACGAGGCGACGCAACGTTACCCGGCCTTGGCCTGGACGCGGTGGTGAGGCAGCGCGTGGAGCGAGAGACATCGGCAGTCGTACACGCGGCTGCTGACACCAGCTTTTCCAGATCTCTCGACCAGGCACGCTTCGTCAACACGCTGGGGACGTATCACGTCGCCGAAATCGCGTCCGAATGCCTGTGTCTCGATCGCTTCGTGCTGGTCAGCACTGCGTTCGTGGCGGGACGCGCGACCGGCAACATTCTCGAGCGCGACAATGGCGGCGATGCAGGCTGGGTGAATTCGTACGAGCAGTCGAAGTACGAAGCCGAGCGAAACGTCCGGGCGAGTGGTCTTCCGTGGACCATCGTGAGGCCGAGCACGATCGTGTGCCGTGGTCCCGCCGGAGACATTCCGCAGATCAACGCCGTGCATCGGGCTCTCCGCGTCTACCATCGGGGGTTGGCGGCAATGATGCCGGGGGATCGCGCCTACCACTTCGACGTCATCACTTCCAGCTACGTCGCCGATGCCATCGCCAGGTTGACGTTCGACCAGCGCGCGCTGCATCAGACCATTCACCTCTGCTCCGGGCGCAGGGCGCTCACACTCGGCGAGCTTGTCGACACTGCTTACGAAGTGTGGGCGGAAAATCCCGAGTGGCGAAAGCGCGGGGTCGAGCGGGCGATAATCACAGACGCCGTCACGTATGCGCTCTTCGAGCGTGCCGTGATGGAGACCGGTGACGTCCGGCTACGGGCGGTGCTGTCGTCGCTCGCTCACTTCATTCCGCATCTCGCACTGCCGAAGGTTTTCGATACCTCTGTCGCTGAAGGGCTGCTCGACGCGCCACCTCCAGCACCAGGCACCTACTGGATGCCAATGCTCAGGTCTCTGCTTGCCAACAACTGGGGACAGACCGAGGAGGCAGCAGCATGAGCCCGCGCGCTCAATTCGTTCTTCGAATGCTCGCCTGGCTCAACGAGGAAGTCGCGCCCCGAGGAGTGAGTGTCAACGCCGAGACGCCGTTGTTCTCGACGAGGCTGCTCGATTCGCTCAGGGTTCTCGAGCTGATCGCTTTCACTGAGCAGGCAACCGGCCAACCGATCCCCGACTCGCACATCCGGATGGACAATTTCCAGACGGTCGCGCGCATCGCGGCGGTCTTTCTCCCACTCGACGATCATGTTGTCGCCTGAGGAAGTCATCCGCCAGCTCCGTGAACGGGGATCGCTCTGGGAGGTCGCGCCGGGCGTGTCCGGACTGAAAGGGCCGGTGGTGTCGCTGCTGCGCGAGATCGAAGCGGCACTCGCCGATTTGGCCCGGGCTGAGACATCGAATGAATGGGTTACGCCAGCCGGAGTGAGCTTCGAGACGCTGGAGCGAGCGCAGTATTTTGCGTCGTTTCCGCAGTGGCTCACGGCGGCATCGCACCTGAGCGGGGACGAAGCAGCGTTGCAACACATCGCCGCCAGCGCTTCGCCGGGTGCGGCTGCGCGCTCGTCGCTGGAGCCGGCGGACGTCGTCCTTCCTCCCGCCGTCTGCTACAACACCTACGCGGCGCACGCCGATTCGGTGATTGCCGCACCCGTCGTGATGACCGCCCAGGGCACTTGCTGGCGGTACGAGGGTGGACGGCTCGCGCAGCTGGAGCGGGGCTGGGCATTCACGATGAGAGAGATCGTCTGCCTCGGCGCCCAGAGCGACGTAAAAGAGTTCCTGGATCGATCGGTTGAGCGGGTGAGCACATTGGAACGCGTGCTCGGCATCAACTGCGAGATGGTCGCTGCCAGCGATCCTTTCTTCGCGCCGAATGCGCGAGGGCGCGCGGCGCTCCAACGCATCAAGGGACTCAAGCACGAGCTGGTGTTCCGGTTTCCGGATGGACGGCCGCTCGCGATCGCCTCGTTCAACGATCACGAGCTCTTCTTCGGCGACGCGTTCAAGATCTCTCTCCCCGACGGGTCGCCCGCGTGGAGCGGGTGTGTCGCCTTCGGTCTCGAGCGCTGGCTGATGGCGGTTCTGGTCACGCATGGTGTCGAGCCGTCGGGATGGCCGGTGACGCTCTCACTAAACGCCGAACTCGCACAAGCACGAGGGTCCGACAAATGACAACGACTGAGCGACAGATGAAAACGAGTCTTTACGTGCGATGCGCCGTCGCCGCCGACCGGGGAGCCTGGTCGGTGGAGCGCGACATCAAATGGGCGGAGATAGACCGCGATCGAGCGCACGCGCGCCCAGACCTGCTGGCCTCGCTCCGCGATGCCGCGCTCATCGAGTCGTACCATCCGGTCAACCTCTCACGACTGCTGCGCGCGACGCTGGACGATATCGACGCCGGCGTCACCATCTCCCTCGAGCTATACGAGGGATTCAAGCACTTCCATTCCATTCGCCGCTACCTCGACGCGATCGGTTACGAACCGGCGATCACGGACGAAGAGCTGGTGGCGATCCGCTCCGCGCAGCTGGAGATCGATGTATTGCCTGGGGAGCTGATTCCACGACTCGTCGACTTCATGCTTTCAGAGCACCTCGCGCACTACTTCTTCCGCCGGCTGGGGGAACAGGCCGAGGATAATGTTCTGGCCGACTTGCTGTCGCGGATCGCGGCGGACGAAGTGCGCCACGCGCAGAGCGCATCCGATCTCATCGCCAAGCGCATTGCCGCCGATCCCCTGTTGATCCCGCAGGTACTCGATGCGGCGCTCGACTTTCACCACTTCGGCGAGCAGGCGATAGGGACCGTTCCTGTCGCGCAGCCCGGCGATCCAATCGCAATCCAGACCTTTGCGAAACGCATCGAGCGGCTGTGCGGCATTCGCCTGGTCGATCACATCAAAAACAAGAACCTGAACCGGAGAGCCTCATGACGGATTCAACCGAAATCGCGGTGCTCAACTTCTACCGCGCGTCCGAGCTGCATGGCGGGCTGATCCTGGGCCAGATGGTAAGGCGGACGCGGGACCCAGAGCTGATTCTCAATTTGACGCGGCATAGCGCCGAAGAGGTGATGCACGCGCAGCTGTGGACCGAGACGATCGTCGCCATCGGGGGACGGCCGGCACCGGTTCGCGACACCTATCAGACGCGCTACGCCGACGAAGTGGGCATGCCAATCTCGATGCTCGAGATTCTGGCGTTGACCCAGATCTTCGAGCGGCGGGTGTACCGCCACTTCACGGAACACATGCGGCGACCCGGCGTGCATCCGGTCGTCGCGGCAACGCTGAGTCGCATGATAGACGAGGAGCGTGGCCATCTGATCTGGGTGAAGAGATGGCTGGACAAGCAATCGACGCGGCGTCCCGAGGAAGTGCGGGAGGTAATGCGCCGGTACGCGGCTGTTGATGAGCGCGTTTACGCCGCTATCTCCGCGGAATATGGGTGGAGGTTGGCCGCATGACCGCCCAGGCTCTGCTCGAGCGAGAGGCCCCCGCTCCAACGCGCAGCGACAAAGTAGTGCGGACGATCGTACCCGGAGCGCGTGCCGATCGCCTCTTTTTCGCCCAGGTGCGCGAGGATCCGCGTCTCGAGCTCGAGGCCCTTGCCCCACTCGCGGACGCGAGAGTCGTTGTCGTGAGCTCGGGCGGGTGCACGGCGCTCTCTCTGCTTGCCGCCGGCGCGGGTCATGTGACGGCGGTGGATCTCAACTCGACCCAGAATCATCTGGTCGAGCTCAAGATCGCGGCGCTGAGGCGGCTCACGATGCCGGAGATCCTCAGCTTCTTCGGCGTCGCCCGTGGTGCGGGTAAACGGCGCCTAAGAACCTATAGGACCATTCGACCGCTGCTCACCGAAGGTGCGGCAGAATTCTGGGATACGCACGAGGCGCTGCTGGGACGAGGCGCGCTCGCCTGTGGAGTGACCGAGCAGTTCATCGGGGCGGTCGTAAAGGTCGTCAAGCTTTTCATCCACGGGCCGCGAAAGGTCGAACGGCTTCTTGCCCTCGAGTCACTCGAGGAACAGCGCGAGTTCTTCGACCGCGAGTGGAATACGCGCCGCTGGAGGCTCCTCTTTCCGCTTCTGATCAACCGCTGGACGTTCAGCCGCGCGTTGGAGCCGGAGTTTTTCCGCGAAGTGGAAAACCCGAGCTTCGCGGCGCATTTCCGGGCGCTGCTGGAGCACGCGCTCTGCGATATTCCGGTCCGCAGTAACTATTTCCTCCATCAAATGCTGCTCGGCACATATCCGAACGGAGTGCCCGACGGCGTGCCACCCTATCTGCACCGCACACAGCGCGAGATTCTTCGCGCCAGGTTCGATTGTCTCGACCTGGTCGACGGAGGCTACGCGGAATATCTGCGCAACTGCGATGATTCGAGTGTCGACGCGCTCGCGATCTCCAATATCTGCGAATGGCTGGACGCTGACGGAATCGACCAGCTGTTCGAGCAGGTCGTGAGAGTGGCGAAGCCGGGCGCGAGGTTCTGCTTCCGGAATTTCGTCGGCCATACCGAGGTTCCCGCTCGCTTCCGGGACGTGGTCATCGAGGACTTCGAAGCGGGACGCATCGCGATCCTCTGCGACAGAAGCTGTCTCCAGTCGCGCATCGCCATCTGCAGGATCGACAAATGACGGCGCGCCCGGCCACTCGTCCGGATCGAGACTCGACGGCGCTGTCGCGGTGCGACCCAAATGTCGCGCTCGAGTCTGCGTCCGACCCCGGTGTCGAGCTCGAACACGGCGCGAAGGACTTCGCGATTCGCGACGCAACTTCGGCCGACAATCAGCAGCTGATCGCGCTCGCCGCCGCGTGCTCTATGATAGGAGACATCAGCATGCGCATCGATCGCGGCCCCGATTTCTTCGCGTTGAATCGGCTAGAAGGCCAGCGGTGGAGAGTGGGAGTTGCCGAGCGAGGCGGAATGATCGTGGGTTGTGTTGCCATCAGCGAGCGCCTTGCGTTCGTCAATGGCCGGGAGCGGCGCACCGGGTATGTCGGCGATCTCAAGGTGCATCCCGCGCATCGCGACACGCGCATCGCCGACGAGCTGTCGCATTACGCCGAGCGCGTCTGCGAACAGCTGCCGCCGACCGCGCCGGTGATGATCACGGTTCTCGCCGGTAACCGAGCAATGGAGCGGAGGCTCCCCGGCCCGCGCGGCGTTCCGGTGCTCAGGCGGATCGCAACAATTCGCACGCACTCGATTCCGATTCTGTGGTGGCGCCGCGTGAACAATCCCGGTTCCATCCACGTCGCAACTGCCCGCTGGACCGATCTCGATGAAATGGCCGTGCTCTGGAGCAGAGTCGCGCCGTTACGGCAGCTCGCGCCAGTTCTTTCGGCCAGTGCGCTGGCAGACTGGATCCTCGCCGCGCCCGGACTCGGCATCTCGAGCTACCGGCTTGCGCGCTCGTCCGGCGGCGAGCTGCTGGGATTCCTTGCGGTGTGGGACCAGCGAATGTTCAAGCAGCTCAACGTCGTGGCATACTCGCCACGCATGAACGCGGCGCGAGGGGTGTTCAATCTCTTCGCGCCTCTGGTGGGCGGCGAACGGATGCCGCAAGCGGGATCTCCACTCAATTGCGTCAGCATCGCGCACATCTGCGTTCCAGGCTACAAGCCTCAAGTGCTGCGGGCACTGGTCATCTCCGCTTACAACGAGCTGAGACACTCGGGCTGCTCTTTCATGAATCTCGGCCTGGACCGACGGGACCCGTTGTCGGCTGCCATGGCCGGCCTTTTGGCGCAGCCGACGGACGTCAACGCGTATATCGTGACGACACGAGGCGGCGTCATTCCCGAGCATCTCGACGAGCGGCCGTTGCACAACGAGATCGCACTCGTTTGACGACCACGAGCTTCTCTCTCTCGTCTTTCGTGGTCGAGCGGCGATGGTGGATCATCGCCGGGTGGCTGATTCTCGCCGCGCTCGTTATTCCGAGCGCCTCGCGCGTCGAGCAGCGTCTCGATGTCGCCGCATCCGTGCCGGGGAGCGAGTCCGCGCGCGTTCAGGCACTCATTGCTGCGCGCTTCCCCGCTGCCTTTCCATCCTACGCCGTGGTTGTGGTCACCGGGGGCGTGTCGCCAAACACCGCCGAGGGTCGCGCGATTCTCGTGAAACTGCGCGAGAGGCTTGCGAAGCTTCCCGCGGTGTCGCGCACGCTGTCCTACCTCGATGCTCCTGACAGCGCGTTCGTCGGCCCGAACGGCGAGACGTACATGGTTGTCGGTCTCGAGACTCGCGGGAGGCGTCCAGACGATCTCGTCCCACTTCTGCGCGCCGCGACGAGATCGGTAGAGTCCGGTCTTCACCCACGGTTTCCGGGCCTGACGCTGAGGTGGACCGGCGAGATTGCCCTCAACTATGATCTTCGAAAGGCCAGCGCTGCCCAGGCGCGCGATGCTGAGCGAAAAGTTCTGCCGATCACTGCGCTTCTGCTCATCGTCGCGTTCGGCGCGGTCGCTGCCGCGCTGCTCCCCGTCCTGGCCGGAGCAGTATCGATCTCACTCGCGCTTGGCGGAGCGGTACTGCTCACCAACTTCTGGCCGCTGTCTCTGCTGCTCCAGAACGTCGTCGCGATGCTCGGGCTCGGCCTTGGAATCGACTATGCCCTGCTCGTAGTAGGAAGATTCCGCGAATCTTTGCTGGCAGGTATGTCGAGCCGCGCCGCAGCGGCAGAAGCAGTCACGAAAGCGGGACACACAATCGCGCTCTCGGGGGCGTCGGTCGCGATCGCATTCTCGGCGCTGCTGATCGTTCCGGTCAACGAGATCCGTTCGATCGCCGTCGGCGGATTGCTCGTGATTTCTGTCGCGGTCCTGCTCGCAACGTCACTACTGCCGGCCCTCCTCTCGCTGATGGGTGCGCGGATCAATGCCGGAAGAATCCGCGGACCGTCGCTCGGCGCGGCATCGGAGCGGTGGCGTCGCTGGGGACGGTTCGTGTGCGCGCATCCCCTCGCCGTGCTGCTGCTGGCCAGCGCTCCGCTGGGCGCGATCGCACTCCAGACTACGAGGCTCACCAGCGATCTGCCGCGGGGAGACTGGCTGCCG
>Ga0193719_10000660_pt1 | contig 13085 bp, 11 predicted proteins | sample U2a2metaG_FD_160103 | JGI IMG/M metagenome (GOLD analysis project Ga0193719, IMG submission 160103) | Soil microbial communities from a riparian zone of the East river system, Colorado, United States - U2a2 | ecosystem: Environmental > Terrestrial > Soil > Riparian zone | place: USA: East... | reverse complement strand
AGACGGCCTTGCGCGAGGTCCGCGAGGAAACCGGCGTGGTTGCAACCATGGTCGCAAAGCTGGGGGACATCAAGTACGTCTACGTGCGTTCCTGGGGTGACCGACAGCGCGTCTTCAAGATAGTTTCGTTTTATCTGCTGTGCTATCAATCCGGCGAAATTGATGATGTTGCCTCCGAGATGCGGGTGGAGGTCAGGCGTGCTTCATGGATTCGGCTCGACGAAGCTCCCCGAAGATTGGCCTACCGAGGGGAGCGGGACATGGCCAAGCGCGCGCAACAATATCTAAAATCGCATTCCGAGGTCCAAGCATGGCACACGCCGAACACATAGAAACGCACTTCATGGCCACTAACGTTGTTCGCGACGTGGTCATTGGGATGGCTGACGGCCTGACCGTGCCATTCGCGCTGGCCGCCGGACTTTCGGGGGCAGTGCAGAATACGCGACTCATCGTAGTGGGCGGCCTCGCCGAAATTGCGGCGGGCTCGATCGCGATGGGGCTGGGCGGCTATCTGGCAGCTCGCGGCGACGCGGAGCACTATGAGCAGGAGCGCGCTCGCGAATATCGCGAGATCAAGGAAATTCCGGAAGAGGAGATGGCGGAAATCGGCCGGGTGTTTCAGTCCTATGGCATGACCGAGCAGGAGAGTACGCCGGTGGTGGAGGCGCTCAGCCGGCGTCCCGATGCCTGGGTGGACTTCATGATGCGCTTTGAGCTCGGTCTGGAGGAACCAGACCCGCGACGCGCCCTTACCAGCGCGGCCACGATCGCCGGCTCGTACATAGCGGGCGGCATGATTCCTCTGTCGCCCTATATTTTGCTTTCGAGCGCCGTGCACGGCCTGGCGTACTCAGCTGCCGTGACCCTCGCCGCGCTTGGCATTTTTGGCTATCTGAAAGGCCGCTATACCGGCACTGGCCCCATACGCAGCGCATTGCAAACCGTGGTGATCGGCGGTCTGGCGGCAACTGCCGCCTTCCTGCTGGCCAAGCTCATTTCCTGAGGGCGACGGCACCGACCGCAGAGAGAACCTTGATGATGTCTTGGAGCAAGGCGCGTTTTCCCGCATAATTTATCAGTGAAATTTCAATCGATAGCGTCCCGCCAGCTGGCAGGAAGGCACGCCGCCTTCCCGATTCTCGTTCTCGCCTGCGCCGCGGCCTTGTCCGCGCCCGCTCGAGCCAAGACCAAGCCTTCGCTTTCCTTCACCAGTCGTAACGACGCCGCGCGCTCTGATCGAGTTGGTTCCGACCGATCCCGTTCGGATCGGGGCTATGTCTCCGCTCTGGCTGCGGCCAATCGTTTTCTTCAGGCATGGCAGAACCAGGATCACGAAACCGGATTGCTGATGCTGACCGACGCCGCCAAGCAGCACAGCTCCGAAGACCTCACGGAATCGTTCTTCTCTTCTGGCGCTGATGCTGCCTATGAAATCGCACGCGGACGGAAAATGAAAGGCGGGCGCTACGCCTTTCCCGTTACCTTGTTCCCATTCCATTCGGGCACGACGAAGTCCGACCGGCCGCAGAAGTCGGCGATCGTGGTAGTTCGGACTGGTAAAGACGAGTGGTCAATCGATAGACTTCCCTAGCAGGATGACCGGCTGGGCTGGAGAGTGCCTCGTCGAGCCACAGAGGGTGGGGAGGACTTCCCGCGATAGACCCATGAAACACATCCATAAAGTTGCCGTTCTCGGCGCCGGAACCATGGGCGCACGCATCGCTGCCCACTTCGCCAACGCCGGCGTGCCCAGCTATCTGCTGGATGTCGTTCCTGCTGGCAGCGAGGGTTCCGCGCGCAACAAGATCGCTGCTGCCGGACTCGAAGCGGCGAAGAAATCGAAGCCGGCGGCTTTCTTCGATCCCGGGCTCGCACGCCTGGTCAGGATCGGTAACTTCGAAGACGATCTCAAAAGCCTGAGCGAGGTGGACTGGATCATTGAGGCGGTCGTCGAAAACCTGGAGGTCAAGCGGGCGCTGCTCAAAAAGGTGGAAGGTGTCCGTAAGGCAGGAACGATTGTCACCACCAATACCAGCGGCCTGCCGGTGGCCAAGATCGCCGAGGGCTTCTCCGACGATTTCCGAAGGTCGTGGCTGGGCACCCATTTTTTTAATCCTCCGCGCTATATGCGGCTCCTGGAACTGATCCCCACGGCCGAAACTGACCGTGCGGTCATTGATGCGGTGGCTCAGTTCGGCGATTTGCATCTGGGCAAGGGAGTGGTTTTTGCCAAGGACACGCCCAACTTTATCGGCAACCGTATCGGCACATTTTCCGTGCTCAACGTCATGCGCCTGATGCAGGAAATGGACCTGACCATCGAAGAGGTGGACGCGCTCACCGGAGATGCTGTCGGATGGCCGAAGTCGGCCACGTTCCGCACCATCGATCTGGTTGGCTTAGACATTTTAGGACACGTCGTGAGCAATATGGCGCAGGCAGGCGGGCAGGAGGGCCCGCCCGAGACAAGCCGCCTTCCAGACTTCTACCGGCAAATGCTGGAGCGGAAGTGGCTGGGCGACAAAACCAAGGGCGGCTTTTACAAGAAAACCAAGGGCGAAGGCAAGGAAGAGGAACGGTTCGCCCTCGATTGGAAGACTCTCGAATATCGTCCCCTCAACAAAGGGAAATTCCCCGCCCTCGATATGGCGAAAAACATCGAAGATGCGGGCGCCCGCCTGCGCATGCTGCTCGGACTCGAAGGCGGCCCGCAGAAAGGCGACAAAGCGGGCGCATTCTTGTGGTCGGCGTTGGCCGATTTGTGGACTTACTCTGCCAACCGCATTCCAGAAATTTCCGATACCATCGTGGAGATCGATCGCGCCATGCGCATGGGCTTCAACTGGAAGCTCGGTCCCTTTGAGCTCTGGGACGCGGCTGGGGTCGAGGCCACGGTCGCCCGCATGAAGAAAGAAGACCGCCCGGTTGCGCCCAACGTCCTACAGCTGCTCGCCGCCGGCAAGAAATCCTGGTACTTGGATGACCCCAAGGCTGCCTCCGGACGGGTCTACTTTGATTTGAGAACGGCGAAGTACGAGCCGGTGAAGGTTTCCGCCGGGGTGTGGTCGGTAGAGGTGCCGAAAAAATCTAACGGAGTGGTGAAGAAAAACCCAGGCGCGTCTCTGGTCGATCTGGGAGATGGAGTGGGGTGCATTGAGTTTCATTCCAAGATGAATTCGCTCGGCGGAGACATTGTCAGTCTGATTACCCAGAGCTTGAAACCAGGTGGTCCCGGCGACGGGTTCGACGCATTCGTGATCACCAACGACGCCGATAATTTTTCCGTGGGCGCCAACGTGATGCTGTTGCTGATGTCAATCCAGGAGGACGAGTGGGACGATGTGGACCTGGCCATCCGCCAGTTTCAGGGCATGACTCAGGCCATCAAGTTCTCGGCTAAGCCAGTGGTGGTGGCACCGTTTGGCCTGACCCTCGGGGGCGGCACCGAAATTTCGATTGTCGCGGCCGCGCGCCAGCCGCACGCCGAGCTTTACATGGGACTGGTCGAAGTCGGCGTCGGACTCTTGCCCGGCGGGGGCGGCTGCAAAGAAATGTTGCTCCGCGCGGTGGATAGCGCGGCGGCGATTCGCCCGGGAGGACGGGGTGAGTCGGTGGAGCTGATGGAGGCGATGAAGAAAGCGTTCGAGACGATCGCCCTGGCCAAAGTTTCGACCTCGGCGCAGGAAGCCCGCGGACTGGGATTCCTGCAGGATTCCGACAACATCACGATGAACCGAGAACGGGTTGTGGCGGACGGGAAAACGCGCGCCCTGGAACTGATCCGCGCGGGATACGAGCCGCCTCAGGCTCGCAGCGATATCCCGGCGCCCGGCGAAAATATTCTGGCCGCGTTAAAGATGGGCATACACATCATGCGCCAGGGGGAGTACATCACCGATCACGAAGTCAAGATTGCCACCAAAGTCGCGGAAGTTTTGTGCGCCGGCAACCTGACCTCCGGAACGCCGGTGAGCGAGCAGTATGTCCTTGATCTGGAGCGCGAGGCGTTCAAGTCGTTGTGTGGAGAGAAGAAGACGCAAGAGCGGATCCAGTACACGTTGAAGACGGGGAAAACCTTGCGCAATTGAGCAAGCGTGAGAGCAAATGCTCCGGGTTCCAAGGGCTGGGGACGCCCCCGGAAATGGCGGCACTACGGCGAACGCGCCGAGCCGGGGTCTGAAGTCTGAGGTCGGGCTGACGACCGAGAAGTGAAGACCGATCGCTGACGACTGGCTAATTCGGTTTTCTGTTTTTTCCTTCAGAGAAATAGCGCATCAGCGCGGCGTCCGATGCGGTCTTGAATTTTTCCAGAAATGACGCTTCATGACTCAGGACCGAATCCTCGGAGACTTTCTGACGGATGGTTTGGCGCAATCTTTCGCCGGACTCGGATTCGTTGGTCATCACCTGCATGTAGAACCAGAGAAAGTGGCGCATTTGGTCGACAGAGGATTTCAGCACCTGGAGCGCATCCATCTCTGGCAACTGGCTGAGCGCCTCCATGAGCTCCGGATCGCTGGGCGCTTCCATGGCGGCACAGTTTAGCCGGCGTTGAATGGCACGCAGATCTTCGGTCACGCGCAAAATCCGGACGTGGATGTCTTGCAGGTAATCTTCTCTTTCCATGGGCTCCGGCTCGTTTGAGATTGAAGATGACTCACCATCGCACTCGCCACTGCGAGCGAACAGATGTCCCATGTGCATGCGCTTTGGTAATTCAAGTTGTTACTTAAGTACGAGGGGAATATGACGGGGCCACGCACCCAGGTTCAAACCTCCGACGTCTTCGGAAACCAGCCAGGGACGCGGATTTCCGGGACTTCAACGATGCGTACTCCGGGCAAGGGATTTTCGACGGAAGCGACCAGAGCCTGCGACATCTGGTCCAAGGTAACCAGTCCGAGACGTCTGGCTCCCTCGCGTGTCTGGGGCAGCAACTCCATCAGCTTGTAGACGGGCAGCAGAAAGTACGGCCAGCGGTGACCCGGCCCCAGCACGTACCAGGGACGGAGGATGGTGGCATGCATACCGCTTTGCCGGATCATGGCTTCACATTCCGAGCGCACTTGAATATAAGCCTTCATCACCGGCGCTGGCTGGGCCACGCTGACGTAAACGAAATGCTGCACGCCTGCCGCGGCCGCCGCCTCGACCGCGCCCCGGCCGGAAGCCAAATCCACGTTGCGGAACTCGGCCGCTTTCGATGGATTGGGATGCGACACTCCCACCAGTTGGACGAACGTGTCGGCGGGCTTGATCTGTCCGGCGTAGGAATTTCCGTCAAGAGCATCCCCGAACACTACTTGACAGCCCGCTGGAAGCTTCTTCTCCGAGCCCGGCCGCACCAGCGCCCGGACCTCGTGCTCTCGTTCCAGTAGGCGAGTGATTAGCGGATAGCCGACGTATCCCGTCCCACCGGTGACAAAGACGCGATGGCGTTGCATAAGGGCTTACCCCCGGCTGACATTTTGCGGCATTCCGGAAAGGATGAACAGCCGAAACAGCGAACGCAGCAGTTAGTCGTGCTGAACGTTTCGGAGATTTTGCCCGCGAACTTTTCCAAGCCGTGCCCATCCCCAGGCCGGCGCGGTGAGGCCAAAGATGGCTGATGTCTGCATCCCTGTGATACAAACACGCGGTGCCTGGAACTGAAAGAACCGGTCTGGTGCGCGCGATCGGGCGGTGGAGTCTGGCCGCGCTGGTGGTCAACTCGATCATCGGCAGCGGGATTTTTGCCCTTCCCGCCGATGTCGCCAGGCTGATTGGTCGGGCGAGCCCGGGGGCGGTCTTACTGGCGGGAGCCGCTGCCGGCGTCATCATGGCCTGCTTCGCTGAGGTGGCGTCTCAATTTAGTCAGGCAGGCGGGCCTTACCTTTACACTCGGGCCGCTTTCGGGCGGCTGGTGGGAATCGAAATGGGATGGATGCTTTGGCTGGTGCGGCTGGCTGCGCCGGCGGCAACCGCCAACCTGTTCGTGATTTATTGCGGTGAGTTCTGGCCGCACGCCGCGAAACCGCTTGCGAGATTTCTTATTTTGACATTTCTGTATGGAATTCTGACCTTGATCAACTATCGCGGTGTGCGCGCCAGCACGCAGGTCAGCAATGTGTTTACCGTGGCCAAACTGGTGCCACTATTTCTGGTCGCAATCGCGGGCACGTGGTATCTGATCGCCGGGCACAAAGCATCGACCGTATTGACGACCGGAGCGGGAGGGGGCGCCTGGCGCAAGGCTGCCTTACTTCTGGTGTTCGCCTATGGCGGCTTTGAAACTGCGCTCACCCCGCTGAGTGAGGCAAAAAATCCCCGACGCGACGCGGGGTTCGCCCTATTCACCGCCTTGATCACTTGTACCGTGCTGTACTCGGTGATTCAGTGGGTGGTAGTTGGAGTCTTGCCCGACCCGGGGCACAGCGAACGTCCTTTGGCAGATGTGGCGCGGTTGGCGCTGGGGCATGGCGGCGCCGCCTTCGTGTCGATCGGAGCGCTCGTTTCCGTTTATGGCTATCTCAGCGCCAACATGCTGGGCGTGCCCCGCATCACGTTCGCGCTGGCCGAGAATGGAGACTTCCCTGCCATCTTTTCGGCGATTCATCCGCGATTTCGGACGCCGTATGTCTCGATTCTTGCTTTTGCACTTTTGAGCTGGCTGCTGGCGCTGCTCGGCAGCTTCACCTGGAACGCGACGCTTTCGGCAGTGGCACGACTTCTTTACTACGGGCTGGTCTGTGCAGCCCTGCCGGTGTTCCGCCGCAAACAGCCTGGGGCTGCCTTGTTTCGTCTTCCGGGAGGAATTTATTTCGCTGTCTTGGGCTCGGGGATTTGTCTGGGATTGATCACGGGCGTGAACCTGAGTGGGTCAGTGATCCTGCTGGCGACAGCGCTGGTCGCTGCCTTCAACTGGCTGCTGGTACGTAAGCGGGCTTCGCCATGAATCGCAGGTCATAGTGACCGCGTTATAATTCCCCGCCGCGCTGTGGCGCCCGGAGGGATCCTTGTTGACGCGAAGACAACTTATTCCGCTGCTAATCCTCTGTTGCTCTTGCCTGCCGCTTTTCGCTCAACGGGATCCGGTTCTCAAACAGATCAATCTGCCCCATTCGTACTACTACCGCGAAATGTATTTGCCCCAGCTTACGACTGGGCCCGGTGCAGTGGCCTGGGCGCCTGATTCGCGCGGGGTGGTGTACTCGATGGCGGGATCTCTGTGGCGGCAGCAGCTCGACTCGCCGGTGGCGGAGCAGCTGACGGCCGGGCCGGGCTATGACTACCAGCCCGATTGCTCGTCGGACGGGCGCTGGGTTATTTACGCCTCCTACGCCAAAGACGCAGTGGAACTCTGGGCGCTGAATCTCGAGAGCCGGCAGGCGCAACAACTCACGCGGGGCGGTGCGGTTAACCTCGAACCGCGTTTTTCGCCGGATGGGAAGCGGGTGGCCTTCGTTTCTACCTCGTTGAACGGGCGCTTTCACATTTTCGCCGGGCAATTCCACAACGGCGAACTGCTCGACGTCGAGCGCTTAACGGGAGAAAGCCGCAGCGATTTGCCTCGCTACTACTACAGCGAGTTTGACCATGAGATCAGCCCGGTGTGGTCGCCCGACGGGACGGAAATTGTTTTCGTCAGCAATCGCGGGCACATTTACGGCACGGGCGGTTTCTGGCGGATGAAGGCCACGCCGGGTGCCGAAGCACATGAAATCCACTACGAAGAAACCACCTGGAAGGCGCGGCCGGATTTTTCGCCCGACGGCAAGCGTATCGTGTACGCATCATATCTGGGACAGCCCTGGCACCAGCTCTGGGTGATGCCTTCCCAGGGCGGCGACGCCTTTCCGCTTTCCTACGGTGATTTTGACAATGTTGCGCCGCGCTGGTCGCCCGATGGAAAGCGCATCGCGTTCGTTTCCAATCGCGGCGGCAATACTTCCTTGTGGACACAGCAAATTCCCGGCGGCGCACAGACCCAGCTGGTTGCGAAAGAAAGGAACTACCTCAAACCTGTGGGCCAGTTGAGCATAGTAGTGGTGGACTCGGCCGGCCGTCCCGCGCCGGCGCGTATTTTTGTCGTGGGAGACGATGGCCGCGCCTACGCGCCCGACGATGCCTGGATGCGAGCGGATGATAGTTTCGTCCGCGCCGAGCGGCCTTTTGAGACCCACTACTTTCACACTGCGGGCAATGCCCAACTGACCTTGCCGGCCGGAAATGCTGAAATCGAAGTCATGCAGGGTTTCGAGCACGGCTTCGAGCGGAGAAGCGCGACCATCACGTCCGGGCAGCGATCGACGCTGACCATTCATTTGCGGCCGTCAAGTTTGCCCGGAGATGCGCACTCTCGCTGGGTCAGCGGGGACGTGCACGTCCACATGAATTATGGAGGAGCTTATCGCGATACTCCCCCGAACCTGGTGGCGCAGGCGGCAGCCGAGAATCTCTCGATCGTTGAGGATCTGGTGGTCAACAAAGAGCAACGCGTTCCCGACATCGCATACTTCAGCACCAAGCCCGATCCGGCTTCGACTGCAACCCATCTGTTACTGCACGGCCAGGAATTTCATACCAGCTACTGGGGACATCTGGGCCTGCTGAACCTGACCGAGAATTTTCTTTTGCCCGGCTACGCCGCTTATGTCCAAACCGCTGCGGCCAGCCTGGTTCCTGACAATGCGATGATTGCCGACATGGCTCACGCGCAGCACGGGCTGGTGGGATACGTTCATCCCTACGATTCAGTACCCGACCCGGCCAAGGACGCCTCGATCACCCATGAACTTCCGGTCGACCTGGCGCTGGGCAAGGTGGACTACATAGAAGTGCTGGGCTTCAGCGAACACAAGTCCACCGCCTCGGTTTGGTACCGCTTGCTGAACTGCGGGTTCCACCTGCCGACAGCAGCGGGCACCGATGCCATGGCCAACTACGCTTCGCTGCGTGGACCGGTGGGCCTGAACCGGGTCTATGCAAGAGTGCCGGCGGGCCCGCTCAATATTGGGGTTTGGCTGGAGGCGCTGAAGCATGGCCGCACTTTTGCAACCAACGGGCCGCTCGTCGGCTTCTCGCTCGCAGGACACCAAGTGGGCGACGAACTGCGACTGCCGGCTGGCGAGAATAAAGTGAAGCTCCGTGCGTGGCTGCGCTCGTTCGTCTCCCTGGACCATCTGCAAGTGGTCTGCAACGGACACGTGGCGCGTGAGCTGAAAGTGAACACCGGCGGCCAGACCGCCGACGTGGAAGACACAATTTCGATTTCGCGCAGTGGCTGGTGTCTGCTGCGGGCGTGGAGCGAGAAGGCGGAGTATCCGATATTGGACTTGTATCCCTACGCAACGACCAGTCCGATCTATGTGACGGTCGCGGGCTCAACCCCGGACCGCAACCAAGACGCTGCCTATTTTGTCGCTTGGATTGACCGGTTGGTGGACGGAGCCAAGTCGAACAAGGATTGGAATACCGAGGCCGAGAAGAATCGGGTGCTCGAAGAGCTCGCGTCGGCGCGGAAGATTTACCTACGGATGGAGAACTGAGCAGGGTCCCGGAGCTTCCCGGGCCTGGTTTCTCCCAACAGACGGGAGAACCCAGGCCGGGGCATACGGCTTTTCAGCGGGCGGTTGCTGGTTCCCGCTCCAGGTCGAGCAGAGCTTTCTTGCGCTCCACTCCCCAGCGATAGCCTCCCATATCGCCATCGGTCCGGACCACGCGATGGCAGGGGATGGCCACGGCGACGGGATTGGTGGCACAAGCGCGTGCCACGGCTCGGGTGGCGGTTGGCTGTCCGATGGCTTTCGCTACTTGGCCGTAGGAGCGGGTTGCGCCGAAGGGAATGGATTGCAGATAGGCCCACACCCGGCGCTGGAACGCCGTGGCCTGAATGTCGAGGGGAAGCGATGAATTCAGCCGCTTCCCCTGAATCTGGCGGAGCAGAGTCTGTTTCCAGGTTTCGAGGCCGGCATCGTCGCGTCGCCGGATAGCGAAGGGAAATTCGTGCCTGAGGCCGTGCTCCAGTTCGTCGTCGGAATGGGCGAACTGGATCGAGCAAATACCCTTTTCGGTGGCGGCGATCAGCATGCGGCCCAGGGGAGAGTCGGCGAAGGTGTAGCGGATAGGGGCAGCGATGGCACCGCGACGATAGGTGTCGGGAGTCATGCCCAACTGCGAAGCGGTGCGCTCGTAAAGCCGGCTGCTCGAGCTGTAGCCGGCGTCATACATCGCGCGGGTAACCGAGTGGCCGGCCTGGAGGTTGAGCTTCAGCTGGTTCAGGCGGCAAGAGTCGGCATAAGCCCGCGGGGAAATACCGAGCACGGCTTTGAACGAACGCTGCAGATGGAACGGACTTTGGCGGAAGGCCGCTCCCAGGCGGGCTAGCGTAATGGGCTGGTCCAGGTTCTGCTCGATATAGCGGCACACTGCCTTGACCATCTCGGTCTGGTGGTTGCCGCCAACCGCTTTCGGGCGGCAGCGCAGGCAGGCCCGGTAGCCGGCTTTTTCGGCTGCCTCCGGGGTAGGGAAAAAAGTAACGTTTTCTCTGCGCGGACGCCGGGAGGGACACGAAGGTCGGCAATAGATTCCGGTGGAGGAGACGGCAAAAACGAACTTTCCGTCATGGTTCGGATCGCGAGCCAGGACCGCCTGCCACGGATTGTTGTTGCTGCCTACCATGTCGTCTGCTTCAGTGAAACTGAGTATCGCATTGGTTGTCATAATGCCCAAAGAGTAAGTCCCGGCGAAGGCGTGGACTATCCGAATCTTGCGGTCAAAGTGATTTTGCTGGCGCGGCCCTGAAGAATATCTGAAAAGCTTAAGTGCATCGTTGGTCTTAGCCGACAAACCGATCACCAACGACGAACGACAGGAGAGCGCTCCATGTTGCGTGCGCGGGTCCAGAAGCGAGCTATGGTGAGCGTAGCCGTGGTTATTCTGCTATCGTCTCTCCGCATGATGAGCCAGGCCACGCCGATGGCGCACTGCGCTACTCCGTCCTCCGAGATTGTCGCCGCTCATGTTGCGGGCGAGATCAGGTTGGACGCGGCGCATCCGGCGGCGGACTGGCAGAAGGCGCATCCGATCGTTTTTTGTGCCGACTGGCGGGGCAACAATCCCGACGGGCAACGCGAAACCCAGGTTCGCGTCCTGTGGTCTACGCAAACCCTGTATCTGAGATTCGAATGTCGCTATCGCGAGCTGTGGGTGTTTGCGGACTCCGATCCCGGAGGTCGCCGCGACCACCTGTGGGACCGGGATGTAGCGGAAGCATTCCTGCAGCCCGATCCGGCGCGGGAACGCTATTACCGGGAATTCGAAGTGAGTCCCAATGGGATGTGGATCGATCTGGATATTTTTCCTGGCGGACTGCGAGACCTGAAAAGCAATTTGAAGAAGTCTGTGGTTCTCGACGCAACCGAGCAGCGTTGGACTGCCGAGCTGGCCATTCCCCTGAAAGCCCTTACCCAGGACTTTGATCCGAAGGCTATTTGGCACGCCAATTTTTATCGGATTGAGGGCCCAAAAGAACCGCGCGCTTACATGGCCTGGCGGCCCACCGGCACGGCTGAGCCGAATTTCCATGTGCCGAGAGCGTTCGGGAGGCTGCGGTTTGCCGAGGCGAGCGGAGACAGGTAGTGGGGTAAAATCAGTTCTCTCAGCTTGAGATCTCAGTTCCCGGTGGTGGACCCATGAAGACGCGATGGCTCGGTGTGCTCTTGCTTTTCTCCGGTGTACTGCTTTCGGCGCAGCAGCCGAAGGCTGGGGTGCTAAACGGCGATGATCTCAAGAAGGTGGTTCCCGCGGTTTATTTCTTCCGCGGGCAATCCGCTCCGGTGCAAATCCGCAATTCGGCGGGATTCAGTGCGCTGGATGGGAAGCTGGTCCTGGCCGGACTGGTGGATACTTCCGGCTATGCGAGCGACGTGCAGGCCAAGTACCAGGGATTTCTGATCACGGAAGTAAAATTGAATGTCGAGGGATCGGACCTGGCGCCTGGGGCGTACGGGTTTGGTTTTTCAAAAGAGGGCAAATTCCTGGTGATGGACGTGGGTGCAAACGATGTGTTCACGGTTGCCGGCAAGATAGACGACAAACTGCCGCACCCGGTGCCGCTGAAAGTGGTCGAAGACGGCGCCGCTTACCGGCTGTATTGCGGCAGGAAGTGGGTCAGCCTGAAGGCTGAATAGCCCTCCGCAGCGCGCTTCTAGTGAGCCAGTGGTTGATGCGGTCCCAACACCGCCGAGATGCCGGCGCGTCTGCGCAATTCACCCAGAATGGCACAGGCAGCGTTGTGATAGCTCTTGCTGGGATCGGACGGCTCGGACCACACCGCGTCGTAGACCACCTGCGTCGCTTGTTTTAAGTCCATGTGCAGAGCGGCTTCGAGCAGATCCACTCGCTGCTGCAGACGGGCGTAGCAGCTCTTACACACGGTTGCCGGCTCAAATTCACCGTGGTGACTTGCTTCCAGGCCGCAACCGAGACCCACAGGCGCATCGATCTCAGACTCAGCGGCATAAACCTGGGCCTTGAATTCCCGCAGGAAGCGTTCCCGTTCTTCCTCCAAAGCAGCGTCGTCTGGCGCGCGCACGATCGATTCGGGAAGGTGCTGGCCGGAACTCGCGGCGACCACGGGCATGGGCAACACCCGTTCTTCGGTCTTGCATACCGGGCAGGCGGACAGATCGGCGGCGTAGTAGGTCTTGCATTTTACGCAGGGCAGACCATATCCGACGCGCCTGGGACCAAGTTCCGCGGGATCCGCAATAGTTTCTACCGCAGGTGTAGCACGATGGAACCCAGTGTCACTACTAGGAAGAATGGCCGACGGAGCCGATCCCGCGACAGCAGGCTGCGACGATGGCGTGGAATTCATGAAGTTACTCCCCAGGAGCGAAGAACTCATTTCGCGCCTTGGATCCAAAAACATTCTAGGTCGGGCAGGCCCATTTGGCCGATACACGGCGGTTCATGGGGGGGATTGTCCTATCGTGCATAGCAGATGTTGAACCAAAACCAGCCACTGCAATAAAAGGAATTAGATTCTGATCTTGGTCTAATTCCCGTTTTGGTATGTCTCACGGGATTCAAACTGAGAC
>Ga0193719_10000659_pt1 | contig 13109 bp, 8 predicted proteins | sample U2a2metaG_FD_160103 | JGI IMG/M metagenome (GOLD analysis project Ga0193719, IMG submission 160103) | Soil microbial communities from a riparian zone of the East river system, Colorado, United States - U2a2 | ecosystem: Environmental > Terrestrial > Soil > Riparian zone | place: USA: East River... | reverse complement strand
CGGTCAGCGCATCGAGCGAACTCACAACCGGAAGTCGCCCGACAAATTCGGGAATCATTCCAAACGCGAGCAAGTCTTCCGGCTCGACGTGGCGAATGGCTTGTTTTCGCAATGCTTCCTCCACTTCGAGGGTTGGGCTGCCAAAGCCCATCACTTTTTGGCCGATGCGTTTTTGAATGATTTTGTCGAGTCCGATGAATGCGCCGCCGCAAACGAAAAGGATTTTCTCGGTATTGACCTGGATATACTCCTGGTGCGGATGCTTGCGACCGCCTTGCGGTGGAACGTTGCACATGCTGCCTTCCAAAATTTTCAAGAGCGCCTGCTGCACCCCTTCGCCGGAAACATCGCGTGTGATGCTCACGTTATCGGTCTTGCGGCCGATCTTGTCGATCTCGTCAATGTAAACAATGCCGATCTCGGCTCGTTTCACGTCGTAATCAGCATTTTGAAGCAATCGCAGAATGATGTTTTCAACATCTTCACCGACATAACCGGCCTCGGTCAGCGTGGTCGCGTCGGCGATGCAAAATGGCACGTCGAGGATTCTGGCCAGCGTTTTCGCGAGCAAAGTCTTCCCGGAGCCCGTTGGGCCGATGAGCAAAATGTTGCTTTTCTCAATCTCAACGTCCGCAAACGGGTCCGGCTGAAAGGTAGCGGAGGCGTCGGCTGTCGACGCAGTTTGCAGGACCCGCTTGTAGTGATTGTGAACCGCCACAGACAGCGTCTTTTTGGCGAGGTCCTGGCCAATCACATACTGGTCAAGCGCGCGCCGGATTTCTGCCGGTTTCGGGACGCGAATGTTTGACGACTGACGCCGAGCGTCTTCGTTGAGTTCTTTATCGAGAATGCTTTTGCAAACGTTGATGCAGCTATCGCAGATATAAACGCCAGGCCCGGCGATTAGCTTGCGCACCTCGGCATGGCTCTTGCCGCAGAACGAGCACATCGTGAGGTTGGAAGCGCGGGCCATATTGGTTTGGGGGGTAAGAACGCTGTTATCCCGACACCTTGCGCGGTAACGCTGTCTCCGCAACTTCTACTGACCGATCAGCGGACGGCGGCGTGGCGCCATCGAGCAACTTTATTTCCTTCCGCGACTTGATCACTTCGTCCACCAAACCGTATGCCTTCGCCTCTTCGGCAGACATATAATAATCGCGGTCTGAATCGACACGGACCTGCTCCTCAGATTTGCCAGTGTGTTGCGCGATGATTCGGATGAGACGCTTCTTCAGCTTGAACATGTAATCGACCTGACGTTCCACATCACTCGCAGCGCCTTGCGCGCCGCCGGAAACCTGATGGATCATGATATCGGAATTTGGCAGCGCGAAGCGTTTGCCTTTCGTACCCGCGCACAGCAAGACCGCGCCCATGCTCGCCGCCATGCCGAGACAGTACGTTGTCACATCGCACGTGAGAAACTGCATCGTGTCGTAAACGGCAAGCCCGGCTGTAACTGCGCCGCCGGGACAATTGATGTAAACGTTGATGTCTTTCTTGGAATCCTCCATCTGCAAAAACAACAGCTGCGCGATCACAAGATTCGCAACGTGATCGTCAATCGGCGTTCCGATAAAAACGATCCGATCCTTGAGCAGCCGCGAGTAAATATCATAGCTGCGTTCGCCCCGGCCGGTCTGCTCCACGACCATCGGGATCAGCACCTGCGAAACGTTTTCGTCCGACATGCTCATGGTTTTTCTTCTTTAACAGTGGATTCTTCTGCTGGTTCGATGCTAACATTCGCCTTCAGGAAATCAAGAGTCTTGCCCAGCAGAATCTGGTCGGCCACGTCGTCCAACGCGTCTTTTTGCTGCAACTCCTTGCGCATTTTCTCGGGCGAAATGTCGTAACGCGCCGCCTCCTGTTTGATTCGAAGATCCAGGTCTTCCTTCTTCACCTGAATGTTCTCGCGCTCTGCGATCCGATGCAGAATGAAATTTGTTTTCAACCGAGTCGCCGCCAGGCCCGCGGCGCCGTCGATCAGCTCTTTCTCTTTCTGCTTCAGCATCTCATCGGTAACACCGCGCTCGCGGTTGCGTTGCACTAATTCCGCCAGCGCGCGGCGCGTTTCATTTTGGAGGAGCGCCGGAGGCAACTCGAACTGGATGCGCTCATGCAAGTATTTAAGGATCTGCGCTTCCTTGGCCCGCTCGACATCATGCTCTTTCGCATGCTCGATATCGTGCTCGATCACCTGACGAAGGTCGGCCAGCGTTTTCCCCGGTACCAGTTTGGCCGCAAGCGCGTCATCGATCGCTGGCAAAACTTTCTCCTTAATCTCACGCAGCGTAACGGCGTAGTCCGCTTTTTTGCTGGCCAATTCTTTGACCGGAAAATCCGCTGGGAATTCCACGATCACCAGGCGCGTCTCACCCGGCTTTTGTTCGACCAACTGCTCACAAAATTTCGGCAGAAAATTCTCAGCCGCGACGTGCAGCCAGAATTTTTTGCCGCCTTGCAAATTTTTGCTGGCCTGCGGCGCAATTTCGCTGATCGGTCTAGTGTCCACCGAGCCTTCGAAATCGATCACCGCAAAATCGCCCATTTGCAGTCCGCGCGCCGGCACATCGACAAAATCAGCTGATTGATCACGCAAACGCTCCAGCGCCGCGTCCACTTCGGCATCAGAGACCTTTGTCTCCGGCAACTGCACCGGAATGTTCTTGTAATCCGGAAGCTCGAACTCCGGCGCGGTAACAACGGTCGCGCGGAAGCGCATCGATTTGTCCTCACCGAACTGGATCTCCTCGATGTTCGTCAACGAAGCCACACGCAACTGCTCCTGCGCGATTGCTTCGTGATAACTTTTCGACACGAGTTTCTTGGTCAGTTCATCCTGGATCTCCTTGCGAAATCTTTTGTCTATTACGGTGCGTGGCGCCTTGCCCGGCCGGTAACCTGGGATTTTAGCAAATCGCGCGAAGCTGTTTGCGATCGCATCCCACTCCTTCGCCACCTCCTCAGGCGGCAATTCGATCTGCAGCTTCGAGATCGAACCGGGCTGCCTTTCTACTTCAACCTTCATTGTGAGACAGCGACGATTGTAGCGGCGCTTGTGTCAAGCGCCGGCCACCCTTTTGCCGCGTACGTAAACCGAATGCGTCTGAGGAATTCCAAACCAGTACGCGAGCTCGCGATAATCTTCGCAATCGAAGATCGCGAAGTTAGCAAGCTTGCCCGGTTCAAGCGCGCCGATCTTGCTTCCCCGATTGAGACCATAAGCAGCATTGATTGTCGCTGCCGTGATCGCTTCTGCGGGCGACATTTTCATCTGCGTGCATGCCAGCGACAAAATCATCGGCATGCTTGGCGTCGGTGACGAGCCGGGATTGAAATCCGTTGCGAGTACAACGGCGAGACCGGCCTCGATCATTTCACGCGCGCGTGGGTAATCCGGCGATCCGAGCGCATAAACCGAACCCGGCAAGAGCACCGGTTGTACACCGGCGGATTTCAGTGCCGCAATCCCGTGTTCATCTGTTTTTTCCAGATGATCAGCAGTCGTCGCCTTCAGATCTGCGGCCAGCTTGGCTCCACCTGAATTGCTTAGTTGATCTGCGTGGATCCGCAGCCCGAGCCCGAGCTTTTTGGCTGCCATCAAAATTCTTCTCGATTGCTCGACGTCGAAATAGCCGCGCTCGCAAAATACGTCGCAAAACTCCGCGAGTTTTTCTTTTGCGATCGGCGGCAACATCTGATCGATCACAAGCTCGATGTATTCATCGGCGTCCATCTCGCGCGGCACGGCGTGCGCGCCGAGAAACGTCGGCACAATCTCAAGCGGCGATTGCTCGTGGAGCGACCGCATCACGCGCAAGATTTTCAGCTCATCTTCAAGTGTCAGCCCGTAGCCGGATTTGCTCTCAATAGTTGTTGTCCCGCAGCGTAGGAACCAGTCTGCATGTCTCTTTGCCTGCACGACAAGATCGTCATCACTGGCCGCGCGCGTCTTCTCTACCGTGGACCAAATCCCGCCGCCAGCCTTGGAGATTTGCTCATAACTTTCGCCGCGCGCACGCCGTTCAAAATCATCGAGCCGATTTCCAGCAAAAGTCAGGTGCGTGTGCGCATCGACAAATCCCGGCAACACAATGCGACCGCCGGCATCAACGATCTCCGCGCCGCGCGATTTCTTTTCGATCTCGGCGCTCGGGCCAACACTGTCGATCTTGCCGTCACGAATTAGCATTCCGCCATCACGAATAATTCCCAGCTCGGCCATTTCCGTCCCAACGCGCGGACGTTTCTGACCAGCCAGCGTGACCAATTGCGAAACGTGAAGAACAGCCAATGACTTCACGATTTGCTTAGCTTGCCTTCAACAACCTGGATGATCGTTTTGAAATGCGCCTCTGAATCAGCGCTGATCTTTCGAAGTTTTTCCTGAAGATCCGATTTGAATTTTTCGTCCTTCAACTGGCCGAGGTTGATTCGCACGTTCAGCGCTGCGCCTTCAATACACGCGCGGGTGGCAAGCGCGCCGACGCCCACGTCCGAGACAGAGGCCGGATTTCCTTTTTCCGCCATTTCCGCCAGCAACGCGTACGATTTTGATGCCGTTTCCATGACTTTCAGAGGCACTTCCGAGGCGTATTTCGTCGCCGCTTCAATCGCAGCCGAACGCGCCGTCTTTTCTTCCGCCGACTCTTTTGGCAGCGCAAATGAGTCCATCACTTTGTTGAACGCCGCGGTATCTTCATCCACCAGCGACAGCAATTCATCCTTGAGTTGCTGCGCTTTGACCGCCCACTCGCTGAAATATTCGAGCTTGTCATCCCAACCGCGTTTTCCGGCGGAAAGATTTGCAACCATTCCGCCGAGCGATGCACCCAATGCGCCCATCAACGCGGCGACGGAACCGCCGCCGGGCGCGGGCGAATCGCTCAAGGTTTCATTGCAAAATTCGCGCACATCCATTTTTACGAAAGATTTTTTGGACTCAGCAGATTGAATCTTGAATTCAATCACCTTTTCGTTTGGATCGAAAGGCTTCAGTTCGCTCAAGCCCATGGAGCGAATTGCAATGTCAATCAGTTCCTCTTCTGAAACACCTTCGGACCATTGTTGCTTGCGTAAAAAATAACGGCCGGCATCGACCAAGCATTTCTTCGGCACCATTCCCACAATCTCTGAACCTGTTACGCGCATGCCGCGCTTGGCTGTCGCTTCGACGCAGGCGTCGAACGCCACATGCAACGGCGTCTCTTCGATGTTGGTCAGATTCATCGACACCTGCGCGATCCCGTACTCCTTCACGAACCAGCCAATCGCTTTGACGTGCTTCAATGTCCCGGGAATGCGAACCGGTTCGCCATTTGCATCCAGCACAGGTTTTCCCCACGGCGTTCCGTCTTCTGTCTTCACTCTCCCCTGCTCTCGCACGTCAAAGGCAATCGAGGTCGCGCGTCGCACCGATTTCGTGTTCAGGTTCACATTGTATGCCACCAGGAATTCGCGGACGCCGACGACTGTTGCACCCGATTTCTCATTGAAAACGGCCGGACCGAAATCCGGCTTCCATTCGGGTTGTTTTATTTTTTCGAAGAACCCTTCGTATTCGCCAGTGCGAATCACTGAAAGATTCGAACGGGCCTTAGTCTTTGCTGCTTTTTCGTAGAGATAGACTGGGATTCTTAATTCGTCACCGACACGCTTTCCGAGTCGATTGGCGCACTCGATCGCCTCTGCCCAACTGACATTGCTCACCGGAATGAACGGACAAACGTCGGTTGCACCCATCCTGGGATGCGCGCCTTTATGTTTGCGCATGTCGATTAGCGCCGCGGCTTTTTGAATAGCGCGAAATGCTGCCTCCACCGCCGCATCAGGATTTCCGACAAATGTCACCACCGTTCGGTTTGTGCTCGCCCCGGGATCAACATCGAGCAACGAAACGCCGTCCACGGATTTGATCGCATCTGTGATCTGTCGAATGACATTCTGATCGCGCCCGTCAGAAAAATTGGGCACACACTCCAGTAACTTTTGCATCAGAAGAGACTTCGACAGTGCGTTAATCCCGCGCTCGCGGCTGCATCGGGAGTTCGATGTTGTTGGCAGCGGCGAATTCGATTGCGCGCGAATAGCCAGCATCCGCATGGCGAAGGATGCCCGTGCCGGGATCGCTCGTGAGCACGCGCTCAAGGCGGCGCTTGGAATTTTCAGTGCCATCGGCGACGACGACCATGCCGGCGTGCTGGGAAAAACCAATGCCGACGCCGCCACCGTTATGGACCGATATCCACGACGCGCCAGCCGCGGTATTGATCAGCGCGTTGAGCAATGGCCAATCGGCAATTGCATCGCTGCCATCGAGCATTCCTTCGGTTTCTCGATTGGGCGATGCGACGGAACCTGAATCGAGATGATCGCGCCCGATCACGATCGGCGCTTTGATTTCGCCACGCTTCACCAGTTCGTTCATTGCGAGGCCAAATTCCGCGCGTTCGCCGTAGCCGAGCCAGCAAATCCGCGCTGGTAATCCCTGAAATTGAATTCGCTGCTCGGCGAGCTTCATCCAGCGGGCCAGCGTCTGGTTTTTGGGAAATAATTCGAGCGCAAGCCTGTCAGTGCGCGCAATGTCTTCGGGATCGCCGCTCAACGCAACCCAGCGAAATGGACCACGCCCTTCGCAAAACAGAGGACGAATGTATTCGGGAACAAAGCCGGGAATACCGAATGCGTTTTTCACGCCGGCCTTTTTTGCCTGCGCGCGAATGTTGTTTCCATAATCGAACGTGATTGCACCTCTTTTCTGCAACGCCAGCATGGCATCGACGTGCACGGCCATTGATTGCATCGCTCTTTCGATGTATTCGTCCGGATTTTTCCGGCGCAAAACGAGCGCCTCTTCGAGCGACATGCCGTGCGGCACGTAGCCGTTTAACGCGTCGTGCGCGCTGGTTTGATCCGTCAAAACATCGGGCACAATGCCGCATTTGACGATTTCCGGCAGAACGTCAGCGCAATTACCGACAAGTCCTACGGAAAGCGATCTGTGATCTTTGCGTGCCTGATCGATTAACTGAAGCGCTTCATCCAGCGTTGACGCAATCTTGTCGCAGTAACCGCTTTTCAAGCGCTTCTCGATGCGGGCAGGATCGACTTCGACACCGAGAAAGACCGCGCCGTTCATCGTCGCAGCGAGCGGCTGCGCGCCGCCCATGCCGCCGAGCCCGCCGGTCAAAACGAATTTTCCATCGAGCGATCCATCGAAATGTTTGCGGCCTGCCGCTGCAAAGGTTTCAAACGTTCCCTGCACAATCCCCTGGCTGCCGATGTAAATCCATGAGCCGGCCGTCATCTGGCCGTACATTGTCAGCCCCATTCTTTCGAGCCGATTGAACTCGGCGTAATTGTTCCATTGTCCGACAAGATTCGAATTCGCGATGAGCACGCGCGGCGCTTCTTCATGTGTCCGAAATTTGCCAGCCGGTTTCCCGGATTGCACCAGAAGCGTTTCGTCATTTTCGAGTTCGCGCAGCCAGCGAACAATCGCGTCGAACGCTTCCCAGCTTCTTGCGGCGCGCCCAGTCCCGCCGTAAACCACAAGCTGGTCTGGGTTCTCGGCAACGTCCGGATCGAGATTGTTCATCAGCATGCGCATGGCTGCTTCCTGATGCCAGCCTTTGCAGCTGCGCTCGCTGCCGTGTGGCGCATGGATGATTCGTCTTCCACTCATAGCTTTGTGTCTTCGCTGTCAAAATCGCCCCGGCGAATCGCTTCGGCAACAGACGCGATGTCGCCCGAGAGCGCACGGTCCTCCGTAAGTGGTGACGCGATTTTCCGCACAGCAGCGAATGCACGCTCGACGCCAACGCCAGCTTTCAACGGTCGGCGATGTTCCAAGCCTTCAGCAGCAGCGAGCAATTCGATGGCGAGCAAATTTTCGGCGAGATCGACAATCGCACGCAGCTTCAGCGCGCTCGTCATTCCCATGGAAACATGATCTTCTTTCCCACCGGAAGTGGTGATGTTGTCAATGCTCGCTGGATGCGCCAGCACGCGCGCTTCATTGACCAGCGCAGCAGCCGCGACGTGCGCAATCATGAAGCCGGATTGCACACCCGGCTCTCGTGCTAGAAATGCAGGCAGCCCTTCGTTCTTGTCCGGATTGAGCAATCGATCCGTCCGGCGCTCGCTCATGTTCAGGAGATCGGTAATTGCAATTGCAGCGTAATCGAGCCCGAGCGCCAGCGGTGCGCCATGAAAATTGCCGCCCGAAATCACTTCACCACTTTCCGCGAACACAAGCGGATTATCGGTTGCGGATGCGGATTCAATTAGCAAAACATCTTCGCAATGTGCCAGCGCGCCGCGAACCGCTCCGTGCACCTGTGGCATGCAACGCAGGCTGTAAGCATCCTGAACGCGCGAATCTTCCTCAAGATGCGACTCGCGAATTTCGCTAGCTTCCATTAGCGACAAGAGATGTTTGGCCACCGCTTTCTGGCCCGGGTGCGGGCGGGCATCCTGCAGGCGCGAATCGAAAGCGGCAGGTGTGCCTTTCAGCGCTTCGAGACTCATCGCGCCGGCAACGTCGGCGATCCGCGCAAGGCGTTTCGCGCGCAGAAGCGCCAGCCCGCCGACGGCGTGCATCGCCTGCGTGCCGTTGAGCAGTGCCAGGCCTTCCTTCGCTTCGAGTTGCACCGGCGTTAGTTGAGCGCGCCGCAGCGCTTCGGCGCTCGCCATCCGTTGCCCTTCAAAAAGCGCCTCGCCTTCGCCAATGAGGCTCAGAGCCAGATGTGCCAGCGGCGCCAAATCGCCGCTCGCGCCTACCGAGCCTTTTTCCGGAACCACTGGACAGACGCGCCGGTTGAGCATTTCGCAAAGCAACTCGATAACCTCGAAACGGATTCCGCTGAAGCCGAGGGCCAGAACATTCGCGCGTAGCACCATCATCGCACGCACCTCCGGCTCGGACAGCGGATTTCCAATTCCGCAGGCGTGGCTGCGGACAAGGTTCAACTGAAGCTGGCGCAATTCGGTTTGCGGAATGCGGACATCGGAGAGCTTGCCGAAACCGGTGTTCACTCCGTAAACGACCGCATCGCGCTCAACGATTTGTTCGATCGCTTTGCGCGAGGCGAGAATACGCGGCCGCGCGACAGGCGAAATCTGAACGGCCGCGCCTCCGACAGCGACCGCTGCAAGTTGGACAAGAGAAATCTGCTTCCCCTTCAGCTCCATTGACGCAGTTTAGTCAGAATCGTTGAAGCGGAAAAAGAAAAAGGCCAGGCCGTAGCACGACCTGGCCTCTTGGGCGAATCCGCCCGGATTAAATTGGGTGCCGGATTTATTTCCCCATTGGCGCTGGAGGTGGTGTCACTACCTCCTTGTGTTGCGCGCAAGCCCCCAGTCCCAAAGCGGTGACCATAACGGCCACGACCATGATCGTTTTCAATAGTTTCAATCTATCTCGCCTCCTTTCGCAGCAAGTTGCTCCGGTCTGTTTAGTTAGGGAATCAGGGGGACGCAATGCTTTTCTGAAGTTTTTTTTATCGGTCAGAAACTGGGTACCGGCTTTATTTGGCGTAACCGGTCGTTCCCGCGCCTGTGGTCACAGTCTCTTTATGTTGAGCGCAAGCACCAAAACTCAAAGCAGCGGCCAAAATGGCCACAATCATGAACGGTCGTAAAAGTTTCAATCTATCTCGCCTCCTTTCGTCGCAAGCTGCACTGCCCGTTTAGGATCACACGGGAAACAACGTTTCTCTTGTCTCGTTTGGATGTATCGCCGGGTGATTCCGCCCGAAAGTTCCAACGCCCAAGTCACGCCTCTATTACAACTGGCATGCCCTCGTCCACCAACTCGAACAGTTCAATTACATCCGCATTCCGCATTCGCACACAACCGCAGCTGGCGGGCATGCCGATCTTGTCCTCGTGCTTGGTGCCGTGAATGTAGATGTAGCGATCGCGTGTATTGGCATTGTGCTCGTCCAATCCGTCAAGCCATAAGATACGCGACATCACTAAGTCCTCCGTTGGAGGAAGCGGATCAACAGGCTTGAGCGCCACGCGACTTCGAAAAACAGTGTCGCTGGGCGTGTCGCCGCCAATCTTCTCCGCGACACGAAAACGACCGGTTGGCGTTTTCATGCTTCCCATTTCTGTGCCGATGCCGAATCGCGACGTGGACACCGAATAACTGCGGACCGGCGTGTCGCCGTCCTTCACCGTAAGCTTCTGATCGCGGATCGATATGTGGACGTGTCGCGAAGTTTGCATCGAATCACCCGGGCGATAAACTGCGCCTACGGATGAAAGGTTATCATATCGCCGTCGTTGGCGCGACTGGCGCTGTTGGGCAAGAGATTTTGCGTGTCCTGGAACAGCGAAATTTTCCCGTGGCGAGTCTGCGCCCGATTAGCTCTGCACGTTCCGCTGGCAAATCGGTGCGATTTCGAGATGAACCGGTTTCAGTGCAACAACTCAAGGAGCACTCATTCGAAAAGATCGACGTCGCATTTTTCAGCGCTGGCGGCGAAATCTCGCGAAAATACGTGCCGATTGCGTGCCAGGCGTACGCAATCGTTATCGACAACTCGTCGGTGTTCCGGATGGACGAACATGTGCCGCTGGTAATTCCCGAGATCAACGCCGACGATGCGCGACGGCATCGCGGGCTCATCGCGAATCCAAATTGCACAACGGCGATCACGCTGATGGCACTTTTTCCTCTGCACCGGGCGTTCGGCGTCCGCCGAATTTTCGCCGCGAGTTATCAGGCTGTTTCCGGCAGCGGCACGCGCGCGATCGATGAATTAACTGAGCAAACAAAAAGCGCGCAGCTCGCCACGGCGAGTCCGTCCGTCGGCGGACAAGATCGACAATTAACGGCGGAAGTTTATCCGCATCCGATCGCATTCAATTTGTTGCCGCACGTCGATTCCTTTCTCGAAACCGGATACACAAAAGAGGAAATGAAAATGCAAAACGAGGCGCGCAAGATCATGCATCTGCCGCAATTCTGCGCCTCGGTCACTTGTGTGCGTGTGCCGGTGTATCGCGCTCACTCAATCGCGGTGAGCGCTGAATTCGAGAGAACGGTCTCAGTGGAACGAGCGCGCGAAATTTTGGCTAAAGCGCCAGGGCTCGAGCTGGTGGATGAACCGCAGAATAATCGCTACCCGATGCCACTGAGTGTTTCCGGAAAAGACAATTGTCAGGTAGGCCGGGTGCGCTTGGATTGCGCGTTTGAAAATGGTCTGTCGTTTTGGGTGTCAGGCGATCAGTTACTCAAAGGCGCAGCCCTAAACGCGGTCCAGATCGCTGAACTATTGTAGGGGACGACGCCGTCGTCCCCAAGGGAAGCCAACGGCTTCCCTACAGGGTGGCAAACTCAATAAATTTATCCAAACTGTTGTAGAGGCGCTTGTGTCAAGCGCCTCAATCGCGCTGCTCCGGCGTTTGGCACAAACGCCCTACAACATAAAAAAACAAATTGCGCCAAAGTTATTGTGGGCCTGGCGATGGTGATTCTTTTTCTCCCTTTTTCTTTCCGTGTTGTGGCTGTCCCTGGCTGCGTTCGGCTGCAGGGGGCGCGCCACCTCCTTGTTGCGGCCCGCCAGGCTGACCATAGGCGCCCTGCCCTCTATCTTTCGCGCCGCCGGCTTCGCCCGGAGGCCCGCCGGCAGGCGGCATCATGCCACCCGGCTGCACATCTGGTTTGCCATGAGCCTTGCCCCGTTCAGGCGGCGCGGCTGCCTCCCCTGCTCCAGGCGGAATCGTGCCTCCCGGTTGCACACCTGGTCTGCCATGAGGCTTGCCCCGCTCAGATGGCGGAACCGCATCACCCGCTCCAGGCGGAATCGTCCCGTCCGGCTGCAGGCCCGGCCCGCCATGAGGTTTGCCCCGCTCAGGTGGCGGAACCGCATCGCCTGCTCCAGGCGGCATCGTGCCTCCCGGTTGTGCGCCCGGTCTGCCATGAGGTTTGCCCCGCTCAGACGGTGGAACCGCATCGCCTGCTCCAGGCGGCATCGTGCCTCCCGGTTGCACACCTGGTCTGCCATGAGTCTTGCCTGGTTCAGATGGCGGAACCGCCTCGCCCGGCCCTGGCGGAATTGTGGCACCCGGTTGCAGACCTGGCCTGCCATGCGCCTTGCCTCGCTCAAACGGTGAAGGGGAAACACCTGCTGGAGCTCCTGTCGCCCCAGGCGGTACCCGCCCGGGTTTGCCTCGTGGACCGGGGACAACCGGCGTCCTTCCCCCAGGCGCAGCCATTGGACTCTCGCCAGCGGCCGGTGATGGGCCGCCAGGTCGCGTCGCCGCGCGCGTCGGCGGCGGAATGTTCTTTGGATTTTCTGTCTTAATTTTTTGTTCCAGTTCGGCTTTGTTCTGAACACCGGTCCAGCCATGTTCAATCTTTGGCTGTGCAACTTTCGCTTTCACTGCTGGAGGCGCAATGCTAGGAGGTGCCTTGGCCAGTTTGTTCGGTGCACCCACCAGAAGCTTGTTGCCTTGCACCTTCGTGAGCGCCCCAGACTTAGCGGCAGCGGACAAATCAGTCGCAGCCTGGCGCTCGATCGTTAGCCGTTGAATAGGCCGGCTCGAGTATGCACTCACAACGTTAATATCCGGGCCGTAATTATAGACGACGTTGTTCTGAACGGTGATGTTGGTCACGTTCACTGTGTTATTGATGTAGGTAACGTTCTGCGTTACCGGGAAGATCCGATCCCGCAACACCGGCTCACCGATAAAGCGGACATCACAAAAATTGTAATATTCTGGGCCGATATCGAATTCGATGTCCACCCGAGCGCCGATTGGTTGCCCTTCATAAACGACGCCCACGCCACGTGGAGGCAAAGGCGCCCAGCCGATGTTGTCGCCACCGGTTCGCCACGACACCCAGGCCGGCCCCCAATCAAGGTCGCTGCCTGGGATCCAGACCCATCCGTAATCCGCTAGTCTCGCCCAGCGGCCATAGTGGTACGTGGCCCAGCCGAAGTCTTCATAGGAAATCCACGTCCAACCGTAGTCGGTGTAAGCCCAGTAGCCATCGGCATAAGGGCGCCAGTTCGGATCGCTCACGGCGATGTCCGGCTGCCAGCCATAGCCATAGCCTTCAACCTCGATCCAGTTCCCGCCAGAGA
>Ga0193719_10000655_pt1 | contig 13168 bp, 12 predicted proteins | sample U2a2metaG_FD_160103 | JGI IMG/M metagenome (GOLD analysis project Ga0193719, IMG submission 160103) | Soil microbial communities from a riparian zone of the East river system, Colorado, United States - U2a2 | ecosystem: Environmental > Terrestrial > Soil > Riparian zone | place: USA: East... | reverse complement strand
GCTTCGAGATATTTGAAGTTCAACCGTCCGTAATCGCACATCCAGCAGGAGTTGACGTGATCGTTTTCCCGCGGTGTCTGCCGGTAAATGACGTCTTCGCGCGTGCCGATGATGGTGTTGCAACCCGTCGCGCAACTGGTGCAGATGCTTTTCGTTTCTTTCAGGAACCAGACGCGCATCTTGAAACGAAAATCAGTCGAGGTGAGCGCGCCCACCGGGCAGATATCAACGGTGTTGAGAGAATAATTGTTCTCGAGCCGTTTGCCGGGATGCGCAGTTAGCACCGTATAACTGCCGCGATCGACAAACCCAAGGACGTCATCGTGTGCGATCTCCTGACAGAAGCGGATGCAGCGCGAACAGAGAATGCAACGCTCATCATCAAGCGTGACCCGCGGCCCGAGCACAACATTCTTGGGCTTCTTGACTTTGTTCTCGAGAAATCGCGATTTGGAGTTCCCGAAATCGACGCTGAATTCCTGCAAACGGCATTCACCGGCCTGATCGCATATCGGGCAATCGAGCGGATGATTGATAAGAAGGAATTCCATCACACCGCGTTGACATTCCTTCACGAGGGGCGAGTTGGTGCGAAGCGCCATGCCTTCGGATACGTCTTGGGCGCAGGAAATCTGCGGACGCGGTATCCAGTTTATGATCGGTTTGCCGTCAGCGCCGAGCTCGGGTTTGCGATCCGGGCCGAGCCTCGGGAAGCCCATTTCGATCAAGCACATCCTGCAGTTGCCGGGCGAACTGAGCTTTTTGTGATAGCAGTAGCGCGGCACGAAAACACCCACGTGCGCGCACGCCTCGATCACGCGTGTGCCTTTGGGAAACTGATGCCACACACCGTCGATCTGGACGCTGAACAGCGGAACTGATGACTCGGAAGGCATTATTGAATCAGGAAAGCAGGAAAACAGGAAACACCAGAACTACAGAACAAGATCGACATCTTCGTCTTCGAGTGGACGCTCGCGGCAAAAACGTTTGATCATTAGGGGCGCGGTCGCGAAATTGAAAAGCAGGCCATCGTCGAGATTTGTGGCTTTGAGATAGCTGCGGCCAATCGCAAAATGAATATCCTCCAGTCGGCTAATCGCCTTCAGCTCAACGATGATCTTGCCTTCAACCAGGAAATCCAAACGATGTTCCCCAATCTGGTGATCGCGGTAAAACAGTGGCACCGGATGTTGTCGAATGAATTGGATTCCGCTGAGCGCAAATTCCACGGCGAGCGCTTCCTCGTAAACTGATTCCAGAAAGACTGGACCAAGCGCCCGGTGTACCGGGATGGCCGCAGCGATAATTTGCTCGGTTAGCTTGGAATCTCTGAGATTTCTTCCTGCTTTCCTGCTTTCGTGATTCATATTCTAGATCGTTCCTTTTGCACCTGCTTTTTCCCATCCCGGATCGTGCGCCATGGGAACAGTGGGGATCGACTCCTCTTCGATTAATTCTTCCGATGTGTATTCGGGCGGAAGCGGCGGCGGGACCGGTTTCTGCGCGCGAGCGGCGAATTCTTCAGGAAACTTTTCGACAAAACTTTGCGTCGGCCACGCGCACGCTTCGCCGAATGCGCAAATAGTCCGCCCAGCGATGTTGTCGCCGATGGTCTTGAGCGTGTGCGGATCTTCGACAACGCCGCCGCCGCGCAGCATGCGATCCGTGATTTTCTTCATCCAGAGCGAGCCTTCCCGGCAGGGCGTACATTGGCCGCAGCTCTCGTGTGCGTAGAACTCGTTGATGTTATTCAACACCCAGACCACGTCGCGCGAATCGTCCAATACGATGACCCCGCCTGAACCGGCCATGGAGCCCGCCGCAGTCAGTGAATCGAAATCCATCGGGATCTCATCCATCGACAGCTCTCTTTCGATCGTCGATCCATCGGGTTGCCTCTGTTTGAGTTTAAATCGTTCGTCGGCGCGCAAAACCTTGGCAGAACTCCCGCCCGGAATGACTGCCTTTAATTTTCGGCCCGGTCTTAAGCCGCCAGCCATCTCATAGATCAGCTGGCCCATCGTCACCGCCCCAACTTCAATTTCGAAGTAACCTGGTCGCTGAACGTCCCCGCTTACACACACAATGCGCGTGCCAGTGTTGTTAGGCCGGCCGAGGCGCGCATATTCCGCGCCGCCCATGACGATAATGTGTTTTACGGCACAGAGTGTTTCGACGTTGTTGACGATTGTCGGGCACATGTAGAGACCGAGCACTGCCGGGAAATACGGCGGCTTGATTCGCGGATAACCGCGCTTGCCTTCGAGCGATTCAATCAGGCCCGTTTCTTCCCCGCAAATGTAAGCGCCCGCGCCCCGATGAATGTAAACCTCGACGTCAAATCCAGAGCCCAGAATATTTTTTCCAAGGAAATTATGTTCACGCGCTTCTTCTATGGCGTGTTCGAGGATTTTCGCGCCCTCCGGGAATTCGCCTCGTATGTAGATGTAAGCCGCGCGCGCATTGAGCGCGTAACATGAAATCAAGATTCCTTCCAGCAGCTGATGCGGGTCTTCGTGAATGATGTAGCGGTCCTTGAACGTGCCCGGCTCGGATTCGTCGGCGTTGCAGATCAGATAGACCGGCCGCTTTTCGTCCGGTTTGATGAAGCTCCATTTCAGACCGCAGGAAAATCCCGCTCCGCCGCGGCCGCGAAGGCCGGAGTTCTTGACTTTGTTGACAATGTCACTGCGCGATATTGTCAGCGCTTGCTTCAACTGCTCGTACCCGCCATCGCGCAGGTAACACTCGATGTCGGTTGTCCAATCCGTGCGTCCGATGTTTTTGTAAATCAAACGGTGTTCGAGAGGGTGAGGGGATGTTTGATGTTTGAGGTTTGACGTTTGATTTCGGAGGAGATCCCCCATCGAATTTGGATCGAGTTGCTCATGCAGCTGTTCGCCAATCATGCACACGGGCGCGGTGCCACAGCTTGCCAGGCATTCAACAAACTCGACGCTGTAGTTTCCATCCGCACTAACAGCAATGGGATTATGAACTCCTTCGCCGTCAGGCGGGAACTGGATTTCAAGGGCCGCACACAAATTTTCCATGAGCTCGAAGCCGCCAGCCATGGCGCAACTGAGCGTGTGGCAAACGCGGATATGGGTTTTGCCAGCCGGCTTCTGGCGAAACATTGGATAGAATGTCACCAATTCCAGAATATTGATCGGTTGCACGCCCAGCTTCTCCGCGATCCATAGCACGGCTTCGTCGCTGATGAAGCCGAAGTGTTCCTGCCACAAATGCAACAGCGGCATGGCTGCGCTTCGCCGGTGATCGCTCGGATAGCGCGCAATCGCGTCATCCATTTGCCGCTCCAGCTCGGCGGGAACAGCTATGCTCGTCGAGTCCACCGAAAAGTGGTCGATTAATCGGACAACGTGCTGTCTTTTGACTGCACTTTGTCGTCTTTAAAAACGACCGTGACTGTGTCCTTGCCTTGGCGATAAACGTAGGTCGTTTTTTTCATGATCACGAAATCCTGAGTGCTAAGAGACGCGGGCGGGCCCAAAATCGATTCGACCTGTTTCTTCGACATGCCTTCCGTCACCTGATCTACGTTCGCTTTGGTGATGCGTTTGCTGGAACAGGAAACGCATAGCACGAGCAAGAGCACAAATCTCGAGGCCGATTGCCAGATTGCCATGGTTATCTGTCGCATTCCCCCATTACGAAGTCCAGACTCCCTAACACGGCTGGCACGTCGCTCACCATGCATCCGGGCAGAAGCTCGGGCAGGATGCTGAGGTTCACGAACGATGGAGCGCGAATTTTCAAACGATACGGCACGCCGCCGCCTCTGCTGTTGATGTAAAAACCAAGCTCGCCCTTGGGATTTTCGGCCGCGAAATAAATTTCGCCCGGCGGCGCGTCGAGCCCTTCCGTTACCACAATGAAATGATGAATTAACTCCTCCATCTTCGTCATTACCCGTGACTTTGGCGGAGTCATGTTTTTCCAATCCGCGACATTGATCGGTCCGCCGGGCAGTTTATCGATCACCTGCCGCAAGATCCGGACGCTTTGGCGCATCTCCTCGATCCGCACCAGATAGCGATCGTAACAATCACCCGCGCTGCCGATCACCACATCGAAATCGTAATCGTCATAGTCGAGATAGGGATGTTTGCGCCTCAAGTCGTGTTCGACTCCGCTCCCGCGCAGGTTCGGGCCGGAAAGGGCGTAAGCAATCGCACGCTCCTTCGAGATGACCCCGATGTCTTTGGTTCGATCGACAAAAATTTTGTTCCGGGTCAGCAACCTGTCGCACTCGCTCAGACTCGGCTCGAAATCGTCGAGGAATTTTTTCAACTGCGGAATGAAGCGCTCGGGCAAATCGCGGATTTGTCCACCCACGCGAGTGTACGACGTGGTGAAGCGGGCACCGGTGAGCAACTCGAAAAGATCATAAAGTTTTTCGCGTTCGGTGAACGTGTAGAGGAAGACCGTCATCGCGCCGAGATCGAGCGCCATCGAGCCAAGTCCCATCAGGTGCGAGGAAATGCGCGAGGTTTCACAGCAAACGGTGCGTATCGCTTTTCCTCGCGGCGGGATTTCCCAGCCCATCAGTTTTTCCACGGCGAGCGCGTAAGCCACATTGTTCGAAAGCGGCGCGAGATAATCGAGCCGGTCAGTGTACGGGACAAACTGGTTGTATTGCATGTTCTCGGCGATTTTCTCGTCGCCGCGATGGAGAAAACCAATGTCAGGAGTAGCCTTGGTAATGATCTCGCCATCGAGCTCAAGCACCAGCCGCAACACGCCGTGCGTGGCCGGATGCGATGGTCCCATGTTCAGCACCATCTTCTCGCCGATGTCGGCGTCAGCAGGCTCGCGCAGCGCTGCGTCGGCTGCGGCCACTCGCGTGACTGGGTCGGGCGATTCAATTTCGCGCGTCGTAAATGGCATGAAAGCAGTTACAAAGTTAAAAGCGTTGGAGTGTCAAAACGTAACATTTACGCTGGCGAGTGAACCAGCCCATGCAAGCTCAAATTGATAGGGTCCGAGCGCCGGGCGCGCCTAACCGACTTCTCGATTGAATCGTCCAAGCTGGGCAACGATGATCAAGATTGAATGAAAAAAATCGCACTGCTTTTCGCAGGACAGGGCGCGCAAAGCGTCGGGATGGGACGTGATCTCGCTGAACAATTTCCTGGCGCGGCGGAATTGTTTCAGCAGGCGGACGAAATTCTCGAGCGGAAGTTAAGCCAAATTGCGTGGAACGGTCCGATCGAAGAATTGACGAAGACATCAAACTGCCAGCCTGCACTTTTCGTTCACGGGCTCGCGTGCTTGTCGGTCCTGCGCGAACTGGCAGGCGATTTTCCCATTGGTGGCGCGGCCGGATTGTCGTTAGGGGAGATTACTGCGCACGCGGCGGCGGGCACGTTCGACTTTGTGACTGGTCTGAAGCTGGTGCAGCGCCGCGGCGAATTGATGGATGAAGCTTGCGCGGCGACAAATGGCGCAATGGCGGCAATGATCGGCGTAGATGAAAACGTGGTGCGCCAGCTTGCAGCGGATGAAGACGTCGATATTGCGAACATCAATGCGCCCGGCCAGATCGTCATCTCGGGTGAGCTCGCGAAAGTGGAAGCAGCAGTCGGCGTGGCCAGGGAATATGGAATTCGCCGCGCGACGCTGCTCAATGTTGCCGGCGCATATCATTCACGTTTGATGGAAAGCGCTTATGAAAGGTTGGGGGCGGCGCTTCAGCATGTTACGGTGCAACCGCCGCGTTTTCCTGTGATTAGTAATGTGACTGGCGAAGAAGCGGGAACGCCGATCGAAATTCGCCGCACCTTGCAGGATCAGGTCACAGGCACGGTGCGATGGATGGATTGCGTGGAGCGGCTAGCAGCACTTGGCTGCGATTTTTTCGTCGAACTGGGCCCGGGCGGTGTGCTGGCTGGTTTATTGCGGCGCACGCGCAAAGTTGCAGATGTGATATCGGTGAGCGACGCAGAGTCGGTGCGGAAGTGCGCTGAGAGAATTGCTGCGCAAAATTCGCCCCGCTAGGATTCACCTGAGATGGCACTGGAATCTGCAACATCGATAAGTCCATCTGCATCTTCACGAGGTAGATCGCTCGCGCAACGGGGCGCCGAGTACTTTGGCATGTCCGGGTCAGCGGAGTTTATGACGGCTGCGATTCTTTTCGCGCTCATGATCCTGCTCAAGCTGGCAAACATGACGACCTACCGCTTCGATAGCGACGAGCCGCAGCATACGCACGTGATCTGGGCGTGGGCGCGCGGCTTCGTCCAATACCGCGATGTGTTCGATAATCACATGCCTCTTTTCCAGATAATGTTTGCGCCGATTTACGGACTGATCGGCGACCGGGCGACCATTCTTTACTGGATGCGCTTTATCCTTTTGCCGATGTACTTTGTGGGTGCGTGGTGCACTTACCGGATTGGGGAACTGTTATTTTCGCGGCGCGCAGGGATTTGGGCGGTGATTCTCGCTGGTCTTTCCACCAAATACCATTTTATTTCGTTGGAATTTCGGACCGACAATCTCTGGGCGCCGCTCTGGCTTCTATGCATTGTAACGCTGGTCAGCGGAGCGCTGACGGTGGGTCGAGCGCTCATTGCCGGGCTTTTGCTCGGGTTCTGTTTCGGCGTCTCGATGAAGTCGGCTCTGTTGCTACTAATGCTCCTGCTGAGTGCACCGATTGCGTTGTTCTTGGTGGGGAGAAAACAGCTGGGGGGTCAGTCATGGTCGCATCTCGCTCGTTGTACTACGGTCTTTTTTGCTGCGACGGCGCTGGTTCCTGGCGTGATCGCAGGCGCGTTCGCAGTTGCTGGCTTGTGGCGCGATTTTCGCTATTGCAATTTTGACCACAACATTCTGCCGCATCTCGATACCAAGAATCATCGGGCTTGGTTCATCGTCATTTTTCCTGTTGTCTTCCCATTTGTCATTTACGCTGCGCGATTAATCGTTCGCGGGGCTAGTACGCCGTCGCTGGCATTTCGGCGCGCTTTCATTTTTCTCATCTGCGGTTTTTATACGCCGGCTCTGTACAGTTTTTGGAACCTGCTCACCCGTCAGGATTTTCTTCCGTATTATCCTCTCGCATTCGTCCTCGTTAGCGGAGCTTTACTTGCCGTTTCACCTCACCTAGCGCAATACGACTTACCTCTCAGCCATTATCTCCGCCGCGTTCCTTTGCCTGCATTTATCGGACTGGTGGACTTGGTTTTGGTAATTGCCACGCGCCCGTTCTGGATTGATCGTGCCCGACTCGAGACAGGTTTGCTCCGCGGCGTTTTGAAATTGACCGATCCCGGTGATTACGTTCTCGACTGCAAAGGTGAGACCATTTTTCGACAACGTTGCTTTTGGCCGGTCACCGAATCGATTATGGCGGAGCGCTTCGCGCGGAAACTTGTAGTCGATAACGCCGCGCAACGGGCTGTTGAGACTCACACATGCGTCGCGGTCATGAAGGGGCGTATGCCATGGAGGGCGAAGCAATTTATCTGGAAAAATTATATTTCAGTCGGCAACGATTTGCAGGTAGCGGGCAGGTTCTTGAGACCCTCTGCAACCGACGACAGCCGGATGGAGTTTGAAGTTGTGATCCCAGCGTCTTACAAGATTATCGCATGCGATGGCCCGGTGACCGGAATGCTCGACGGAACGCAATATGAGGGTGAGCGCTTTCTCGCGCCGGGCAGACACACTTTTGTGCAAACATCATCCAGAACACAGCTAGCTGCTCTCTGGGCCCAGGCGGTGGATCGGAATTTTCTCCCGGAGAAATACTTCCCGCCGCGGCCAAAATGATAGGAGTTCCGGCATTGCGTTTGCCTGCGCTTCTGCTAGAAGACGTAGCCGTGCAGCTTCCAGCCTTGACTTCGCGTTCTCGCCTGTTGCTATTCGCACCGCATCCGGACGATGAATCGCTCGCATGCAGCATTCTTCTGCAACGAGCAGTTCGCGCCGGCGCAGTGGTCCGTGTCGTCTATGTTACGGACGGCGACGATAATCCCTGGCCGCAATGCGTGCTCGAACGCAAGTGGCGCCTGAACGCAACCGACCGCAGGCGTTGGGGAAGGTTGCGACGAACAGAAGCGCTCGCGGCATTGCGTGTTCTGGGCGTGAACGGTTCGGCCGCGCGTTTTCTGGCCTTACCCGATCAAAAATTGACCGCCACGTTGATGTGCGGCTGTCAATCTGCGCTAGAGCGCTTTGCAGCAATCATTGCTGATTGGGGACCGACGGATCTTCTGTTGCCGTCGATTTCTGATACGCATCCCGACCATAGCGCGCTCGCGGTAATGCTTCGACTGGTCTTGAGCGAATCTTTTTCGGCCCCGATGGCGACAGGACAAATGGCTGCCTGGAGTTATGTTGTTCACGGTAGGAGCCTCGCGTTCTTTGATCATGCAGAGACGATCTGCCAATCCGACAGCGAAGCAGCAACCAAGCTTCGGGCGATTCGCTGCCACAAAACGCAGCTCAAATTATCGCGGAAACGATTCCTCGCGTATGCGGGCCGGCCGGAGCGCCTGGTCAAACTTGGCGCGCGAGATAAAACCATCGCCGATGGCTTAATTACTTCAGTTTTCAGGCTGCCTCATTCGCTTCGCTTGGACCTACGGCTCTCCCCCAAAGCCATGTGCATGTCCGAACCGACACTTTTCGTTTTGCGACGGGACGAAGTCGGCGCGTTGCGTTGTGTAACGGTGCGCATCCCAACCCGATCTTCACGTATTGAAATGCTGGACTCGGCTTCGCTGGACTGCATCGGTGAGACACAATATTGCGGGAACGCTTTTGCGGGCCAACTTACTATTCCGGTCTCCATTTTTTCATCTGCGTCCGCCATTTTTATCAAGCTGGAACGCCGCTCGTGGTTCTTTGATGAAGCGGGCTGGCTGGAGATCCCGCCGGCTGAATCCCAGCCGATTCCAGAGCCGCAACGCGATGAGGTAGAAGCCGGCCTGGTGACTATCCGTTAGGCGATTCTGTAGCGGCGGTCTGCGACCGCCGATTCTTTGCGACATTGTTGCGCGGGAGAATCGTTTCCGTAGCCTCATAAGATGAATCTTTCACAGCGCATTGATTCGGATTTGAAAGAGGCCATGCGTGCCAGGGATACCACGAAGCTTAGTGTCTTGCGCATGCTCAAATCAGCTTTTAAGTACGCTGCCATTGCAAAATCAGGAACAGAAGCCGAACTCAGTGACGCTGAAACCGCGCAGGTTGTTCGCAAGCAAGTCAAGCAACGCCAGGATTCGATTGAGAGTTTCGAAAAAGGAGGGCGCGCCGAGCTGGCCAGCAAGGAGAAAGAAGAATTGTCGATTTTGAATGCGTATTTGCCGCAGGAGATGACGGGCGATGAGTTGGCCAGGGTAGTCCGCGAAACGATTGCGGAAGTCGGCGCCACGTCAAAGGCACAGATGGGCGCCGTGATGAAAGCGTTGCAGGCAAAGGTCGTTGGTCGCGCGGACGGCAAAACGCTGAGCGTTGAGGTGCAGAAGCAATTGAGCAGCTAAAAAGGTTACAAGAGTTACAAAGTTTAAAAGGGGTTTTCTTGGCCCGCTCACCCTTGTAACTTTTGTAACTCTTTTAACTTTTTAATTGTGCTTTCAGCCATCATTGTCGCGGCCGGTGACAGCCGCCGCATGGGTTTCGATAAATTGTTTGCGGCGATTGCCGGCAAACCAGTTATCGCGCACACGATACGCGCATTTGAGCGCGCCAGCTCTGTCGATGGAATTATTGTGGTGGCCCGGGAAGATCGACACGATGAAATCAAAACGATCGTTCGCGATGAAAATTTCAAAAAGGTTAAGTCGATTATTCCGGGCGGAAAGCGCCGGCAGGATTCCGTGCGCGCTGGTCTGGATCATCTGGAATCCGTTATGCGATACGTCGCGGTGCACGATGCCGCGCGGCCACTGGTTACTCCGCAGCAGATCGATCGCGTCTTCGAACAGTGCCGCATCCACGGTGCGGCCGCTTTGGCTGAGCCGATCAATGACACATTAAAACGCGCAGACGCCGATCTGCTGGTCACCGAGCCGATGGATCGACATCAAGTGTACGCTATGCAAACGCCGCAGATTTTCGCGCGGCAATTAATCGAGGAGGCGTATCGCGCTGTCTACGCCCAAGGTATTTCCGTAACCGACGAGGTTTCAGCGGTGGAGTTAATCGTTGGCAAGTTGGTCCTCGTTCTCAACGACGACTTCAATTTCAAGATCACTTATCCACGCGACCTGCCGCTGGCGGAGTTTGTTCTTACACAACGGAGGAAGCTTGTCGCGAATTGACGTGGTCCGGCTTCGGTAGTTAGCCTCAGCGGCCAATAGCAAGACGCTCGGCGAGGGGCTGCGGCAGACCAGCTTTAGAAATCTTCTTTTGCGCCGTCGCCAGATCGTATTTTACCCGCAACAGTTCGACCAGATTGTTCTCAATATCGTAGATGCAGTACGCCGCGCGCCAGTTACCGTCGCGTGGTTGGCCTACGCTGCCGACGTTGATAAAATACTTCCTGGCCGGCTCGATGCGGATGTGTTCTTTCCTTTCCTGCCGGACACTCTGGCCCCGAGTAAAGACCATCGGCACATGGGTGTGGCCGAAAAAACAGACGGCGGTGCGCTGATACGTGAAACTTGCGACCGCGTCGAGGGTGTTAAAAACGTAGCCCCATTGCCCGGGCGTATCGAGTGTAGCGTGCACGATCGTAAAATCGTGTACCCGCTTCTGTAACGGCAGGCTACGCAACCATTCCTTGTCCTGATCCGTCAAATTGTCGCGGGTCCACTGGATGGCGCGCTCGGCTAATTCATTGAAACGTTCCGAGGATGCAGAAAGCGTTGTCTCCTCGTCGTGATTGCCTTTTACCACGGGGCAATCCAGTTCGCGTACGCGTTCTATGCATTCGTGCGGGTTGGCGTTATAACCGACCACGTCGCCCAAGCACACAAAATGCGTGCACCGGCGTTCGCGCGCGTCCGCCAGAACTGCCTCGAGCGCTTCGAGATTCGCGTGGATGTCACTAAGAATTGCAAAACGCATTATGAGACGGAGCTAACAATTAAAAGGTTAAAACGTTACAAGGGAGGCGCCTTTGCGCATCAATCATTTAACAGTTGTACCGATTCAACGGTTTAACTATTTAACCGATTTTGCGTCCTTATCGGGAATTCGCTGTTCTTGCGGGATTCCAAGTTTGTCTTCAAGGAATTTCAGGCGCTTGATCAAAGTTGTCAGCCGTTCCTGCGGGCCCGCGTCGTAGAGGTGACGAAGGCGCTCATACGCTTCACGCTCGCGTCCCTCGCAGTAAGAAAGCTCGTAGGCCGAGAAACGCTTGTCGAACGTCGGCGCGCCCGGCAAGGCTGCTGCCTTGGCGTAATATTCTGATGCGCGCTCGTGGTCTTTGTATTTCTCCTTGTATAACCGGGCCAGCGCTTCATAGAGGTCAGGGCGATCGGGATTATTTTTTATTCCGCGTTCGAGGAAATCTTTGCCCAGCGCAAAATATTCACGCTGCGCTTTGACGCGCAGCGCAAGGCGCGGCTGGGTTTGGTCATTCATTGCGGCGACGCTTGCGTTCCAGGCCATGTGCCAGGCGGCCGTCTCCCAAAACAGGAGCACTCGCGGTTGGAGCGTCGTGATGTGCCGGAACAATAACAACATCCGGCCCCACGCCGTATTTTCCCATGCCGAGTACGCCTGGATGAAAAGGGCGTCGGCGACCATCGCTCGAAACCCGCTCAGCGCAGCGATGAATCCGAGTTGCCCGATTTTTTCGCGAAGATCGAGATTGAATTCGACCCCGCGAAAATGTTCCTGTCGATGAAGCGCCGCCAGGTTGCTTTCCACCGGCAATTTGAGCCCCCCGACCACGAGCAACGCTGCCAGCACGAGGATGGTACGTATCATAATTCTTTCCCGTAAAATACGAAGGCCGCCAACAACGTGTAGATCAGCGTGTAGAAAACGCCGAGCACGGCAGTCTTGGCAAAAACCGCAAGCGAAATTGCGGTGCCCGCGACAATATCATCCACCAAATTGAACGCCTGCAGATCGGGGAAGAACAACGCCACCACTGCGAGAAAAACACGAGTGATCACTCCGCTGCTGTGTTCCTGCAGCCAATACTCGCGGGCCGTGGCTTGCAAATGTCCGATGAAATAAATGAAGGCCATCATCACGATGGTGAAAATGTTTGACGTGGCGAAGGTGGAAACAAACAGAGTAAGCGCCGCGAGCAGACAGGCTTTCAGGTAAATGATCACGATTCCGGGAAAGATATCGATGTTGAACGCGGAAGATCGGATGACGCGCAGCGCATCAGCGATTTGGCCGGGCGGTGCGCCGGACATTTGTCTCAACGTCGCGTGCACGACGGCCTGCTCGCGCATGTACAGCACGAGCAGGAAGGCTGCCCCCATGACTAGAGTGCTGATCGCCAGCAGCAAAAGGACTCCCGCGATTTTTCCCAGCACGTATTCGAAGCGCGGCACCGGCTTGGCCAGAATGGTGTAAACTGTGCGATCGTCGATGTCCTGTGGAAGCAACCGCGCAGTGGCCACGATTGCCAGCAACGAGGTAAAAATTGAAATCGCGCCAAGCGAAACATCTTTCAGGATTTGGAATTCCTGCTGAAAAGAGAACTGCGCCATGAAGATCGAGCTGCCGATCAAAAGAAGTGCGAAGACCAGCAGGACATAAAAGACTTTCAGGCGTGTCAGCTCGGTGACCGTGTTGGTTGTAATCGCGTAAATCCGAGACAGAGAAAAGGGTCGATACCGCTTCACGGACGTTGAAGCGTTGCCGCCTTCGCCAAGGCTACGGCGGCCAGGGAAGTGTGGAAGCGTTGAAGCGTGCTCCTCGTCTGTCATTTCTGCTTGGTCACTCCTTCGTCATTCTTGGCTGTCGCATCGAGGAACAATCTCTCCAGTGTTGTGGTCGATTTACGCCGCTCGATCAGTTTCGCGTCTGACCGGTTGATGAACGATTCGATCTCGTTGACGAGCTTGTCGGAAGCATCGGCGATGACGAGCTCGGTTTGATTTTCGATTGCGATCAATTCTTGCAAATGGCCTTCGCGCACCAGTACGCCGTCCGCGAGAATGCCGACGCGGTCGCAAATCTCCTGCGCTTGCGCGAGCAAATGCGACGAAAGCAGCACCGT
>Ga0193719_10000649_pt1 | contig 13249 bp, 15 predicted proteins | sample U2a2metaG_FD_160103 | JGI IMG/M metagenome (GOLD analysis project Ga0193719, IMG submission 160103) | Soil microbial communities from a riparian zone of the East river system, Colorado, United States - U2a2 | ecosystem: Environmental > Terrestrial > Soil > Riparian zone | place: USA: East... | reverse complement strand
CTCGGTTATGTCATGGGGCGCTTTCGTTATCAGCTTCTCCCCCCAGAACGGCCATTTCTCAGGCGCTTTAGCGGTTATTGGTTGCTTGGCCATAGCTGGGCCCTGAGAGAAGACAGTAAGTCGTGACCTGTATTTGGAAAATGTGCGCTAAACCCCCTTCTTCGGCAGAGAGTTAAAGCCAGTAAGGGGGAAGTCTTCCGAACCCGCTCCTAGGACCGAGATATTAGTGTGAAGTGATTTTGCGACCACCACAGAGAAGTGGAGAACGTGGCCCTTTGAAGCTCTAGCGGCGAGCTTTCTGGGACCCTTCCGGGAACGCAAACCGCCCGGCCTGGTTTGCGAGCCGGTTGGAACGCAGTGCAATCATCAACGAACAACGCGATCAGTCCTCCCGCCGTTTTGTCCGAGCTTCGACCGGCGAGACGAATCAGATCGCGGCTCGCTCCCCACCCCCAAGTTTGTTACACATGCTGGACCTGATCCGGAAGATATTTGTGCTTTTCCTTGCCTTTCGTTCTTGGCCTCGCTCTTTGAGAAAATCTTCGCTGTGATTAACATCGCCGTAAATGTCATGCTCAGAAGTGTGAGTTGTCGCCATCCGTTCAGCATCGACGCATTGCCCATCAGCGTGAGGCCAGCGAAACAAAACAGAAGATGGACGCAAAAGACTTGCAGCGAAGATTGTCCCAACAGTACGAGGGGTCTTATCGCTCCCGTTTTCGTGAGCGGTCGCGAAAGGATCAGCAACGCTGCCACGGCCGCGAAATCGAACATCCTCATCGGTCCGAGGTGCCACTTGTCAAAGAGAAACTCGAATGCACCCAGTTCTAAACCGTGCACGAGTTTTCGCCGAACGATGAAGCAAAAGACAGCGATCGCCACGGCAGGGATGGCCGCGCGCCTGGCCCATGTTTCAACCGGCAGGGTTTCCTCGGCCCAACGCACACCTAGCCATACGCCGGCAAACCAGAGAAATTGCCACGCCCACAGGTCGAACGAACCCATCTCGTTTAACGGAATTCGAGTGGGAATGTATCGCATCATGAAGGTGTGTTCGGCGCCGCGGAAGCCGAGCTGAGCCAGCACCCAGAAAGCGAAAGATGTCCACAAGATTGGTTTCCAGCCGATGTTTCGCGCCAGCGGAATGGCAATCGATGTGAACAACAGAAAAATGATGTACATGGGCAGGATGTCGAGCAAAGGTGGCCGATAAATGAGCAGAGCGGCTTCCGTAACCGCCTGCTTAGCCCCGGCCGTGAAATAAAAATCCAGGAGGTTGTGAAGCCCGGGCCGATCGCCATGGGAGGCAACGGGCACTGCCACCAGGAACGCAAAAGCCAGCAGGAGGGCGTGGTAGCCGTACAAGCGTAGCGTGCGGATCCACAACTTTCGTCTCATCGCACGGTAGCCGTCGTGTTCCGCGATACGGAAGTAAATCCGTCCGGTGAACAGCGCCGAGAGAAAAATGAAACCTTCGGCGGCACCCACGAAACCAAAGGGCTGATTTACCCACGAACTTGCAGCCGTGGGCAGATGCGTCAAGGCGATCCAGACAAGCATCACTCCCCGCATCGCATCGAGTTCTAATCGGCGTCCCGCGCTCACATCACTTAGACGCCAACTGAGAGCCAACCGTCACTCGAATTCGACCGTCAAATACGAAAGCCTGCGACTTTACGAAAAATTACATGCTAAAGTTTACGTCGGAGGGAATTTGCCCGTCTTTTCGAGATTATTGCCCCTTTTGCTGTTTTTTGGGCTACTGGTCTCGGTCCCGGCCGATGCAAAAAAACACGAGACCGGGTTCCTCGACCGCACTATTAGCTTCCAAGCCGTTAATTACAAATACCAGGTCTTCGTTCCGGAAGATTGGACACCCCACCGGAAATGGCCAATCATACTGGCACTTCATGGCGCTGGCGAGCGCGGTGACGACGGCGTGCTGCAAACCGACGTAGGCATCGGTACGGCTATTCGCACCAACCGCAGCGCGATTCGGGCAATCGTAGTCATGCCGCAATGTCCAAAACATCTTTGGTGGACGCTGCCGCCCATGGACGACCTTGTCATGAGCACTTTGGAACAAGCGACTAAAGAGTTCCATGGGGACGCTCAGCACATTTATCTCACAGGGTTGTCGATGGGAGGATTCGGCGCGTGGCATCTTGCTGAGAAATACCCCGGTCGATTCGCAGCCCTTGTAGTGATTTGCGGCGGCATTCGCCCTCCCGCCGCGGCGCGAAAGGCCTATCCCGATCTTGCAAAATTGACACCACCAGACTTGCCTAAAAGCTACTCGGAGGCAGCCGGGCGAGTCGGCAAGACACCCGTCTGGATCTTTCATGGAGCCGACGACGACATTGTTCCGGTCACCGAATCTCGACGGATGACCGAAGCAATGAAGCAGATCGGCGCCGAAGTTCACTACACCGAATATCCAGGTGTCGGACACCCCTGCTGGAACAAAGCCTTCGAGGAACCAAAGTTATTTCCCTGGCTTTTCTCTAAGTCTCTCCCCGATTAGTGTTTACTGGGAAACGACGCTCCCGCAAACCTGAACCGACAAGGGACAGCTTCAAATGTTAGGAGAAGTACCCGTAAGTCTCAGTGCAAGTCGGGCTTACGGGAAGTGATCGCGATTACTCCCGGATCACTGGCCAACCGGCAGTAATCCGCCCAGTAACGAAGGGACGAAGACTGGCCGCCTGAGCTGCTCCTAGTACAAGCGAAATCCGTGGGATAGCAATTCAGGCTGGGAAATATCCATCGGAGGGAAATTCAAGTGCTCGTTTGCACCCACCTGGGCAAGCAATTTCAAGTGGAAATCTATTGCCTCTTGACTGATCCCAAAATCTAGCAGGACCTCACGTGCCTCTTTTTCGGATGGGTACTCCTGCACGGGATTCGAGTCATGTTGGGGCTTAGCCACTCGAATCTCAACTCTGTCGCTGTCTAGACGACTCACGCTTACTATTACGAGCATACAAGAACAAGTATAGCCGGTGGTTAGAGGCTACAAACAGGGCTAGGGATGCTTATAAAAATTTGGGGTAAAGTGATTCAAGCGGTGGACTTGCACGAGGCGGGCGGTCCCTAAGTTCTTTCACAGGTGCACCAAACCCCGCTGCAAGGCCGTGACCACTGCCTGCGTGCGATCGCTAACATTGAGCCGCACCAGGATGCTGCTCACATGACATTTGACTGTAGCCTCGGTGATACCCAGCAAATTTGCGATTTCCTTGTTGCTCTTTCCGCCGACCAGCAGTCGAAGCACTTCTTGTTCTCGCGAACTCAACTCGGACTCCGGCATCCGCGATGCCAACGCCTGAGCGACCGGTGGCGGTAGAAAGCGTCGGCCCGCGTGCACTCGCTGAAGCGCATCCACTAAAGTCTGAAATGGCATGCCCTTGATTACATAGCCCTGGGTGCCGGCTTCGAGCGCGTGATGAATGTCCGAGTCTCCCTCGTAAGTAGTGAGCACGACAAAGCGAGCCTGGGGATATGTCGATCGAATGGCAAGAATTGCCTCCACACCGCTGATTCCCGGCAGCTTAAGATCCATCAGAGTTACATCGGGCTGGTGCCGATGGAACAGCGCCACCGCTTCTTCGCCCGTCCCCGTCTGGGCCACCACGCTCATGTCAGAGCGCGCGTTGACAATCGAGGCTATACCCACTCGCATGAGAGGATGGTCATCAACCACCATCACTTTGATTTTCTCAATCCCGCTCATAGCCTCATCTCGGACACTTCCAGTCAGAGTAGCCGACGCCTTTCTTCGAACCTCGATGATCGCCTCGGTCCCCACCCCGGACCGGGTGTTCAGGTGAGCTTGCCAGCCATGCACTCCACACGTTCTTTCGTGCCTAACCTCGGATGACCGGCAGGAAATGAAGTCGTGCGCGGTCGAGTTTTCATCTGTGTGACGAGTCGTCTCAAGGCATCGCGAGAGTGCACGACAATGCACCCCGGCACGTGCCTTGCAAGGCCTCATGACCATCCCACGGGCTCAGGCCTGCGGGTTCAAGCCTTAGTGTAAACTCTCAAATCGATTGGCGGATTAGGATCGAGTATGTCAGCATGGCGGCTTGATTTCATGAACCTTCTCGCAGAAATGCGTGAAACGAGGCAGGTGAACCTGATTACCACAAGCATTATCCGGACCAGGGTCTGTCTAGCGCTATTCTTGTTGGCCTTTGTTGCCCGTTCAGCGGCCGCTGAGCCTCAAGCGATTCTGCTTTGGCCAAACGGGGCGCCCGGTGAGAGCAAGGCCTCAGAAAGCAAGAGTGCGGGAGAAATCGTACGGCTGAACGAATATGGCGAGCACATCGTTTCCGGCGTCCACCATCCTTCGATTGCTCCGTACCTTCCTGCCAAAGACAAATCCACCGGAACGGCGGTCATCATCGCGCCGGGCGGCGGGCACAGGGAACTTTGGATGGATCACGAAGGCTACAACGTCGCCCAATGGCTAAGCGATCACGGTGTGGCTGCCTTCGTGTTGAAGTACCGTCTGGCGCGGGAGCAGGGCTCGACCTACACCATCGAAGGAAATGCGCTGCCCGATCTCAGGCGCGCGATCCGTCTGGTGCGAAGCCGCTCCGCCGAATGGGGCCTTGATCCCGAGCGCGTGGGCGTCATGGGTTTTTCCGCCGGCGGCGAACTGGCGGCGATTGCCAGCACGCAGTACGACACCGGCATTGCGAGCGCAGCTGATCCAGTCGAGCGGCAGAGTTCGAAGCCAGCGTTTCAGGCGTTGCTCTATCCCGCCATTCCGCACGACATGAATCTCTCGAAAGAAACCCCGCCCGCCTTTCTGGCCTGCGGTGAAGACGACCGGCAGGACATTGCGCAAGGTCTTCCGGAACTCTACCGCGCTCTAAAACAGGCGGGTGTGTCGGCAGAACTCCACGTGTACGCTGGCGTGGGACACGGCTTTGGCATGCGGAAGAGCAACGGACAAGCGGTTTCCGGCTGGCCACAGCTGTTTCTCGAATGGCTTCTCCACCGACGTTCGATTCGCAACAAGCCAGGTCCGGGAGCATGAATTGTCTTGTTCCAACCCACCTCCCTATGGGGACGGGCTGGACACATGGGCTCGGTACGATGCCGAATGGTATTGCGAGCTCGGCCGTAGCGCAGCAGAGCGCGGCTACTTGGAATCGAGCCGGCATACATTCCTGAATTGGCAGCCGCCGGCGAGAAGTGAGGCTCGCGGTGCGAAGAAATTGAGCCCAGAAAACATCGACCTGCGAGACCTCTAGTAGTCGACGCGACGGAGTCACATCGAACAACATCATCGGCACAATCCGCCACAGGCAATTCTCCGGCTGCGTATCCAGCCCTTGGGCGTCGCCCCCGGGGAGGGGTGAGATTACGTTTACCCGCCGGTTTTGCGCTATGATCAGAGCGTTTCACCCCGGTCGGCTGCAACTCGCAGCGAGCGCCGACCGCGCCTGGTCCATACCATGCCGGCCTATCCTAAGAACCCGAGGTGGAATCGGCGTGAAGTTTTGAAACAGCTCGCCGCCGCTTCTGCGGCGCTGATGCTGCCCGGGAACGGGGAAGCAGGCACCCCGTCGCTGCGCCCAGTCGGTCTACCTGATATTGAAATCCAGATCGCTTCCGTCAGTGAGCACACCCTTCGGCTGAGTATTCTTCCGGTCAACAATGGCGAGGTGGGCTCGATTCCTTTTAATGGATCTCTGGTCAGGAGTTCCTGGAGTGCTCCGATCGCAAAGCTGCGTGGCGAGGCACATGCACAAACCATCAAAGTCGGGAGCCTGACGCTACAGTTCTCTCCGGATCCATTCGCCTTCGCCATCGCAACCGCAAGCGACGACACCATCCAAACACTCACCTGGGATCGGCAGTCCGGCGTAGTCAGCTTTATTACTGGAAATTCACCGCTGCTGGGTCTGGGAGAGGGCGGACCCCAATTCGACCGTCGCGGTTCTACCGATTCCATGATTGCTGGCCAGGGTGGCTACAAGCTCGCCACCCACGGCGGCCGGGTGCCAATTCCCTGGATTATCGGGACCTCCGGGTGGGCCATGTTTTTTAACCAGCCCTTCGGCACTTTTGACTTTACGGGATCTCAAAGCAAGTTTCTGCCTCCAGACCCGAATGCTTCCCTTCCCCTCGATATTTTCTTCGTGGTGACGCCGGACCCGGCGACCATGATGGCCGAATACGCCGGTCTGACAGGGCGTCCGGAAATGCCTCCGCTCTGGAGCCTCGGCTATCAGCAGTCGCACCGCACCCTCGCCAGCCGGGAGGAAGTAATCGCTGAAGCAACCACATTCCGTCAAAAGAAATTGCCCTGCGATGCCTTGATCTATCTGGGAACGGGCTTTTGCCCATCAGGCTGGAACACGGAAAATGGGTCTTTCGCATGGAATTCGCGCGTGTTTCCCGATCCCAAAGAAATGATCGACGAGCTACATAAAGAGCATTTCCGGGTGGCGCTGCACGCAGTGATTCTGTCGGACAAACTTCAGGGAACAGTCCGTGATGCCTGTGAGCTCTCTCAGTTCGATGAACAGGAGGCCAGCTGTTACTGGGATGCGCACCGCAAAGACTTTGCCATGGGGGTGGATGGCTGGTGGCCGGATGAAGGCGATCCTCTCGACATCGCCTCGCGGCTGGTGCGCAACCGATTGTATTGGGAAGGGCCGCAGATGGATCGGCCGAATGAGCGTCCCTATGCTCTGCATCGCAATGGCTATGCCGGCATGCAGCGCTACGCTTCATTCCTGTGGTCTGGAGATGTGCACTCGACCTGGGAGACCTTGAAGGTCCAGGTGCCCATCGCGGTCAATACCTCGCTCACGGGCATTCCGTATTGGGGCACGGACATAGGGGGATTCATCCCCACCAGAGAATTCACGGCCGAGTTGTACCTGCGCTGGTTTCAGTTCGGCGCGTTTTGCACCCTGTTCCGCAGCCACGGTCGCGCCTGGAAGCTGCGCCTGCCCTGGGGCTGGAACACGGGCGATCCCGGTCCGGTCGAGATCGCCAACCACAGCGGAGCCGCCGTTCCTGATCCCAGCCAACTGCACAACGCGCAAGTGGAGCCGATCTGTCGCAAATATCTGGAACTCCGCTACCGCCTGCTGCCCTATCTCTACAGCGCCGTCCGGGAGTGCTCCGCTACAGGCATGCCGGTCATGCGCGCGCTGTGGCTCCACCATCCCGACGACGCCAGGGCCGTGGCATGCGGAGACCAATATTTGTTGGGGAAAAACTTGTTGGTAGCGCCCGTCGTGGAGCGGGGTGCGACCACGCGCCGGGTCTATCTCCCCCGGGGCAGCTGGTACGATTTCTGGACCGGCGAATTTATCTCCGGCGGCCGCGAAATCAGCCGTGACGTGGCTCTCGAAATCATGCCGCTTTATGTGCGCGCCGGATCGATTTTGCCGCTCGGTCCGATCAAGCAATACACGGCGGAGAGGGTGGATCAGCCGCTTTCTATTTCACTTTATCCCGGCACCGACGGTTCGTTCTTGCTCTACGAAGACGATGGCATTTCCTTTAATCATCGCAGAGGGGACTGGATGGGTATTCAAATGGCATGGAATAACACCCGGCGTTCGTTAGCTCTGGATCTGGCAGCCGGCTCGCGCATGCTCCCGCCGGTGCCCCGGAACATAGAGGTAAACCTGGGACAAAACAGGCGCACTGTGATGTTCGATGGCAATCCGATCAAAGTATCGTTCTAACCTAACCTCGTGACTCAATGCCATAAACAGCGCTGACGAGCTCAGGAGGGGGTTGGGGTGCAGATGGGCGGCTCGATCATCATGGGCTGATCGGGCCCGCAGCCTGCCTTTCCATCATTGAGATTTGCAAAAGATTTGCGGCGGTCAGTCGGGCGAGCGATCGATCCGCCTTGCAGGATTTGAGAGGCGGCGGTTGCCGGCACGATTGGGAATCCTGACGTGATATGATGCCGTCGAGGTGGTTACTACCTTCTCCTCTTTCAGGTCCCTGAACTAAGTCAGCCCATCTGAGGTTCTCTACCCTTAGGCTCGCTGGAAAGCGCGGTACCCCATGCCTTCGAATGCGATTCTGCATGAAGTTCAGCAACTCTACAAAGTGAGTAACCATCTTGACTCGCTGGCGGAACAGCATCCCAAGGTCGCGCAAGCACTCATCACCATCTCGGGGAACGTTCGTGCCACCGCCACGTTGTTGGAGGTGCTGGTCGCGACCAAAATAGCGCCGCTCTCCGATGCAGATCCAGCAAATTCCTGACTTGCTCTGGCTGTCCTAGAGTTTCGTTTTGAAATTTCGGTGGGGAAATTAATCGTGGAGAACGATATTTAGAAGCGAGCTATGAACCTGCAGCCCGTTCCCGCCATAGTCAACGAAGCCTAACTTTCTAAACCTGTTCATAAAAAAACTCACGCGGGACCGGGTCGTACCTACCATCTCTGCCAGGGTCTCCTGACTGATCTTGGGGATTACAGTCTCGGGCGCGCCTTCCTTGCCGAAATGAGCCAGCAAAAGCAGAATCCGAGCCAGTCTTTTTTCGCTGGAATTGAAGAGTTGGTCAACCAAATCCTCTTCGTATCGGATATTCCGTGCCAGCAGATACGCTACAAACAGATCCGAGAATGTGTGTTCTCGGTGCAGTGCTTGCATCATTGCCTTCTTGTCGATCTGCAGAAGTTCGCAGTCCGTCATGGCGGTGGCAGACCCCATGCGGAGTGGCTGTCCAGCCAAGCCACCTTCTCCGAAAAACTCTCCCTCACTCAAGATGCCCAGGGTTGCTTCCTTGCCAATCTTGGATACGACCGTGAGTCTAACCTTGCCTTGCTGGATGTAGAAGACTGAGCTAGCTGCGTCCCCCTGCGCGAAGATTGTGTGCTTCTTGGGAAAGGTCACGACTTTCCTGCCCTCTCCGATAGTGGCAAGAAATCTCCGTGGGTCGAAGTCACGCTTTTTGCTGGTCGGCACGGTTGTCGCCATCAATTCTCCTAGGATTAGCTTACACCCTTAGATATTCTCTTAAAATCACAAATCCCCAAGATGTTCACTTTTGCTCACATTGCGCAAAAAACCTGTGCTGCTCAATGGAATCTGTCACTTGAGCCAAAGTGTTTAAAATGAGCAGTATGGAGCATTTTGGAGAGAGCGGCACAGGGGCTCAGGAGGGCGACGAATCCGGAGTTGCGCCCAGAAATCCCTCACAGAGTCAGAACTTACCGCTGCGCGCCCCGAGATCCCAGAAATCAGAAACTAGTCCTGCCTGACGGAAAATATCCTGCTACTCCACGACCGTCCACTTACGCCAGTCACGATCAGCATGCCGGCCATACCCAGAGGTGGGCGAGGCGTGCGACTTGACTCAAACACGGCACAGCCTCACCGTGCGGCAAGCCGTGGTTCAGAATGGCGAGGAGCGACAGCCGTCGCCGCTGTTCCCAATTGGGTCATGCCCTGATTTGAAACCCAGCGATAGCGGCGTCAGACGATATTAATCTAATGGTCAAAATTGGAAAAGCATACTTGAGTTGTCGCCAGTAACGTAGCTTTCATCGTGGAGCTCACCGCCAGGGCGCAAGCAGCCTATTCGAAATAGCAAACACGGAAAATCTCCGCATGCTGCCACTCAGGTTTCACTGCCGGGAGTCCTATTAAGTGGAACGCGCCCCCGATCGCCTGCCAGACAAGTCAGAACCCCGCTGCGCTGCCGATCTTGTGATCCGAGTGTTTGGCATGGACGCAGACAGCCGTCCATTCTTCCAGAATGCCCATGCCCGGAACATAAGCGATCGCGGCGCCACGTTTTCCGGACTTGAAAAACGACTAAGGCCCGGAGACATCATCGGGGTGCAATTCGGCGATAAGAAGGCACGCTGCAAAGTGATATGGGCGGTGGACGCGGGGCCGGTCGAGAAGATCGAAGTGGGAGTAACCATGGTGGAGGGCCAGAGGTGTCCCTGGCTAAAGGAGGTGGCGACGCAGCAGGCCTCGGAAACCGCACCCATTTCCCGGACAGCATTGGCGACGAGTGACCAGAGGAAATTTCCTCGGCAACACATTCAGTTTCAGATCGAACTGCAAGATGGTGCGAATGTCAGTATGCGTGTGAACCAGAAGACGGAAGACATCGCGGGCGGTGGGTTTTATGTCGAGACGTTGACACCTTTCCCGGTGAGAAAACTCTTGAACATTACCTTCTGGCTGAATTCTAAACGAATTCACAGCGCTGCGATTGTCAGGACCAGCGATGGCGGAGTGGGTATGGGCATCGAGTTCACCGGCCTCGACGAAGCAACTCAGAACCAGCTGCAGCAGCAAACAGAGACCCTAGCAGCGGAGTCCGCGCCTCTCAACAAGAAGGCCCGGGGCGCGCTCTAAGGTCAACTTCATCTCGGAAATGCGGGTAGCAGCCTGCCGGGGCCGTTCGAGATCAAGAACGAAAATTCCGGATCCGGGGGTTGTGAGCCATGCAGCGCATTTCGGATTCAGCGCTGAGAGGCTTTGCCTGAGGTCACTCTGGCGTTGAATTCCGCCGATTTGCCGCGAGGCACCGTAAGTGAATTCCATCCCGGCCCGGCGAAATGTTTTGCCAGACAGATGATCTGTCCCACGTGATAGGCCGTGTGCGTGATATTGCGGTTGATCGCCTGCATAACGGAGTGGGCTTCCCCGCGAATATGAATGGTGCGGCTGAGATCGGTCTCCGCCAGCGGTGCCAGCGCGTCGAACACAAGCTTCCAGCTCGCTTCCCATAGGGCGAGTAGCCCGGTGCGCGTGGCTGGCGGAGCTTCAAATTCTGCATCGCGATTCCGGTCAGGCTTCTCGCCATCGGTGGTGAGGAAGTCGGTCCAGCGCGACCGCAGGTTGCCCGCCATGTGCTTCACGATGATGGCGATTGAATTGGATTCCGCATCCAACGCGGACAACAGCGCGTCGTCTGGAACTTGTTCGATGGCACGGTCCCCAAGCCGCTTGTAATAGCGAAACACATCGGTGGCGTCTTTGAGGTAGGAAGTAGTGAATTCGAGAGCCATGTCCGAATCTTGCAGCGTCGCATCCGGGAAATCAAGCCTTAATCCTGCTCACGTTCGCGGGCTGGCGGGCGCATGGGCTCGGACAACTAAAGTTCGATCTTAACCAGCAGCCCTATCACCTTCGCACCCAACACTCGCGCTCGGCCTGGGGGCGTAGGCGAGTTTTTGTAGCTCAGCAAGCGTCGACAATGCGTCGCGGAGTGCAATCTGTTCCGAAATGCCTCGTCCAGGGTCGTTTTGGTCTTTCATCAGAGCATCGAGCCGCTGGTTGATTGCGTGCCTCGCCTGTGTGATGCGCTGTCGCAACTTAACTCGGTTCGGTTCAAACAACGCCACATCAAAGAGTTCGCGCCAGTCTGCGTCCTGGTTTGTAGCCATGACGTGCCTCCTCCCCAAAACATGAATCGGTTATCGTTGCAGATCTAGGTCCAATTGCCAAATGGGTTGTGCGTTTTCACGACAGAAGCCCAGCGGGCTGGCTTTGTATGGTCAGTTGAAGATCTGGCTTCAGACCCGGTGGTAACAGTGAACAGTGAAAGCAAGGCGCCGATAGCCGTCAGCAAACGAAGCATGTCTAAATCTCCGGGGAAGGGAATGCGAGAATCTTAGTGATCGCGGTCAAACCGAGCAAAACACCAAGGTCTGCTAGTGGGGATGTCCAGGCGGACGGCCGCAAATGCGAAAATTCCAGGTTATTCACTAACTTCTGGACACTCTGGTGCACGGAGCCAGATACCCTATCTTGGTCGCAAATTCAGATTTTGGCGAGCGGTGTATGACCAGTTCTTCATCAAGGTTAATCCCCCTTCCTTCTTGCTTGAGGTGAATTGCGCCCCGGAGTCGTAACACGTTTTCCGCGCAGGTCGCTGTCGACACTCTCGTTGTTGAGTGTGGCTGTGTTATAAATCTCACACATGCCGAGCGCTCGCCAAGGGTCGGTCCGTTTGTTCCGTGTTGCTGGAATTGATGTATTCCTGCATTGGTCCTGGTTCCTGGTGGCCGCGTTTGAGATCAACGGCCGAGCGGGAAGTTATTCCTCTCTCGCCTTCAACGTGCTGGAGTACCTGGCCCTGTTTCTCATTGTGATGCTTCATGAGTTCGGTCACGCTCTGGCCTGCCGCCAAGTGGGAGGGACAGCAAACAAGATTGTGCTGTGGCCTCTCGGTGGGGTGGCATACGTGGACCCTCCCCCGCGGCCAGGCGCCACACTCTGGAGTATCGCTGCGGGCCCGCTGGTGAATGTGGCGCTCGTTCCTGTCCTGTCAGGGCTAGGTTTTTTGGGCCGATCGTTGGGATGGGCAGAAACCATTCCCAACGTCTACGCGTTGTTGAAGGCCATCTGGCTTGTCAACGTGGTACTGCTGACGTTCAACCTGCTGCCCATCTATCCCCTGGATGGGGGTCAGATTCTTCGCTCCCTGCTCTGGTTTGTGGTGGGACGCGCCCGGAGTTTGATGGTGGCAACAATCATCGGCTTCCTCGGCGTGGCGGGGTTCATCATCCTGGCCCTGTGGATGCGCTCTCTCTGGTATGGAGTGCTTTCTGTCTTCATGCTGATGAACTGCTGGAGCGGCTTGCGACAGGCGCAAGCACTGTCGCGTTTGGCCAAGTTGCCGCGTCGCGACGGGTTCGCCTGCCCGAGATGCAAAACGGCGCCGCCGCTCGGAGAATTCTGGAAGTGCGGGCAGTGCGGGCAGCCATTCGACACGTTCCAAGCCCGGGCCGTCTGTCCACACTGCGCGGCCCAGTTTGCCGTGACGAAGTGCTTGGACTGTGGTGCACCGCATGCCATGAGCGAGTGGGTGGCGACACCCGTCAGTTTCTGAAACTTGGCAAACGCTTCGGAGTGGCAACGGAGTCGCAGGTGACGGCGGTTGCGACCAATACCGACGCAAGAAGTTCCTCGGTCACCTCTCATTGTAAGTTGTGAGCAGGCTGCGGGTCAGTTTTGGTAATTTTTGCGGGGAAGGTTCATTCTCTGCATGGTGAAACGCAGGTTTGCGGGTGTCATACCCAGCCGTGCGGCCGCCCCGCGGGGTCCCTCGATCCATCCTTTGGTCTCACGTAACGCCCGCAGGATATCTTCTCGTTGAACCGCTTCCGGCGTCGCCCAGGATGGCGGGGCAGGTTGTCCTAATTCGGCGAGTGGAATGTGCAAGACGGGACCTTGGGAAAGGATCACCGATCTCTCGATAAAGTTCTCCAGTTCCCTGATGTTTCCCGGC
>Ga0193719_10000648_pt1 | contig 13252 bp, 18 predicted proteins | sample U2a2metaG_FD_160103 | JGI IMG/M metagenome (GOLD analysis project Ga0193719, IMG submission 160103) | Soil microbial communities from a riparian zone of the East river system, Colorado, United States - U2a2 | ecosystem: Environmental > Terrestrial > Soil > Riparian zone | place: USA: East... | reverse complement strand
CGTTTGGACTTTCTGTGGGATATCAACACCCGATGGTTGATCTCCCACGGCTTCCCGCTTCTCGACTGCCACCATCCACGAAGTCGACGACAACATGCCCACTGATGCCACAGCAAGGAGGGGGGGCGCGATTGGATCGTCCGCACGACGCGACCGCGACGGAATGGGAATGGAACAGGGGTGGATTTAAAGGTACGTCCCAAAGATTCAAGTTCTTTATTCCATTTTACTTACTTACATTAACCCCCAGCACAATAACCAACACGCATCGGCAGATATTCCACCCCACCCCCATATCGCAGCATTTTGATCTTGGCATTTCTACGACTGGCTACCGTCTGATGGCAGTGACGAACATGGCAAGAGGAAGTCGGCTCAGACAAGAACCATCTGAATCCGAGTTGATTACACTGCCGCCGCCACTGTGGCGTCCTGGAGCTGAACCCGAGCATGTGTATGGAGATCTTGGCTGAAAGTGGGAACCACAGAGAGACGTGTTCCATGTTGGCCCAGGACGAACACCACAACCTGTCTTTGTCGTAGGTCCAAGTTCTCTGAAATCAGGATATGTGTTCATAGCTTTTAGCCACGTGCTACAACAGACCCTCCTGGTTTTTGCAGTTCATGAAGAGATCCTGTTAGTTGGTATCGCCAACTCAACAACAACCAAAGGTGGGTATTATTGTTGTCTAAATTCTAAGATAAGTTTGAATTCTATCCAGCTGTCGATCAGCGCTACATTGGGCTGGTGAACCATCCGCAGGGCTTGTGGGAGTTCGGTAGCTAGTCCTGTAAGTCAAAGTAAATAACCCTTGGCTAATCTGATCAAGAAGCACAGACTGTCGTTCAATTGCCGCCGCTATTTAATTCTCTAATGGAGATTCTTCGGGTTGGTATTATTTATTTACCACCCATAGATCTATCTTACACAGTATGTAGAAAAATTGTCTTGCCCAGCTTGTGACAGTTGACTAGCAACGCGAATTGATGAGGTATGAGATGAATGGCTAGAACGAGGTGTCCATGATCGTCAAAATGAGATCAGATGTGTTTATGCATTGGTTGAGCAATTGGGTCACAATATTCAGGGCATGTGGGGTACGACTCTATTGAATTTACTGTAAAAATGTATCTGATGAGAGACCTAGGACGTTGACCGACACCACCTTCTAGTCCTTCCACAGAATTGGAAACCACTATAAGATACGGTTTCCCAACGGCACAACCACAATCTCCTGGATGCCCCCTGGCTTCCGGATCAGTCTTGCTTTCCATACCTCTCGACCTGGAATCGCCTCAATTACTTAGGCGATGGCAACGCGTCCAAAATCGCGAAAACAGGCTAAGAGATTGATTAGTAACAAAGCCACAAGGTATGTTCTAGGTCCCACTTTTGCGTCTCTTGTTCTGATCTCGTTTCTCCTTTTTCAAAGTTTTGATTTGCCATCTTTTACCTCTCCGAGTCATGTTGGTGAATTCTGCGCGTGCTGCATAGGCCAACTCCCCCCAAACTCGGACCTTGTACCTCTAAACCTCCCCAAACTGCACGGCTCATACCTTCTTTTAAGCGGCTAGATTACGCGTTTAGAACTCATCCAAAAATTCGGAGCTCGGTTATCCGCAATTTGAATCTCAAATTCGAGGTATATTGTTCCTACAAGATCTAATTGTTACGTGCTCTAAGATTTTGCCAGTGTCTACCGTCGGAACACAAGATTCAAGGGGATTCTCTCTGTGAATTAGACTCGGAAGGGCTGAGGGTCCTTGGTGTCACTTCAATTGGGCGAAGACTCGCAATAGCCTCAAATTCCCCACAAAACATGCATCAATGCTGAGCTTCCTGTAACTTCCACCGCATTTTTCACGCATACAACCGCGTTTCCAACGCATATACTCGTTTCTCCACACATATACAGACTTTCCGAACACATACTCGTTCGCCACACATACTCGTTCGCCACACATTCTTTCACAAGCTCTCACAAGCCACACAGGCAAAACACGAATCCACACAAATAACATCTACCACAAGCGCACCCACATTCACCAGACACGCTGGATCTTATGGCTACCACATCAAGTCCCCCCTTCCTTGACATTGCCGTCGTCACACCTCATCCTTCCCACAAAGTACCACCCACACTGGGTCCCGGCAAAATCACACCCGCGATTCTCATCGAATGGAATCGAATGGGAGGAAAACGCGCAACATTGCTTTACCAAGGACAGGACCGACCCACAGAACCGAGTCCCAGCTGCTATCACACCAGAGCCTCCACAGGAGTCGCTTCCCTCCAAAAGTCGTTTTGCATATACGACCGAGTCACCGACATTCGTGGATTACCTCCCGCAAGGCATTGCAAGTATTGTGCTCAATGACAGGGTTCGTACCTGTTTCTTTTTGGCTTTCTTGAGGGGAAACTAAAATTCCTTGCAGACACACCTCATCGATCTCCCAATTACGCATCGATACATGAAATTCAACCGAATCGACTGGAGCCGCATATTTTTCAATACCTACTTTGAAAAACGGTCAATCGGACATTTCTTTGTCAACTTCAACCGAATTTTCGTCATCCACATTGCCCTCTACTACTTCTACACCGACTATAACTCGCCGGTCATCTACAAGGTCCAAGGTCGCGACTCACAAGCAATGAAATGGTCTGCCACCGCTCTGGGTGAAGCCACCGCCACGATCATCATGATTATCGCCACACTCTTCGAGTTTTCGTACATCCCAACAACCTGGAACAACACTTCTCACCTTGCCTGTCGTCTCCTGTTTTTAGTTGTAAAGCTAGCGTTGACATGCGGCCCAACTTTCTACATTTCCATTGTGGAGAGTAATGGCACAGGAGGCTCGCTTTTGCTTATCCTCGGCATCGTCCAATTCTTTATATCAGTCATCGCGACCGTGCTCTTTGCTATCGTACCTTCCGGTCATATGTTCGGCGATCGCGTACGAGGCAAATCGAGGAAGTATCTCGCAAGTCAGACGTTTACAGCTAGCTACCCTCCTCTGGACAAGAAGACGAGGATGGTCTCTATCCTGGCCACAACGCCAACTATCGAAGGTGGTATTTTGCGGCCCAACTCGATCTGGACAATGCCATCGGGCAGACCCAAAACCCAGGGTTGACCCGGTTGAGGTCAACAAGCAGTAAACGGCCACCTCATGAAAAGTCCCTTGCCACAGCCCATGATAGATGGAGGGACGCTATGAACAATATGAGCCACAACTTGCTCTCATACATCTACCGTATAACATGCCTCCCAAAGCGTGAGTGTAATTGTAACCGCATAGATGGGATTTGACCTTAATCATTTATTTTCAGTGATTGGGAAAAATGTGGGCTCTTTATAAGACACGTTACTCGAGGAAACACGAAATAATCTTCCTATTTACAGACGAGAAGAGAATCGACGAAAAGGGGGACGAGAAGATTGTAGGTGTGTACAACTACGGTTCCTTGCTTGAAGTTCTGCTGATATAATCTCAGCTCTCGACGAAAGTGATATCCAGATTCTGAAAACCTATGTATGTCATTGAGACACATGTAGATGTGACTACTCACCTTCATTTCAAAGGGTCAAGGCCCTTATGCCGAGAGAATAAAGGATGTTGATAAAGACATCAAAGATATCCAGAAACGCATTAATGAGCGGCTCGGTTAGTGTGGCCGCCATCTTTTGAGTTCAGTCCTCACGCTCACATATAACAGGCGTCAAAGAGTCGGACACAGGACTTGCGTCTCCGAATCTGTGGGATCTTCCTGCAGATAGAATGCGAATGTCAGAGGAACATCCTCTACCGGTTGCCCGTTGCACAAAGATCATCCCGAAAGATCCCAAGTTAGCAGAAGCTGCCAAAGCTGGATTAACAGCTGGTGCTTTGCAAGGACAGAAGGGTGCCGACGAACAAGACAAATACGTAATCAACATTAAGCAAATTGCGAAGTTCGTTGTTGGGTTGGGCGACCGGGTGGCAGCTACAGATATCGAGGAAGGAATGCGCGTTGGGTAAGCATATCCATTGCTTTCATGCCGAGATGTTCCCTAATGGGTTTGAAGTGTGGATCGCACCAAATACCAAATCCAAATACCTCTACCTCCCAAAATCGATGCCTCGGTGACCATGATGCAGGTTGAGGAGAAACCCGACGTGACCTATTCCGACGTTGGTGGTTGCAAGGACCAAATTGAGAAGTTGCGAGAAGTCGTCGAAACTCCTTTACTATCGGTACGTGTTTAGTGTGCATGTTCTAAAATGCCCTCCACTTAGCCGGAACGCTTTGTCAGCCTAGGTATCGATCCTCCCAAAGGTGTTCTTCTATACGGACCTCCTGGAACGGGCAAAACATTATGTGCCCGTGCAGTTGCCAATTGAACGGATGCCACGTTTATTCGTGTTATTGGTTCTGAACTAGTCCAGAAATACGTTGGTGAGGGTGCCCGTATGGTCCGTGAGTTGTTCGAGATGGCAAGGAGTAAGAAGGCGTGCATCATTTTCTTTGACGAAGTTGATGCTATTGGTGGTGCTCACTTCGACGATGGTGCTGGCGGGGACAACGAGGTGCAACGGACGATGCTTGAGTTGATCAATCAGTTAGATGGTTTCGATCCCAGAGGAAATATCAAAGTCCTGATGGCCACGAATGGGTTCGTATTCGCAATGTGTTCATGATGGAGTCGCTTATACTATGCTAGGCCGGATACACTTGATCCTGCTCTACTGCGACCTGGTCGTCTGGATAGGCGTGTCGAATTCTCATTGCCAGACAATCAAGGTCGGGCACACATCTTGAAGATCCACGCTAGAAGGTAGATTTTTTTATTGATCTAAGCATTCGATGCCGATTAATGGATGGGGTTTAGTATGAGTGTGGAGAGAAACATCCGCTTTGACTTGATTGCCAGATTGTGTCCCAATACCACTGGAGCTGAACTCCGATCTGTCGCTACGGAGGTATGACAATCTTATTCAGTGGAAATTTTCCTCTAACCATCACCAACTTTCAGGCTGGTATGTTTGCGATCCGTGCTCGACGGAAGGTTGCTACAGAACGTGATTTCTTGGATGCAGTAGAAAAGGTTGTCAGGCAAGGCACGAAGTTCTCGAGCACGTATGTTTTCGATTCAGTGTCAACTGATTATTTCACGAAGCTAATCTATATTGATAGACCTTTATACAACTAGAGAGTACGACCGCCTGAGACAAATCGCGCTCTATCTTCTCTGCTGGGGCGAAGCGGCGCAAGTGCAGTTCGCTCCTGAATGCCTCTGCTTCATCTTCAAGTGTGCGGATGACTATTACCGGTCTCCAGAATGCCAGAACCGATTGGATCCCGTTCCCGAAGGGCTTTATCTGAGAACGGTGATAATACCTCTTCAGGGACCAGGGCTACGAGGTCGTCGACGGGAAATTCGTGAGACGCGAAAAGGATCATGAATCCATCATCTACGACAACGTTAACCAGCTCTTCTGGTACCTGGAAGGCATTGCAAGTATTGTGCTCAATGACAGGGTTCGTACCCATCTCTTGTTCGGCTTTTTTGAGGGAAAGCTAAAATTCCTTGCAGCCTGAGACACACCTCATCGATCTCCCAATTACGCATCGATACATGAGATTCAACCGAATCGACTGGAGCCGCGTGTTCTTCAAGACTTACTATGAAAAACGGTCAATCGGACACCTCTTCGTCAACTTCAACCGAATTTTCGTCATCCACATTGCCCTCTACTACTTCTACACCTATAACTCGCCGATCATCTACAAAGGTCACAAGCGATGAAGCGGTCTGCCACCGCTCTGGGTGAAGCCACCGCCACGACCATCATGATTATCGCCACACTCTTCGAGTTCTCGTACATCCCAACAACCTGGAACAACACTTCTCACCTTGCCTGTCGTCTCCTGTTTTTAGTTGTAAAGCTAGCGTTGACCTGCGGCCCAACTTTCTACATCTCCATTGTGGAGAGTAATGGCACAGGGGGTTCGCTTTTGCTTATCCTCGGCATCGTCCAATTCTTTATATCAGTTATCGCGACCATACTGTTTGCTATTGTACCTTCCTGCTTGGGTTTGCTCGCGTTCCCTAAGATTCGAAACGTAACGTACTTAGTACTACATTGCTCTGTACATTACAAGAAATGTATTTAAAATTTTGTTGGAAGGCCGCACATCCCCGGCCCCCTTGAATACCCTTCTACACCTTTTTCGACCTTGCAGGGCTCTCCGGGGATGACCGTGGGATGCGTCGACAAAAACTTGAGTTTTGTCGACGCATCCCACGGTCATCACAAAATCATGTGATTGCTTTGGCGTCGTTTTGGATCCTGGTGCCTCTAATCAGCCTCGCAACTCAACTCTATGTCAGACTTTCCCATTTTTGCTGCTGAGTGGCCGCTCTTGCTGCGCAACCTTCGCGAGCAGCATTTCTCTGGTGTTTTGCCGCCGGCACTCCTTGGTTTACTTCAGCGTCTTGAGGAATTTGGCTTCCAGCAACGCGTCCCACTTCCCTCCGAGCAAACGGAAACTTCGGGCTTCCACTTCCAGGTGAGCAAACAAAGCTTAGGGTACGAGAGTTGTCAATAATGATTTTGGCGGCAGCTGGCTTTAGAAGCGGGGAATAGCGAAACCCAGGTGCGTACCCGGTTTGATATATTGGGCAGGATTCGCTAAATTTGGCACGTCCATTCTTATCTTCTTAGGATCTGCAATGCACCGCCGACACCGATTTGCGTAACTCCGGGACCCAGGTGCATTTCCTTTTTGTGTTTTACGTCATGATCTACATTTACCCTTGTTAGTTTACACCAACTCAGCTGACATCGATGCCGACATTTACGCCAACGTTTACGCCAACGCTTATGCAAACGCTTACGCCAACATTTTTGCCGTCTTTGGCGGTGACCACTTGGGGTGCTGAATGGGGTAATGGGACTCAGGTATTATTTTGATCCTTACTGCCTTGCCTGCATTTACAAGAACCTGGTACAGGAGTGTGCCAAGCCTTCCCTGCTCTTCTCGTCGATGAATGTGGACGCTATGGACGTCGATTCTGGCAGCTTCGATAACAACTTTGATGTGCTCATGATGACAGGAGATGTTGAGCCAGGAACTCCTTCTGCTACCCTGCTGGGATCTTTAAGCCCTCGTTCTTCGCCCCCCTTTTCCCCAACCCTTACGCCTGAGTTGGCCGTGATGAGGCTGTCTCCCCTGACTCTGGCACCTTCTTCCCCATGGCGACAACTTGAAGAGCTAGATGATTCTAGTGCACATCTGGGTGTCGATGTTGATCTGCCCACAGGTGCCAGCCTGGGCGGAGACTTGGTTTCTGGAAAACGGCGGTTAAGAAAAAGACCTACTGGCAAGGGGGATCCCAGGGGAGGTGGTGAAGGCAATGGAGATCCAGCTCACCGACAGTGTCACCGGGGAGGGCAAGCTGTCCGAGCGCGCCGCCATGCGGTGTATATTGGGCCTGAGCGGTTAGGCGGTGAGAATGATGTGCGGCTGGTTGACCTGGACGACAACCTTGGGGAGGGCAACCCTGGGGAAGGGGTGGAGGTGGATTATGGTGGTCCAGTTCCAGAAGTGCTGCCGTTCAGTGGAGAAGCGGTCCCCGTGATTTCCGCCTTGGCTTCGGCCGCTCGGGACTTCATCTATCGAAGCGCGGGTTTGGAGGCTCAAAGCCTTGCTGGTTTAATCACCAATGTGCCAGCAGTCATGAAAGCGCTGATCCATGGCCAGTCTACATTGGAGGCACAAGGTACTCTGGATTCAGGTTCATCAGATCTTCAGGTGCTGATGAGGGTGGTGGAGCGGTGTCGGAGTCTAGAGATTAGAGATGCCTGTCTCCAGCTCACTTACTTGGTCAACGCGCTGATGCTCGCCGCCCAGATGAACAGGTATGGCAGTTTTAAACACCTTGGTATATCGATTCTGATGATATGAAGAACCATGCGAGCGTCGCAAAAGCCAAAATACACCATTTTTACCGAACTTCGGGTGTATGTGGAAAGGTGCCATCCAGAAATACCTGATGCTTCCACCATCTTTTCTCGTCGCACTCTCGATCGTTATTTCATGGATGGCATGAGCATTGCTGCCCTTTGTGGAGCTGGTTCCTTTTATATTCTGATTCTCCTGGCTTGCTCAAGAGCTCGAACTGAAATACGCAAGATCGATGGGACCATGATCAATCGTTTGGCTAAGCTTATTAGATGTCCAACAGGTATATTTTATCTGACTACAAAAGGGTTACTGACTGACTATTATCTAGATACGCCTGAGGGAAGATTAGTAAAAGGAGACATTATTCCTGCTATTGCACATATGCGCCAGCTCTATCCCTTACTGCTTAAGGTGATCCTTCCATCCACCACCCTGGATGAGTTATTTCCAGAAGAAAGCGACAAGCTAGCAATTCAAGAGGTAGAATGGGGAAATATTCAGCTCACCGACCATATTCTGGACCAGATTCTCTATTAGTGAGTTCTTTGTTCCTTACGCTTGACTTGAACTCAATGATAAATAGTGATTTTGTAAAGGAAAGAGATTGGGAGTCCTGGTCGCCTACCACTGTTCCTGTACAGAAGGGGAAGAATTGGACTATTGACTCCCTTGACCAGATTCTCCCTGAGCCATATTTCCCTGCCCTGTTATATCACAGGGATGCTATATGTTTACCAAAATGGAACTTGATTCCTGACCGTCCTGAACTCATTACGATCAATACGCCTTTCAGGCCTGATCTGAAAGTAAATTCCAGTGAGCCATATGGTGAAGGAGATCAAGAGCGGTTCGATTTTACTGAAAGACACCGAGAATTTGCTGGCAAGGCTCAAGAAGCGAGGGATATTTTGGATTTTGAAGATAAAGTAAGTGATTAGATTTTATGATTTTTCAAAGCTAAGCGCAGTCATAGCTGAAGAAACAGCTGGCGAAAGGCAAGAAATATCGGCCAAATAAATACTTGTTACTTGATGCGAAGATGATTGATGGGTGAGTTTTTGGTTTCTTTTCCATCTGAGATTTCTCTAATCTAACCCTATGGCATTTAAAAGCAAAATGCTTAGAATCAATGACGCCTACAAAAACCTGCTTGCTTTGATCATCGCTAATATGCCACCTCATCTACGTAAACGCCTGTTGGACACCATCGATCTTGCGTATAGGGAAAGAGTCAAGCATTGCGATACGAAGGCAGCAAATGGAAAGCACGTATTTGGTTCCATTCATTTTTCCTATTACAATCGCTATTCAAAACGGGTATGTTTCTTTCTTGAAAATGGGTCAATTACTAATATATATCAGGGCGATGGAGTGCCTGGTGATACTGATCCTGCAGGGTTGCATTTTCCAGGAAAGAAAAAGATCTCTACCGCCCAATTTGTTCCAAGAGCGAGCAAGGAGATGCAGGAACATTCCAGTGAGTATGAAATACTTCACGATGGTTTGGAGCCCATATTCAAATGGATAGAAACTGTGGTAAGTATTTTTCTTTTTTAGAAGAAAAATAGTACTGAATATTTCAATTTAGATGGAACAACTACTTCCAGAAAATGTTGCCGAACTAAAGATCGCTCTGGAGGTATTGCCCTGCTCCCATACGTCTCCTGTTTATCCATTTTCTGGATATGTCGTCAATCTCAACGTATCAACGAGAGCTCATAGGGATCTTCAAGATAAGAAAATTTGCCTTATTATTGTTATCAGCAGTGAAGACTGCATAGGTGGAGAATTGTGTTTAGTAGAGCCAGGCTTAGTTCTGAGACTACGCAACGGTGATGCGATAGTATTCGCTTCTGCTACGCTTACCCACTTTAATACTCATTATATCGGTAGAAGAGTATCTTTAGTATTTCAGACTGACAAACATTTAGATAGCTGGGTAAAGGATAGAAACGGCTGGGACCAGATTATTAGAGTTATTACTACAAATGGCAAGACTTAAATATGTACGTATATCTCTATATGTGGTAATTTGATCAATGACTGTCGTTTAATGCTTTATATTTCAACCCAACAAACTTTCTCTTATTGTGATCCTGTATTTAAAGTAATTAAGTGAGTAATTAAGTGATAATAATAAGGAAGTACAGCCGTATAGTATAGGTAGTGAGAACCAAAGCATTAATTATGTATATCTATTTATAGTTGCGTCGACAAAAGTTGAACTTTTGTCGACGCAACATCACGTGTCACTGTAGGCACCCTTTGCAATATTCGGCTTTATACTTTACATTTTTTCACTCAGGCTATTCTGCTCCGTCTTCTTATATTTTCTAACTATGCCTCCTTCTCGTTCTACTTCTAGAAAGCCTGCTTCTGCAAAGGGTCAGAAAAAGGGACCTTCTACCCGTAATTCCAAGAAAGGAAAAGGAAAGACCAGTGCGGCGGCTGAAGAGGAGAGTCTTACTCTCCAAGGCGAAGATTTAGCGGCCTATCTTGCTTTTCAAAATGCCCAGAAAACCAAGACTTCCAGGACTAAACAGAAGGAAAGTGCTCAGGCGCTCAAACTAGCCCAGGATAAGCGTGCTGCAGCCACTCTTTGTCGGCATTGGATTAACTGAATAATTCTTTCAATACAGAAATTCAGTCTATGAATCAGAGACTTGTACAAGAAGAGAGCCAGGAACAGGGCCAGGATGCTAATGAAGTAGAATTAGGTGCAGAATGACCCTCTGTCTATTGGGCTGCCACTCCAACTCATTCCACTGCCGGTGACGTCTTCCTGCCAGTGTCAGAGGTCAGGCCGAAGACATTTGGCCTTGATAAATGGTATGTATATAAAGCTGTCAATCCCAGTAAAGCTAACGTTACCCATTTTAGGACTTTTCCCGAACACAGAGTCAGATCATGGCTGGCAATATGCTCAAGGGCAGGACTTGGATGCGCGTCATGGCTGGCAGCCCTATCTATATTCTGATGACAAATTTCTTTACCTCACTCTTTTTCTTTAGATGAAGAAGAACGTCACATTGCTGATGGCGCGCACGATCAAGCATCCGTTGGCGCGTACGATGGACCTGATGAGGAAGAGGAAGCAGATACTATGGGTAAGACGCAGCATGAAGAGGGGGAGGAGCCTGAGTTTGAGGAGGAAGAAACAGGAGAAAGGGGCTTTGACAATGGAACGCTTCCAGAAGAAGGTGGTGACGCATTTGAAGATAATGGAGTATATTTTCTTTTCATTTTTTCAAACTCTTAGCTTATTATTTTTAGATGGATATTTCTTCTGATATGATCCGTCGCTCAGGCTCCACTTCTCATTCTCAAGTTTCTTCTGCGCGGCCTTCCCATCCGAAGGCAAAGAAGGTAACTTCCAAAACCACTGGAAGTTCTAACAAGATTACTAGGGATATGCTCTTGACCTCACTTCGTCTTTTGGGTGACGAGGCAAAGAAATGCCTCAGGTTCAACATTATTTTTGAAGATGGAATTTTGGATCCAGATATAGCAAAGGAGGCGACTTGGAAGGCGGTGACAGATGCAGTCAAGAAGTCACCCGAATCTCAGAAGAAAGCATTACAACGAGGATTGGATCAAGCGTTGACGGATGAGGACGAGAAAACCAAACTCCTGACTTATGTGAGATTAGATTCTAATCGGTGGTTTTCACTAAGATATTTTATAGGTGGCTTATGCCAGGGGCTATCTTTTCAACTCCATCGTTGGAAAGGCAAGGACAAAGGTGGTTGGACACTATGGTCTCACAGGCTCGAATGAAGATGTCAAAGCCAAAGTTGATTGGCTTCTCACCAAGTCCAAGTTTCTTTACGGCGATATTGATTATCAGGTATTCAGTCTCTATTTTAGTCATATAGATCTCACCTTCCACTAGGCCAGAACTTTCAATTCAGCCAAGCCTTTTGGCAATACGATTTTCAAGGAAATCATTCGAGCCGTCTGGTTCATTCCCAAGACTAGAGGTGGTGAAGCAGTGACCACGACGAAAATGATCAAAGATGGAATTCTTCCTGTTTCTGTCGTTCTATTGGCGGTAACCACAGTAAGTATTCTTATATTCTTTTTCTGTCTCATAATTTATAATTGTCTATGAGGTCGAACACGCATTAGGAGAATATAAGAGTGGTTCTGAGCTCCAACTTCCATTTCGTGAAACTCTTCTTAAGAATCGGTACGCTTCAATCATTTTATTATTTGAATCAAACATTCACACTAATTTGTTAATCATGTCAATATTTCCCTAGATACGTTCATCATTTGCAATCATGGAATGCCTTGGTCAAGAAATCTCCCAACTGGGGTAACTACTATCTCAAAAAGGTGTTTCAAATTATCCTGTACGTTTATTTAAACTTTTACCAGAATAATTCTGATTAATTATGATTTTCTTTAGTAATAGTAGTAACATTCAAAGTCTTCTTGCCGATGAAAATGGTGGAGGATCTGACGTAGAAGATGTGGAAGCCGATGTTTTGAGTAGCGCCGTTACCCTAGGTGGAGACGTCATGTAGAGGGACATGACTGCTCTAGAATTTTGCATCCCTCATCGCTTATTTTTTTTATGAATTTTATTGTTTTTTCTGAATTTTTTGGCTGGTATTCTGGAAAAGCCTGGAGATATCCTTGATTACCTGTAAGACCTTGTGTCTACCTTCAAGGTGCCTTGAAAGTATTTTGTGAGATCCTGTAGCACTCCCAAGAAGCTCAGAAGGTGCTCAATAAATATTCTGCATCTCACAGGATATATAAAGTTGTCTTCAGGAAGCCTGTTGAACTCCTTGAGTCCTTCTATTGAGTACTTTGTTGGAACCTGCAGCACTCTCAAGATGCATTGGGGATGTCTTAGTAAACCTTTTGAATTTCTTGGGGTCTTCTAGAATGCACCCACTAGAATCTTGGGAGCATCCAGTGGGCTATAGAATGCATCTTGATAGTCCTTCTGAGTGCCCCTTGATATTCTGTCAGATGCTCTGCAGAACCTTGGGGATACCTATAGGGCTGCAAAATATATCTTGTTAAACCTTCTAGTCACTCTGCATGCATCTTCCAGATACCTTCAGAGCACCTCCTGGTTATTACTAGGTACCCTCTGGGTGTCCTATGTATTCTTGCAGTGTCTTGTGGAAATTTTTCACAAGCGCACTTGTTCCGGCGGGCACCTTGGATACTTTGAGTGCCTTGAATGCCCCAAGGTGTCCCAAGGCATCCCAGGGTCTCACAAGGTCTCTTTGGGCAGAAATGGTTTTTCCTGATGAATAGGAATCTTGAAGTGTATT
>Ga0193719_10000647_pt1 | contig 13263 bp, 12 predicted proteins | sample U2a2metaG_FD_160103 | JGI IMG/M metagenome (GOLD analysis project Ga0193719, IMG submission 160103) | Soil microbial communities from a riparian zone of the East river system, Colorado, United States - U2a2 | ecosystem: Environmental > Terrestrial > Soil > Riparian zone | place: USA: East... | reverse complement strand
TGGCATTGCCTATTTCACCGCGTCGTATCTCCTCGGGCGCGGCGGGATCAGCGAAACGTCGACCGGCTCGAACTCAAACTTCGGCGCATCAGCATCCGGGGCGAAACTCGCCTTCGTTGTCTTTAACCAGGTTTTGTCGTCGCGCTCGGGGAAGTCCGGCTTGTAGTGGGCCCCGCGCGATTCGTCGCGCAGGGCGGCACCCTGGGCGATTACCCGTGCCAACTGCAGCATATTGTAAAGCTGCCGAGCGAAGACGACCGAGGTGTTGGCCCACTGCGAACGGTCGCTCAAATTGATGTGCCGGAAGCGCTCCAGGAGTTTGCACAACTCGGCATCGGTACCGCGCAGGTTCTTGTTGTAGCGGATGACGGTGCAGTTCTTCGTCATCAGATCGCCCAACTCGCGCCATAGTTTGAAAGGATTCTCCGAGCCATCCGATTTCATCAGCGTGGCGTTGTTTTCTTCCTGACGCTTGCGTTCGGCATCGAAGTAGCCACCGCCCGGTGCTGCCTTGAGGCTGCGGGCATAGTTGACAGCCGTCGGCCCGGCCATGAAGCCGCCGAATATGCAGGAGACCAGGGAATTGGCGCCGAGGCGATTTGCCCCATGATACTGATATTCGCATTCACCCGCCGCGAAAATACCCGAGAGGTTCGTAGCCTGCGTGAAATCTACCCACATCCCCCCCATGGTGTAGTGCATCCCGGGAAAAATCTTCATGGGTGTATCGCGGGGATCGTCACCCACGAACTTCTCGTAAATCTCCAGAATGCCTTCGAGCTTGCGGTCGAGGATCTTACGATCGATGTGGGTCAGGTCGAGGTAGACCATCGGCTTGCCGTCGACGCCGAGATTGTGCTCGTACACGACTTTGTGGATGGCGCGAGTGGCAACATCACGCGGCACCAGGTTGCCGTATTTCGGATACCACTCCTCCAAAAAATACCAGCGCTCGTTTTGCGGGATGGATTTCGGATCGCGTTTGTCCCCCGCAGTTTTCGGCACCCAGACACGGCCGCCTTCGCCGCGGGCGGACTCTGACATCAGGCGCAGCTTATCTTCCCCCGGAATCGAAGTGGGGTGAACTTGGATGAGCTCGCCGTTGGCGTAATAGCATCCTTGCTGGTAGAGGGCGGATTGCGCTGAGCCCGTACACACCACGGAATTGGTGGATCTACCGAAAATCGCTCCGATGCCGCCGGTGGCAACGATGATGGCGTCAGCCGGAAACGTGCGCACTTCCATGGAGCGAAGATCCATAGCGCAAATGCCGCGGCAGACGCGGTTGGAATCGAGCACGGCAGAAAGAAATTCCCAATGCTCGAACTTCTTAACCTTGCCTTCGGACTCGTAACGCCTGACCTGCTCGTCGAGAGCATAAAGAAGTTGCTGCCCGGTGGTAGCGCCGGCGAATGCAGTGCGATTGTAGAGCGTACCGCCGAAGCGGCGGAAATCGAGCAGCCCCTCCGGAGTGCGGTTGAAGGGCACACCCATGCGATCGAGCAAATCAATAATGCCGGGCGCGGCATCGCACATGGCCTTGATCGGAGGCTGGTTACCCAGGAAATCTCCACCGTAGACGGTGTCGTCGAAATGCTGCCAGGTGGAATCGCCCTCCCCTTTGAGATTTTTCGCGGCATTGATGCCACCCTGAGCGCAGACCGAGTGCGAACGCTTCACCGGCACGATGGAAAACAGGTCCACGTTCCCGCCCATCTCGGCGATTTTGATGACGGCAGATAGTCCGGCCAGTCCGCCCCCAATCACGATAATTTTCGGTTGTGATGCCATGTCTTTCGGGTTCCCCTCTACCGGGCAGTCTTTCTGGGCCCTGTCGCCCCAGCAAAAGAGTCATGCATTCCATTTTCGGGGCCGATCGGCTGCAGCGGCGTGTTGAGGAAGGAGCGCATGGTCAGGGCTCCCACCAGAATGAACCCCGCTCCGATGGCGAAGCAGACGTAACCAAACCTGCGTCGGGCCGCGTCCCCGGACGTGATCCCCCACTTGGCGGCAAACAACCACAATCCGTAGGCGAAGTGCCATGAGGCGCAGAAAATTCCCAAAGCGTAAAAAACGATTACCCAGGCGTGTTGAAATTCCAGTTGCACTTTGCCGAAGGCCGCATCCGGATGACTCAGGATGTGAATCCCGCTAAAGCGCAGATGCCAGGTGTGCCACACCATGTAGAAAAAAGCGATGCCGCCCGTCCAGCGCTGCGCGCTAAACATCCAGTTGCCCGCCCAGGGATAGTCGGCCAGATTGCTCTCGCCCCGGAACCAGATGTAGAAACCGTAGAAGGCATGGTAGAGAATGGGTAGCCAGATACCGAACAGCTCCAGGTAGAAAACAAAAGGGAAGCTGCTGAGCAATTCGACCTGCTTGCTGTAGGCACCCGGGCCTCTGGTAGCGAACGCGTTAGAAACGAAATGCTCAACCAAGAACGCTCCCACCGGAATAATGCCGCTGAGGGAATGAAGCTTGCGCAGCAAGAATGAACGTCCATGGCCGGCTCCCAAAGGAGCTATGCCCTGGGAGATGCGGACCGGAGTGGAAGCACTGGCGCTTGTCGCCACGAAACCCCTTGTGAAGCTGGAGATGACTAGAGAACCGTTTATTATCTTGGTGGACGAGAAGGGAAGTCAAGGAAGGGAGTGTAGCGGGAGTGGTTCGAGGCGGAGGTAGTTTCAGTCCGAGGGTGCAACAAAATGACGGTTCCGATCCGTTTGGTTTCAGGGAAGGCGAGAGTAGCCGTGACCCCTCGCCACGAAGTAGAATAAGCGGCCACTTGAGGACAAAAACTCATGTTCAAACCGAAGGGACCGTACTGCCAAAGCTGTGGGATGCCACTGTCAAAGGACGACAAAGGCGGTGGAACCGAAGCAGACGGCAGAAAATCCACCGCCTACTGCAGCCATTGCTATGGCGGAGGCAGATTCACCGAACCGGAGATGACGGCGGACCAGATGACCGAAAAGGTACGCGCCAAGATGAAAGAAATGCACATCCCTGGTTTCCTGGCGAGATCGTTCACCAAGGACATCCCGACTCTAAGGCGATGGGCGAGCCGATAGCACCCTGACGCTGCGGGTTGATCCTGGTCGCTTGGCTCTTCTGGTCGCTTGGCTCTTAGGGAGCGGACGAAATCCATCCCAGGAATTGATGGAAGGCTTTTCCGCGGTGGCTAAACTGGGCTTTCTCTTCGGCGGTCAGTTCTGCAAAAGTCTTCTGAATCGGCGGAAAGTAGAAAAGCGGGTCGTAGCCAAATCCATTCGATCCCCGCGGGACGTCCAGCAGGATGCCTTCTGCCTGGCCGCGGAAAACGGCGAGAATTTCCCCATCGCGGGCTGCGGCGATCACGCAAACGAAACGCCCGGCGCGTTTTTCCGGAGGGATTTTTCTGAGCTCTCGAATCAGCCGCGCGTTGTTGGCCTGGTCGTCGGTGTTATTATCCACCAGATGCGGTTGGTCGGCGGCGTAACGCGCGGAATGCACTCCGGGCGCGCCACCGAGCGCATCCACTTCCAGACCAGAATCGTCCGCCAGTACTATTTCCCCAGGCACATGGCGACTGTAACTCTCCGCCTTCTTGCGCGCGTTGTCCTCGAATGTGGCGCCGTCTTCGATGACAGGCGGGATGGAGGAAAAATCCGGAACAGGGCCAACCTCGATCTCCCGCGAGGAGCCCGCCCCGGCGAAATCGCGAAGCTTACCTGGGTTCGACGTGGCGATGAGAATGCGGCGCATGGCGTTAGGGTTTTTCAGGCAACATGGGTGCGTCTGAAAGCCGTCCATCCCAGTACCAGGAGGACAGTTCCGAAAGAAATAAGCCCGCCGATGGTTCTGTCTTGTGTCCGTACAAAGGTAATTCGAATCTCATTTTCTCCCGCCTCGACTGGAACGATCATCTGGCCAGTGATTTCTACTGTTTCGGTCTTCACGGGGCGGCCTTTGATCTCAACCTGCCATGCGGGATAGTTAAACAGCTTCAACACCAGCTTGCCAGGGCGGTTGACGTTCGCTGTGAAAGCCCTGGACTCCGGCCCCCATTGCGTCAGGTGAATTGTTGGGCTGCCATCGCCCTCGAAGGCCACCCGCTGCGCATCTTTATTGATTTCATAAGCGTCCGCCCCGGTGGGAACATATTCATCGGCCCCCTCGTAGCCCGAACCGGACTGCTGATTGTCCTGCATTTCCGCGACGTCGGCAGCATTGTCCCACCACGGGGGCTGGACTCGATGCCACACCCACACCAGTACAGCCAGCATCACGGCACAGGCCAAGGCACGCAGCAGCCATGACCGCGAGGCCATGGTGAGCAGCAGCGCGAAACCAACATTCAGGCAAAGCAACCAGCGCAGCGGAAGCTGCACAAAACGCATTTCCGGGAGAATCCGATAGAGCAAAAAGCTAAACGAGAGCATGAGCACTGTCGCCGCGCCCCCCCAGGCGACGGACGTCCACCACGCCTCACGTGCGCGAATTCGCCATCGCCGCGACATGAACCCAGAGGCGGCCACCAGAATGATCTGGGCCGTCGCCACCAGGGAGATCAGCAGGTTGAAACGATTGTGATCCTGGTCGTCCATGAAGGTGAACAGGAAGTTGTCTTGCGGACGGACTCCGGGTGACAACACCTGCGCGATCTCCACCCATTTCTGTTCGCAAGCGGCGGGCACGAGATAAAACGCGGCCAGCGCGAAGCCCAGGAGCAGAGCCTCAGAAGCGATCACGAGGATTCGCGGCGAACGGCGCAGGATTGCCCCAATGACAGCCAGCAATGCCAGCGAGTAGGTGACCATTACCGCCGATGGCACGTTGGTTATCCAGGCTGCAGCCACGATCAGGCCCAAAGGCAAAATCGTTTTCCGGCCTTCCTTCTCGGAACGCAAGACGTACAGCAGCAGTAAAGGCAGAAGCGCGCCTGCCAGCAGCTCCGCAAAGGCGCTTCGCCAGTAAACGATCACGATGTGATACGGGTTGGCTGCATACAGCGCCGCGACAAAAATGGCATCACGACGATGCAGGAATCGGCGAGCAAGCAAAAACATGGAGCACCCAGAAAGCGTGAGCGCGACCCACTCGTATGCTCCGGGCACCATTTTCCAAGGCAGAAATGACCCTAGCGCTGCTCCGAGCATCCACGAAGCTGGAGGATAAAAGACGAATCGCGCTTCACCGAATCCGTAATGGGCCAGCGCCGCCCAGCGCGGGTAGAGAATCCCCTGCTTCCATTGTCTGAGCACTTCCATCCATGAGTTGAGGTGGAATTCGAAATCGTGGCCGGAAGGAATTCCGAGAAAGAAAGTGGGCAGGAGCACGGCGAAAGCCGCAAGCATAACGATCAGGATCGGCGACCCGAGCAAAGGGTCTCCACGCCAGGCCGGGAGGCGGGCAGGTGCGGTCATTGTGTCAGGCGGAGGTTTTGTCGTCACTACGTATTTAGCTCCTGCGCGGACGGTCGCGTCGGCGTCATCGAAGATTGTTGCGTAATGGACGAAAATCGGCAAACTGAGTTTCCGGAGCGGGGTTGCGGGCTTGGGTCGGAGGAGGACAGCCGAGAGGTGAGTAAGGAAATTAGATAGTTTGTGAAAGGAGCCGAGCGAAGACGAACACCTGGCCATGGATGACTGACAATGGATAAGCGAATGTTGGATATAAATTAATTTGGCTGAAACATTTCTCCGAGAGGCTCGCGATAGACTGGGCTGCACAGGGTGGAGCTGGCCCGAGAGGGCGCTAAGGGGCCTGCACGTACTACCCCCGTGCAGGCCTTTTAGTTTTGACGGTTAACGAGACGGGTAAAAACATAGTAGCGGCTAGGACGAAGCGACTTCCTCGGAACTGCGCTGTTGGCGTAGTTCCTTGAGAAACTCTTCCTGACTGAGAGAATCGGCGCGATTGAGCAGATCCAGCAGGAGATCCTCCGATCCTTCGGAACCCTTGCTGCTCGGATAGTCGCTAGTATTGCCTGCCGCGAGGGCCTTCGGAGTGATGAGCAACTGAGGCACGGTCCCGGGGCGGCTGGTGAGAAATCCGATAAAGGTGCCCACCTGTTCCTTCTGTTCTGCCGTACCCGAAGCAAACTCAATGCCCATGCCAAATTCGGGATGCATGACACGCACCAGGCCTTCGGCCTGTACTTCCATGCCCGCCGCCTTCAGGCAGAGGACAATGCCGGAGCGCTCCGGGAAAGGTGACTCTGTTTCGACGTAACAGCCACCCAGGCTGAGATCGCTCAAGCGGCATTCTGAAACTGGCTCGGGATCTTCAGGAAGGAAATCCGCCGCGTTGGCAACCACCCACTCGCGAAGCGACTGGCGAAGGCTGTCGGGAAGATCGGTATAACGAACCCCCGATTCGCCATTGGGATTTGCCCACGCTACTTCGCCGCGAACGTCAATCTCGTTACTTTGATTAGGCAGTGTGAATCGTGCGCTAACCGAGGCAGAAGGGCACAACGGCTGGGCGGCCAGCACGTCCAGTCCGTCCTCGCTTAGATCGAGCAGGATGCCTTCCATCTCCGTGCCGTTCTCGACGCGCAGTTTCACCGGAAGTTGCACGGGAACCCGGAAGGAGCGGCGCCGTTCGCGCTTCAGCAGAGCGATGGCAGCTCGCAGGCTGGCTTCCGCCTGTTGCTGGGAGACTGGTTTGTACAGGACGAAATTTGCTCCTGCGCCGAAAACGTGACGCACTTTGGTCTTGTCATCCAGCAGCGCCACAGTCACCGTGTTGTTGCCGGCCGACGCCTGGAAGGCGTTCTGCAGAACCAGGGCGGCGCTGTGCGGATCGTCATAATCGACGATCACGGCGTCGAACTTTTGATCCGTCAGGCGGCAAAGCGCGTCCGGATAGCCGCAGCACTGTACCCCCAGGCCGAAGCCTGCTAGGACGGACGTGAGAACGTCCGTCGCCTGTTCGTCTTTGCAAACCAGAAGGGACTGAAATGTCATAAGCGAGCCTAGTACACCGGTGCAAACCTGGCCGGATTAAGGCCAGCGCGGAGCGCGTTGTGCAGGCTTAGCTGGCGTCGCAACGCCGGAAGATGCCGCTCCAGCTCCTGCCGCCACGCTGTTGCCAAGCTCCTCAACTTCCGTCAACACAGAGCTTTCTTCGTCTTCGTTCTCGGCCAGCAGAGGGGCGACCTCGCGCAGTTTTTCGGCTGCCTGTTGCAACGCCTCAATCTGCTTGGAGAGCTGGGCGTACTTAGCTTGCTTACGACGTAGGACCTCGTGAATATCTTTCATTACAACCCCCTGTCGGGAATGTAAGTACAGAGGCTGCTACGGTCAACGGCAATCCCCTCCGGGACGATTACCGGAGTAACCATTGCGTCATCATCGGGTTCAGCACAGATTGACTGTTGTAGACGGGAAAGCCCCCCGTGTGGTGAAGGCGATGGGATATATAGCCCATTAGTGCCACGCGGTTGGCACGAAGGTGGAATGTACATTCCGAGGGCGAAATCGTACTCTGCCTGTGAGCAGACTTCGGGGGAGGGCTGTTCGGGCGTCCCATAACTCGCGAGAGTTTGGGACGCTTCTTAATTTGGGCTGTTGTTTTGGGCCAAAATCGACGCCCGGTCACGGGCTCCCGCCGCGCTGAAGCCTTAACTTACCCTATCGAGCCATTTCCTGTAGGGCAATGACCTCTGCCCGAGAGGCCTGGCTAGCGGTCTGCCCGGCCGGAGCACGCTGGCGGGTACCTTAGCCGTGACCGTCAGTGGACTGCCGCACCCTGATTGTTCAGTAGGGCACATGGGCACGAAATAGTATTATTTGCCTGAAAGCATCGTTAACTGAATAATCAGCTTGGTCACCGACAAACCCAGGAATGTTGGCCGGAGATCTTTCCACCGATCAGGCCACGGGCAAAGGGGAATGCCATGAAGATCAAGGTCACGCTGGGCATGTTGTTGCTGAGCGGCTTGTTGATGGCGCGGGATCCGACGAATGACAGCGCTGCCGAAGCCAGCAAACTCATCGCGCTCGAAAATGCCTGGAACCAGGCCCAACTTCATCATGACTCGAAGGCGCTAAACGGCCTGATTTCTGATGCCTTTGTGTACACCGATTATGACGGCACCGTCATGAACAAGGCGCAGTTTCTCGCCGACCTGCAGGACCCTGATTATCGTGCCAACCTGATTGCCAATGAGGATGCCAGAGTGATTTCGTATCCGAACGCCGCAATCGTGGTCGGGACCTACCACACCAAGGGCACTTACAAGCGCCAACCCTTCGAGCACTATGGACGCTTCACCGATACCTGGATATACCTGAACAGCAAATGGCAATGCGTGGCCAGTCACACCAATCTGATTAAGAAGTGAAGCTGCTTCAGTCCCCGGAAGACCGCAAGGAGCACGTATCTAGTTCATGATGCAAGGCCAAGCGCTCCAAACCGTTTCTGCCGCTCTGCAAAATCCCACGGTGGTGGAATTCGTGCGAACTTCGGTCAAAGCTGGATACCGCGAATTCTTTGATGCGGCGAATGACCAGATTTGGGCGATGGTCGACAATGCATTTGCGCAACTTGCCCACAGCCAGCAGAATGGGGTGAACCCCGCACAACTATTGAAAGTGACCATTGCACTGCTGGAACACACCTTCAGGAAGGCGGACCGAGGATTCTGGTTCAATCGCGTTTATCACCAATACAAAACGCAGACCAAACCTGAAACTGATTTTCGGCAGCTGCAGAAACTGCTCCCCGGAAAAAAAGTGCTCGACTACGGCTGCGGCAGCGGCTACCTCGCAGCCAGACTGGCTAAGGGAGGATATAAAGTCTTCACTGCCGACGTCCTGGATTACCGGTACGAGGAGGCCCGGCCTTTGCCGTTTGTGCAGATGGCATCGCCTACCGATATTCCCTGCTTGGACGGCCCCGTAGACGTGGCCCTGGTGCAGGCCGTACTCCACCATATCAATCCCAATGACCTGCCCCTCGTCCTGAGGCGCCTCGGCAAAATTGCAAAGTATGCCCTAATCAAGGAAGACACCTATGGCCTGCCCAATCATCTGGAAGGGTTGACCGAGACTCTCAAGGTGCAGCCATTGCTCAGAACATTCGTCGCCATGCCGCTCGAAGTACAGCATCAGGTTCTGGTGTTGATTGACTTTTTCAGTAATGCGATTGCCCAAGGACTTCCCGAAATGAACATGCCTTTTGAATTCAAGACGGTGACCGAATGGCAACGAGTTCTGCTCAGTAACGGCTTTAAGGTCAACAAGACCGCGCTCGCCGGCTTCGAGCCCGGACGAATGCACATGAGCTGTCATGTCTGGTTTTTGTGCAAACGCCTGCCTTAGGCGATTGCCAATGTCCGCAGGGCGGGGAACTGAGATACACTTTTATGGGCCCCGTCCTGGTCGGGTGATCGTGTCCCCGAGCCGGTTCCGTTGAAAAAGGATTGATGCCAACCGCATATTTAGAAGAAGTGAATCCGTGGGAGGCGCAGGTTGCCCGCTCCGACCTGGCCGCGAGGAAGCTCAAGCTTGACGACGGACTGTGGAAGATTTTGCGTGAACCCAGCCGCGAAATCATCGTGCACATCCCGGTTCAACTGGACGATGGACGTTTGGAAACCTTCACCGGATTCAGGGTGCAACATTCGATAGACCGCGGCCCCGCCAAAGGTGGCGTCCGCTACAGTCCCAACCTGACTCTGGACGAGAGTCGCGCACTTGCCAGCTGGATGACGTGGAAATGCGCGGTCGTAAACATCCCGTTCGGCGGCGCCGCCGGGGGGGTGATTTGTGATCGTGACAAGATGTCCAAGCGCGAACTCGAACGCCTCACCCGGCGCTACACGGCCGAGCTGCTCGAGCTGCTGGGTCCGGAAAAAGATGTCCTCGGGCCCGACATCAACACCGACGAGCAGATTATGGCCTGGATCATGGATACCTACTCCATGCACGTGCGCCACACCGAAACTGCGGTGGTCACGGGCAAGCCAGTCGAGTTGGGCGGTTCCCATGGACGCATTGAGGCGACCGGACGTGGTTTGATGACCGTCTGCGACGAGGCCCTCAAACGGCTCGATAGGAACCGGGACCAGACAAGAGTCGTGATCCAGGGTTTCGGCAATGTGGGTTCGAATGCTGCCCGCCTCATGCACCGGCGGGGCTATAAAATCGTCGGCGTCTCAACGAGCACCAGTGGTGTGTACAACAGGAATGGCATTGATGTGGATATGCTCTCGCGGTACCACCGGGAGCATCACACGCTGGCGGGCTTTCCTAGTGCGGATGAAACCACTTCGGCCGAGTTATTGGTCGCGGAGTGCGACATTCTGATGCCGGCAGCAGTTGAGAATCAGATCACTTCCCGCAATGCTGACCGGGTGAAAGCCAAGATCCTGTGTGAGGGTGCGAATGGCCCCACCACAGCCGAGGCAGACGACATTCTCACCGATAAGCGCGTGTTTGTTATCCCTGACATCCTGGCCAACTCGGGCGGGGTTACCGTGTCCTATTTCGAGTGGGTGCAAGACCGCCAGGGCTACTTCTGGTCGGAAGTGATGGTTAACGATCAACTGGAACACACCCTGCGAACGTCTTTCGCCGAAGTCCTGCACTACGCTGCGGATCACAACGTAAGCAACCGCATTGCCGCCTATATGCTAGCCATCGATCGAGTGGCCTACACGTTGCGGCAGCGCGGAATTTACGCCTGAGAAGCGATGCGCACGGAGACCGAAATCCTCGCCTGGCTGCCTCGCAGTAGTTTCCCTCAAGAACTCCCCCGGACATACAACCGCTCGCAACCGCGTGAACAGCGTTTGGCTGCGCAGGTCGCTCAATAGCAGAACATGCCAGAACGGGAAGCAAGCCTATATCGCACGTAACGTAGCCCGTCCTCCCTCATTGATCAGGAAGACCAACGGACAGCTAGTCTTAGGCGTTGAAAGGAACCTTCGTGCGGATGGGGGAGAATCGGTATGGATCATTACAAACGGATTCCACTGGCGTTTGTGTTCGTGATGGCCACGCTGGCTGTGGCTCAAGATAAGCCAACAATCTTTGTTGCTGGCAGGGGGACCGAGAACCTGTTCATCAATGCCACGGGCAATGGTAGCCGCTGGTTTAGAACAGGACACGTCGAGAGCACGACTGACTCTCACGACGAGAGTATGGAAGTGACGAAGAACTTGCAAAAGGAATGTCCAGACATAGCCATCACCTTGAGTCAATCCTCGGCAGACTATACCGTGACCCCAAATCGCGAAGCCAAGCAGAAGCGTGGCTTGCTGCGCAGCAATAGTCAGATGCAGGTGGCCAATCGTGTAGGAGATGTACTAGGCTCCCGCACCAGGACGGTGAACAACGCCTCTCGGGATGCTTGCACCTTAATACTTTCTGATTGGACACAGAACGGCAGAATCACTCCCCAAGCAGAGCGGCCTGCCGACCCGCCCGCGCCAGCTGACAACAATGTGCCATCAACCACCGTGGTTCGGACTCCAGCCACCCAGGAAACTCCGGAAGAGGAACAGGCTCGTGCTGGGCGCAACACGGTAGTTGTCTCTGCTGGGCCTACCCCTCCAGTTCAGAGCGACAGTGTGGCCGACGCGGCGCGGCGAGTGAAGCAGCATCACGCCTGTATCAAGCTCGCGGCCGCCAATCCAAATGTGACGTGCAAGTGAGTACTAGAATATCCCGTACGAACCCCGAGACCCGCTTCAATGGGGGTCGGGTGCTGACGCCATTGCGGGTACTGCACGGGAGTCTATTGGGTGGGGCGCTCGAAGAAGAGAATGCGAAGAGAGCCGCTGCGCAAAGGGGGTAAGCGGAACGTCGCCCTGCGCTGGGGACACAGAATCACCCTTTCCGGAAGCACTCGGCCCAAACACCAAGGAGTGAATCCGCATCCCATGGCAGGCAACCCAATTTCTTTCTGTGCCTTACCTATGACCAATGCAAAGATGAGGACGTCCGCTAGTCCGTTCGGAGTGCCTGCATGGGATCGATGGATGCTGCCCGCCGCGCTGGCAGGTAGGCAGCGAGCAAAGCTGTGACAAAGAGGATCACGGCGACGGATGCGATGACGGAGAAGTCCAACGTGCCCACGCCGTACAAGGTAGCGTGCATGGTGCGGCCTACAAGCACGGCGCCTGCAAAACCAAGACCTAGTCCGACTACCGTCAGTTCAGACGCTTCCTTCACGATGAGGCGTAGGACATGATTCTGGCTCGCGCCTAGCGCCATTCGCAGGCCTATCTCTTGCGTTCGCTGGGAGACGGCGAAGGCCATCAGCCCGTAGATGCCGACCGCGGCAAGCAACAAGGCGACGATGGCAAAGCTTGCATAGAGAAACATCGTAAATCTGTCACCGGCAAGAGACTCATCCTTCACTTGGTCCATGGTGCGAATATTTGCCAGAGCAATCTGCAGATCGACGGAATGCACGGCCGCAGCGATGGTCTTCGTCATGGCTGCCGGATCCTCCGCAGTGCGCACACCAATGGTTACATCCGGGGATAACGACTGAGCGAAGGGTACGTCGACCTCGGGATAATCGCCGCGGAAATCCCCGTACCTAACATTGTGAAAGATCCCAACAATTTGCCACTCCACTGGGGGACCCAGTTTCGGCAGGCCAGGAACAATCTCTTCGATCGACAAGCGCTGCGAGAATGGGTCCGTGCCCCTCAGGTAACGCTTGGCGAATTCCTGGTTAACCATCGCGACCCGCATACTCGACGGGGTGTCATGCTCGGTAAAAGCACGCCCCTTTAAGACCTCGATACCAAAGGTTTTGAAATAGTCTGAGGCGACTGATTGAAAGTTTGTGTTGGGTCGTTGCGAAGGATCGCTGTAAGTTCGACCACCGGCGAGGGTGAAGGCCATTCCATCACTCGTTCCCCGCAGCGGCGTACCAGTCACTGCGGTGGCAGAGGATACTCCCGGGATAGAACGAATGCCACTCAGAATCTGCTGGTTGTAGACATTCATTTGCGCTGGATCCTGGAACCGCCCCCGCGGCTGTTCCAGCCTAAACGTAAGCACATGATCCGTGCGTATACCAAGGTCGATTCGTGTAAGGTTCCAGAAGCTATGAATAGCCAGCCCTGCTCCTGCCAGCAACGCCAAGGCAAGCGCAAATTCACCCACGATGAGTAGGCGGCGCAATCTGTGGCTACCCGAGCTTGTGCCTGAGCGTCCACCATCTTTCAGCGATTCTGCGGGATCTACATTTGAGGCATACCATGCAGGAGCACAGCCAAACAGAAGTCCGGCAACCGTGGTGGCTGCCAAAGCTACT
>Ga0193719_10000646_pt1 | contig 13278 bp, 7 predicted proteins | sample U2a2metaG_FD_160103 | JGI IMG/M metagenome (GOLD analysis project Ga0193719, IMG submission 160103) | Soil microbial communities from a riparian zone of the East river system, Colorado, United States - U2a2 | ecosystem: Environmental > Terrestrial > Soil > Riparian zone | place: USA: East River... | reverse complement strand
CATTATTTCGCTCGGAGGAAAAATTTTGATGACGCCCGTTATTGTGCCTAGGGTTGCGCGTCTTAATTCGCAATCTCCGGCATCTCTTGGGGAGCGAAATGGCTCGTCCAGCGCAATCTGGAAAATCGCTGCGGTGGCAGTGCTGGCGCTCAGCTGGCGTGCGGCGGAAATGGCGCTCCGACGAAATCGCAACCGGAGGAAATGTACAACAAAGCGTTCCGTGAGTTCGATGCGAACAATAGAGCCAGTCTTTGAGTCGCCAGTGAGGCCAGCTGTCGAACAAACGGCGAAAACCCTGCGGCCAAGTGTCCCGCAGACGCCTGAAATAGCTCCGGCTTTGGCAGCCGTCCCAATGCCTCCCGAAGCGGCACGACTTACCGAGCCGTCTGACGAGGAGATTCGCCTCCGCGCCTACTTCATTTCCGAACACCGGCGCAGATTTGCGCTGCCGGGCGACGCAGATTCGGATTGGCGCGAAGCCAAGCAACAGCTCATCTCCGAATCAGGTGAATTAAGCGGACTTTCTACGATAACGACAGAAGCACCGAGTGAAATTCCCGCACGCACGGAGGACATCGCACTGCCCGCCGTAGTAACGTCAGCCGAGACTGAAGTTGGATCGATCGAACGAGGCGAACCTATGCCGTACGAGACGACTTTCACTGCGATTCAATCCCCCGCAGCTGAGGCGGTAACTGAGTCCGCGTCCGATTGCCCAAATGCCATTTCCCCTGAGCCCGTATTTCCGCAAACAACCGCACCGGCAACCATGCCCGAAACAACCCAAATGCCAACCGCTCCAGTAAATAAGCCCCCAGCCACTGCCGTGGCCAAGCCGCAACCGTCTGGTACGACGCAGACTTCTGTTCAGGTCACCTTTTCCTTCGAGATCGCCGCTGTGCAACTGACACCGACATTCAAGATGGGCATTTTGCAAGTGCGGCCCATATCCAAGATCGTCACGATGCGTCTGGCTCCTTCTAAACGGCCGCAACCCGAAGTGAGTTTCGAGATTGCGAAGATCCAGCCCGTCGGGAAAACCCTTGGCATTATTCGGGTGACTCCGTCTCAACAGGAGAGGCCAATCATGGGTTCGCCTTCGGTCGCCGGACTGCAATTCGTGCCGAATGGGGAGGCTACGCCGGTCCAACTCACGCCATCACAGCAGGGCGAAGCGGCTGTCTTCGTGACGGTCCCGTGCCAGATTAGTGGGATCGAGTTTTCCCCGTTGCTTGAGATTGCATCCGTTGTCCTGGATTCTAGTTCCAAGCAAGTCCTCGTTCAGTTGCCTGGTGCCGGACCAAGCCCAGCCGACGGACCGCCGGCATTTGAGATTGCAGATTTGCAGCTTAGCGAACGCGGCGATGCCGGTATGATACAGCTGAATCTGCTCGGGCAGAGCCCGACGGAGACATGACGAGACCACGTTTGCCAAACCACAAAGAGAGATGCTTCCGTGTCAGTCAATACATGGTTTTACGCTATTCCCCTTGCCGCTTACGCGAGGTTCTTGAGGGCATGTTGACGTTTTCGGACAAAATCGGACACAAGAACTGCGTAATTCTGCGCCAATCTGCGATGCGCCGATTTTGAGCGACTGCAGTTAAAGCGCTGATTCCTGCGGATTTGAGCTGGAATTGCACAATTTTACGAAGCCGCTAATTCGGTTTCGAATCCCGTTAGGGTCGCTTCCCTAAGCAATCCGAGCGACGCGGGCAGATGCATAACAGTTTTGCCTAACACATCCGCCGATTTCCTTCTTTGTTTGGTGTTGTGCGCCAACGTCGTGAAACAGCAATCCCGCCGCCCTCAAAGCAGCCGATATTACTCCCGCTGGTCCCTTTCATACGCGCTTATGAAATTGTTTGTCGCTGGCTGGGATACTTGTGATCACTTTCCTCGCTGGCTGTGCGGACCTTTTTCCGGGCCTAATGGCCTTTGCGAACAGCTTCGATTCTGATCATACCATCGCTATTCAACGTGAAGACGACAAAGTAACTGTTGTCGTTCACCACGTTCACCCATCGGCTGTTTCTATCAACGTCCAAGGAGGAGGACATTGTTATGGCAATTTCGGACTCGTCGATCAAGGATGATCCATTCGACTGAGGACTTCATTCAACGCGTCCTCAAATCTGCGCGCAGCATCATTCTCTTTTTGGGCAGCGATTTTCGCTACGAGCTGAACCAGAACATTACTCTGCGTCCGCACGCTCGCGTACGCCTCCGCGTCAATGGTAGGTGCCTTCCAAAGCTCTTTATTCTCGGTAATCAGCGCTTGGAACCACGTCTCGAAGGGTGAAGCATCGAAATCTTTTCGATCGACAATCGAAAGCAACGCTGCGCCCATCCGCGCATCTTCGCCCCAGGTAAAAACCAAATGGGCAGTGCGACACCGTTGCGACACGTCGCTGACAATTCGTTTTTGGTCTTCGGCAGAAAGATGCGGGCTGCGCGCGAGAAACTTCAATAAATCCGCGATGTGGGCAGTGGCGTGCGCCCACCCTTTCATCGGGACATATCCCCGCAGATCCTTTTCCTCCGCGTAGCAACGTAATGCGGTGTCGAGCGTTTCCTGAAAAGCGTCCCGCGATAAAAAAGGTCTCTGCAAATCCTGCGCGGCTAAGATCGACATGTAGAGCGCCGAAAATGAGCGACGAAATATCGTATCGTTTTCCGCCTCGCCAATGTGAAACGTCATTCCGGGAAGCAATTTGCCCCGAAGCGCCTCGAGTGCGTCTCCCGCGAGAAGATGATCACGATAAACCCACGATGCGAGAATTTCGTAGCCGCACTCATCTCGCAATATTGGATTTGTCTCTCCGGCAAGATCGACAATCTCAAAGGCCAGTTTGTCCACCGATTCATTCGGCGGCGCCGCGAAGTTGTGCTTCCGAATTTGCTTCCAAGAATTAGCGTCATGATCGGCGAAGGCGACAAGAGGCAGCGACTGAGAAAACGCAAAGATAGCCCACCAAAGAACTCGATTGAACTTCATCTGCGCAAGAAACTGCGTCACGTTTGATAGATCGCTGTCGCCTTTCCCTTCGCTCGCAAAAGAAAGGTGCCCGCAAGCATCGTCCAAATGATCTGTCTTAAAAGGACCGATTCGACGGCAAGAAATCCAGGCATCCCAGATGCCAAAGCAACCACACGCTCAGCTATGTGACGGTAACCTCGGTCGCCATCTGTTCGGAGAGAGCTGAAAATCACTGCGTAATACGGCGGCGCTGGTGTTTTGGGTAACGAATAGGTTGGAGCATAGTTTGGCCTGAGCAAAGATCCTCCCGCATCACAGGCGAGTGGTAGCGGTGCTCAAACACCGGTGCTCAGGAAATTTTATTGTTGTTCTGCGTACAAATTAGCGTCTATTCCCCATTTCGATTTCCATCCATCGGCGAATTTTCTCCGCTCTTGAGTTGTGTTACTGAAGGATTGCTAGTTTTTTGAGTGCCTACTCTTCGTGTGACCCATTCGATGCTGCCACACATGTCGGTTGTCGATCTCCGAGGTAGTTACTCGGTCGAGAGCCGAACTTGCGCTCGAAAGCGCGCTGAAAAGAATCTGCGCTGGAGAAGCCGACCGACGCGGCGACTGTATGAAGGGTCTTCTGCCGCTTCGCGAGCCGACGGCGCGCTTCATTCAGACGGAGATTCTGCACAAAGTCGCTCGGAGGTTCTCCAAAAACACTCTTGAATACTTTGCTGAAATGGTTGGGACACATGCATGCTCGCCGCGCCAGCACTTCTACTGACAGGTCGGAATGGAGGTTCCGGATCACCCAGGCAACTAGGTCGGAGAAGCGGTCAATCGGATGATTGTCGACAGGTAAGGCATCCGATGGGAGTTCCTCTTGATCTTCCTTGGTAAGGCGAAGAGTTAACCCTTCTTCTACTGATCGCGCGACATATGGACCGTAGTCTTCCTGAATCATAGCTAGCGATAAATTCACACCACCACTAAGTCCGGTAGTCGTATAGTATGGGCCGTCTCGAACGAACGGCTTCCTATGATCGATTCGTAGACGAGGAAACCGCCGTGCCAGATCTCGGGCAAAACGCCAATGCGTTGTGACTTCGCGCCCATTGAGCAAACCGGTTGGAGCTACTCCATAAATGCCGGTACAGATAGCTCCAATTCTCCGCGTATCGTTCACGCGCTTCAAGATCCAAGTGGCCACCTTATCACTAACCTCCGGACGCTGAATCCCTCTTCCTCCTGCTATGACGATTGTATCAAGAATCGGCGCTGCGCTTAAAGTCGCTTGCGCTTCGAACATGAGGCCGTCCTCAGCGCGGAACCGATCGGAAAAAACGCCGATAGTACGGACCTCATAACATGGAATGCGATTGCCATAGCCGTCGTCCAAAGTAGCCGCTACGAAGGCGTCAGCAGGGCCTACGAGATGCAACGCGGTAACTTCGTCGAACCCAACAAGACCAACGCGTATCGGTCGGAAAATGGAAGCACGGTCGGAAAGACTCTTCACTTGCAGAGCCAGAATGTTGCGTTGTCCGCGATAACACTAGGACATCGAACCGACAAAACCGGACGATGTCGCTGACTTACATCCCTGCTACATCAGAAAGTCTTAAATCGTCGGATTTATGTCCGTCTTTAGTTTTTGTTGGACTTTTTGTCCCGGGGAGCTGTATGATTTTGTTTCTCCAACGATCCAAGCATGCGGATGAATCGCTGCCCGCAAAAAGGCCAGACAACCGGCGCGAAGTCGATTCAACGAATCGCACCGTTGAATGTTGACATGACCTCTGGGAAGACTGACGCGGAGGCGCTTGCCGAGATGATGCCGGAAGTATATGAAGATCTGCGGCGATTAGCCGCGAGTTATCTTCGCGGGGAGCGGTCAGAGCACACCTTGCAACGAACGGCGTTAGTGCACGAAGCCTATTTACGCCTTGCCGATCAGCGCCAGGAGGCCGCGTGGCAAAATCGTGCTCACTTCCTTGGCATCTTCGCGCGGATTATGCGTCAGACCCTAACGAACTATGCTATCGCCCGACAACGAGAGAAGCGCGGCGGTACAGATCCGGTAGAACGCGCGCTCGAATTCTATGACCAGCGAAAAATTGATGTGACTGTCCTGGATGCCGTGCTGCGAGACCTTGAAAGGCTGGACCCGCGGCAAGGACAGATCGTCGAACTGCGCTTTTTCGGCGGTTTGACGGTGGCAGAGATCGCTTCAGTGATGGGAATTTCTCCCGCGACCGTCAAGCGAGAATGGGCGACCGCGAAGATATGGCTTCGCCGAGAATTGTCTCGCAATAGTTGAATATTGTTCCGCTACTTTCGGCAATACTTATGATACCGTAAAGGAAAAGAGAGCGAGAGAAGATTATGGATTCGCATCGGTGGCAACGACTGAAATTAATTCTCGCAGAAGCGCTCGAGCAAGAATCACCTGCGGCCAGGACTGCGTTAGTCGGGCGTTCGTGTGGTAATGATGCCGATCTTCTGCGAGAGATTGAATCGCTTTTAGCGGAAGCGGAGCCGCTTCTTCGCGAGACGCCTGATGAATTGGAGGAATGTGCTGACAACTTTGCGGCAGCGCTTGCGCGCGAGGATGCCTCGGAAATTGGCAAGCGTATCGGAGCATACATGATCATTCGCGAGATTGGCCAAGGAGGAATGGGAACTGTCTATCTCGCGGCGCGCGCGGATGGGTATTTCGAGAAGCAAGTAGCTATTAAGTTGCTGAAACGTGGGGTCGCTAACGAAGAGGTTCTTCGTCGTTTCCGCTTGGAACGCGAAGTCTTAGCTCGCCTCGATCATCCGAATATTGCCAGGTTAATTGACGCTGGCACGACCGACGATGGTCTCCCATATTTCGTGATGGAATACATCGATGGGATACCGATCACTCGTTTCCTCGATGAGAAGCAGGAGGGGTTGGCGGCGCGACTTAACCTTTTCCTAAAAATTAGCGCTGCGGTAGAAGCTGCGCATCGTAATTCTGTCATTCATCGCGATCTGAAACCAAACAATATTCTTGTTAATCGCGAGGGAGAGCCAAAGCTGCTTGATTTTGGAATTGCCAAGGTCGTCGGGAACAATACGAATCCTCTCGAACTCACTACGCTCGGCCAGGAGCGACTTTCACCGATCTCGGCTTCGCCGGAACAAGCCAAAGGTGAACCAGTCACGATCTCTAGCGACATCTACGGGCTCGGCGTGGTCCTTTATGAGATGCTGACCGGTGTTAGGCCGCATCGCTTTCTGACATCCGATCCTTCCCGCGAGGAGCTGGTTGAGGTTGTCTGCAAACAACTACCGACGTCTCCTAGCCTCGTGGTGAAGAATCGCGAGAGACAGCGCCAGCTCCGCGGTGATCTCGACGCGATCTTGCTCCGGGCGCTACAGAAGGACCCGACGCTGCGGTATCCATCGGTCGCTGAGTTAGCTGAAGACATTCGACGTTACCTCATCGGCGAACCTGTTCGAGCGCGAGAGTATAAGGCGGCTTATCGAATTAAAAATCGCTTGCTGCACAATCGGACCATTCAAGTTTCGCTCGCCGCCACGATCCTCGCCTTGTTGTTCGCAGCGGCGTTTATTTTTGGATCACGAGTGCGATCAGGTCTAAAGCAGCTGGGTGTGCAAGCTCCCGCTGCGTCCCCGGGCTTGGGCGACGCGCAGTCGCTTTCGGAAAAAAGTATAGCGGTGCTGCCATTCGATATTTTTAACAACGACACAGACAACGCTTACTTCGCCGATGGCGTCCAGGAAGCTATCATCACCGATTTGGCGAACGTCGCCGCGCTTAAGGTGATTAGCCGCGGCAGCGTTGCGTCCTACCGCGGGAGAGCCAAGAACGAGCGCGAACTTGGGCAAACCCTCGGTGTTTCCTATGTCGTGGAAGGCAGCGTGCAGAAAGCTGGGGATCGCGTTCGAGTCAACGCGCAGCTTATAGATGCCCGAACGATGACTGAAGTTTGGGCGCAACGATACGATCGAAAGCTCGACGATTTATTTACTGTTGAGAGCGATCTCGCTCAAGCGATCGTGTCGCAGCTTACGGGCAAGTTGTCGCCCGACGAGAAAGCCGCGATCGAGAACCGGCCGACCAAAGACATGCTCGCGTATGACCTCTATTTACGGGCGCGCGAGTCGTTTTTTCAAAACAATTGCCAAAATCCCGTGCATCTGCTCGAACAAGCTATTGCTCGCGACCCGCTATTTGCACTCGCTTATTGTTCGTTGGCCGAGGTACAGCTTTACATGTACCGCTTTGACAAGGACACGACCCCTGGTCGGCTCGATCACGCTAAGGAAGCGGCCGAGACCGCTTTGCAACTCGCACCGAAACTCCCGCAGTCGCATCTGGCTAAAGCGCAATATTATTATTATGGGTTGCACGATTACGAACGGACGCAGCGCGAACTGGCCGCCGCGCCGTCTCCTAGTGCGGACAACGCCAAGTTTGTTGATCTGGCTGCATTGACTGAGCGACGGCTCGGACATTGGAAGGCTGCAATTCGCGACGGCGAAAAAGCGGTTGAGCTCGATCCGCAAAACCCCTTCATGATAAACGAGCTTGTCGAAAGCTACATATCCGTTCGGCGATTTACTGACGCTGAACGGCTTGCTGACAAAGGGATCAAGGCGATGGTCACACAAAACGGGTATCTTTGGGGGCTCAAGAGCCAGGCTCTACTTGGGATGGGACGGATCAAGGAAGCTGGCGCCGTCCTTGAAAACTCGCCTGGGGATATGACACGCCTTTATCGATCCGTGATGGTGACGATGTTCGCGCGAGACTTCGCCCGAGCCTTTCAATTGCTGGAAAACGCAACACCTGTAGAAAAAGAGAGCGACACGGTTCCTTTTTTCGACGGAATGGTCGCCCGAGCCCAACACGATGCCGCGAGAGCGCGGTCATCCTTTCAACTTGCGCGCGACCGTATGGCCATGAAATTACGCCAGCACCCCGACGATGCAGAGCTGATTAGCAACCTTAGCGTGGCCGACGCCGGACTCGGTTTGAAAGAGAACGCCTTGCGTGAAGCTAGACGGGCTATCGAGTTGTGCCCCCTTTCAAGCGACGCAGTCGACGCGCCAAGCTACGAAACGATGCTAGCGCTGGTCTATGCGTGGACCGGTGAACACGACGCGGCGCTGACGCAGTTGGAAAAGATTGTAAGGCTGCCACGAGGCCCGGACTATGGCGAATTGCGTTTTAATCCATGGTGGGATGAGATTCGTACAGATCCACGCTTTGATACGTTATTGAGTCAGGCAGCTCTTCCACCTGTGTTCGAATGAATACCCTGCCGAGGCGGATCAACCGCTGAGATTTCTCCGCTCAACCTTTAAAACGGCGAGAAGAAGCTCAGTTTCATCTACAGCTCGTCGCCCGTATTTTATGCTCGTCATAACGGCGCGTCGCCGTTCTGCCTGAGTTTGGCCGTGCGCGAGTGAGCTACAAACCGGGAAATTTGAGACTTTTTGAGCTCTTTTTCCGGCCGCTATTGCATTACAGTATGTGGGAAAGCTTTCATTCAAGCGCGCTGATCGGCCCATCCCGATTTGGCAAGGGCTGCCGGAGGGGGCGGTCGCGCCGATGAAGATCGCGACGGTGTCCGAAGCGGTAAAGCCTTTGTCGATTGCCATTCTTGGCTTCGATGGCGTGTCCCTTTTGGATCTTACCGGCCCATTCGAAGCTTTCGCCGTGGCTCGGACGCATGCCGCCGGCGGAAAAGACCGCTCTTGTTATGATGCAAGGATCATCGGCGTGACCGGTAAAACATTTGCCTCCGAGTCAGGTCCTGTTTTCAAAACAGACGATACACTTCTCAGGGCCCGCCATCTAGATTCGATTATTGTGCCCGGCGGGGTAGCAGTGCGCGCAGGTGAGACATACCGAAAGATTTCAGAGTGGCTTACTACCCATGCGCATCGCATCAGGCGGATAATCTCCGTTTGCACGGGTATTTATCCTCTTGCGAAAAGTGGTTTGCTTGATGGACGCAGGATAACGACTCACTGGAGATTCGTGCAGGATGTCGCGCGACGATTCCCGAAACTGCACGTCGATCCTATTTCACCTTTCATCAAGGACGGGCCGTTCTATACCTGTGGCGGTGGAACGGCTGCGATCGAAATGGCGTTGGCGTTGATCGAGGAAGACTATGGTTCTTCGGTCGCTCTCTCAGTTGCTCGCGAGCTAGTTGCGCGTCTCAGACCAGGCGGAGATAATGAAAATTCTGTCGATCTATTACAGTTCGACTGTGGACCGATGGATCGACTCGCCGATCTCCCCGCCTGGATCGGTTCACACCTAAGCGACAACCTCTCCGTGGAGGTGCTCGCGAGTAGAGTGTGCTTGTGTCCCCGTCATTTCAGTCGCCTCTTCAAACGTTTTTTCCACGTTACTCCAGCGGCCTTTGTCGAACAGCTAAGGCTCGATGAGGCACGGCGCCTTTTGATCCTTCCTCGAAACAGCGTCGAGAATGTAGCGCGCGATGTCGGATTCAAGAACGCCGATTCGTTCCGACGCGCTTTTGAACGTCACCATGGCGTTAGCCCGCTCCGTTACAAGAGGAACTCTCACGGTCAAAGCAGTAGCACTTACGACTCGTCTCTTTTTGCGGCGTGAGCGTTGCGAGGTGAGTTGGTGGCCCGTATGGGATTGCGTTAAGCGCGGATAACTTGCCGGTCGTTCTTTTGTCTCGAAGCGACAACCAAGAGTTGCAAGTACAACCGGATATGCGTGCCAAGAAATCCCGAGTAAAATCGCGACTCGCTGCAAGTCCGTAATAGTCGGGTTTATGTCCTCACACCACGCCCCGCGGGTTGGTTAGTCTCGGCGCCAATAAGAACAAGCGGCTGCAGTTATGCTGCGGCTACGAAAACCTAACCAAACCCATGGAGAAACTAATGATAAAAAACGCGTCAATTAAGTTTGGACATCTTCGCGTCGCTCTTGTAGCGAGCGTCGGATTTCCTTTGCTTTTCGCATCGAACGCACTTGCTCAGAACCCTCCTCCGCCGCCGCCGGGCGCTGCCCCAGCTCCAGCACCAGCCGCCGCTGAGGTAGAGCGCGTGATTGTGACCGGTTCAAACATTCCGACTGCGGAAGAGGTCGGCGCGAATCCGGTGTTTAGTCTCAACCGCGACTTGATTAACAAATCGGGTGCAGGCACCACCACGGAACAGCTTCTCAAGCAGCAACCGGTAATGAGTGCGAGCAATGTCCCGGTTCAGAATAACGGGACCGCCCAGGCCGGTCCGGTAGGGACGTCTTCGCTCTCGCTGCGTGGTTTCGACCCTGGCGCCTCGCTGGTTCTGGTCGATGGCCGCCGTGTTGCCCCGTTCCCTGGGGCCTCCAACTCCGGCTCCGCTTTCGTCGATTTGCTTGGCGTTCCCATTACGGCCGTCCAGAGCATCGAGATTCTGAAAGATGGCGCTTCGACCACCTACGGGGCGGATGCGGTTGCCGGCGTGATCAACTTGAAGCTCTATAAAGACTACCGTGGCGCTCAGGTGACCCTGCAGTATGGCGACACGCTGGATAAAGACGCAGGCGAGTATGCCGGCGACATTCTTTTCGGGGTTGGCGACGACAAAACGAGCATCACTGGCGACATGTTTTTCTATCACCATAACTCGACGTTCAATAAAGACCGCGGCAACTCTGCTGTCCCGCCATTTTTGAGCTCGAACACCACCCCGTACAATCTTAACGTGAGCAGCGCTGTGGCGGCAGCCGTTGGCGGAGCGAATTTAAATCCTGGGGGAAATGAGTTTGCCACTCCGCCGGACAATGCCAACGGCTTGGTCCCGGCAAGCCAGTATATCTACAATAAATCCACTCAAGTCAGGGGGCCTTTCCGTCCGCTTCCTGGCTTTAACTTCAACGCCTTCTCGAGCTCCTACCCGGAACAGGAACGCTGGGGCGGTTATACGGCTTTCGAAACCAAGATCTGCGACGATCAGCTTCGAATTTACGGCGACTTTTATTATGTGGATGCGAAAACGCATGATGAACTCGCGCCAAACGCCACCAACAACTGGGAGACCCCTGGCTTTCCTACGATCTTCATCCCGCCCAATCACCCCTTTGCGCTTAATGCCAGTGGTGTTCCAATTACCCCGCCAGGCACCCCGACCGCTGCGGAAGTTGGGATGCCTGCGGGCGCCTTTAACCCATTCAATCCGTTTCAACAGATCATCTCGGGAGCTAGTCGTTCACGCATTTTCGATTTCGGCAACCGCAAAAGCGATGCCGAAAACATTGCTGAGCGTTTCACCGTTGGTGTAAAGGGCGACAAGCTGTTTGACGGAAGCTGGGGTTACGATGCGGGGTTCATGTACAGCCAAATCGAGCAAATTGCGCGGTTCCAGAGCGTTAATACTCCGCGGTACGAGCGCATTCTGAACGCAGCCGACCCGCTCTTTGATCCTACTTCGACTACATTTATCGGACAGACGACCCCGTACAATCCATTCAACGATCAACTTCACTCGCCGGTCGCAACCAACTTGCCATTGGTCAACTTCGCGACGTTGAACGCGAGGGACCTTTTTACGTCCAAACTAGCGACATTGGACTTAAATATTTATACTACCGACCTGTTTGATTTGCCCGCAGGCGGCGTTGGACTCGCTTTCGGCGGCGTGTTTGGCCGGGAAGAATACACCATCGATCCGGATGACCAAAACCGCCTTGGAGAGAACATGGGTGTCGGTAACATACAACCTGTTAGCGCCGGGCGTAAAACGTGGTCGGTTTATGCGGAAGCGCTCGTTCCAATTTTCAGTCCCAAGTGGAATATCCCTGGGTTCTATTCGCTGGAGTTCACGGCCGGAGTCCGTTATTCGGAGTGGCTGAATAATGATACGAATGCAGCGGTGCCCAAAGTGGGGGTGCGCTGGCAGCCGTTTGACGAACAACTAACGATTCGCAGCACCTGGGGTGAAGGCTTCGCCGAGCCCTCGCTGGTCCAGTTGTTTGGACCTCCAAGGTTTCTTTTGGGGCCGGCGCACTTTGTCGGGTTTGCCCCGGTCGCGCAGTTTGGCCCGCAGGGGAGCGCCACAAATCCTTTGCAGGACACGGTCGAACCGGAAACAAACATCAACCAGATTCCCAACAAGAACCTCGCGCCCGAACATGATCGTACCTGGACTGGGGGCATTGTTTATACGCCGAAGTGGATGCAGAATTTGGTCCCGAACAGTACCCTCACGTTGACGGTTGACCTCTGGGATGTCGAGCGCACGGGCGTTGTCATGTTCCTTTCTCCTTCGAGCATAATTTCCGGGTATAACGCAGGCCAGTTTGGCGCTACGGTGAGTCCCGCGCAGCCGCCGGTGATTGGCCCAACGGTTCTATTTGACCCGGCGGGCAATTACGCCGGGGTCTCAAGCCCTTATCTAAACGGTGGGCGCGAGACCGCGCGCGGCGTTGATCTTGGCCTTCAGTACCAAATAGAGACGGGCTTTGGCATATTTACGTGGTTGACCCGGGTGACTTATCTGGATCAGTTCATGTTCCAATTCCCCGGAGCCGTTGCACAGGGGGGGGTGGCCGGGCGCTCCAACGCCGATCCGTTTGCAGGCAGCTTTTTCGGGGACGTGACCACCGGCGACGCCTGGCTCAAATGGAAGGGAATGACGAACCTCGACTGGACGTGGCACAACATTGATTTCAACGTGACCGTGCATATGCTCGATGGATTCTGGGAACAGATCAAAGGCACGTCGTTTGGTGACGCCGTTTTTAAGGAGCACTGGGTCCACCCAACCTGGTTCACAGACGCGCAGCTTTCCTACAGCCTGATCTTCACCCCTCCAGTGGAAGCGGCGCCGGTGCCTGGGTACTCGAAAGGCGGTAAGGAAGTCATCAGCAGCAAAGAGGGCAAGGAAGTGCCGCCCGCGGCTGTTTACAGTATGCCGTGCTGGCAGAACATTCTGAACAACAGTACGATCACCGTGGGTGTGAACAATATATTCGGTGAGGACCCGCCTCCGTCGTTTGGGTTCGAGTTTGGCAACTCCACCGGCTATCCAGGCAGCAGCTACGATAACCTGGGACGGTTCGTGTATGCCCGACTGATCAAGAAGTTCTAAGCATTGTAAGAGAGCAGTTTGACAGAGAGGCAGTCCCGAACGCTTTCGGGGCTGCCTCTTTTGCTGTACGCGCCTCACGCGGGAAGTTTGTTTTCTTAGTTTGCTTCTGTTCAGCGTCTGTTTTGCCGTACGCGCGACGGTAAGTGCCCTTTGCGTTCTGATTTTGGGAAAGTATCCCCCCGTGAAATCTTC
>Ga0193719_10000645_pt1 | contig 13302 bp, 15 predicted proteins | sample U2a2metaG_FD_160103 | JGI IMG/M metagenome (GOLD analysis project Ga0193719, IMG submission 160103) | Soil microbial communities from a riparian zone of the East river system, Colorado, United States - U2a2 | ecosystem: Environmental > Terrestrial > Soil > Riparian zone | place: USA: East... | reverse complement strand
CAGTAAATTCACCGTGAAGGTCTGAACACCGCTCGTTCCGGCCGTCGTTGTCACCGTGACATTTTGAACGCCGACGGTCGCAGAGCCGAGAATGGTGAATGTTGCGGTAATTTGAGTCGCGCTGACTACCGTCGTGCCGCTCACCGTAATCCCGGTGCCGCTCAAGCCGATCGTGGCACCGGCGAGGAAATTCGTTCCCGTCAGAGTCACCGGCACACTCTGTCCCTGGACACCAGTGTTCGGGCTGATCGCGCTGATTGCTGGCGGACTCTGGTTCACCGTGAAAGTCTGGACACCGCTGGTTCCGCCGGCGGTTGTAATGCTGACGTTTTGAACACCGACGGTGGCATTCCCAGCAATAGCGAACAACGCGCTGATCTGCGTGGCGTTGATCACCACTGTATTGCTGACCGCGACTCCAGTTCCGCTCAAGCCAATGGTCGCTCCAGCGATGAAATTGGTTCCCGTCAGAGTTACCGGCACATTGAGTCCGTGGACACCGCTATTCGGACTGATCGCCGTGAATGTTGGCGACGCCGCGCTTACCGTGAACGTCTGGGCGCCACTTATTCCAGCCGACGTTGTCACGGTGACATTTCGAACTCCGGCTGTGGCATTGCCGGCAATAGTGAACGTCGCGGTGATCTGGGTGGCACTGACTACAGCCGTGTTGCTCACCGCGATTCCAGTGCCGCTCAGTCCGATGGTAGCTCCGGCAACCAAGTTCGTTCCTGTCAGAGTTACCGGAACACTCTGTCCTTGGATGCCGCTGCTAGGGGTAATCGATCCTACTGTTGGAGGAGCCGGATTGATAGTAAACGCCCGTGTGCCGCGGCTTACGCCCCCCGGGTTCATGACTGTGACACTTTGAGACCCAGTTGCGGCATTGCCGGCAATAGTGAACGTCGCCGTAATCTGGTTGGCACTCACGAGCGTGGTATTGCTGACCACGATAGCTGTGCTGCTCAGACCGATGCTGGCTCCGGCGACGAAATTGGTCCCTGTCAGTGTCACCAGCACACTCTGCCCCCGGATGCCACTATTTGGGCTGATCGCACTCAGCCTAATTTCCTGGATCTCGCGGTCTCGACCGCATCCGATTAAGACGATACTCAGCAGCAAACCTAACCCAATGTTGCGGGCCAGCTCCTTCTTTATGTATTTGTTGATGAATGCCATATTCTTCTTGTGCCTAGGGTCCCGTTGCCGCTGCGCTTCCCTTGTTCTTCGACATCGACCAATTGCTGTACTCGGTACACGCCAACCAATGCACGCTTGTTTATCAAGTGAGGAGTTTTTCGAGTGAGAGTCAACGAGATGGCAAAGGCGGCCTGGCGGACCGCGCACCTTATCTGGGTATTAGCCAGTGGTGAAGGTCTAGAAGACTTATATGGTCGGCCATGCAGTACAGCTTTGAACCGAATTGCCAAGATTCGGGCATTACTGCTCGTACTTCCTGGCAAAGTATGAAAGGGCAACCAGTCCCGCCGCAGCAAGCGTTCGGCACGGGTATGCCTTCAGATTGCAGTTGGTTCCCATGATGTGGGGGACGCGGAGGAGGTGGGCCGATAACTCGCACCCGTGCAGGCGGCCGCTTATTGTCATAGAGAGGGCGCACTAAGTGCGCCTTCCGAAGTGTTCCCTTAGGAAGTCCATAATAGTGCTCATGTCCACCCACCCCAGGATGGATCCGCGGCAGGACTTGAACGCCCATTCCCCTCTCTGCTTCGTTACCATACCTAGCTTTGTGCGCGGGGTAAGAAAAACGGTGTAGGTTGATGGCCTTAGTTTTTCGCTTGCTACGGGTGTGAATAAAAGTACGCTCATGTGTTGGACCCTCCCAAGCTCACCGCAGTATCGCCGCCGCACCCGATTTAGGCAACGAACGCTGGTTTACCACAAAGTAATGACGTAATAGCTGAATTGGCGCTGCCGTTCTGCCGGGTCTTTGCGGGATAGGATCTCGTCTGGAGGTCGCGGGCGGCGGCCGTAGTTGGTGTAATCGCTGATTCCAAAGCCTCCTGTGTTGACATGTATATCAGTTATTGATATATCTGCCATCGATATAGCATTCATCCAAGAAGAGGCTCGATGAAGCGAAACCAAGTCTCTGAAGAACTGCAGCAACTGCTCCCGCTTACGCCCGCCGTGTTCTTTGTTCTGCTTTCTCTGGCGGATGGCGAGAAGCACGGCTACGCCATCATGCAGGGGATGGCGACGCTGTCGGGGGGCAAGTTTCGCATGGGACCCGGCACCCTCTACACGACGCTGCAGCGACTGCTAGATCTGGCGCTGATCGAAGAAGTGCAGGGATCTGGCGCCGCTGTCAAACGTGAGAGCAGGCGACGCTACTACCGGCTTACCGGGAGCGGGACGATTCTTCTGGAAGACGAAATCAGTCGTATGGAGTCCGTCGTACGACTTGCCAGAAGAAAAAAACTTGTGCCTAGAACTGTGGAGTAAGGCTATGACAAAGATCATTCGACTGAGTCGCTTCGTCTATGGCCACCTACTGATCTTTTACCCGCGCGAATTGCGGTGCCGGTTCGGCACGGAGATGATGGACGTTTTTGAGGACCTGATGTGCGAAGTCGTGCTCCAACGCGGTCCGGCCGGGTTGGTTTCGTGGCAGTGAGGGCGGTCTTCTGGGGACGGCCACTAGAGTTCTGAGGCGATTGCCAAGGAGTACGAACAAACACAGTAGAAAGTCCACGACGAAGTTCAGACTGGGTCAAAACGGTAGGCACCCTTGGAATCTCGCCAACGCGTCACCCGCAATCGGAACCGCAGCCTAAACAAAAAGCCCGTTGTGTGCAGAACTGCGCAGACATTCCGGCGGCGCTGCCCAACATCGCCCAACTGATGGCTTACGGCGACATCGCCGTCGGCATATTCCGCCCCGTAGGCTGTGTCGCTTTCCAGATGTTACGCTGACACTCATCATGGACATTCAAGAGCTCCTTACACGACTGGACCAGCACAAGGGTTGCTTTCCCAAAGACCTTGTTGCGGAAGTCGTCGCGCGGCGGGAGGAAGTAACACCCCGATTCCTTGAGATTCTCGAGGACATCGACAAGAACCCTGAACCGTGGCTAGCCGATGACGGACGGATGATCCACATCTACGCCCTGTACGGGCTGGCGCTGTTCCGAGAAACCCGTGCCTATCCGCTGCTGGTACGAATCTTCTCCCGTCCTGGTGAGTTTCCGTTTGAGTTAACGGGCGATGTGGTAACGCAAGACCTGGGCAGAATCCTGGCGTCGGTTTCTGGCGGAGACGTCAATGGCATGATCGCCCTGATCGAGAACGAGCAAGGTAACGAATGGGTCCGTTCGGTCGCCATGGACGGTATGGTGGCACTGGTGACCAGCGGCCAGCGTACGCGGGATGAAGTCACGGCGTACTTTCTTCAGTTATTTCACAAGCTGGAGCGCAAACCGGGTGCGCTGTGGGATGGCCTGGCTCATGTTTGTGCCGACCTCGGACCGCAAGAGGCGATCGAGGAACTCGGCCGAGCCTACACAGACGGCCTAGTGGACACGGGCAGCATCGACTGGCAGGACATTGAACAGGCTTTGGCCCTTGGTCAGCAAGGCGCCATGCAACGGGCGCGCTACCGCGATCCCCTCATTATCGATTTAGCCAAGAACATGGGTTGGATGCAATGCTTTCACGATGAGGCACAGCAATACGAATGGAAACGAGATTCCGGAGAAAACCTGGTGGAGTCACTGTCGAGCGAGTACACGACTGCGCCTGTTCGTCGCACCTCGCCCAAGGTCGGACGCAATGAGCCTTGTCCCTGCGGCAGTGGTCAAAAATTCAAGAAATGCTGTGCACCCCGTTAAACGCCCTCAACGTCGTTCCTCCACTCTGGGCCTCTTCACCGACGAGATCAACCGCGGATCCCTGGCCGGAAGTGTCCCCTTCACGATCCTGTGGACACTTACAACCCACCACTTGTCAACCCGGTCCTCTTCGGGGCCGCCTTCGCAGCGAGTTGCAGCCTGCGCGACATGGGCACGCACTTATGCGCCTTGCCCACTGGAGAGCATTGTCCGAACGGAATTGATCTGCCTTGGCTGTGCGCATTCGCAGCCGAAGAAAAGTGCGGTGCCGATCTTTCGGCGCATGCTCACCAGCCACGAGCGCAGCCTGGCGACTGCGCGAGGTCACAGCGAACCTGCCGGACAGATTGCGGCCCGCGAGATGGAAATTGTCAGGATCAAGGGGGCGTTGCAGAGAGCGGAGGAATTGAGCGATGACGTCGCCACCGCTATAGAACGGGCGTCCTGAAGTCGGATAGCTATCCACTGTGAGCATCAGAGGACCTATGTGGTTGACCAACGTTGCGATGGTTCGTGCGAAACTCCTCAATCATGCCCGCGACCCGGCCGACGAGTGTAAGGCGATTTTGTCGCCAACGACCACTAGTTTCCGGTTGGCCATCCGGGGGTAAAGTGAAGAGGTTTATCAGGAGTTGACGCAAATACCAGCCAATGGCTGGGCAGGTTCTGAACCGTCTGAGTCACTAGAGGCGTGTGAGGTCTTGTTGGATTCGGGTGAGGATTTTGTCGAGCGGGATCTGGCCTCGGTAATACAGTGGTGCCGTCTTTGAGTATTCCAGCTCGAATCGCTTGCGGATGCTCTCGTCCTCAATTGTGAAGGCTCCGCTCTTTGCGACGTTGTGATCTAAAGACTTGAAACGCTTCTTTTTGTGCTCCATGTATTCCGGGGTTCCAATGAATTTCTGGACGGCTTCCACGTCAAGAAGCTGATGGATGTCGTAGTAGTGTCTCAGGAAATTCGTTGGGACTTTCCCCGTGCCTTTAAATTGGCCGTATTTTCGAACCACGGCCTGGACCTTTTCCACGAAGGTGTATTCGGGGTTGTAGCAGGGGATGTCCAGAGCCCGGTTGTCTGCGTATTGAAGTTTCTTCGAATCGGCAAACTGGACGACCCAAGAAGAGATTGGAACGGCGTGGTTCGGAGCTGTCTGATCAAAACCTACTTCTAGGAGAATTCCATCCTTGAGACCGGGAATGGAGCCGAAGTGAGTCTCGTAACGCAGCCTGAGGCCGGCATTTCTCAACGTCTCGTCGTCATACGTTGTGTCCCTCTCGACCGCGGTGATTCCCGGGATCTTGATCTTATCGCGCAGCTTGTCAAAAAACTGTCTCCTCGATTCGACGTGCGGGGGTTTTTCGTGATTTGGATTTGTATCGACTTGAACGCCATCGAAGGGTTCGATGCGGATGTCGATGTCTTCGGAGAAGCGATGAATGACCCCAAAGCCCTTGGAAAGTGAAGTGCCGCCCTTGAGCTCAAACGTTAGACCACCCTGTTTAAGCCCAAAGACGGCGTGCATAATCCAGTAGTCCTTTTCCACGAGAGCGGGATCGTTGATTTTCTCGCTGTCGGCAACGGTCTCAACAAGCGCTTTAAAATCACCCCTCTCATGAAGAAAAGACTCAGGCGGCATGTTGCAGCATCTCCTGAAACTTTTTCTGCGTGGAGTATTTGCCGTACAGAGAAACTGCCCGTGAAAGTTTTCTCGGGTCCATCTCTTTGGCTTTCTCGCGAACCCGAGAAAGGACAACGTCCTGATCCTCAGCAAGTTGGTCTAATTCATTAACGAGATCGACCAGCAGAAACTCTGGAGAGAGCTGCCTTGGAACGTTGAATCTACGCTCGAAAGTGACCAGTCGATTGCCGAGTGGAAACGTTCCATGCCGTTTCTGATTGTAGACAACCCGTTTGTTGTAGAGCTGCGTTGTCCCGAGTCCCAACTGGTTGTAAGCATTCGGCGAGGTAACGACAAAATGGTCTGTTTTCAAGAATGCTTTGACGAGCTCGTGCTCGTCCGCAGGAGCCTCCCCAAACTCGAATTTTCGCGGACAGTAGTACAAGCCGGTACGGAGCTTCTGGAGAATCCCGTCACCAGTCAGTTCTTTGAGGTGTCGATCGACGCTCCGGGACCAAGGCAGAAGGTCCTCCCTGCGGTAAACCCGTCCAGGGCGAAGATGTCGCTTCAATTGTTCTATCGTGCTGGTCTGCATTATCCCTGATCCTCCACATTCCATATGCTACGCTCAAAACGTGGTAAATGTCAATAATTTTAGTAACGTTTCATGCATAATGTCTCGCAAGATAATGAGTATAAATGGCTTGTATTAATACCACCAATAGCACAATTCACTTGTATACGGAAGACGTGGCGGACTAACTTCGCAGGGGATGTGGACTGGATTGCTCTTGCTGCTCCGGTGGCTGTCCCGGCCTCAGAGCCTGGCTGAGACTGCGTCCAGGCTGAAGTCCAACTAACCAGGACGAGGGCGGAAACCCATCCGATTTCATGGGTCACCTCAAAGACGACAACGGCGGCAATAATTTCGGCGGTACGGCTTTCAATGGCGACCGAGGCCTCGATAGGACGATGTACCCGGAAAAGGATGTCCCGACCGAGAGGCCCCGCATCACGCACGCTGCACTGATGAAACTCGGGCAGGATTGGGTTGATGCCATGGGCGGCGAGTTCCAGGGAGACAGGGAGTGCGGTTGCGTGCCCTCCCACTATTTGCTTCGACTTTCACCCGAGACCGATGTCGAAACGGAAGCTGTCTACTACAAGGCAGCTATGAAGATTACAGATATCCCTATCCGTTATGAACCTCGCTAAGACTTGGCTGGATGCAGACCTAGCGCGACGGCAAGAATTACAAAATACCCTGTAGCTGCACTCGCTAGAGGTGAAGGCCTAGAAAACCTAGATGGTCGGCCCTAGCAGACGATTTTCGAACTTTTCTGCTTAACCCCGATATTTTTGAACTAACCGTTTCAGCGGTTTAAGACTGAATTATGCCGAATGGTTACACTCTGGCAGACGATTTCCGAACCCTGGCCAAGTCTTAACTTCCGACCATCCGCCCAGGACTTCGCCTTTCGCATCCAGCAACCCGTTTCTCACTCCTTATATAGTTCGATAGTGACATGGGTATTTGGTTACTCTGGGATTTGGTACGATTAGCGCGTCTCTGAGACTGCAAGCCTCGAGATTTCCGTACAAAGGAGCTCGCCATGGGATCCTTCCTCCGCTTCGCAATATGTTTCCTCATTATGCTTTCCTTCGATGCTCCGGGTATTGCACAAGAAGCTGAGGAACACGTGCACGCCTCTTCTGGCTCTGAAGAGGGTCTGGGACGCGCACACATGGAGACTTCGTGCTCTCCGGCGGTGGCCGCAAAGTTCGACCGCGCGTTGGCCCTGCTACATAATTTCTGGTACCGGCGCGCACTGGAAGGCTTTCAGCAAGTCTCAAACGCTGATCCGGAGTGCGCAATCGCCTACTGGGGCGCAGCTATGATATACAACCATCCCTTCTGGGACGCGCCTTCGTCCGCGGACGAGACGGCTGCGTGGGGTTTGGTGCAAAAGGGGCTTGGGGCGAAAAAAATGTCTCCGCGCGACAAGCTCTATCTCGACGCGGTCGCCGCCCTGTTCAAAGATGCCGGCGCCGGACCGAAAGCCGCTCGGGACGAAGGCTACTGCGATGCAATGGCGGCGGCGTATGCCAGCTTTCCGGACGATGAGACCAAGCTTTTCTACGGCCTTGCCATTCTGGGGACAGTCAAAGAAGGTACGAAGGGTTTTGAGCGCCAGACGCAGGCAGCCACGCTCTTCGAGGAGGTCCACGCCGACGTTCCAGACCATCCAGGTGTGTTGCACTATCTGATCCATGTGTATGACGATCCGGCACATGCCGAGAAAGGGCTCGAGGCAGCACGCCAATACACCAAAGTGGCCGCCGCAGTTCCGCACGCCTTACACATGCCTTCCCACATCTTCACTCGTCTAGGGTATTGGGATGAGTCGGCGGCCACGAACGAAAAGGCCTGGCAAACCTCTGAATCGGATGTAAAGCGTGCCGGAGAATCCAGCTCCCTGCGCGATTTCCATTCACTCAACTATCTGGAATACGCCTACCTGGAGTTAGGCCGCTATCGGGATGCCCGGCGGACGCTTGACGTTATCGCGGCGCAATATGACGCGTTGACCGACAAGAAGACAACGGCCGACACTCCAGAGCTACAAGCGCGGCACGTGCGCGGGCGAACCATTTATCACATACCGGACCGCGTGGTTTATGGGTATTTTGACATGCTGACGCGCTACGCTGTCGAAACTGGAGATTGGGACACTGCGGCAAAGATTCCGCTGCTTGTTGCTTCGCGAGATTTCGTGGCGGTGAAACTGCAATTGGAAACGATGGCCGCAGCAGCTCACAAGGACGCTGCCGTAGCGAAGCTTGCCGCAGGAAAATTGGTTCTGCTCGCGCAGGAGCCCGGACAACATCCGTTCGCTCACCAGATCATCACGGTGCAGGCGAAAGAGGCAGAAGCGCTCGCCGCCAAAGCCGCTGGGAATGCAGATGAAGCAATTGCGAAGATGAAAGAAGCAGTCGCCATCGAAGATTCGATTGACAGCCTTTCACAGCCTCCCTATCCGATCATTCCCGCGAATGAGCTTTTTGGCACACTGCTGATGGAGTTGAATCGGCCCGCTGATGCCAAAGAACAATTTCTTCAGGCTCTAAAACGGACCCCGGGGCGTCCCAAGGCCATCTACGGCATCGCTCGAGCCGCGCAGGCAACCGGCGACAAGGCCGCGGCCCATCAACGCTATCAACAATTCCTGACACTCTGGACTAACGCTGACCCTGATCGCCCTGAGGTCACTACCGCGAAACAGTTTCTAGCCAAAGAGCCAGCGGCAGCGGAGTGAAATTCCTGGTCGGGAGCCGGAAAACCATGCTTGCCGGCATTGTGGACGGATCACGGCAAACCGGAATGTATGGTCCGCCGCCTCGTCGCAAGCAAAAAATGAAAGTGACAGGATGGTCTGCGCAAATGTATTCGGCCTTTGTTGGAGCATAAAGCTCCGGGCCTTGATGGAATGCGCTGCGCGCTCGTCCTATTTAGTAATGCAGCCTTGAAAGGCTTTTCCGGTTTACAGGTTTCGAGAGCGCCGGGTTCGACCGTTGTGTCATCTCATAGTTCACCAGCAGACCTGGCAGAAAATCATTAAGTCCGTAGTAGCCGCTGGTCTGTAAATGTGGAATCGCGAATGCGATTTCCAAGCCTGGCCTCAGCTAGGCGTCATCCGCAGGCCCGTCATGCCGTAGCTGCGCCGACCCACATTGGGGGCCGATAGGGTTCATTCTTAGCGAGCACAGCCCAGGCCATGCGCGCCAACTTATTCGCTAAGGCCACCGCGGCCACGTTACTGTGGGTGCGGGTTGTGAGTCGGGCCAGCCATGCACTCAGAGCGGAAGATTGCTTCGCGCGCTGTTGCAGGACGGCACGTGCCCCTTGCACGAAGAGTCTTCGCAAGTAAGAGTTCCCGCGTTTGCTAATTCCCAGCAGCTTTTGCTTACCACCAGTGGTATATTCGCCCGGAACGATTCCGAGCCACGCGGAAAACCCTCGCCCCTTTTTGAAGGCTGCTCCATTGCCGATCGCGGCGATGATGGCAGTCGCCGTCACAGGTCCGATACCAGGGATCGCTACCAGCCGTCGGCAGGCTTCGTTCTCGCCAGCAACCTTCTTGATGATGGCATCGGCTTCGTCGATCCGCATTTGCAAGTGATCGAGCTCCAGTTTCAGTTGCGCCAGCAGCATGCGCAATGCACCGGAGAGCATGGCGCTAGCCTCTTCCAGGATCCCGGGCAATGCCGCATCGACATGGCCTCGCCCCTGACGCAATGTGATTCCACGTTCCAGCAGCAAGCCACGAATCTGGTTAATGACCGCGGTGCGACGCATCACCCAACGTTCCCGTACCCGATGCAGGGACTGCAGATCCAGTTGCTCATCGGTCTTGATCGGTACGAAGCGCATCTTCGGCCGTCCCACTGCCTCCGCAATCGCCTCGGCGTCAATGTAGTCGCTCTTGTTCGTCTTTACGTAAGGCTTGACATACTGCGCCGGCATCAGCCGGACCTCGTGACCCTGCTCTCTCAGAGCCCGACCTAGAAAGTGGGACCCTCCGCAGGCCTCCATACCAATTAACTTGACCTGCAGGTTCGCCGTGAAGTGCAGCAGTTGCTTACGCGAAAACTTCTTGTGCACCACAACCTCGCCGCGCAGGTCGAGCCCAACCAGATGAAAGACTGTCTTGCCGAGATCAATGCCGATCGTGTGTAGCTCCATGGGATGCCTCCTCCGTTCACCTCTTATACCCAAACTGCTGGCTTGGTAAAGGCGGCGGACCATCCCATTAGTAATCCAAATGCTCACAAGAACGGATCGCTAGCCGATAAGTCAGGCTGGTGGGAAGCCAGACGTTCCAGTCAGGGACTGCCGATTTCCGCCAGGATGGATTGACCGCCTACCGCAAAACGAATCTTGCCTTAAGTTAGCGATTATGGGGGCGTGTCCCCAAGGGGATTTTTGCCGATTCATGTGATTTGTGGTGGATCAGGGCTCCGCATGCCTCCCCGAGACAAGGCGAAATACACCACCGGCCCCACCGCCAGCGCCGCGGGCCCCCATATCAGCCCGTAGCGGTCACTACCTAGCAGAGCTATGGCGCTCATGAATACGACTGCGGCTACCGAATAGATCAGTCCGATCCGCCCGCCGGGGATGACGAACGGGCGCGGCATGTCCGGCTGTTTGCGGCGTAGTTGCCAGGCGGCCAGCACGGTCAAGACTGTTGTTGCTACGCGGAGCCAGTTGTAGATCGCGATGAGTTGCAGCAGGGAATGTATTGCGAGCAAAGCGTAGATCACGGCTGAAGTAATGATCGCAGTCCACGGCGTTCCATAACGACGGTGGACGCCGGTCAGGGCGTGGGGCAGATAGCCGTCCTCGGCCATTGCAAAGGGCATGCGCGTTGAAGCCAGGATGGTACCGTTCAGCAGCGCCACCTGGGTGATCATGGCAGCCAGCGTCATCCACGCGCCAAGCCAGGGGCCTGCGATGAGTTGCGCCGCTGTGGGGAAAAACCCGGTGTGCCAGCTGCCCCAGTTTCCCAAGGCTGCGAGCGAGGCCAAAGTAGGCAGAAAGTAAGCCGCAATGGACATGGGCACCACCAGGGCGAGGGCCAGGGGATAGCTGCGCCGCGGGTTGTCCACTTCTTCGGCCACGGTAGAGAGCTGTTCGTATCCGGAGTACAGCCAGAGTCCGATGGCCAGTCCCACCCCGAACACGCGAAACGGCGGCTGATGCGGAGGCACCATGGGAACAAATGGATTGTGCTGCCACTTGACCAATCCAATGATCACCAGCAGCAGAACCGGGAGAAGGATGAAAAGCTCCAAGCCGGTGGCGAATTTTCCTACCATTTCGATGCCCCGCACGTTGATATAGGTAATCACCGCGACGATGGCGAGAGAAACGATCCAGTGTCTCCATCCCGTAAGCTCGGGGAAATAGTATCCCAAGTAATCGGCGAACTGTACGGCATAGACGCTGCCCAGCAAGAATGACGCGGACCAGTTCCACCATCCGGCGAGAAATCCCCAGAGATCGCCGAAGCCGGCGCGCACCCAGCGATAGAAGCCGCCTTCGACGGGCATGGCGGTGGTCAATTCGGCTGAGACCAAAGAGACGGGAATGCACCAGAACAATGGGATGATCAGCAGGTAGAGCAACGCCAGTCCCGGGCCTGACGTGGTGACCATATCCTCGAGTCCGAAGGGCCCGCCGGTGCAGTAAGAGAACATTACCCAAACGAAATAGAACAGGCCGGCTTTGCGCAGTTCGGACTTGGCGGCGGTGGACACGGGCTTGGATTATAAAGCCCGGCTGGGGCCTTGGAGGTTTCGCGGCGATGAAGGCGCCGCATTTCAAAATCAACCTCGCGGGGCGGGCGGACAACGGTGTCCGCCGCAAAAGAAAAGCCTCCTGCTTGCGCGGGAGGCCTTTCTGGGTTTGCTACTTCAACTACTTCGCGGGTGCCTGCTGGTCCTGAGTCGCGGGAGCCGGAGCGGCCGACGTTGAGGCCAGCGTTTCCAGGTCGTTCTTCAGGAGGCTGACTTCCACCCGACCACCGCTGGTGCGCTTGGTCTTGTCATCAGCGTTTGCGCTCTGTACCGGAGCGTTGCCCATGCCGACCACGTAAATCCGGTAGACCGGAATGTCGTGGTTGAGCACGAGGTATCGGACCACCGCGTCGGCCATCTTCTGGGAAGTGGCGATCGCAGTCTGGCCATGCCCGGAGGAAAAGCCCTGCACTTCGACAATGTAGCCGCGCTGATCCTTTAGCGGAGTGGCCATGTCATCAAGTGCGGCCTTGGCGTTCTTGCTGAGCACGCTCTGGCCGGGACGGAAACGAATCTCGGTCTGAGTCGAGGCCTTGTACTGATCGATGTTGCCGACGACCTGCTCGACCGTGGTCAGGCGGGTGTTGGCCTGGGTTGCGGTCTGCTGGGCCATCTGAGCTTTGTTACCGGCGTCGATCGCGTGCTGGTCAGCTTCGTTCGCCTTGGTCGAGGCCAGGCGGATACCTTCCTGGGCGCGCGCGTCGGTGTCCTTGACCATTTTAGTGTTCGCGGAGGTGAGCTCATCGAGTTCGTTCACGCGATCACGGATAGGCGCGGTCTGCCGCTGTACGTACTTCTTGCGGGCGAACGGATTGATCTTGCCCCAGAAGCCCTCGTGGGTGTCAGGCTGTAAAGCGGGTTTACCGCTGGCGCCGGAAGCGGCAGCGGCAGGTTGATCTTGAGTTGTGGAACTGGTTTGCGCCAGGGCGGGAAGCGCCAGCACACCGGCCAGAAGCAGCGCTACGAAGATACGATTCTTCATTTCTTAAGTCCTCCAAGTGGGGAGCATTGGCTCCGCTCCAGCATTAATCAAAAAATATCGGCGTCCTGAACTGCTCAACGCCTGCTGTTGTGTATAACAGGTCAGATGCCAAACTACGGGAAATCTAAGTCGTTTCCCAGCAATACATTGTACCGCCGCTACCCTTGGGAAGGGACCGAAAAAATGCCGCTGCCGGGTAATTTTGGCGGAATCTGATATAAAAACTGCGTGTGCCAGGCCGCAGAAAATGACTGCAAACAATTGCAGTAATCCAGTGACCCCAGCCGCCGTTCCCGCCCCAGACATCCAAGCCGCGCCTCGAGCATGGAAGATTCCCCTGGGAGCCGCCCCGGTGCGCGCTTGGATTTCTGCCCTATTCCCTTTGCTGTTGCTCTCTTGCAGCCACGCGGAGAAGCTCGATTTGGGGCGCCTGAAGCTGCCTCCGGGGTTCCATATTGCGGTCTTTGCCGATGTGCCGCATGCGCGCCAAATGGCC
>Ga0193719_10000644_pt1 | contig 13309 bp, 6 predicted proteins | sample U2a2metaG_FD_160103 | JGI IMG/M metagenome (GOLD analysis project Ga0193719, IMG submission 160103) | Soil microbial communities from a riparian zone of the East river system, Colorado, United States - U2a2 | ecosystem: Environmental > Terrestrial > Soil > Riparian zone | place: USA: East River... | reverse complement strand
ACTTCTCGGTGAGGATCTCGTTGAGAAGAGCCTGTCCCGCGAAAACGACGGGTGACAGCCCATGGTTCGCGCGCTCTACGTTCAGCTTTGAGAGCGCGGTTACCTGATCCCCCGTGCGATAGGCCGCTTCAGCCCAAATCAGCGTGTTCTCGTCGTACGTGACGAAAGGCTGCTGAAAATCATCGGCTGCCCGTGTAGCGCTGAGCCACCTGGGATTGCCGCTCGCCGCGAAGTACTGTGCGTCTCGCGGATCACCGCGTCGAACCAGTATGGTGTCGAGTGTGGTCCCAATGGCCAGGTCGCCACCACGCCCGGCCGGTCCGTGGAACTGGAAGTAGAAATTCGTTTCCGATGCGGTCGACGTGAACGCACCGAAATAATTCCCGGCGTTGCTCCCAATTCCCTGCTGTGCCTGTGCGAGAGCGGATGCGTAGGCGGCTGCCCCTCTTACTTCGGCCGTGTGCATGAAGAAACGGGCCTTGAGGGTATGAGCCATCGCCGTCCAAAGAGCGGGATCACCACCATAAACCAGATCCGCGCCTCCTGGTCCGACATTTCCGGCTACGCTCGAGTTGATGTTTGCGATCGCGGCGGACAGCACCTGCTGCACGGAATCGTAAACGAAGAACTGATCGTCGAGCGCCGGGTTCGCGACGCCCTGGAGGGCTTGCTTGTAAACCAGGTCACCGAACAGGTCGGCGCCCGTGCCCATCAGTGCTCCCTCCTCGACCTGCGCGATTCCCACGTAAAGCGAATCACCTACCAGCCTTGCGCCGGTCTGGAGCTTCTTGATATCGACCAGGCCGCCCGAGGTGTAAATCGCCGCGTGTGTGCCGTTGGTCGTGTTTTCATCGTGCGAATAGGTGGCGTCGAGCGCGCCGTACTGATTGGCGACCCCGTGGAACTGCTGGGTAAGAATCCCAGCGAGGCGGGCAGGATCGCTGCCCCAGAACGCCCACAAATTCTCCTGAGTAGCGACAAAGTACTGATCGTTCGTCGCTATGATCTGGCGGTTCGGATCCGTGCTCGTTTCGCCGCCGGTCAGGAAGTTGTTGCACCCCCCGACGACAGCTACCGCGGTCGCAACGGCGAGCCTGGCCGCTATGTGTTTTATATGATTAGTCACTTCTGGATTCTCCGTAATTGGCTAGCGAGATAGGCTGAACGAGAGGACAAACGACCGCGTCGGTGGATTGATGAAATAGTCGAGTCCCTGTGTCAGGAACTCCGCTCCGCCCAGGTTCACTTCCGGATCGAAGCCGGTGTATTTCGTCCACGTCTTCAGGTTTCTGCCGGCGATGCGAATGTCGGCGCTCGAGAACCCGGTAAGATTCCTGAACGTCTGGTTGTCGAGCGTGTAGGTGAGCGAGATCTCGCGAAGCTTGGCAAAGCTGCCGTCCTCGACGAACTGCGCACCCACCGATCCGAACCCACCGCCGTCGCCCAGGAACCAGTTTTGCCAGTCGTCAGGCGACTGGAAGGGAACGACATTCTTTCCCGGGCCAGCCGTCGTCGGATAGTTCTTGAGCGCGTAGTTCACGCCATACTGTCCGTTTGTGACCGTGCGGTTCTTGGTATCGATGCCCGTTCCGAAAAAGTCCAGAACGCCGCGCGTGCCGTTCCACACGCTTCCGCCCTTGCGAACATCGAGCAGTCCGGAGAGCGAGAGCTTGTGCCAGCGCATGCTGCTGCTGTACGACATCGTGTACTTCGGATTGGGATCAGCAATGATCCGCTGAGTAGCATCCGGGACCGGTAGACCATCGGGACCCAGGAAGAGCGCACCCTTTGGCGCGCTTCCGCAAAGCGCATCGATGTCCGCAACGACACCCATGCCTGTGACCGCGACGTTCGTGATGCCACGTCCGCACCGGACAAAGTCCGCTCCCTGAATGACGCCAGGGGCAAACCCAATCGCCGACGCGCCGATCGCGCCGTTAAACCCTTCGAGATTGTAGGTGATGAACTGGGCGCCGTTGAGGCTCTGCACGTTACCCTTGTTCTTTCCGTACTGGACGCCGATATCCCAGGCCGCGTCGGGTCGCTGCAAGGGATGGAGATTGAGAGTCAGCTCCAGACCCTTGTTGGTGATCGTCGCCGCGTTCAGGACCTGCTGATTCGATCCCGTCGCCGACGCGTTGATCGGCGCGCTCAGAATGATGTCCGATCCCTTTTTGTTGTAGCCAGTCGCCGAGAGATCGATCTTGCTGTTCAGGAAAGCGAGGTCAGCTCCGATTTCCGTTTCCTTGTTCCGCTCTGGCTTGAGGTTGGGGTTGCCAACGATCAGGCTTGTCGATAGCGCTCCCTGGCCATTGATGCCGGACTTGAGAACATCGCCAAATCCGCTGAGGCCGAAGAACGTCGTCGAGCTGAGCGCGGTGACCGCCGCGTATGCTGGCGGCTCCTTGCCGGTTTCTCCGTAGGCAACGTGGAGCTTGCCATACGAGAACAGCCCGGTCCGGTCGCGGTTGTTAAGCAGGTTGCTGAAGGTCCATGCCGCGCTGGCCTTCGGATAGTTGGCTCTCGGATTCGCGCTTCCGAATGTCGAGAATCCATCGTTCCGGAGGCCGAGGTTGAGCACGAGCTGGTCGAAGAGGCTCAGCTCCGCCTGGCCAAAATACGCCTCGATGTGGCGAAGCGCGCGGTATTCCTGGACCCGCGGCGTGATCGTGTTCTGAATGTTGTAAGGCGTCGGCGCGATCAACTGCTCTCCGAACGCAAAGGTCTGACGCAGGCGGCGCGAATTCAGATTCTGACCGACCGTGAACGTCAGATCGGTGTTCGTCCCGAAAGTGTGTTTTGCCGTCGCGATCAGGTTGTGGTCGATCTCGAGGTTGTTCAGGTCGTTGCGCGTAACGTTGCCGACGGCGTCACCGCCGGAAGTGAGCGGCAGCGACTCGAGTCGCCAGTCATTGTAGTAATCCGCACCGAGGGTCTCGTTGACGGAGAGCCACTCGAGCGGAGTCCAATCTACCGTCAGGTTCGAGACAGACCGGCCCAGCTCGCTGCGATTGCCCGGGTTGTCAAGAACGAAGAACGGATTGTCGTAGTAGACCGCGTTTTCCATCGCCGCGACACTGGTGGCATTTGGAAAACGGTAGGCCCGCTGGAGCCCGTTCGGCAGATAGGTGTTTTCATTATCGAAGTTGGGCGGAGTACGAAGCGCCCCGAGCATGACGCCAGAAAGATTGGATCCCTTCTGAACGAACTTGCCGCGGGTATCGACGTAGCTAAGGTTGCCGCCGATCTTGAGCTTCGAGTTGACCTGCTGCGTGCCCTTGAGCCGGATCGACGCCCGATTGTACTTATTGTTGGGACCCTTCAGGTAGCCGTTCTGATTCATCAGGCCACCGGACGCGTAGAAAGTCGTCCGGTCGTTGCCGCCCGACACTTGCAAGTTGTTGTCAGCGGTAAGACCCGTGTCGAACAACTCATTGGAATGGTCGAACAGCGGTGTGCCGGCTGTCGCGGCGGGACCCCAGGAATACCTGGCCACCGAGCAGTCGGGTCCGCCGCATGTGGCCGCAGCACCATCCAGACCCTGGACGAAGCTGTGCTGGAGCACATCGGGCATGTTGACCCGGTCGAAGGTCTCGGTCGACGAGATCGTGTACTTCGTCGCACCCGGCGTCCCTGACTTGGTAGTGATGAGCACGACGCCATTCGCCGCGCGAGCGCCATAGATGGCCGCTGCCGCGGAGCTTTTCAGAATCTGGATGGACTCGATGTCGGCAGGGTTGATGTCCGACGCGCGGTTCGGCGCGACAGTGCTGGCGTCCGCGCCAGCGGCTGTCCCGGAGCCGTTCGCGATGCTCTGCGTCGAGAACGTCTGATTGTCGATCGGCTGTCCATCAACGACGAACAACGGCTGGTTCGTTCCGGACAGCGACGCCGCACCACGGATCTTGATCGACGCCGAAGAGCCGGGCTCTCCTGACTGCGTGCGAACTTCCACGTTGGGCGCCTGCCCCGCCAGAGCGGAGACGATGTTTTGTGGATTGGTCGCGCGCGTGATGGCGGAGCTGTCGACCGTGTTGATCGTGGTTGTCAGGCGTTCACGCGTCGTCGATGTTCCCGCGCCGGTTACCAGCACGGCGTCGAGGTTGAGCGGATTCACCACGAGCGCGAAGTTCTGGCTGATGGTTGAACCCGGCGCGAGCACGATTGGTACCTGGCGCGCGCTGTAGCCGATGACACGGGCAATCAGAACTCCCGACTGCCCGTTCGCGTTAGCAACCGGAACGACGATCACGTAACGACCTGCGTCGTCGGTGTGCGCGCCGGTGGTCGTGCCCTGAATGAGCACCGTCGCTCCGGGAAGCGGGACGCCCTGCTCGTTCGTCACCGTGCCGGAGATCGTCGTGCCACTCTGCGCACTAAGCGTAGATGCGGCGCCGACGAGAAGCGCTAAAGCGCCAATGAACTTTCTAACGAATCTTTTCTCTAAGCTGTTCTTTGAATTGGGTGGGTGGGAACCGGAAACCGGCCGAGCTCTTGACTGAGAATAATCCATTTAACTCGCCTCCTGATTGTGAACCCGCTGATGCGGGTGCTAGGACCGCTCGCTGTGAGACAGAGCGAGCGTTGATATGCAATCCGAATTGCGCGCTGATTAACCGTTTCTCCCGGACGGTTGTGAGCGATACGATGTCGTACCGAAGCGCGTTGCACTGGTAGGGATGGCATTCTTTCGAATACTAGAGTGGTGTACACGCAAGTGCCAAGTGAACCATTAGACAGCCGAAAGGATGATTTCGTCGGGTCACAAGCACGATTCGGTACGCGAACGTTCCACGAATTGCTGTGGCTGAGCTGTGGCGCACATGGTTTCTCACCAGTTCGACAGCGCCAACTACCATAGAGTTGCAAGAGAGTTGCGAGCGAGATGCGGAGATTGTGGGCGCGGCGCGGAGAGTTGCCTGCGCGTGCGGACGGCGCGGGAGGCGGAGTTGCGGTCGCAGTCTTTAGACGGCGCTTATTGTGCCGGCGGCAAGCGCGGGTAGTCGATCGCGTTCGCGAACTCCCTCCGCGAATGGTCCGAGCAAATGACTGATGCTGTTGGCGTAGTAGCTCACGAGCGCTCGATTGCCGGGCAGCACCGAATATCCCGCTCCGACTCGCACCAGAATCCGACGCATCCTCAACATGCGCCACGCCCGGTCGAAGATGTCGTCGACACTTCCCTCGTGATGGATCACGCGCGCATTGAGCTCGCGCAGCACGTCGCGCATCTCGCCCATTCGCGCGATCAGCTGCTGGTGCGAGATGAAATCTCCGTCGAAGCTCTGAATTGCGGCGCACGCGAGCGTCACCGGGGTCACGGGAATAATCGCGGCGATCCTCTCGAGCACAGAATCCGAAAGCGCCTGAACCCGCGCCAAGCGCCCTGCTCGCTCGATCGTGAACAGTCCTCCCGACTCGTGGTCCTGCTGGTCGAGCCAGGGTCCCAGCGGGAATGGATCGCCGATGACGACCGCCGCCCGTCCGTATCGCCGCCATCTCCGCGCCACGAGACGCGCCATGTTCCACCACACATAGCGCAGCACTTCGCCGAGCTGCGCGCTCCGCGTCGGACGCCTCCGTCCTTCCCGCGCATCGAGCTCGCGCAGCAGCGAGCGGTCCTCCAGCACGCGATCGTAATTGATTGCGACCGGCACGATGTAGAGCCGCTCCCTCATCGACGACTCGCGCGCGACGCCGAGCACGTAGTCGAGGAGCCCGATCTTCGCCTTGCCGAGCTTTCCGTCGCGGCTCAATCCGCCCTCGAGGAAGATGCCCTGCGTCACTCCGTTGCGCGTGATGAGTTGCACGTAGCGCTCGAGCACGGTGTGATAGAGCTTCTCCCGGTATTTTCGCCGGATGAAATACGCGCCGAAGGATTTGAAGATGTACTCGAGCGGGAACGTCCGCGCCCATTCTCCGACGGCGTACGAAATCGCGACCTGCCCGGAGAGCACGTATCCGACGAGCACGTAGTCGGCGTTGGACCTGTGGTTCATGAGGTAGATAACGATCGCTTCGCGAGGCAGCGTGCCCTGGGCAGTGCTCCCCGCGTACTCCGCCGACACCTTATAGAAAAAGTTGAGCAGCACTCGACTGACGACGAGGCCGATCTTGTAATAGGTGAGAATGTTGAAGAAGGGAACGATCTCATCGATGTACTCTTCGACCCGGTCCCACGCCTTTTCCTCGTCAATCGCGTTCTCGGCGGCGTGTTCCCGAACGGCTTCGGCGATCGCCTCGTCCGCGAGAAGAGTCTGCCGTATGAATGGCTTCTTGGTGAGCTTGAAGCGATCGATCCGCGAGCCAGAGCGATGAAGCGCGCGCAGCGCGATACGTGTGCCGCGGAGGCGCACGATGGTAACTGTCGTCACCGTGGCGAAGAGGATGGCTCCGAGAATCCAGAGGGAGGTCGTCATGCGGGACGTTAAGATCCGTCGCAACGCGAATCGCCGCAAATGCAAAAGCGCGCCACCGGATGATTCCGGCGGCGCGCTTTCAAATTCCGGCCCGTAACACGGGCGTCAGATCTATTGCGTCGGAACGCGGTCCACGAACCAGACGACGGTCGCAACGCAGGAAACCAAAGGTGCAGCACCGCCGCAAGCATTGGTTCCTGTTGCTGGCGCCGTCGGACTGCCGGCAACGCCCGCGGGGAAGAAATAGACCGAGAACGGAGTTCCGGCGGTGGTTACGCCGGCGGCAGGAATCTCCCCAGGCAAAGTTGCCGGCGCGGGGGGACCCTGCTGGGAAGCAGACACAGCAACGGAGCCGGCGGGAGTCACGCGCATCGCGACCTTGCCCATCGCCCGCGTCAGATATCCGGATGTGGCCAGAGGAGCAACGTTCGCAGCCGATGCAGTGCCGGAAATCGCCGTGTTCGTCGAATCGACAACGTAAGTGTCGATCGCGCCGCTGCTCGCGTTCACGCTGCGGATGAAGATCTGGCCGGCGGCGACCGCGGGAGCATCATCCGTGATGAGAACGAACTGCACCTTTGTACGCGCGGCCCCGGTGACCAGGACGGTATACCTTGTATTCGCAGCGAAGGTGAGCGTCGTGTCCACGATCGGATTCGATGTGATCGCGGCGTTCGTGCTGGTGATGAACGCGCGGAAGTGACGGGCCTTTGCTTCCGTCGGCTGGTGCTCGGTGCCGTTACGATAGGCGAGTGCGTTGCCGACGGGCGAAAAGGCAATCTGGTCGATCGCGCGGATATCGATCGCGCTGGTGTCCGAAACACCATTGACGAAGCGTACGCCTGCGAGTGGCGGGAACGACGGGTCAGTGACTTTGTCGCTGCCGCAGGCAGTCACTGCCGCGACGCCGGCGAAAAAAGTAACGAAACGAGAAAGGCGCATTAGCGGTACTCCAGAAAAAAGTCTATTGGTTTGAGAAGCGTCGGACCGGGCTGTCTTCTGAGAAATCGTTACGAACCGTCAGGCGGACCTGGATTGGGTGTTTTATCAGGACTCGAAGACCCGAAGAGACTGCGTGTCAAAATGAACGACAGCACCGCAGCTATTCCAACGCCAACTGCAAGTGCGGTCTTGCTGGGAGAAAAACGTCGCTCCTTTGCATCCTGAACCACGGACGTTGGCACAGTGAGAGGCTCTCCCGACCAGACATTGGTGCCGCCATTGAAATAACTCACCGAGTTCACCGAGATCACATATGCGGAATCATTCTTCGTCTCGAGAGTTCCCTCGATTTGCTGCGCGGACGGACCAACGCTCTGACCCAGAGTCACACGCCCCTGATCGTTCAGTCCAAGAACCAGTCGCGCGCCGGGTAAAGGTGAGCTGGAAACTGGTATGAAGGTGTAACACCCGGAGGTAAACCCCAGCAGAAATACCAGAAGAAACGCCCCGGACATACGAGCTGCCGAGACAGGTGCTGGGCGTAATTGTTCGTCGCGTCCAGCCACCTCGTTCTCGAAGTCATCCGATTGAATCACAACTACCGCCTCGGCTTCTGCCTAGAACCCGTACGTGCCTTTCACGGAGCGAGCGCTCGTTGTATAGCTCGCCTTACCACGCGCGAACAGCTCCTGATACGGAACTGGCCACTCTAGCGCGGTGCCTGTCACGAGGTCTCCCCAGCCGCGGGAATCGACATACCACTGGGCGTAGCCGATAAGGTTCGTCTCCAGCCGCTTCTCCCACTTCATGGCCTCGAACACACTGCCGCATGCGGTCGTGTTGTAATTGGGCGGCTGCGGTACGCGCGGCACGCAATCGTTAGCAGTAAGGCTGCTGTTAGGCACCGGGTCCGTGATCGCCACAACTACCCCGATCGCTGGCAGACCTGCACGAGTGCGGTATTTATTGATCAGGGTCACGGCTTGAGCAAACTGTCCAGTCCGCAGATAACCCTCAGCCGCAAGCATGTCGTTTTCCGCGATAGCGAATAACACATAAGGACCGTTACCGCCGGCGGCGCGGATGGCCCAGCTGCGCCAATTATCGTAGAACCAGGTGCCCCATGGATCCGCGGGAGAATCTTCACCGGTTGGGCGGGCGCGGAAGTAGAGGATGCTGCCGGCCGGGGTTCCAGCCCGGCTATTTCCGAACTGAGCCTGCTGCAGCGCGCGAGTTGCCCCCGAAGGGAACCGTTTGTCGGGAGTTCTCATCAGGAACGGCGTGCGAGCCGTCAGGGCTTGCTGAAGCCAGGTAGTGTAGGCGCCCGTTGTGTCACCCATACCGAGAATAAAGGGCGTCATCTGGCTCCACGTCGTCGCCGTGGCAAGCTGCGAAGCTACCGCGCCGCTCCAGCCAGTGACGGCATTCACCTGAATGACGAAATCGGACGTTATCCCGTTCGTCGCATCGGCTATAATTGCGGCCCAGTCCGCCGCTGCGCGGTCAGTGGGTGTCCGACCATATCCGGCACGGAACTTCGCCTTGTACGAGCGAAGAAGTCTGATGTAGTTCGCGTTGGTCACGTCCGCAGTCTGGGCGAGCCAATCCGCGGGAATCGATGACGCGCTTCCGGCGGTGGCAATGGCGATAGCGGAATCGAGACTTTTCAGGGCTGCATCCATCACCAGATTCGAAGGCGAGAGCGGCGGTACGACAAAGTTGCCAGTCCCGGGGTTGACGGTGTCCTGCGGAGAGATGATCGCCGCCGAGTCATAGAACGTCGCAAGGTTGCCAAGCGCATAACCGAGATTGAAGTAGGCAAACGATCTCGCTCTGGCGTCGCGGGCTACGGTGCCCAGGGCTGTACCAGCGCTCGCGGCTGCTACGAAGCCGTTGAGTGCCGAGATCGCGGTTGCGCCGAGTCGCGCGTTTCTGCTGAGAAAGTCGAAATCCCGGAAGTTGCCCGCCGCGACATTGTTCCCGATGGAGTTGTCGATCGGGCTCCGTGGGATCGATCCGCGGGTCCCCATCCCGAAGTTTCCGAGCTGAGACGCGCTTTCAAACGACATCGTGATCGTCTGCGTCATGATGTCGTCAGCGGCCCCGAGCTGACCGTTGTACATCTGTTCGAATAGCTTCGACACCGCCGTCTCCACGTTACCAGCGGTCGAGAACACACCGGTGACGTTGGGCTGCTGGGTGTTGTCTACACTGAGCGGGTTGTCCCGACAACCGCCAAGGAGTGCCGCAGATACAAGCGCCCCGGCGGACCACAATCTGACATTAGTTCTATGACGCATTACAAACCTCACTGAATCTGGAAGTGGGGGACGAGGTGAGCCGCTAGTGTTAGCAGCTCACCTCGTCAGCTCATTGATCCGTTGTTAGAACGAGGTGGAAAGCTGGGCGGTGTACGTGCGCAGGTTCGGGAACCGATAACCGGCCACCGGCGTAAGGGCCGATGAGTTGAGTGGACCAGTCGTGTTACCGGATTCCGGATCGAATCCCCTGTACTTTGTCCAGGTGTGCAGGTTGCGACCAACGAAGCCGAGCTTCCAGTCACCGGTGCCGGCGAGAGCGCCGATGCGGTAGCTGACGCTCAGCTCGCGAAGCTTCACGTAACTCGCGTCCTCAACCGAGAAGGTGCTCGGACCGAGGGCATCGTAGAGGCCACCTACGCCCGAATTGCCACCCGGTGAGTTGGATGGACCGCGCCTCCAGTAGTAACCGATCGGCTTCGCGGTTTCGACGCTCTTCCCGGTCTGATCGATGTCCGAGCTCTGGAAATCACCGTGCGACCAGTGGTAAGCGATGTTCCACAGTTTCTGGCCGCGATAGGCATCCAGCAATCCGTAGACATTGAACTTCTTGTAATCGAGGTTCTGCGAGAGGCCCCAGTGGTATCTCGGGAGCCCGTTGCCGACCGGGACCGTTGCAATGTTGCCGGTAGAATCACGCAACGTGATCGGCATTCCCCAGTTCGTTCTGTTCCCCCATGGTCCACTGCCCTGTGCAAGGTTTGTGGTCCAGAGGTTACGTGTGATTCCTTCCGTCAACTGATTGCCCTGGCCTACCCAGACGATGAACCCCTGGTCATTGGTCCGGAACGAGCTGTTGGCCCCACCGCAATCCGCACTGAATGGCGCCGGCAGCTGACTGCACTGTCTCACATAGTCAAATCCGTAGATGGTTCCGATCTCTTCGCCTGTGCGGAACTTGAAGATGTCGAACGCGTTGGCCGGGCCCGGCGTGATCGTTCCGACAAATTCGGGCACGTCGAGTCGCGTGAGGATACTTCGCGTGCGATCGTAGATCACTCGGGTCGACCAATTGAGGCTTTCCCGCTGGAGAATGGGAATGTTCAAAGTGGCTTCCCAAGTCTTGTTGGTGATGACACCAGCGTTGATCCACTGGCTCGAGAATCCTGTCGCCGTCGGCTGCTTGACCGGGAGGATCTGCCGATCGATGACCGCCTTGGCGTACGAGAGGTTGAACGCGACGCGACGGAAGAACTCCATATCGGTCCCGAGCTCGGTCTCTCGATTTATCTCCGGTTTCAGGTTCGCGTTTCCCAGGTTGGCGGGATTGAACGTACCGCCGGTTCCCAGGGTGTAAGTACCGTACTGGGCGTTGAAGCGCGGGCGTTGGCCTGTGGTGCCGACCGACGCTCTCAACTTGAAGAGGCTTAGCGCGTCTATCGCGGGCCACCATGGCTCGCGCGAAGCGATCCACGCCGCGGATCCGCGGCCGAAAGTCGCCCAGCGGTTTCCAGCTCCGAAAAGCGAGCTGCCATCACGGCGGATCAGCCCGCCGAGGATGTAGCGATCCTTGTAATCGAAATCCACCCCAGTGAAGAAGCCCATGTCGCGAATCGCCTGGGTGCCGGAGGAGATCGAGAAATTCTTCGTCGCCGCATCTGCCGATTCGAGGCCACCGATGACGATGTCCGTACCGCTCAGGGAATCAGCGCGTAATGTCTGGTCAGAATAGACGTAACGGGTCGAGAACGTCGCGTTCAGATCGTTGAAGAACGTACGAGTGGCCGATCCGCTGAGAGACGTGGTGAAGGTCTCATTGTCGAGCCCGCCATTCTGGATGAAGCCGGCGGATGTGCTCGGAGACGCGGCGGTGACGCGCCATCCCTTGTCGCGCATCTGCAGCGTGTACGCGGTAGACCGATCGTAGCCTGCATTGGCCTCGAGGTTGAGCCAATCAAGCGGCGTGTAGCGGAGCGAGGTCCCTCCCACGAATCTCGTGCCGCGGTCGGTCCGTTTGTTGTACGCCGTCGAATAAAGCGGGTTGAAGTTCTGCGTGCCCTGGTCGAGCGGATTCTGCCGGACAACGACTCGGCCAAAGTCGTCCGTCGCCAGCATGTCAGAGATCCAGGGAGCGCGAGTGAGATTGAACCAGGTTCCCGCGGTGCCGGACGTCTCGTCGAAGTTCGCCCCGTGATCCACGGTCTGGCCGTAGTACGAATTCACGTTCGCGCTGATTCGATCGCCAAACCGCTGATCGACGTTTACGCGCGCCGAGTTTCGCGTGAATCCTGGCAGGAATTTGATGGCGCCTTCCTGCACGAAATTCGAGAGACTCGCGTATATGCCCGTGTTTCCGACCTTCCCCCTCATATCCAGATTGGTGTTTGCGTACTTCGAGGGACTGACGACCTGACCGACCGGGTCACGCATGTGCGGCCACGGAGTGGTCAGAAAGTATCCGGTGAGCGCGGCGTAGTTAGGGGCCAGACCGATACCGAAGTCGTGAAGGAATTTCTGAGGAGGCAGCGAGAAATCTTCGCCCGAGTTGTTGATGCGCTGAACTTCCTGGTCCCAGTCGATCAGACGTCCGCACGGTGAGCCGCCGACTACTTCGGTAGTGCAGAAAAGCTGACCGGTTGGATCGGTCGCGAGGGCACTGCGAGTTGCGAGTGGGAACGCGCGCTCGATGTCGCTGGTGCCGCCCTCTGTGCGCAGCCCGAACCGAACACCTTCCGGCGAGTTCTTCCCGCTCTTCGTGGTGATGTTGATGACTCCGGCGCCCGCTCGGGCACCGTAAAGAGAGGCCGCCGCGGCTCCTTTGACGACTTCGACATCTTCAATGTCGTTCGGGTTGATGTCGGGCAACCCGCCAGAAAGCGGTACGCCGTCCAGGAGGTAAAGCGGTTGCTGGGTGCGGCCCGTTGCATTGAGCGATACTGGTCCGCGAAGGACGATCGACGGCGCCGCACCCGGACGTCCGCTCGCGTTCACAATCAGAGCACCAGGAATCTTGCCCTGAAGCTGTGTAAGCGGGTTTGATCCGGAGACGGGCATGTCCGATGTATCGACACGGGTCACGGTGAACGGAAGCTTTATCTGCTCCGTGGCCCTGGTCACGCCAGTGACCACCACCGCGCTGAGCTCAGTGAGATCCCGTTTCAGGCTGAAATCCAGTGTCTGCGCGCCCGCGGCAAGACTGATTGGAGTGGAGCCCGGCTGATATCCGATCGCACGCGCTCGCACGACGATTGGCTGCCCACGAACTCGCGCGGCAGGAACGGTGATCGTGAACGCGCCTGATTGGTTGGTCGCAACCGAGATATTCAGCTCGGGAAGGAACACATTGGCGCCGGCAAGCGGCTGGCCCTGGTCGGAGAGCACGCGCCCGGTAAGGACTGCTGCCTGACCCTGCGCCACCGCGGGCGCGACGACAGTCAGCACGAGGAGCGCCCCAACAAAAAGCGTAGTAGAACGTAATAGTTTCGTCATGCCTACCTCAGAAGGATTTTCGAGGACCACGTAAAGAGAGCGAGGTATTGGGACCATCGTTCTCGGTGCGACACGGGACGCGAACGGGTGCGATCTCCTCCTTCCGGGAAAGGGTGCACGCAGCGTGGGAACAGGGGCTTCGGTTTCAGAAACGCAAGGACACAAAAACGAAAAAGGAGAGGCTGTCTAGGACGGACGGGT
>Ga0193719_10000643_pt1 | contig 13326 bp, 11 predicted proteins | sample U2a2metaG_FD_160103 | JGI IMG/M metagenome (GOLD analysis project Ga0193719, IMG submission 160103) | Soil microbial communities from a riparian zone of the East river system, Colorado, United States - U2a2 | ecosystem: Environmental > Terrestrial > Soil > Riparian zone | place: USA: East... | reverse complement strand
ACACTGCCGTCGGCATTCATTTTTACCGCGGCGGATGAAACCTTGTAGGTACCACCGCCGTCCTTCATGCACACCGCGAGCCCCTTGCCAACCGCCTTGCCGGGGCTTGCTGTCTTACTCTTTGCATTCCAGCCGATTTCTTCGGCGGCTTGTAACAAACCGGCCTTGAGATCGCAATCCACCGGTGTGTCACCGGGGGTGTAAAGCTCGCCCTTTTTGAGCAGATTTTTGAGCCGAAACTCCAAAGGATCGAGGCCGAGCTTCTCGGCAATGATATCCATTTGCGATTCGTAGGCCCATGTCACTTGCAGCGTGCCGAAGCCGCGGTAGGCACCCGCGGGCACCGTGTTGGTGTAGACCGTGTAGGCGTCGGTCTTCATATGTGGCAAACGGTACGGGCCGAAACAGCGGTAGCCGGCCTTCTGCGTCACCCGCGGTCCCGCGTCGGCATAGGCGCCGGTTTCCATGTGAATCAAACACTGGCGCGCTAGCAGTTTGCCGTCTTTCGTCACTCCGGTCTTGATCTTCACCCGCGCCGGATGGCGCGTCACAGTTCTAAAACTTTCTTCAATGGTGTGAGCCAGACGCACCGGCCGCTTTGCTTTCCACGACAGAGCTGCGGCCAGCGGTTCGGTCTTCACCGCCAGCTTGCCGCCGTAACCGCCACCGACGTAAGGCACGATGATGCGAACCTTGTTGAGCGGCGTGCGGAAGATCTCGGCGAGATGGTCGCGCAGAGTGAAAGGCTCCTGGGTCGCGGCCCAAAGCGTAATGTGATCGCCTTCGACGTGCGCCACGGTCGCGTGCGGTTCCATCGAAAAATGCTGCACCCGCGGAAAGGTGAAAGTGTCTTCGAAAACATGATCGGCTTTTTTGAACCCCGCTTCGACGTCGCCTTTGGCGTAGCTAAACCGGTAGCAAAGATTCGTGCCGGAAAATTCCTTGGGCGGTTCGTAGCGTTGCCCCATCAATTCACCGCCGCTGGCCGAGGCATCGTGCACCAGCGGCGCCCCCGGCGCCAGCGCCTCGTCTATCGTGGTCACCATGGGCAACTCTTCATAGTCGACATCGATCAGGGTCAACGCCTCTTCTGCGGTCGCCTCATCGACGGCAGCGACCGCAGCGACCGGATCTCCGGCATAGCGAGCCTTGTCGACCGCGACGATGGTCTGATCTTTGTAGGCCGCGCCGAACATCGCCAACCCTCGCTGGTCGTCGCGCGTGATCACCGCGAACACGCCCGGCAATTTTTCCGCCTTGCTCGCGTCGACTCGGATTAATCGCGCGTGGGCGTACGGGCTGCGCAGGATTTTGCCATAAGCCATTCCCTGCAGCTTCACATCGACGGTATAAACCGCCTTGCCAGTGACTTTATCTTCCCCATCGGAGCGCGCTTCCGCGTGTCCGACAACATGATACGTGTGTCCCATCTTCATCCCTCAACCTCGGTCGCCGTAGTTTCGCCGAATCCAGTCAATCGCCTGCTCGCGGTCTTTCAACTCGCCGCCGAGCTGATGATCCTCCACTTGCCGCAGAATTTTCGCGAAGATCGGTCCGGGGGTGAATCCCAAGGCGATCAAATCGTCGCCGCGCACCAGCGGCGGGGGCCGAATTTCCCCTTCATTCAGTTCTGCCAAGCGGGATTTGCAAAACTGATAGTATTGCAAATCGCCGTTGGACGCCAAAGCATCGATGCGCGTCAGCTCCAAAAGCTCGTCGATGCCCTCTTCGCGCAGGAAACGCTTGAGCGTGCTCAAGCGCATTTGCGGCGCCTGGACATGGCGCAAATGATTGCGCACCAAGTAAGCAACTCGTTCCCACGCGCCGCGGCCGCGTTTGAGACGTTTGAGAATTTCCTCGGCCATGGCCGCGCCCTTCTCGGTATGGCCGTAGAAAGTGATGCGCTCCGCCACTTGTCGGAAACAGACCGGTTTCGCGACGTCGTGCAACAAGCACCCATATGCCAGCGTTTCCGAAGGCGCCTCCAGGTGGCTGAGAAGAAGCAACGTATGGTTGAACACATCGCCTTCAGGATGGTAGTCCGGGCTTTGCAGTGTTCCCTTCAGAGCGACGATTTCCGGCAGCAAAACCTGCAGTAATCCGCTCGCATCCAGAAGTTCGAAGCCGCGCCGCGCTCCGCCATCGGTCAAGATGCGCGTCACTTCGTCGCCGATGCGCTCCCAGGCGATCTGCGTAACCGTGCCGGCCAGCTTTTGAATCGCGGCAAACGTCGCAGCTTCGATTGCGAAATTGAGACTGGCGGCAAACCGGACGGCGCGAATCAGGCGCAGCCGGTCTTCCTCGAATCGTTCCTCCGCGTTGCCTATGGCGCGAACAATACGCCGTTCGAGATCTTTGCGACCCTCGACCAAGTCGATGAGGCGATCGTCGATGGGATCGTAAACCATGCCGTTGATCGTAAAATCTCGGCGGCGGATATCCTCTTCAAGACTGCCGTAACGCACGTGACTCGGATGGCGCCCGTCCAAATAGGGCCCGTCGTGGCGATAGCTCGCGACCTCAAACCGGTGTCCGTCGAGCAGCACCAAGATCACGCCGAACTGCGCGCCGACCGGAATCGTGTCGGGAAAGATTCTCTGGACGTCTTCCGGCCTGGCATTGGTCGTGACGTCATAGTCCTGCGGCGCGTTTTTGAGCAGCATATCGCGTACGCAACCGCCGGCAAAAAAGGCCTCATAGCCTGCGGCACGCAGACGTCTAACGATGGAAATAGCTCTATCCTGTGCAGACACAAGAGTGCTCACACCTGAGATGATGTTCGAATGTCGTTGAGAAGTCGAACAGAGCCGCGAATCAGAGCGGATAGGTCGTACTCGCTGAGGGAATCAATTCCCGCACCTTGCCTTGCAGTTCTTGGAAAGTAAAAGGCTTGACCAGGTAACCGTTGCATCCAGCTTCGATACAGCTCTTGAGATCGGAGTCGCGGAACAGCGCCGTGGCAGCCAAAATCGGAATGTCCTTGGTTTCGGAATTTGCTCGAAGTTCCCGCGCCGCCTCCCAGCCGTCCATGCCAGGCATCATAATATCCATGATAATCAGCTCCGGCTTTTCGCTGAGCGCCTTTTCGACGCCTTCTTTGCCGCGCCGAGCGGCGATCGGCATGAAACCCATTAGCTCGATTTGCCAAGTGAGCAATTCACGCATATCCGCGTGGTCTTCAATGATCAGAACTTTCTTCATCGGTTCCTGTTCGGGTGAATCTTGCAAGCGGCCCGTGGCGACCAAGGAGCATAAACTATGCCGCAGCAGGTCGGCGACTGTCAAGCAGTTCGTGGCCGGTAGGCGCGTTTACGGCTCGATTCAGGAAAGGTGACTGGCAAAATCTTTCGCAATTGCGAACCGACTGCCGATCGCCCTTTCTTGCCGCTGCTATTTTTCACCAATTTTCTTTAAGTTTCCGACCATTACCGTTATAAGCCGTTCCGGCTGCAAATATTGCTTGGCGGCTCGCTGGACGTCGTCGCCAGTCACTTTGCGAATAAGGTCGGCGTAGCGGTCCGGATAATCGAGGCCGAGCTTAAAATATTCCACCTGTGTGAGAAAACCCGCCACCTTGCGGTTGGTATCAAACCGCAACGGGAAGCTGCCGATCAAATAATCTTTGGCGTCGTTTAATTCCTGCTCCATCACCGGCTGTTCGCGCATGCGGCGCATCTCTTCGGTGGCAATGCGAATCGCTTCCAAGGCGGTCTCGTTCTTAGTTTGCATGATGAATTCGAAAGCGCCGTGGCTTTTTTCCGCCGCGAAGTAACTGTAAACCGAATACGCCAAACCTCGTTCGTTGCGGATCGAATCCATGGCACGAGACGAAAAACCGCCGCCGCCCAAAACATAATTCATCACTTGGATGGCATAGTAATCGGGGTTGCCGCGCGCGACGCCGTTATGCCCGAGAACGATATTCGCCTGGGTTAGATCCTTGTTGATGCGCAAAACTTTCGACTCGCCCACTTTGGCCGGCACCAGCGCCTGACCACTCGGTTCGCCCTTGGCCCAGGTTCGGAACGCGCCATTCAGCGTCTTGGCGATTTCCTGCTCCGACACATCGCCGACTACGGCGATGATCGATCGGTTCGGCCGGTAATTGCGCGCGAAAAAATCGCGCAGGCCTTTTTGCTGCAGCGCTTTGACCGACGCTTCGCTGCCTTCAACGGGTCGGCCGTAAGGGCTGTCGGGAAACAAAGCGGCCGCGAACGCCTTTGCCGCCACTGTGCCGGGTTCTTCTTCCGCTGCCCGGATGGAAGCGATGATCGCCTGCTTTTGCCGATCGATCTCCGCCTGAGGAAAAGTCGACTGGTTCAGGATGTCGGCCAAGAGATCGAGTCCCGTGGCGAGATCTTTTTTGAGCACTGTCATGCTCACGCTGGCCGTGTCCTGACTGCACCCGGTCTCCAAGCTGGCACCAATGAAATCGAGCGTGTCGCTGATTTGCACCGCCGTGCGCTGCTTGGTGCCATAGATCAGCAGCTTCGAAGTCAAATTGGCCAAGCCCGCTTGATCGGCCGGCTCGTAACGCGATCCAGCGTCGATCAATAATTCTATCGACACCATCGGCAGCGCACGCTGCTCCGAGGTCAATAGAACCATGCCGTTGTTGAGCACCGTTCGTTTAGGTGTCATTCCCGCCTCAGCAGAAACCGGGCCGCGCACGAGCGCCAAAACAACCCATAAGCCTAGACAAACTCGCTTCATTGGGCCTTGGTCGGAATCAATGTTCCGACGGTCCGCGTGTCCGTCTTAAGATACTCGCGCGCGACACGGCGAATATCGTCGCGCGTCACTTTTCTAATGCCGTCGAGATAGCCTTCCATCTGCTTCCAACCGCCGGCGGCTTCGTAGGAGCCGACCTTCATCGCCTGTCCGAAAATCGAATCCTGGGCAAAAACGAAAGCCGCTTCGATCTGGTTTTTGGCTTTCTGCAATTCACGATCGCTGATCAACTCGGTTTTTACTTTCTCCACCAAGCGGTCGATCTCGCGCTCGAGATTCGTCGGCTCGACGCCGGGAAGAAGCTGCGCCGTGATCGAAAAACCCATCGGATCGATCACCACGCCGCTGTAGTCGGCATCGACGTTGCGCACCAGGCGCTTTTGATAAACCAGCTCATGATAAAGCCGCGAGCTCCGCCCGCCCGCCAGCACCACCGACAGCAGATCGAGCGCGAAGCTGTCCGGACTCTTGAGATTCGGCGTATGATAAAACAGCAGCGTAAACGGCAGCTCGGCTTCCTTTTTAAAAATCACCCGGCGTTCACCGCGTTGCTCCGGTTCCTGTGTGACCACTTTAGGCGGCTCGGCGCCGCGTGGGATCTTGCCAAATGCCGCGCGAATTTTCGCCAGGATGTCGTCGCTGGAAAAATCGCCGGAGACGACGATAAAGGCGTTGTTTGGCTCATAGTAGAGCTTATAAAAGTCGACCAAATCCTGGCGCGTGAGATTTTGGATATCTTCCATCCAGCCGACCACGGGACGGCGATACGGATGAATCATGAAAGCCACCGCGCTGGCCACTTCGCTGAGCGCCGCCGCCGGATTGTCGTCGGTGCGCAGCCGGCGTTCTTCTTGAATGACTTTCTTTTCCGCCTCGAAGTAAGTTTCACCTAGCAAGGCGTTGGCCATCCGATCGGCTTCGAGTTCGAGTTCGATGCCGATTTTTTCCCGGCTCATGGTCGCAAAGTAAACGGTCACGTCCGACGAAGTGAATGCATTCGAGCGACCGCCGTTTTTAGCAATGATGCGCGAGTACTCCTCTGGTCCGGTCGTCGGCGTCCCTTTGAACATCATGTGCTCGAGAAAATGTGCCAGACCGCTCTTGCCGTCTTTTTCATTGCGTCCGCCGACGCGATACCAGACTTGAAAAGTGACCGCCGGACTCTTGTGGTCTTCCAACAGCAGGACCTTGAGGCCGTTGTCGAGAACGAGCTCTTGAACCTGAGCGGCGTATGCAGTGGGTCGATGGATAGCCAATAGCAGAATTGTAACAAGCAGAACCCGGCGATGCCACATGATGTTTCAAGTTAATGAATGAGACCTTAAAGTCAAGCTAAGCACGCGCGTCCGCGCGCGGGCGCCGCGCCAAAAAGATCAGCAGCGCGGAGAGCAGATAACTCAGCAAAAAGATCGTGAAGACAGGTCGATAACTGCCGGCATAATCAAAAACGATTCCAGCCAAGAGCGCGCCAAGACCGAGCCCGCCTTTGTGAAAAGGATCGAGCACGCTGCTGATGGCGCCGAAAGAACCGCGCCCGAAGTAGCGCGCAATTAAAATTTGCATAAGCACGCCAGCGCCGCGCGCGTTTAAACCGAAGAGCAAAGCAAATGAATAAGCGGCGCCGGCCGTGCTCACTTGCATCAGCAACGCCACCGATGCGGCGGAAACGATCATCGTCGCGACGCTCAAGCGGCGCGGATGAAGGCGTTCGGCGAGCGCGCCCCAGAGCCCATTGCCGAATGCGCCGGAGAGCGCCATCAGGCTCACCGCTCCGGCGGCAATCGTTGGAGCAATCCTAGCATCGGTGAAATAGGCGGCGCTATGAAATGCCACGCCGCCAGTGCCGATGGCGGCGAGAAACGCGCTGCTCACGAGCAGCCAGAGCGTCGGGTTGCGCACCGCCTCAGCACGACTCCAGCTTTGCTCGGCAACACTCCCGGAGTTGTGTAGGTCCATCGATTCGGTCGGCCGACGCGGCGGCACGGCAAGTCCGTCGGGATACAGGCCCAGATCTTCCGGCTGGCGTCGAAGAAAAATGAGCCCGGGAATAACGACAAACACCCACAAAGCAACGCCCAAAGCCAAGAACGCGCTACGCCAGCCGTAGCGCAGAACGAAAAATTGATAAACCAGCGAGAGGACTGCCGATCCAAGCGGCGTCGACATGGCGACCAAGCCCATCACGCGCGGCCGTTTTAGATAAAACCAATTGGCCGCGGTGGTAAATGCGATCATACCGCACAAGAGGAACTCGGTCAGCGCTCGCGCCGGCACGAAAGTCGCGTAAAACTGCCAGGGCTCCGTGCTGAGACTCACGCCAAAAGCGAGCAGGCCAACCAAGGCACCGCCTGCCGGCAAGAGAAGACGCGGCCCTAAGCGGTCGGCGATCGGCCCAAACAGTGGCGACAAAAGACCGCCGAGACAGGCTCCGAGCGTAATCGCCGCCGCCGTCAACGTCCGGCTCCAACCCAAGTCTTCGCTGATCGGCTTGAGCACCACCGCCATGGTGATATTGCTGACGCCGGCGGCTAAAAAACCCGCCACCATTGTGATCGCGACGATCAGCCATCCGTAAAAGAACGGCAGGATCACGCATCGCCCTTCGACCGCGGACAATTTACGGATGCCGGTTCTATCATTGAGGTCGTCGTCATTTTCGTCGTCATGGAGCCGATGAGTTCAATTCGTGGAGCGTCACGAGTGGCGCGCGCAGAAGGGGCGGCACCAGATGACGAAAATAGATTTTAGTCAAGCTGCCAGGAACAATCGCAAGTCAAATAAACCACCCCGCAGCAAGCTGCAGGGTATCGAGAAGCGCTCGGATGACTTTTCCCAGGGTGTCACCCCCGAATGTTTTAATCGGGGTCCACCGCGAAATTCGCGTGGATTCCCGCTAAAAGCATGCGGGAATGACGGACTCTGGGAGCTACCAATCACGACTACCACTAGTACTCGTACGCATCCAAGCAGCGAGAATTGCCCCAAAGAGATTGAAAACTCGGCGGGTCCGCTTCCCTGCTCCGTTCCCTTGATCCGGCGCGGTTGAACTATTCCGCTTAATTTAAGAACAAGCGCGCGTAGGTCTCGATTCCCAAGCCGAGCAATACCAATCCAAGGCCGCGGACAAACGTTTTCAGCGCGGGATTTTCCGCATCACGGCCGATCATTTTAAGCACGGGCTGTTCCTTGTATTCGCGCATTAGATTCATCGAGCTTTTCATCCAGATCGCGCCGATCAGGCCAATGACAAATCCCGCGCCTTCGAGGTCCATCCGGTCGACTCCTCTCTTTAAATTTTTCTTGGATCGATTTGGCTCGGGTTTGCCGCCGACAAATGGGCGATCTCATGGCCGTGCTCTTCCCAATTCGCGCCGTCGAACTGACTTATTTTGATCTCCTTGACCGTGCCGGGTTCGAGACAGCGCACGTTGATGCTGTAGCCGTCGGGATTGGAGCGCGGCACATAAAAGGATTTGATACCGCAAATTTTACAAAACAGATGCTTGGCGACGCCGGTGTTGAATTTATATTCGGCGAGGAACTCAGAACCTTGCCATAGCGTAAACCGGTCCTTAGGAACGATCAGATGAAGAAATCCGCTTTTGCGGCAAATCGAACAGTTGCACTCGGTGGCTTCGATGTCGGCGGATGCCGCAACGGCAAATCGCACCCGGCCGCAGTGGCACCCGCCATGATGTTCGACGAGAGACTCGTGTGCTTGAGAGAAGCCGGTCAAGATACTAGGCGGCCTCTTCCAGTAGCTTGTTATAACTGCCGGAACGCGCGGCGCTGTTCATTTTAGCGCGATGATAGAAGATCTTTTGCGCCACCGCGACGTTGCCGGGCTCACCTTTCCAAGCTTTCAACGCTGGATCTTGCAGCGCTCGCGCATAGGAGAAACTTACCTGCCACGGGTGCGGGCCGATTTTATTCATCGCGTTTAAATGCTCGGTGGCACTCACCGCGCTCTGTCCGCCGGACAGAAAAGCGATACCGGGAACCGCCGCCGGCACGGTGCGCTTGAGACACCGGATCGTGCGTTCCGCCACCTCTTCGACGCCTGCTTGTCGGGGGTTGTCCTTGCCGGAAACAACCATGCTCGGTTTGAGAATCATCCCTTCAAGATGCACGCGCTGCAAAAAAAGCTCCGTGAAGGTTATTTTTAGCGTCTGCTCGGTGACTTCGTGGCAGCGTTCAATGGTGTGATTCCCGTCGAGCAAAACTTCCGGTTCGACGATCGGCACGATGCCGCCCTCCTGGCAGAGCGCGGCGTAGCGCGCCAACGCATGCGCGTTGGCTTCTAAACAAGTGTAAGTCGGAATGCCATCACCGATGGTAATCACCGCGCGCCACTTAGAAAACTTGGCGCCGAGCTCTTTGTACTCTTTCAGTCGCCCGCGCAAGCCGTCCAATCCTTCGGTGACGACTTCGCCGGGAAAACCGGGAATATCCACCGGCCCCTTGTCGACTTTGATGCCCGGCATGATGCCTTTTTTGGCAAGCAACTGAGGAAATGGCGTGCCATCGCTCGCCGCCGTGCGGATCGTCTCGTCGAACAGGATTACGCCGCTGATCGCTTCTTCGACACCTTTGGTGGAAAAAAGCATTTCGCGGTAGGCGCGGCGGTTGTTGTCGTTGGATTCTATTTTGATGCTGTCAAATCGCCTTTTGATGGTGCCCATACTCTCATCGGCAGCCAGAATCCCTTTGCCTTTGGCCACCATCGCTTGAGCGACAGATTCGAGTTCCTGTTTAGACATGGCGTTCATTCCTCCTTATGTTGCACGCCTCCATATTTACATTCCACCCATTCCTTGGCAAGCTTTACCGGCGCCGCCATTGTCTCACCCATAGTCCTTTGATAGTTTATAAGTTGTCATGCTGGACTTGCTTATGCACTGGTTCATCAGCGCCGCGAGTCTGATGATCGTCGCCTATCTTTTTCCCGGCATCGAAGTGCGCGGATTCGGCACTGCGTTAATAGCGCCCATCGTGATCGGTTTTGTCAACGCGACTATTGGTCTTGTTATCAAGATCCTTACCCTTCCGCTCACACTCTTAACCTTCGGAGTTTTTTGGCTGGTGATAAATGCGCTCATGCTGCTGTTGGCCTCGGCTCTGGTACCCGGCTTTATCATCCACGGGTTTTGGTCGGCTTTCTTCGGTGCCATCGTGCTCAGCATCGTCAGTACGATTCTAAGCTCGCTGCTCGCATGATGGGGCTTTTCATTTAATCGACAGTCCGGTTGCCTCAGCCCAGTAACTCGCATCGTAAAATCTTTCCGGCGGATCGAAGGGTGGCTTGTAGACGCCCATTTCTTTGCGCAATTCGATTACCGTTTGCAAAGCGGCCGGATTGATCTGCGCTTTCGGCACCACCTTACGATAAGCATCCTGGCGGCTTCGCGTTTGAGCTTTTCTTTTTCCACCACCAGGGCAATCGTTTCGTCGCGGTTCTCCGGCAACAAGAGCCAGTCCGTAGCCGCCGCCCAGGCGCGAATGAAGCGGACGACGAGCTCTCGATGATCGAGCAACCAATGCCTGAGCGTCCAACCGCAAGTGAGAGGCCAGCCGGGAACGTAATTTTCAGAATCGGCCAGCAACACGCCGCCGGCGGCCAATGCCTTATCTGAAGCAGGCGGCGTGAGCATAGCGGCCGCCACACGCCGGTTAAGAAAAGCCTCTAGACGCACCGGTGAACTGCCGATGATCTCGATGTTGTATTCCGTGTCGTCGATGCCATGAGTCCGAAGAATCTTCTTACGGATAAGATCGAGATTGGAATCACCAGGGTCGCCGGCGAGTAATTTGCCGCGCAGGTTTTCGATCGAATCGACACCTGGCTGGCCGATCAGATACGCGCTGAGCCCTTCCTCAGCCTGCATGAAGAGCATGTAGTCGACGCCGTCCGTCGTTGTCCGCGCGATCATCGTGTCGGCACTGCTCCAAGTAAAATCCCAGCGCCCTTCCGCCATGCCACGATTATGGTCGGGCGCGTAGGTCGTGTGATGAAATTTCACTTCGAGATTTTCCTTGGCGAAAAATCCTTTGTATTCTGCAACGACATGCGGCGTTCTGCGCTGGTAACCGGTAACGCTCAGTACGTCCATACTGTCCTCCCCGTCGCCTTCCTTTTTATCGCCACAAGCTTGTCGGCTCAAGTGCTTTTGTCTTGGTTTGATCGATGAATCAATGTAGAAAATAATACCGGCATTTCTCCGATATTCGAATATTTCAAGGGATATTTTATGAAGTTGAAAGACAAAGTCGCTCTCATCACCGGCGGCGGCAGAGGTATCGGCAAAGCGATCGCGGTGCACTGCGCCCGCGAAGGCGCAAAGCTCGCGCTATGCGCGCGCACGGCAACGGAGCTGGATCAGACCGTGCGAGAATTACGCGCCATGAACGTCGAAGCTGAAGGCTGGAGCTGCGACGTTTCGTTGGAAGAGCCCGCGCGAGAATTCATCGCACAAGTGCACAAAAAATTCGGTCGAATCGACGTTCTGGTCAACAACGCCGGCGTTATGACCCGGCCGACTCCGATCACCGAACTCGACGTAAAAAAATGGGATTACACGATCGCGGTGAATCTGCGCGGCCCCTTCCTGATCACGCAAGCGGTTTTGCCGATCATGATGAAGCAAAAAAGCGGCTCGATTATCAACGTCTCGTCGATGATCGGCCGCGGCGCGTACGCCAATTTCATAGCGTACGCGACATCGAAATGGGGGCTAGAAGGATTCACCCAAACTCTCGCGGCGGAAACGCGCTCGAGCAATATCCGAGTCAACTCCGTCGAGCCCGGCTACGTCGCCACCAAGCTCACCGGTTTTCACGGCAGCAAACCGGAATCGGTGACCGATGTGTTCGTGTTTCTCGCTTCGGACGAATCCAAGGGAGTTACAGGCAAGATGCTCAGCTCCTCGGGTTGGAAGTCGCAGGTTAAGTAAAAAAGCACCATCGAGCAGCCGTTTCTCAAGAGTCGCGGATAACTTTTATGGTCACAGCGAATTCACGTCGTACGCATAGAAAGCTGATCGACGTAGGGTGAAGGATTCGCGTTGTGCCGGCTTGTCTGCGTCGATAATTAAAGACCTAGCAATTCCATTATTTTACTCTGATCGAAACCGACCACCGATTGGCCGTCGATGATTGTCACCGGCGTGCTTTGAAATCCTTGATCGAGCAGTTCCTTCAAGGCCGCTTTATCCGCACGCACATTTTTCTCCACGAACTCGACGCCTTTTTGAGATAGAAACTCCACCTCTTTATGACACGGTCCTCACCCAGGTTGGGTATAGACGACTACCGATTTAGCCATGACTTCCGTCCTCCATATTTAGATCTATAACACTTGGCCAACTAGCGCGCAAAAGTGACGCATTCCCAGTTTAAAACTGGGAATGCGTCTGAGCAACGCGAAGGGTCTCGACTGCATGGCGACGAGCGAATGCGCAAGACCTTTCGGGCTCGTCCGATAGAACGGATTTGGTCCCCCAACCTTCAACAAAGGCCGATAAGCATGCTAAGGTGAGCTTCATAACATGCCGCGTAGCGATCAGTTAAAATTCAAGCTTAAGTTTTTCCTCGGCGCTCTAACCCTCGGCCTGACGGTTATCGCCGCTCTTTCAGGTTGGACCGATGAGCTGGCCAACCGAGACTTGAGCGCAACCGAGGAGTTGTCGCGCCACGTGAAATTCTTATCCTCCCCTGAGCTTACAGGACGGGGCATCGATACTCCCGGGATCAAGCTGGCGAGAGACTACATCGCAACCGAATTCGCCAAATCTGGCTTGCGGCCAGGCGGCGACAACGGCAGTTTCTTGCAAACCTTCGATGTTGCCGTCGGCGTCGTCGTAGTCGAGCCGAGCAGCCTCATCCTTGGAACCGACGCGCCCCTGCAACTAAACCAGCAGTGGATTCCGCTTGGGCTGTCGACATCCGATAAAGTATCAGCAGAGGTGGTCTTCGCCGGTTACGGGATCACGGCCAAGGACTACGGCTACGACGATTACGATGGCATCGACGCTAAAGGAAAGATTGTCCTGGTGCTGCGCTACGAACCGCCACCGAAAGGCGACAAGAGCCCGTTTAGGAAACTACCCGACTCCTCGAATTACGCCGCGCTCCGCACGAAAGCCAACAACGCCCGCGATCATGGCGCGCTGGGCATGATCTTGGTCGACCTGAATCACGATGATGACGCGAAAACCGAGTTGCTGTCGACGCAAAATAGCCTATGGCGGGGCGGAAACAGCCTGATCGCAGCCCAGGTGAAGCGCCAGGTTGTGGAAAAATGGCTCGACACCCGGAGAATTTCTCTTAAGTCTCTTAAAGAGCAGATCGACACCGACGGGAAACCCGCTTCAATGGCCATTCCCAACGCTATTGCTACCTTGCAAGTGAACTTAAAAGAAAATCGCCAGCACGCGGACAATGTCGTCGGCATCTTCCCCGGCGCGGATCCGGCGCTGAGCGCCGAATCGATCGTCATCGGCGCCCACTATGACCACCTTGGGCTGGGCCATTTTGGCGCGCGAGACCGGGCATCGGAAGGTTTGGTTCATCCTGGCGCTGACGACAATGCGTCGGGAA
>Ga0193719_10000642_pt1 | contig 13328 bp, 11 predicted proteins | sample U2a2metaG_FD_160103 | JGI IMG/M metagenome (GOLD analysis project Ga0193719, IMG submission 160103) | Soil microbial communities from a riparian zone of the East river system, Colorado, United States - U2a2 | ecosystem: Environmental > Terrestrial > Soil > Riparian zone | place: USA: East... | reverse complement strand
TCAAGTTCGTTGCGGCGCGCGGATACAAGCCGAAGCGTGGCGAGCTCCGATTCGACATGTTCGAAGCCGAATACACTCACGTCGGAGAGGACTGCACGTTTCAGACGCTCGTTCGCCAATTCGGTCTACGCGACGGGGCACTCCGCGCGATCGGCGAAGTAGTGCACGACATCGACTGCAAGGACGATCGCTTCAATCGGCCGGAGACCGCCGGAATCTCGGGACTAATAAGCGGGATCGTCCAGGCACACGAGGACGATCCCGCACGAATAGAACGCGGAGCCGCGGTGCTGGACGACTTGTACGCATTCTTTCGCAAGCAACGCGTGTGATCCTTACAGGAGGTCACAATGAAGTGGGTTACACGAGAGCGACCCAAGATCGACCGCATCGCATGTCCCTGGCTCATCGAGCGTTTCATCGACAAGGATGCCGAGTTCCTGTTCGTGGCTCCCGGCGACGTGGCTGGCGTTGCACGAGAGACTGGCGGCATCCCATTCGATGTCGAAGGAGTTGAGCTATCCCACGTCGGCCCGCGCTGCAGCTTCGACGCATTTCTTGACAAGTATCAGCTGCGAGATCCTGCGCTGGCCGACCTTGCGCGCATCGTTCGCGGTGCCGACACGGATAGTCTCGACACCGAGCCCCAATGTGCCGGGCTGCTGGCGATCTCCCTGGGACTTTCCCGGCTCTTTCAGGACGACCACGAGCAGCTGCGGCATGGATTCGTCATCTACGATGCGCTCTACACGTGGCTACGCGAGGCTCGCGCCGAACGACACACCTGGAATCCGCAGCGGGTTGCTATAGCTGTCGAAGGAAGGGAAGCTCGATAGAATGCGCTGCGCAATCTTCATCAGAATGCGCCGTGCGATCTTCCTGATCGCGACTCTGGCGGGTGTGAGAGCTTCGGCGCAGCAAGGTCGCAGCCCCTGCTTCGCAACCGGGTCATCGCTCACTCCCGCCGGCTGGCGCTCGCCGGCCCTCGCCGCCGCAACGCCACCGAAACCGGGCCTCAGGCTCCTACGCGAGATCCCGTTGCCGGGACCGGCGAATCGGTTCGACTATCAAAGTGTGGACCCGGCAAGCGGCCGCATATACATGAACCACATGAACGCGGGAAGTACGATCGTCTTCGACGCGGACAATGGAAAGGTCATCGCCGAGATCATGGATCTGCCGCGAGCCACGGGAGTCTGGGCCGTCCCCGCGCATCACCAGATCTACGTCTCGGCCGCCGGCTCCCACGAAGTCGCTATCATCGATGATCGGTCGCTCAAGGTCGTCAAGCGCGTTGGCGGCATCCGGTTTCCAGACGGCATCGCGTACGCACCGGAAGCGGATAAAGTGTTCGTTTCGGACGAGTCGGGTGGCGCCGACGTCGTGATCGATCCGAAAATGGGCAAGAAGCGCTCGACGATCGACCTGGGCGGTGAGGCGGGGAACACCCACTACGACTCGGTATCGCACTGCATTCTAGTCGCGGTACAGACGCGGAATCAGCTGGCGGCGATCGATCCAGTCAGCGAGCGCATCGTGCAGCGGTATGATCTTCCCGGGGCCGACCATCCACATGGTTTTACGGTGGATGAGCCGGGACGCCTCGCGTTCATTACGAGCGAAGGCAACGGCCTGCTACAGGTGGTAGATCTCCGCACGATGAGGATTCTCCAGGCGCTCAAGGTGCCGGACGATCCGGACGTGCTGGCATGGGACCCGACGTGGCGCAGGTTGTATGTCGGGTCGGAATCGGGCGCCCTGTCGGCGTTTTGGCTCGACGGACAAACATTGCGGCCGATCGGAGAGGTGCGGACGCCGCACGCGCACACGGTGTCGGTTGACCCTCGAACTCACCTCGTGTATCTGCCACTCGAAAATATCAACGGCGGTCCCGTGCTCTGGATCTACGAGCCGACGCGGTGACCGAATTGCGGCGAGCGTGCGCGTGATTCACACGCTATGGAATTGCCGCTGAGTTTATAGTGGCTGATGGATGTAGTCGGCAACGCTCGAGGACTGACGCACCAGAGCGACGCCAAATACGATCATCCAGATTGGCAGGAGATAATTGTTGACGGCCGCGATGGGATCAACGACACCTGTCACGTTTCGGAACATCCCGATCATTCCAGCGACCGCCGTGAGGATACCGAGATATCCCACCCACCGAGGGTAGCGCGAGCCTCGCGCGAGCATCGTCAGACCTGAGAGCAGAAAAAATAAACTGAAGCTCAGCTCGCCCAGAAACTCGCCCACGTAGTTTCCGAGAAAGCTGTTGAGGCCGGCAAAAGTGGCGCTGATCGCCATCCGATCTGCGTCGGTGCCGGCGGCGTAGCCCTGCGCGAGCGTCCAATGAATGCTCGGCCACCGCAGCAAGCCCAGCATCATGCTGACTGCCGAGACGAGGGCGAAGAGCATTGCCACGCGCATGCTTCCTTCGCGGACGTCGCGGAGAGCGTGGAACGCTCCAACGCCCGCTGGAATCCAGATGAGGGGCAGAAAACCATAGATCGCCCATACCGCGCGGCCAGTCGTTCCAGTGGCGAGAAGATTCGGAAGAACCTGGGCCGCATTGCCGTCGAGCACCTGCGGATAGTTGAAGCGCGCGGCGAGAAACGCGAAGACACCCATGAATGCGAGCGCACCGCCTATCAGGAAGGCTCCGCCAACCCGAACTATCGTAACGTTGCGCATATGCCAAATCCGCCGTGTGGGAATGATTCGTTGTGATTGGCGCTTCGCAATTCTAGCGGTCATGGGGCACGGGTGGGAGCAATCGTCGGACGTATGTCGTTGAGAGCCTCGAAACAACGAGGGCAAGCATGAGCTGAATTGGCTTCGACGGCCGTCGTTACATTCAGTTATGACCAGCTCGCTTGCAGGTAATGAACGTGAGGGCTTCGTTCGCCGCGGCCGATCGCTTTCCTGGCTAACCCTGGGCTATAACAGCGTGGAAGGACTCGTCGCGATCGTTGCGGGCCTCCTGGCTGGAAGCATCGCGCTTGTCGGGTTCGGTTTTGATAGCGTGATCGAGCTCGCCGCCAGTGCGACCGCCCTTTGGCGCCTGAATGCCGATGTAAACCCAATCGAGCGTGAGCGCGCCGAGCTACTGACGCTCAGAATTGTCGGTGTTCTGTTTCTTGCCCTCGCCTTGTATGTGACCGCGGACGCCATCAACGCGCTTCTTAAGCGGGAAGCACCAGAGGAGAGCACAGTCGGAATAGTTCTGGCCGCCGCCTCGCTGGTGGTGATGCCTCTGCTCGCGCGTGCCAAACGGAAAGTCGCCATCGCGCTCGGCAGTCGCGCCCTTCGGTCGGAGGCACAGCAAACACAGCTTTGCACGTACCTATCGGCCATCCTCCTCGGTGGCTTGACTCTGAACGCACTCTTTGGCTGGTGGTGGGCAGATCCGGCGGCAGCACTAATTATGGTGCCGATCATAGGGAAAGAGGGCGTCGAAGCACTGCGCGGCCAGGACAGTTGCAACGACGATTGTGCTTAGTCCGTTCGCAGCGACCACCGTCGAGGCGCCACGATCGATTCATTCCCTCTATGGCGCCACGGCCGGAAGCCGGAGCTCGAAAATCGCACCGCCACCGTCACGGTCGAAATAGGTGAGACTTCCACCCTGCGCCTCGGCCAACCGACGCGCGATCGACAGACCAAGGCCGGCTGACTGCGTCCCCGACGCCCTTGCCGGCGATCGATAGAAGGGAATGAAAACGCCGTCTCGCTCGGCGATCGGGATTCCGTTCCCGCGATCGCAGACCCGGAAGATGAGCGCGTTTCCATCGACACCGCCCGTAACCTCGATTGGAGTAGCCGCCGGCGCGTACTTGAACGCGTTGTCCACGAGGTTGCCAAGGATTCGCAGCGAGTGGACAAAGTCGAATCGCCCGAAAGAGAGCGTGCCTGGATCGTCGAGTGAGACCTTGAGCCGATCTTGGTCTGGCCTGCCCGCTACCTGCTGAACTACGGCGCCGAGCAGATCGTCGGCGGCGTTGATCTGGATGTCGAGTGGCAGCGCTCCCCCTTCGAGGCGCGCAACCTCCAGCAGATCGGTTACGAGACGATTGAGCCGATCAGCCTGTTCCTCGATGATGAACGTCCGCTCGTCGCCGAGCGGTTGCAGCTCGTGGGCTAGCGCCTTGATCGTCGTCAACGGCGTTCTCAGATCGTGAGAGAGAGAGGCGAGCAGAGCGTCCTTGAGCTTGTCCGCTTCCCGCAGGGCCTCCGCGCGCTCCACCGCGGCCCGCTCCGAGCGCGCGCGGTAGAGCAGCTGCGCGGCCACGACGCTCGTAATGAGGAAGACGAAGAGTACGAGCCAATCGAACGGGTTTCTTACGAGGAGCGTGTTGTACGGCGGCAGGAAGAACCAATCGAAAGCCAGAAATGCGGCCAACGCGGTGGTCATCCCGAGAATCCGCCCGCCGGCCGCACTCGCGCCTAGCACCACCAGTAGAAACACGAGCGCTACGTGTGCTTCGCCGAGATGGCTGCGGCCCGCAAACAGGGCAAACGTGGCCGCGGCCAAGGACAGAAAGGCGAGGGCCCAGATGGAAGTCCGCGCGCGATTCACGTGATCGCTGCTACTGCGGTGCCGCAAAGCGATACCCTACGCCCGGCTCCGTGAAGATGTACCGGGGGTCGAGCGCGTTGGATTCAATCTTTCTTCTGACGTTTGCGACGTGCACGCGGAGGTACTGTTGCGCATCTCCGTACTGCCTGCCGGGCCACACGGCCGCAAACAGCTGCCTGTGTGTCATGGTCTTGCCTGCGTTCGTCATCAGAACCCGCACGAGCTCCCACTCGGTAGGCGTGAGGTGAACCAGTTCGCCATCGCGTAAGAGAGTGAGTCCCTCGAGATCCATCGAGAGACCTTCATGGCGAATCGTCGTCCCGGTAACCGCACGGTGACTGCTCGCTCGTCTGAGGAGCGCTCGCACTCGCGCTTTCAGCTCCAGGGTGCTGAACGGCTTGGTGACATAATCGTCGGCCCCGGCATCCAGCAATGTCGCCTTCTCCTGGTCTGCGTGGCGGGCGGAGAGAATGAGGATCATCGCATCGGAGGTTTTTCGGATCTCGGTGCAGACGGCTACTCCGGCCATGTCTGGCAGCCCGAGGTCCAGGACGATCAGCGAAGGCTTCTGAAGCGCAGTCAATTGCAGTCCTTCGACGCCGGTAGCTGCCTCGAGTACTTTGGCAAAGTCATCCGCCAGCGCGTGGGAGACCGCTCGGCGGATTTGTGATTCATCGTCGATTACGAGAGCGATCTGACCAGCCATCCCATTATGATCGCACCTTCGTGCGCCGGGCACTACTCAGGATCACATCCACCTTTGTGAAATCTTTGTGCAGCGCGCCGACCGGGGAGGCGAATTTCAAGTACTATGGCAAAAGCAGTTAAGCGCGCGAAGCAATTTCTGTTCGGAAGACCCCTCCCAAGCGAACGGCTCGAGCACGAAAGGCTCAACAAGAAAACGGCGCTGGCCGTTCTCTCTTCCGACGCCATTTCCTCAGTGGCCTACGCCACCGACCAAATCCTGATCGTCCTGGCAGTGCTCGGAACGGCGGCGGCGGTCAATTACACCGTCCCGATATCAGCGGTGATCGTCGGTCTGCTCATACTCGTGGGACTTTCGTACCGCCAGACGATTTTCGCCTATCCAAACGGCGGTGGGTCCTACACGGTCGCGAAGGAGAACCTGGGCACAGGCTCTGGCCTGCTTGCCGCGGCGGCGCTCCTGACGGACTACATCATGACGGTCGCCGTTTCGATTGCCGGCGGCATCGCGGCCATCACATCAGCCTACCACGGGTTGATACCTCATACGGTCCTGCTCTGCCTGCTCTCAATTGGCCTGCTATCGATCGTGAATCTTCGAGGGGTGCGAGAATCGGGCGCGGCGTTCAGCGTTCCCACCTATGTATTCGTGCTGATGATGGTGATGCTGATAGGCTACGGCGGATATCGCGCTCTCTTCGCCGCCGGACCCGCGGTGGCAAGCGGGGTCATCAGGGTCGATCCGGTGTCGCTCCAGCAACATGGATTTGCGAGCGCACCAGCAGCGTTTGCGCTCGGGTGGCTGCTGATCCGTGGATTTGCGGAAGGCTGTGCGGCGATGACCGGCACCGAGGCAATCTCCAACGGAATAATGGCGTTCAAACAACCTGCCCAGAAAAACGCCGCCGTGACTTTGGGCTGGATGGTGGCCATACTCGCCGCATTCTTTCTCGGGACGAGTCTCCTCGCCCGCCACTACGGCGTGATGCCGACGACGACGGACACTGTGCTCTCGCAGCTGGCTAGTCACATCTTCGGGAGAGGTACGTTCTACTACGTCTTCCAGTACAGCACGTTTGCCATACTCGTGCTCGCGGCGAATACGGCGTTCGCCGATTTCCCGAGGCTGTCTGGTATTCTCGCCAACGACGGCTACATGCCGCGGCAGCTAGCTGCTCGCGGGGACCGGCTGGCATTTTCGAACGGCATCATCGCGCTGGGACTGATCGCCGCGCTCATTGTCTGGCTCTTTCGAGGACAGACGAATGCGCTAATCCCTCTTTACGCCGTCGGCGTCTTCGTGTGTTTCACGCTCTCCCAGGCAGGAATGGTCGTGCACTGGCTGAGAACTCGAGAACCGGGTTGGAGGTGGAAGGCCGCGCTAAATGGCATTGGCGCGCTGGCGACTGGAATCGTCTCGATACTTCAAGTCGCCACGAAGTTCATCGAAGGCGCATGGATAGTGGTGCTGATAATTCCTCTCATCATCCTTCTCCTGAGAAAGATCCACCGTCACTACGCTCAGTTCGCGTCCGAGATCGAGTTCAAGGGACAGAGTCCCATGATACCGCTTCACCACACTGTCATCGTCCCTGTTAACGGAATCACCAAAGCGACGTCGGGCGCTCTCGTGTACGCTAGCGCGATATCCGACGAGGTGGTGGCCGCGTACATCGAAGTCGACCAGCGTATCACTGAAAAGTTGAAGGCTGACTGGGAGGAGTGGGACATCGGTATTCCCCTCGTCGTCATCCCTTCACCCTACCGGTCAGTTCTCAGGCCCCTCGTTGAGTACGTGGAAGGCCTCCGCATGGTGCTGCCCGGTGAGCTCGTCACCGTGGTCGTACCCGAGATAGTACCGAAGAAGTGGTGGGAGCACCTGCTTCACAACAAGACGGCCTTCTACATCAGAACGGCATTTCTTTTCAAACCGAACGTCGTTGTGACGACCGTTCCATTTCTTCTCGGCCATGCGTACAGGTTGCGCGATTTGATCGAGCACGATGATCAGATAGGCGAAGACGTTCCAGAGCCGTTTCAAGAAGGCGGTACAGGCCGGTTGGAGGAAGCCGCTTCAGGGCGGGTCGAGGCTGCGTGATGCGGTGCACACCGATGCTTGCGTTGGCCATCGCCGCGTGCGGGGCCGGATCATCCGAGACGCGGTTCGCGCTCGAGACCCCAGCAGCGCAGAGTCTCGTGGGCACCTGGGATGCGACTATGTCTCTCGTGAGGCCTTATCAGCTCGAGCCCCACGAGCCAGCGGCGAAGCGAATCTGTGGAACGATCGGGTTTGTTGAGAATCGCTATGTGAGAGGCGGATCGGGTCAGACGGATGACTCGACGCCCGTTGGGGTTTATGACCTGGATCTCACATTGCTGGGACTCAATTGGCTTGGCGACAATTCCTTTCCGACCGCATTGGCAACCCCCGTCGACGATTTGAGCGCTCCCGTCAAGGCTGTTGGCGATTCCGTTGCAGTCGTTTTGAATCCCGGCAGTCAGGAGCGAATCGTTCTGCTGGGGCGATCCGGTGTCGGCGGAATAGTGGGACTGTGGACAGCGCAATCATCTCGGGGGACCGCCAGCGGATCATTTTCCCTGACGCCGCATGTAAACACGCGGAATCAATCGCCGACTTGCTCAGAACTTCACTAGCAGCGCCAGGTTGAGCCGGGTCTCGGATTTCCGGAGATCGGGCGACCATCCCGATACGATCAGCGATGGGCGAAGTGGCGCGAAGATTGTCCGCGAGCGTGTTGATTAAGTCATCGCTCTAGGCCGCCTTGGTCGCCTCTCCGAATGGGATCTCCGTGCTTCGCGCGATCTTGCGACCGCTGAGAATCGTGAACCACTCGTGCATGGAAGCGACGAGGATCACAACAACGGAGATGAGGAAGAACGCCGCGACCGCCGCATCGATGTGGTCGTTGAGAATCAGACGCTTTGCCTCAGCCAGCGTCTGTACACCGTTTGGCAGCGCACCGGTCGCGAGCCGGTCGCCCAGCATTCGGGCGTGCGAAAGAAAGCCCAGCTTCGGGTCGGCGGAGAAAATCTTCTCGGCGCCGGCCGTCAACGTCACGATCGCGAGCCAGACGAGGGGCAGAATCGTGACCCACGCGTAGCGCGCCTTTCCCATCTTGATGATTATCGTCGTGCCGACGCACAGCGCGACCGCGGCGAGAAGCTGGTTGGAGATTCCGAACAGCGGCCAGAGAGAGTTGATGCCGCCTAGCGGATCCATAACGCCCTGGTAGAGAAAGTAGCCCCACAGCGAAACGACGATCCCGCTCGCCATGACCACTGCTGGATACCACGACACCCTACCGATCGGAGCCCAGACATGCTTCAGTAAATCCTGCAGCATGAATCGCCCTACGCGCGTTCCCGCGTCAACCGTGGTGAGTATGAAGAGCGCCTCGAACATGATTGCGAAGTGATACCAGAGCGCCATCGCGGTCGGGCCACCGAGCGCGCGGGAGAAGATGTGCGCCATCCCGACGGCCAGGCTCGGCGCGCCGCCCGTACGCGACAGAAGCGATTTCTCTCCGACATCCTGCGCCAGGATCTGCATCTGTGTCGGATCGAGCGTGAATCCCCAGTGCTGTACCGCCGCGGCCGCGCTCGCAGCGGTTGTCCCGATGGCGCTCGCCGGAGCGTTGATCGCGAAGTAGACGCCGGGGGTCAACACGCAGGCAGCGATCAGCGCCATCACTGCCACGAGCGATTCGGTGAGCATCGCACCGTAACCTATCGGGCGCGCATCGACCTCGTTCGTGAGGAGCTTCGGCGTCGTGCCCGACGCGATAAGCGAATGAAAGCCGCTGATGGCACCACAGGCGATGGTGATGAAAGCGAATGGAAAAACCTTTCCGGCGAAGACCGGACCTGTTCCATCGGTGAACTGGGTAAGCGCAGGCATCTGTAGCGGCGGAAGCACAATCACGATTCCCAGCGCCAGCGCCAGCACGACGCCGATCTTTACGAATGCGGAGAGATAATCGCGCGGGGCGAGGAGCAGCCACACGGGCAATACCGACGCGAAGAAGCTGTAGGCCATGATGAGTAGCGCGAGCGTCTTTCCGGTGAGTGTGAACGTCGGCGCAAGCGCGGGATTCGACGCTACCCATCTCCCCGCCAACAGCGCGACGACCAAGAGGACGAGTCCGATCGCGCTGGCTTCCAGCACCCGGTGCGGACGAATCCAGCGCATGTAGATGCCCATTATCAATGCGGTCGGAATCGTGAGTCCGATCGTCACGACACCCCAGGGGCTCGCTTTGAGAGCATTCACGACAACCAGCGCGAGGACCGCGATCAGAATGATCATGATTCCAAAGACGGCGACGAGCGCGGTAAAGCCGGCGATTGGGCCGATCTCTTCCTTGGCCATCTGGCCCAGCGACTTGCCGTCGCGGCGCACCGACGCGCAGAGGATCACGAAATCCTGAACCGCTCCACCGAGGGCGACGCCGACGATTATCCATATCGCGCCAGGAAGAAACCCGAATTGCGCCGCGAGCGTCGGTCCCACGAGTGGACCTGGTCCGGCGATCGCCGCGAAATGGTGGCCAAAGACAATCCACCGATTGGTCGGCATGAAGTCGCGTCCATCGTTCAACCGCACCGCCGGCGTGGGACGCGCGGGATCGAGCGCGAAGATCCTGGTCGCGATGAATTTGCTGTAGAAGCGGTACGCCACGGCGTAAGTGCATAGCGCCGCCACGAGCAGCCACGCGGCGCTTACCGGCTCGCCGCGCGACAGCGCCAGCCACGCGAAGCTGGTGGCGCCGAGGGCCGAGACGAAGGACCAGATAATGATGCCGCGGAGTCGTCGCATCAGAGTGCTGCCCACATATGCGATGAAATTGAGTATGCGTTAACTTTCCCCGCAATCCAAACCACACCCGTTGCGACCATTTTTGCTCATCGTTGCCGGCACGCTCTCCCTGGCGTGCGCTTCCAAGCCTCCCGAGACCGAAGCTTCTCCCGTGCCGCTCCGCCCACTCGAGCGGATGGCGGGTCAGCAGATCCTCGTGCTTCCCGTCCAATTTCTCTCCGGCACGGAGACGCTGGGATGGCAGCAACAGGTACCGAATCGCGCAGCATTTCTCGCCGCGCTCGACGATCAGATCGAGGCCGCGATGGCGGCGCGAGGACTCGCCCGCCAGTGGACGTTCGGTCGCGAAGTGGAGCGCGCCTCGAAGATGAACAGCATCCTGATGACGGACGCGCGCTCGCTCTCGGCCGAATGGCTGCGCGGGCGCGTTCTCACCGAGACGTCGGTGCGCGATCCGCTGGCCTCGCAGGTGCGTGGACTCGTTGGGCTCAAGGGATCGCGCTACGCTCTGCTGCCCGTCGAGCTTCGGCTCGAGAACCGTGGTGCCGGCACGGGCGTGGCGATCTTGCGCGTAGTCATGATCGATTCGCGAATGGCTCTGATCAAGTGGGTGGACGAGATCGAGAGCGATCCCATGAAAACACTTTCACCGGCGCTAACAGCCAGCGTCGCGACGCATTTCGCGGATCTCGTCGTCGCGCCCTGATCTGACCGCGATTTCGAGGCGGTCGCCGTGACCAGTGTCTTTCACGTCTCGGACCTGCACTTCGGATGGCCTGCTGTTCCTGAGCAGATAGATGCCATCGAGCAGATCATCCACGAGTCGAGGTTCGACGTGGTGGTGATATCGGGCGATCTCACCCAGCGGGCGAGATCGGGCGAATTCCAGAGAGCGGCAGCCTTCATCCGCGATGCGAGAAAGGTGAGCCGCGTGATAGCCGTTCCCGGGAACCACGACGTCAAGTGGTGGCGCGCGCCGCTCGGCTTCGGCGACAAGTCCAAGGTCTACGAGAACTACCGCAGGTTCATCGACAAGAACCTGGAGCCGCTGCTCTCCGTTCCGGGCGCTACATTCGTCGGAATCAACACCGCACACGGCGTCACGCGCCGGACTTTGACCTGGAACCTTCGCGACATCTCGATCATCGGCGACATCCACAAGCACCAGCTCGACCAGGCCGCCGAGCTCTTTGCCAAGGCACCGCCCACGGACGCTCGCGTGATCGTGATGCACCACAACCCGGTGAGGGGAGAGCTCTCGCAACGGCACGGGCTCAAGAACACGCAGAAGATTCTCGGGGCTTTCGCCGAGATGGGCGTCGATTTAGTGTGTTGTGGTCACGATCACCAGGAATCGGTGCACTACATCGAGCACACGAGAAAGGGCACAGTGATCTCAACGGCGGGCACGGTCTCGAACAGATCACGCGGAGGGCGGCCTTCTTCGGTCAACGTCATCGATGTCGGTCCCCAGGCGATCGATGTCACGACGCACGTGTGGTCGAAGGAGCAGCGCACTTTCGTGAAGGGTCCGCACAAGCGCTTCAAGCGATCGGAATATGTGGCCGCTGACTAATCGCGCCCAGCTTTCGCTGGAGCTGGACGACCCACCTCCGAAGAACGCCGAGGAGCTGAGAACGCGGCTCAGGCGGCTCGGGCTCGGCGCGCGGTATCGGGTGAGGCTCACGACGAACCAGACGGTCGTCGTCAGCTACAGTGGCGGCGAGCTTCGGATCCACAACAGCTTCCTCGGCGCCAACGAAGAGGTGTGGAGGGCGGTCATCGTCTTCGTGCACGGCCGGACGCGCGGTGTGCGAAACGAGGCGCGACGAACGATTCTCCAGTTTCCGGTGCCGAGATCGAGTACCGCGCCGCGCCGGAAGCGTTCACCGGAGCGCACGAATCCCGCCGACCTCCCGCTGATTCGCGAGCTCTCGCGCTGGCACGCTGCCTACAGCGACGAGCGATTCGGCGGAGCGCTGCGAACGATTCCCATCCGCATCTCGCGCCGGATGAAGAGCAGGCTGGGCCACTACTCTCCGGCCAGCCATGGTTGCGAACCGGAGATCGTCATCAGCAGACGCCACATTCGACGCGACGGGTGGGAGGAGGCGCTGCACACGCTGCTGCACGAGATGGTGCACCAGTGGCAGGACGAGCAGGGGCTCGTGGTCGATCATGGGTCGAGCTTCCGGGCGAAGGCGAGGGCGGTAGGGATCACGCCATTGGCGTGTCGGGCGGTAGCGTAACTGCAACTGAGAACTGACGGGCTGCCCGCTAGCAGCTGAAAGCTGCCGGCTGCCAGCCGCAGACTTCGGGACGGCCCTCATTGGGGCGATGGTATGCACTTGATTTTGCCTGGACTTGGGCCAGGGGCGTCCTGACGTAGTGAAACTCGCAGCAGGCAGCTTTCAGCTGATAGCTGGCAGCCTGGCAGTTCTCAGTTGTAGTTCTCCCAGCCGATTGTAGGCTAACTTTCCGCTATGTCAGATTTCTACAACATCGATTCCGTCCTCTCCGAAGAAGAGCGCGCGGTGCGCGACACGATTCGCGCGTTCGTCGATGAGAAGGTTCTGCCCATCATCGGCGACTGCTACATAGAAGGAAGATTTCCAAAGGAGCTGGTGCCCGAGATGGCGCAGCTCGGAATGTTCGGCGCCAATTTGCCCGATGAGTACGGGTGCGCTGGCCTCAACAACGTCGCGTACGGGCTGATCATGCACGAGCTCGAGCGCGGCGACTCCGGCGTGCGCTCCTTCGCTTCCGTGCAGGGGGCGTTGGTGATGTATCCGGTCTATGCTTTCGGTACCGAGGAGCAGAAGCGTCACTATCTCCCGAAAATGGCCAGCGGCGAGATAATTGGATGCTTTGGATTGACCGAGCCCGATTATGGGTCGAACCCGTCGGGGATGATCACCCGCGCCCTCGTGCAGAAAGATGGAAGCTGGGTCATCAATGGCGCCAAGATGTGGATCACCAACGGATCCACCGCGCAGGTCGCGATCATCTGGGCCAAGACGGGAGACGACAAGAGCGACAAGTCGATCCGGGGGTTCATAGTTCCAACCGACGCGCCGGGATTCACGGCCAAGGATCAGAAGGGGAAGCTCTCGCTCCGCGCCTCGGATACAAGCGAGCTGGTGCTCCAAGACGTTAAAGTGCCGGCGACCGCATTGCTCCCCAAGACGGGCGGCATCAAAAGCCCTC
>Ga0193719_10000641_pt1 | contig 13336 bp, 7 predicted proteins | sample U2a2metaG_FD_160103 | JGI IMG/M metagenome (GOLD analysis project Ga0193719, IMG submission 160103) | Soil microbial communities from a riparian zone of the East river system, Colorado, United States - U2a2 | ecosystem: Environmental > Terrestrial > Soil > Riparian zone | place: USA: East River... | reverse complement strand
AATTCTCTTTTTTGTAGTCGATGACGACATCCGCGCCGAGGCTCTTGACGAGATCGACATTCGCTGTGCTCGTCGTGGTCGCCACCGTTGCCCCGATGTGCTTTGCCAGTTGAATGGCGATTGTGCCGACTCCACCTGAACCCGCGTGGATCAGGACTTTCTGGCCCTTCGTCAGGTTGGCGCGTTCAATCAATACTTGCCAAGCTGTCAGACTCACCAGGGGGATGGACGCTGCCTCTTCCATGGTGAGATTCCTCGGCTTCAACGCCACGTCGGCTTCGTTCATGGCGATGAATTCCGCGAACGTCCCGATCCGGTGCTGATTCGGGCGCGCATAAACCTCGTCGCCCGCCTTGAACCGTCGCACTTTGGACCCGACACGGACTACGACCCCAGCCACGTCGTTCCCTAGGATCAGCGGCAAGCGATAGGGCAGAATGAATTTGAACTCGCCGTCCCTGATCTTGGAATCCAGCTGGTTTAGACTGGCTGCGTGGACTTGGACCAGTACATCATCGTCCCGGACTTCGGGTTCCGGCATCTCGGCGAGACGTATCGCGCTCCTGCTTTTGTAACGATCGGCGACGAATGCCTTCATGGCCTTTCTGTCGTGCAGTGGAGTTGTTGATTTGCTGCCTAACGCCCAAGCGAGGCTGCGCGGCAGCGCAGCCAAGCAACCCGACGCGTAGTGTACCGCGTCAGCTTCAGCGTCCGTTAGGCCGCAGGTCGTGGTCTGTCACTTTCGCTGATAGCCGCACTCGCCGCGCCGCGGTGCCCGAATCTCGAGGACCTTGTAGACCCAGTACGCCGGCGCAGTCGACGTCCCTCCCAGCGGCGTTGGTCCGGAAGGCGCAATGCGTGCCTGCCAGCGAACATAGTGCACTCCGCTCGTCTCGTCACGTGAGACTGCACCGGCGGGCCACGCCTCGGGCTCGACCCCAGGATAAAATCGCACGCCGTGCGCCGCGCTATCGGGTGCGTTGCAGGGTAGGAACGAACTCGCCTCGAAGGTACTCCGCAAAAGACCCTTGAACTCGTCGGACACTGGCGCTGGCGATCGATGCCGGGCACAACCCAGCGCCAAGACAATCGGTACGACGTTTGTCAAGCGCATTGCTCCATCGCCGTGTGAGGTTCGGTGCCGCCTAACGCGATTTAGACAGACTTTGTAGGCATACGCCACACTGTTGAATTGCCTCCGTGCTCCAGCGCCCTCTACTCGAACCTTCCCGCGCGACGTGTAGCAGACCCCTGATGTGCCAACGGCCCCGCGATCCTCGGATCACGGGGCCGTTCTTGGTTCAGCCGAGACGCGGACCTACGTCACCCGCACTCCGAAAACCCGCAGACGTGGCACTTCACGCACCCTTCCGCGTACTCCATCTGGCTCCCACAGTCCGGACACGTCCCCATGAACGACTCCGCACCGTTGTTGTACTCGAACCCCGTCACCGGCTGCGCACCACTCTGCGACACAGCCGGCGCCACGTTCACCTCGCGCGGTGCGCTCGCGTCCGGGCTCGCCAGCAGCTCCGTCTGGACGCCCTGCTTGTCCAGCCACCACTCGTAGAGCGCGATCCCGATTGCGTCCGGCACGCTCAGCACCTTGTGCGGGCCGAGGCCTACCGCGCGGTCCGACGAGATGCCGCGCAACTGCTTGTGGATCGCCATCAGCGGAATCCCCGAGCGGAGCGCGAGTGAGATCAGCCGGCCCATCGCCTCGGCGTCGGCCATCGCGCTGCCGCCTGCTTTGCCTAACGTGATGAAGACCTCGAACGGCTGTGCGCGGTCATCCTCCGTGATGTTCACGAACATCGTGCCCAGCGGCGTCTCCTTCCGAATCGTCGTCCCGCGCAGCCGGTCGGGACGCGCGCGCTTGGCGCGCCGCTGAAGGTTCTCCGCCTCCGCGTCGAAGAGCGCCTTGCGCAGCTGCTCGATCTCCGAATCCTTCTCGGCGATCGTCCCATGCAGCTCGCCGATCTGCCGCTTGTCGCTCGCGCCCTTGTCGCGCTCCGCCGCCGCCTTCTCCGTCGCACCCGTCGAGAGCACCTGGTTGTCCCGCGAGCCGTCACGGTACACGGTGACGCCCTTGCACTTGAGCTCATAAGCGAGTTCGTAGATCGCCCGCACGTCCTCGACCGTCGCCGCGTGCGAGAAGTTCGTCGTCTTGCTGATCGCGCTGTCGCAATACTCCTGGAAGGCCGCCTGCATGCGCACGTGCATCTCCGGCGAGATCTCGTTCGCCGTCACGAACACGCGCTGCCACTTCTCCGGCACTTCCGGGAACGCGATGTGCCCCTCCTTCGCGATTCGCTCCATCAGCGAGTCGCTATGCCAGCCCTCGCGCTTGGCGATCGCGACGAAGTCTTCGTTCACGTCGGGCATCATCACGCCAGCTTGATTGCGCATGAACGCGACCGCGAACAGCGGCTCGAGGCCGCTAGAGCAGCCGGCGATGATGCTGATCGTGCCCGTCGGCGCGATCGTCGTCACGTTGCAGTTGCGAAGCATCTGCATCGGACGGATGCGCTGCCCCGCCTCGTCGCGCGCGCAGGTGTCGTCCGGACCCCAGATCGACCGCGCCCACTCCGGGAACGGCCCGCGCGCGCCGGCCAGCCGCTCGCTCTCCCGCTTGCTCTCGACGTCCAGGAACTCCATCACGCGCCGGCCCATGTCGACACCCGCCGGCGAGTCGTACGGAATGCCTAACCGCACGAGCATGTCGGCGAAGCCCATGATTCCGAGTCCGATCCGGCGGATGCGCTTGGACAGCGCGTCGATCTCCGGCAGCGGATACTTGTTGGCGTCGATGATGTTGTCGAGGAAGTGCGTGCTGAGATGGATGTCGCGACGGAACGCGTCCCAGTCCATCCCGCCATCCTTCACGTACATCCCGACGTTGATGCTGCCCAGGTTGCAGACATCGTACGGCAGCAATGGCTGCTCGCCACACGGATTCGTCGCTTCGTACTGTCCGAGATGCGGGACCGGATTGTAGCGATTCGCCTCGTCGATGTAGAAGCACCCCGGCTCGCCGGTGCGCCATGCGCCGAGGATCATCTTGTCCCAGACCATGTTCGCGTCGAGGCGGCCGATCTCCTTGAGCGTCTTCGGATCGCGCAGCGGATAGTCGCTCTTCGCCTTCACCGCGTTCATGAACTCGGACGTCACGGCGACCGAGATATTGAAGTTGGTGATCTGCGTCAGGTCTTCCTTGCACGTGATGAAGTCCATCACGTCCGGATGATCGACACGCAGGATGCCCATGTTCGCGCCACGCCGCGTGCCGCCCTGCTTAACGGCGTCAGTGCTCGCGTCGTAGAGCTTCATGAACGACACGGGACCGCTCGCCACACCCGTCGTCGAGCGGACCATCGCCCCCTTCTGGCGCAAGCGCGAGAAACCGAAGCCCGTTCCGCCGCCGGATTGATGGATGATGGCCATCGCGCGCAGCGTGTCGTAGATGCCGTTATGGCCGTTCGACAGCGAGTCCTCGACGGGCAGCACGAAGCACGCGCTGAGCTGGCCGAGCGGCCGCCCGGCGTTCATGAGCGTCGGCGAGTTGGGCTCGAAGCGGCGCTGCGTCATCAGCGCGTAGAACTCCTCCGCCACCGCCGACACCGCGCCCTCGCTCGCGCCATAGCGACGGTCGGCCTCGGCCACCACCGTCGCCACGCGCCAGAACAGATCCTCGGGGCTTTCCACCGGCTTCCCCGTTTCATCCTTCACCAGATACCGCTTCGCGAGCACGGTGCGCGCGTTCTGGTTGAGAGTCACGGGTGCGCTCGGTAGGGTCGGGGGGTGGGACATCTTCTACACCTCTTGCTGTAACGGATGATTGCTGTGGCGACAGGCCACCAATGGAGCGTAATCACGGCCCTGATTTTTCGCGCCGACCACCAACGGCGCCGGCTGACTTACTTCGGCGATCGTGGTGCGGGGGCGCATGTTAGTGGTGTTCGTGTATCCGCGCCAGTGGTCTTGTAACATGCAACTGCTCATGGACTTACGATATCAACATCACGAATCACCTTTTTGTGCCCTGTTTCCACTGATCGGTTCGACATGTCCACACTTCGGCTGACGAGCCTACCGCCACGGACGTCACAAATTCCCCTCGTTGGTTGACGGTGGGTCGCTAACTCGTTACTCGCATGGACCTTGAGTTTTGCCGACCGCAAGTCGTCCACGGTGGAAAGCGCGTTCCGCGCGCCGGACGCGACGGTCGCGGGCGAGGATCCACTGCTGAGTCTTGCTCGCTAACACGTGATCAGTTCGTCGTGCCAGTCGAGTGAAGGAAGCTGCCGGCTTCTGACTTTGGGCGCAAGGACAGCAACAGCTGTGGCTCGACCGCCGCTCGTGCTGGCCACTATGACGAAAGTCAAACGGATCCACGCGGATCAAACGGATCAGTCGGATCGGCGTAGAAACGCGTCACTTTTTGACTGCGCGAGGTGAGATGATCTCTCTCGGCGCACCCCCGAAAAAATGCTTTTTCAAAAAGCCATAATGTTCTCTTGCCGTTTCATCTGGCGCGGCGAGTGGAACTCAAGCTTTTGCAACGGCCGCTTACGCTCTTCCGACCTGATCAGCGAGATCCGCGAGGATCCGTTTAAACCTTCGTCATAGTGGCTCGACCGCCGCTCGTGCTGGCCACTATGGATCCACGCGGATCAACCGGATCAGGTCGGATCGGCGTAGAAGCGCATCACTCTTTTTTGACTGCGGCGAGGTGAGACGGTCTCTCCCGGCCCACCTCAAAAACATGCTTTTCAAAAAGCTTGATGTCCTGCTGCCATCGGAGCTCTATTAGCCTCACAAGACAATGCATTTAGAGCAATTGCATCCGTTGTTTCCGATGCATCCGATTAAACTTGCGAGGTAGATGCCCGCCGCGAGATGACAGCTACTCCTCGTATTCGTCCGACCCCTGCACCCAGATGAACGACTGGATGTCGATCATGTCGCGCGGCTTCATGGCCTTGAGGTCCCGTCCGATCGTCGACGCGAACTCGAGAAGGCTCGAGTAGCAATCCCAGCTCGGCTTCGATGCGTAGCGAAACTTGAATCCATATTCGCGAGCCGCGACACGGGTGACGTTAGGCTTGAGGAAGACGTGGAATTCCGGGCGCGCGATGAAGCCGAACACAGTGATGATCGGCCACGTCAACACGCGCGTTTGCTTTCGCGGCAGCTGCGCGACGACCTCGATCCAGCGCTCGAACTTCTTCTGCTCCTTGCCCGCACCGTACACGAAATCATAGAGGCCGACGGCGAAGGCTTCGGCACCTTCGGCCGGCTTCACCGCGTCGCGCAGCGCCATCTTCTCGAACGAGAAGATGAGGTTCGTGCGGGACTCGACGCGCACCGCGTGGCCGGCAATCTCCGCGAACTGGCGAGCTTTGAGCAACGTCAGGAAGGCGTCGCGACCGAGCAGCTCGTTCCAGCGCTCGTGCGCTTCCCATTTGTAGTCGCGCTCCCAGTCGATGTACGTGTCGTCCTGGAAGCCCTTCGGGAAGAACCGCAGAAACTTGCTTCGGCAACGTGTGACGCCGGCGGTCGAGCGAACCCCGATCCCGGCGCGGTCGGCGATGCGCGTGGTGTTGGCAGCGCCGCCGCCGGTCAGACCCCTCGAGTGCGGAGTCGCCATCGTCCCTGCCTCCCATAAGCACGTGAGTCCGCTCTTGCAGGCATAGGCCGGGCCGCACGCGGTTCGTGAGGCGAAAACTCCGCCACCGGCCCATCAACTAACCACACCCTTGTCTAGCGGCGTCCGACTGCGGGGAATTCTCCCGCCCGGTGCCGCTGCTGGAGCTGCAGATAACTCTCGACCGTCCTCTTGATTCGCGCGCGCTCGGCGTCGGTCACGTCGCGCACGACCTTCCCCGGCAGGCCGACGACGAGCGAACCCGGTGGAATGGTCATCCCCTCCGGGCAAAGCGCTCCTGCGCCGACGATCGATCCCGCGCCGACATGCACACGATTCAGCAGGATCGCACCCATCGCGATCAGGCAGTCGTCCTCCACCGTCGCGCCGTGAATGATTGCCCGATGCCCGACCGCGACGCGCGCCCCGATCACACAGGGCAGGCCGGGGTCGACATGGAGAATTGTCCCGTCCTGGATGTTCGAGTCCTCACCGACGACGATCGGCGCCGTGTCGCCGCGAATCACCGCCGTCGGCCACACGGACACGCGGGGCCCGAGCGTGACGTCGCCGTACACGAAGGCGCTGGGATGGACGAAGGCCGAATCATGGATCGACATCTTGCATCGTCTCCGCGTTAGGCAGCAGCAGGCTCAGAACGCCAGGCCGAACGAAACATAGACGCCGCGATCGCCTGTCCCCGGTGGGATGCGGCCGACCGGGATCGCAAACCCGACTCGCAGCAAGAGTGGCGCATCGTAAGGAAAGGCGGTCTGGGCGAGGAATTCGGCGCCCGCCGAGACGAGCGGACTTCCCGGGTGCGACGCGCTGCCGCAGCGCTTGGCCGCGACGAGCGACGCCGGACACCAGGCTGCTGCCGCGTCCGAGAAGACGCTCACCGACGTGCGGTCGAGGAAGATCGGCAGAAAACGAATCCCCCTCGACGGCCGGAACAGGGGCGCACGGTATTCCGCCGAGCCGGCGACGACACGCGTGCCAGCGAGCGAGCCCGCGAAGTAGCCGCGCACGGGAAATTCGCGCCGGCCGCCGAGGCTCGTCGTTGCGATCGCCACCGCGTCGCCAGTCGAGCCGCCGATCGTCAGCTCGGTGCCGTCCTTGGCGTCGGTCCAGCCGCCGGCGCCGCGCAGCGCGATCACGTGATGCGCATATCCGGGTAGATCGAGCGAGCGATAGGCGGAGATCGCACTCGTGACGCGTGTGTAGCCACTCGCCTTCACACTCGCCTCCCAGTGCCGCTCGGTCGAGATGCGCCCGCTCAGTCCGTCCTCGGGCGAGATGCTGCGCGACGGCCGCTGCGTGTTCGCGGCGGCGATCGTTGCGAAAATCGCCGGCAGCTCTCTCGTGCGATGATAGAACGGCGGCAGCTGCGCCAACAAGGCGCGAGCGTCGGCGGCGTAGTCGCGCCATTCCATCTCCGCACCGAGCCTGAACGCCAGCGCATTGCGTGCGCGCTGCCGCCGCCAGAGGAGCGACGCGGATGCAGTGCGCATGCGCCGTCGCAGCGTGCCCAATCGCGCGCCCGAACTGTCGCCGATGGAGCCAAGGACATCCCAATCCTGATCGAGGCTCACGTCGAGCAACGGATTCGCCAGTCCCGCCCATTCGTAAAAGATCGCACCGCCCTCCTCGAACCCCCGCGAGCCGACCCACCCCTCGGCGAAGTACGCATGTCGTCCGATGACGTCTGTGGCATTCGTCGATGCGCCGAGGCGCGTCTCACCGTTTCCGGCGACGATGATCGGCCACCAGTAACGCGGTATTAGCGTCCGCCAAGCCGAATAGCGGTGGCTTGGCGTGGAGACACTGCTCACGCCCGGCAGCTCGCGTCGCTGGGCGTTAGGCGTTGACGTATCGACCTCGAAGGCGTTGGCCGGCGCCGCGGGTTTCGTGGCCATCGGGGCGACACCGACCACGTAACCCGTGGCCTCGAGATGGACGGCCGCCAGCTCAGTCGCCACGCGCGCCGGACCGAACGCTCCCGGCTCTGGAAAGAGCATCGCTGTCGCCGCGTCGCTGATCCGACGGCTGGGTAGCGGCGTCGCGGCGCTTGCCGACGCGGCAACCGTTTCATTTCGGACAGGCACGTCCGCCGCGTAGAGCTCCATGATACCGCTGCGATCGCTGGTGTAGACGATCCGTGTGCCGTCAGGCGTCCATGACGGTGAGGCGCTCACTGAATGCGATTCGCTGGCCACGACGGCCGTCACGGCGCCGAGCGTGTCGAGAACGACGATCTCGGAGAGCGCGCCACGTGGAATGCGAACAGCGACGATGCGCTGGCCGTCAGGCGACCAGCGCGGTTCCGCCCATTGGGTGTCCAGCGTTGCCCGGACGAGAGGCCACGTGCGCGAGCCGTCCCGTGCCACTCGGACGAGATGTGTCGTGCCGGCGTCGATGCGCGCCGCGACGATCTCACCGTCGCTTCGCGCGTCGGGCTGGGAGAGCCGAGCGTTATGGGTCAGGCGCCGAGAGTGCGGACCTTCGATGTACAAATCCGACCGGACCTGGTATGGCCCATCGAACTCGAGCTGGGCGACGAGCAGGCTTCCATCGGCGAGCGGAGAGTTGGCGCCGCCGCCAACGCGCCGTCCGAGTCGCGTCGAGTTCCCATGCTGATCGATCCGATACGCGCCAGGTGTCTCACGTCCAGTGCTGGCCGAGACGATGAGCGACGAGTCGCGCCATCGCGGATACTCCGCCGCGTCGAATCCGCCGGCGAGAGACCGCCAGCCCGGAAGCGGTGGCCGCGCGACTCCCGCTCCGGCGAGCGCCGAGTCGCGCACCGCGCGCCATGCGTCGCTGAACGTCGCGCCAAAGCTCTTCCGCGCGGCACGATCGAGAAAGAAGGGAATGAGCTGGCCGCTCGAGCGCTCGACGAAGCGCGGCACCCCTGAGTCGCCATGGGCGCGCGCAAGCTCGTCGAAGAGCAGCGAGCCGTAGACGTAGACGGTAACTCCGCCAGGAAAGTGCGTGCTCGACGAGCTGAGATCGCCGAGACGGGGGAAGACGCCGCCGAGTGCCGTTGCGCGCGCGACGGCGCGAAAATCGGACGACTGCAATCTGCCGACGCCCGTCAGGCGCGACTCGTAGTAGACAGCGAGTCCTTCGACCAGCCAGCTCGGCTCGTAATACGCGGGAAAGAGCGCGGGATTGCGACCGAAGACGTGCTGCAGCGCGCTCCACGGGCCCCGCACGCGGTCGAGATGGAAGATGTGCGTCAGCTCGTGCGTGATGACGAGCATCCCCCAGTCACCATAGTTGCGGAGCGACAATGCATCGACTGGCGGATGGGCGTAGACGACGATGCGATTGGTGGGAATCGACGTCGCGTAGCCGTTCGAGTAGTCGACGTCGTCGCTGATCACGAGATCGATCTTCCCGCGAGGCGGCACGAGCTCGCGCGCCAGCTGCTCGTACGCGTGTTCGGCGTCGACGGCGGACCGGCGCGCGAATTCCTCCGTCGCCGGCGAGAAGTGAATCAGGAAGTGCCGAGTCGGAATGGTCCGCCACTTCGCGTCAGGGCGGACTTGTGCGCGTGTCACCGCCGGTACGCCGACGACGGCGAGCGCCAGCGCGAGGACAGTGTGCCTAACGCGCGGTCGCACTCGCCAGTCCGCGGAAATACTCCTCGAGGCCGTCGACGATCCCCCGCGCGTACCGCTCCTGAAACTCCGGCGTGCGAAGCGCCGCCTCCTGCTCCGGCAGCATCAGGAACGCACCCTCACAGAGAATCGACGGCATCCAGGTCGGCCGCGTGAGGGCGAGGTTGTCGTAGTAGACGCCCAGATCTCGAAGCCCCATCCGCGCGACCATGTTGCGCTGGACTGCACGCGCGAGCGCCTCCGATTGGGCGCGGAAGAAGTACGTCCCCGTACCGTGGGCGCCAAACGGGTTGATGCCGTCAGGCAGCGCGTTGAGATGGATCGAGACGAGCGCGCGTGCGTTGGCGCGGCGCGCGATGATCGGTCGTGCGATGAGCTCCACCGGGGCCATCGTCGTCCGCGTCATGACCGGTATCGCGCCTCGCTCCGAGAGGAGCCGTTGCACGCGCTGGCCGACCCACAGTGTTGCCTGCGCCTCGACGAGGCCCGTGGGGCCCGTCGCGCCGACCGGCGGATGGCCGGGATCGACCGCGATCACCAATCCGCGCAGCGGATGACGCGGGTCGACGATCGGCGGACGCCGCACGCGGAACACGAGGCGTCCCCGCTCCCAGAGCACGAGGTAGCCGAACGGCTCGTCGCGCAGATGCACGGTGAAGCGTGCCCTGTCGTTCGTCTCCTGCACCCACTCGACCGTTCGCACGAACGGATCGTTGCCGCGATAGGCGATGATGTCGGTCGTCGCGCGCATGCCGTAGAGCGTGAGCTCGAACGAATTGCCGCGTTGCTCCACGAAATACGCCGGCCGAGCGCCGATTGGAATCACGAGGTCGATATAATCGGCGCCCGGCAGAACCTCGGCGTTGGTGGCGATGCGGCGCGGTGCGACCGTTCCTGGCGGCGCCGGCGGCGCATCAGCGGATGCGACGAACGCCTCGAGCTGCGTGTCGAGGCGCACGCGGACGAAGTCACCCTCCTTCCCTGTCGTCTGCAACACGGTTCCGGGAAAGAGGAACCACTTGTACGTACCGCCGGGCGTGGGCCGCACGATCACGACGCGATCGGTGTCCGGTGGAAGCGAATCGTTCGGTATTCCGCCGAGCACGACGAACGTAGGAGTGGTGTCGCGCGGCACAGCGGCCGGTGGCGCAACCGGTGGTACGCCTCCGCGCGGAGGAGCCACGGTCGCCGGAGCTGGTCTTGTGGAAGTACTGTCGCGTACAGGTACTCTCGACATGCCCGGCAGCCTCGCCGCACCAAAGAGCAGAAAGCTGTCGTCGCCCTCGCGAGCTGCGGCGGCGAGCGTATCGACCGCGGTGCTGTCGCGTGGGAGCGGGAGCGGAGGAAGCAGCCGAACGACGTGTGTGATACGCGCCGTGTCGGCGCCCAATGCGGCGACGATATCGTACTGAGGCGCGTCCTGCCGAGGGACCGCAAGCCAGCCGAGGAATGCACCGTTCGGGTAGACGCGAACCGCCGTCCCGTTGATCGTCAGCGACGCGTTACCGTTGCCCACCGAGCCGAAGATGAAATTCGAATCGCGCGACTGGATGATCGCGTTCGTCGACGGATACACGACACGCGGCGCGAGCGGACCGCTGACGAGGGGAATCGGCGGCAGCGCCGGCGCCGTCGCAACGCCGACGGGAATGGGCGCTGTCGACGGCGCGGGAGGAGTGCAGGCACTGGTGACTACGGCAATCGCGACAACCGAGTGCGCCGCGACGCGTGTGGAAATGACATTCATGCGAAAAAGCTAACCGCAGGAGCAACTCGCCGGCCATTGCCTGCACGGGCGCTCGGCCGCCTCGCAGGCCGTGCGCGAATGCGGGGAAAGTTCCATAATGAAGGCATCCGTCGTCCTATTACCTGTGCGGTTCGCCTGTCACGTCGCCGTTTGGAGAGTTCGTGAGCGCCACCAAGATCTGTCCACAATGCAACACCGAGTACGAAGCCGAACAGCGCTTCTGCCCGCGGGATGGGTCGACGCTCAAGTCGCAATCTGCGGGCGGTGATCTGGTCGGGTCGGTGATCGCCGATCGCTACCATGTGATCAGCAAGCTCGGCGAAGGCGGCATGGGGCAGGTCTACCTCGCCGAACACGTGCGCATGGGCCGCAAGAGCGCCGTGAAGGTGATGAATCCCGGAATGGTGAACGACGCCGACGCGATCAGCCGCTTCAATCGGGAAGCCTCCAACGCGTCGCGGATCTCGCATCCCAATGTCGCGGCGATCTACGACTTCGGCGAAACGAGCGACGGCCTCATCTACCTCGCGATGGAATTCGTCGAGGGCGAGCCGCTGACGAAGCTGATCGAGAAGGAGGGCGCTCTGCCAGCACCGCGTGCGGCGAGCATCGTCAGGCAGACAGCTGAGGCACTCGCCGTCGCGCACGACCTCGGCATCGTCCATCGCGATCTGAAGCCCGACAACATCATGATCACGAAGGATCGCGATGGCGCAGACTGCGTGAAGGTCGTGGACTTCGGCATCGCAAAGGCGGCCAACAACGACGCACAGAAGGTGACGCGCACCGGCCTCGTCGTCGGAACGCCGGAGTACATGAGTCCCGAGCAGCTGGCAGGTGATCCACTCGACGGCAGAAGCGACATCTATTCGCTGGCGCTCGTCGCGTTTACGATGCTGACCGGCAAGTTGCCCTTTCCCAGCGAGACCGTGCAGGAGTCGATGATCATGCGACTCACCGATCGCCCGCGTTCGCTCTCCGAGATGAAGCCCGACATCAGCTGGCCATCGCCGCTTCAGGCGGCGATGGACAAGGGACTCGCCCGCGATGCCAAGGACCGCTATGCGAAGGCGTCGGAGTTCGGGCGCGACGTGTCGCAGGCCGTCGAGCGCATGCCGCAGACGGTGGCAACCGAGGCAAGGACGAGCATCATGGCGGCGCCCGGTGTACCGGCAACGCGGGTCGGACCCGCGCCGACGATGATCACTTCGGGCACCGGAGCCAAGCCGACAAAGCGCTCGAAGCTGCCCGTGATGGCTGGTGTCGCGACTGTGCTCGTAGGGGCGGTAGTAGTCTTCGGGGTGCTCAACCGATCGAACCGCAACACGTCCGCGTCGCCGGTCGACACGAGCGTCGCCTCGTCCGCGCGTGCGCCCGATTCGGTGCGTTCGACAGATACTACGCGACAGGACGCCCCACTACAGAACGCGCCTCGACAGAACGCGGGCCGCGCGGTACCCGAGCCGATGTCGCGGGCGGCCATTCAGCGCGCGATCGACGAAATCAAGCGGCTCTCCGACCCGACGAACGACCAGGCGAGTCTTCAGGCCGCCATTCAGGCCGCCAATCGACTTCTGCCGAAGCTCAGGGATGGCGGCGACAGTGTCGAAGCGTTGTATTATCGTGCGCAGGCCCAGGGCCCGACCGACCAGACGGGCGCGTGTGACACTTACAGGAGAATCGCGCCCCGGGCTCGCTCGATAGGACACCAACTCTCTGCCCCGATCACCGTAGCGCTCTCGGCGTGCTCGCCATGAACACGCCATCCCGCACTTTCCTGTACGTTTCCGCATGACCGTCCAGCGCACCTCGAATGCCCGCGTTGTCGTTCACGTCTACGGCCGCACGGACGTGGGCCGATCGCGCGAGCACAACGAAGACGCGTTCCTGATCGCCGACCTGACCACTGACCATGCCGCGCTCGACGACCGGCTGGAGGAACACGTCGTCGGGGAGCGCGGCACGCTGTTCATGGTTGCCGACGGGATGGGCGGAGCCGCCGCAGGCGAGATCGCCAGCGCGATGGCGGTCGAGACGGTGCTCGAGGAGATTCGCTCGCGCTGGCTGGCGAACGATCGGCGCGACCCGGAAAGCTTCGCGGCGGCGCTCAAGATCGCGACCGACGTCGCCAACACGCGCATTCACCGTATGGCGACCGAGCAGCCTGAATACCGTGGCATGGGCACGACGGCGACGATCGCCGGACTGCTCGGCGACACACTGTATCTGGCGCAGGTCGGCGACAGCCGCGCGTACATAGTGCGCGACGGCCGCGCGCGGCAAATCACCAAGGATCAGTCGCTGATGCAGCGGTTGATC
>Ga0193719_10000640_pt1 | contig 13349 bp, 11 predicted proteins | sample U2a2metaG_FD_160103 | JGI IMG/M metagenome (GOLD analysis project Ga0193719, IMG submission 160103) | Soil microbial communities from a riparian zone of the East river system, Colorado, United States - U2a2 | ecosystem: Environmental > Terrestrial > Soil > Riparian zone | place: USA: East... | reverse complement strand
CGACGGCCGAATTCTACCTCAATCCAATGAAAGATGATCCGCATCGGACTGACAGGAAATATCGCCAGCGGAAAATCGGAGGTCGCCAGAATGCTGGCCGATCGTGGCGCTACCATCATCGACGCCGACGAGCTCGCCCGTGAGGCCGTTGAGCCGGAGACGCAGGCGCTCAAGGATATCATCAAGCGCTGGGGCAAGGATGTCCTCAACCAGGACGGCGGTCTCGACCGCGCGGCGCTGCGCCAGATTGTGTTCGCCGATCAGAACGAGCTCGACGCCCTCAACAGGATCGTGCACCCGGGTGTGACCAGGCTTCGCGACCGTGAGATCGCCAGAGCAAGAGAGCGAGGAGATCCGATCGTCGTCTGCGTAATTCCTCTCCTGTTCGAAAGAAATATTGTCGAGGAGTTCGACGCGATCATTCTGGTGGATGCGCCGCGGCCGCTCCGGCTCGAGCGCCTGGTGACGACACGAGGTTTGGAAGAGACCGAGGCCATGAACATGATCGCCTCGCAGATGCCCGCCGAGCTCAAGCGCGCACGGGCGGATTACTGTATCGATAACACGGGTTCTCTGGCCGAACTCGAGCGCGATGTCGATGCGCTGTGGAGCTCCCTTCAGCGCAATGCAGTCGACAAAGTGAGCGATGTCCGCTCCATAGCGAGCGATCTCCGCAATTTGCATCGCGATGTCCGCGGCATGGAGAGCCAAGTCAGCTTTTCTTGACTCTCTTTTGGGGCGCGGATAGACTTCGCGCGCGGCGATCCTCGCACGCATCACCATAGCGGAGCACAAGTGGCGAACATCCCGAACGATCTCCAGTACACCGAAGAACACGAGTACGTCCGCAAGGGCAAGGACGGCACCGCGGAGATCGGAATCACCGACTACGCACAGGGCGAGCTTGGCGACGTTGTCTACATCGAACTGCCGAAAATCGGAACGAAATTCGGCAAGCACGATGTGTTCGGGACGATCGAAGCGGTGAAAGCGGTGTCGGAGTTGTTCGCGCCAATCGCGGGCGAGGTCGTGGCGATCAATGAACGGCTCGACAAGGAGCCCGCATTGGTGAATACCGAGCCCTACGGCGCCGGCTGGATGATCAGGATCAAGCCGAGCAATGCGGCGGAGATCGATGCCCTGATGAAGTCAGACGCCTACAAGAAGCACATCGGGCAGTAGCGTCTAATCGGGGACCGGCGAAGGTGAGCTGGCCCTGATCGCCGCCCGCGAAAATAGCGCGGCTGGAACGCCGATCACGAAGGCGTGAACCAGCACGCTGCACACGACCCAGGATAACAGAAAGGCGGGACGCTTCGTCGCGGACAGCGGGATCACGACGTAGTTCATCACCAGGTAAACGAGAACTCCGTAGATGGATCCCGACACGATCGGACGGCGGACCAGTACCTCGAAACGCCGGCTGGCGACCCAATAGACGAGCACAATGCAGAGCGCAATGAAGTAGTGAAGCGCGGCGCCGATCGCCACGCTATGCGTACCTAGGCTAAACGAGGCGGGCCCGTAGATCCCCGCTGCGATGCTCTGAAAGATTCTCGCCGGTGCGACGCCTCTGGGATACCAGAATGCTATCGCGTACAGGATATCCAGGGTGCCAATGACGAAAGCGCCAACCACGATCGTCGCAGTCGTGTAACCTCGCTTATTGCTTGGCATTCACCAGAGCCGCCAGCATTTGGTCCTGTTTTGGGTCGAAGCTAAGGGCGTCAGCCACTTTCAGTTCGTCCCGACTTCCGCCTCAACGTACGAATCAGTTGGAGGGCACGAGCAAATGAGGTTCCTGTCGCCATATGCGCTCTCCACTCGCGCGACGGCGGGCCAGAACTTGAAGTCCCGGCTCCAGGGCGCCGGAAACGCGGCGCGCTCCCTCGTATATGGATGTGTCCAGGTCGTCGCCGTCACTCGACCAACCGTATGCGGCGAGTTTTTGAGGACGTTGTCCTGCTTGTCCGCTTCGCCGGTCTCGATCTCTCTGATCTCGTCGCGAATGGAGATCATCGCGTCGCAGAATCTGTCGAGCTCCTCCTTCGTCTCGCTCTCCGTCGGCTCGATCATCAGCGTTCCGGGCACAGGGAACGAGACCGTGGGTGCGTGGAATCCGTAGTCCATCAGCCGCTTCGCAATGTCCTCGACATCGATGCCGCTCGTCGCCTTCACCACCCGCGTGTCGACAATGCACTCGTGGGCGACCGTTCCGTGCGCACCCTTGTACAACACCGGAAAGTGCGGCTCGAGACGCTTTGCGATGTAGTTCGCGTTGAGGATCGCGATCTTCGTCGCGTACTCCAGTCCGTCTCCGCCCATCAGTTTTATGTACGCGTGCGAAATCGGCAGAATGCTCGCACTTCCCCACGGCGCCGCCGACACCGCTCCCACTTCGTGCCTTCCGTCCAGTCTGACCACCGGGTGGCCCGGCAAAAACGGAACGAGGTGCTTCGCCACGCCGATGGGGCCCATTCCCGGACCGCCGCCGCCATGCGGAATGCAGAACGTCTTGTGGAGATTCAGATGGCAGACGTCGGCGCCGATTTCCGCGGGCCGGCACAAGCCAACCATCGCATTCATGTTCGCGCCATCCATGTACACCTGCCCGCCGTACTTGTGGACGATGTTGCAGATCTCCACGATCGATTCCTCGAACACGCCGTGAGTCGAGGGATAAGTGACCATCAGCGCGGCGAGGTGCAGCCCGTGTTCCTCCGCCTTCGATTTCAGGTCGGCGACGTCGATATTCCCACGCTCGTCGGTCTTAACGACTACTACTTGCATGCCGGCCATCACTGCGCTTGCCGGGTTCGTTCCGTGCGCAGATTGAGGAATGAGGCACACGTTGCGGTGGGCCTCGTTGCGCGACGAGTGATACGCGTGGATCACCAGCAGTCCGGCGAACTCTCCCTGGGAGCCGGCGTTCGGCTGGAGTGAGACCGCCGCGAAGCCGGTGATTTCCGCGAGCGCGCTCTCCAGCTCGTCGAACAGCTGGCGGTATCCGTCAGCCTGGTCGAGCGGCGCAAATGGGTGGATTTTCGCGAATCCCGGCCAGGTAATCGGCATCATCTCGGCCGTCGCATTCAGCTTCATCGTGCAGGACCCGAGCGGGATCATCGAGTGGACGAGCGAGAGATCGCGCGACTGGAGCCTGTTCATGTAGCGGAGCATTTCCGTCTCCGCATGGTGCTTGTTGAACACCGGATGCGTGAGAAACGGAGTCGTGCGGTTGAAGCGCTCGTCGTAGCGTGAGTCGGCTCCCAACACGAGGTCCTCGATGCCGAAATCGGGGTCCTTTCCGCCGTTGAATGCCGCCAGAAGGTTGGTGATGTCGTCGCTGCCGACGGTCTCGTCGAGAGCGACCACGATGCTTCTGTCTTCCATGAAGCGCAGGTTTATGCGGCGGGAGCGTGCTTCATCCAGAATCGCCTGGCCATTTCGCTTCCCGAGCGCGACCCGGATCGTATCGAAGTAGTCGTCGTGCACGATCGTGTAGCCGAGCTTCCGCAGTCCTTCCGTGAGCGTCGCCGCGAATCCATGCACCCGCCTCGCAATGCGGGTGAGACCCTGCGGCCCGTGATAGACCGCATACATGCTCGCGACAACCGCCAGCAGCACCTGGGCAGTGCAGACATTGCTCGTTGCTTTCTCGCGGCGGATGTGCTGCTCTCTCGTCTGGAGCGCCATGCGCAGCGCCGGCTTCCCATCCGCATCGCGCGAGACGCAGATGATGCGCCCCGGAATGTGCCGCTTGAACTCGTCCCTGGTGGCGAAAAACGCCGCGTGCGGCCCGCCGTACCCGAGCGGGACTCCGAAGCGCTGGGAGTTTCCGACGACGATGTCCGCCCCCCACTCCCCCGGTGGCGTGAGCAGCACGAGGCTCAGGAGATCGGCCGCCACCGTCAGCAGCGCATCGCCCTTGTGCACCTGGTCGACTGTCTTCGTGTAATCGATGACCGCGCCGTCGGTCGCCGGATACTGCACGAGAGCGCCAAACACATCAGGACCGATCTTGAAATCGGCATAACTCGCGACGCGCACCTCTATCCCGCGCACGCCAGCGCGAGTCTTCACAACGTCGATCGTCTGCGGGTGGCACTCAGATGCAACGAGGAAAACTTCCTTGCCCGGCTTGCCCTTGAGCGCGTAGCTCATGGTCATCGCTTCCGCGGCAGAGGTTCCTTCATCCAGAAGGGATGCATTAGCTATCGGGAGCCCCGCGAGGTCGCTAACCATCGTCTGGAAGGTCAGCAATGCCTCGAGCCGTCCCTGTGCGATCTCTGCCTGGTACGGCGTATAGGCCGTGTACCAACCGGGATTCTCGAGGATGTTTCGCTGAATCACGGGTGGCGTGACACAGTCAGAGTATCCCATCCCGATGAACGAGCGGAAGACCTGATTCCTCGCGGCGAGGGCGCGGAAATACGTCAGGACTTCTAGCTCCGTCAATCCTTTCGGCAGACTCAGGCCCTGCCGGAGGCGGATCTTTCGGGGAACGGTCGCGTCTATCAACGCATCGAGCGATGCGAATCCGAGCGTTTTGATCATCTCGGCCACATCTCGCTCGTCGGGTCCTACATGTCGGGGTACGAAGGATTCAGCGGCAGGAATCGCGGCTTCAACGTGCTTGATTGTGGTGCTCATAGGAGTGACAATTTAACACCCTATGCACCCCCGGCGAAGTTACAGCCACTGGCGTCTTCTCATCGCGGCGCCTCGCTCGGGCGCCGAGAACATGGCGCGGGACACCGCGTTGCAGGCGCGCGCGGCGCGCACTGGCGAAACGGTGTTCAGCATCTATTCCTGGAGCCGGCCGACCCTCTCGTTCGGGCGCAATCAGCCCGCATCGGGTCTTTACGACGTCGGGAAGATTCGTGCTGCCGATATCGACGTCGTGCGAAGGCCTACCGGCGGCCGCGCGATTCTGCATCACCGCGAGGTCACTTACAGCGTCACCGCGCCCGCGAAGGACGCCGCGCCTCTGCGCGAGACTTATTCCCGGATCAACCGCATTCTTCAGACAGGCTTGAGACAGCTCGGCGTTTCGGTCGAGCCGGCTTCGCCATCGCAGCAGCGGGCGGCCGCGCCGAGCGCCCGGCCTTGCTTCGAGACCCCGGGAGAGGGTGAGCTGGTGGCGCATGGAGGCAAGCTGGTCGGCAGTGCCCAATGGCGCGACGATTGTTCGTTGTTGCAGCACGGCTCGATCCTCGTCGATGATGATCAATCGACTCTTCCGGGTTTTGTCGTAGGCGTGGATGCAGTGAGTGAATCGGTTCCGGTACCGGCTACCCTTCACGCATTGCTCGGTCGCTCTCCCGACGCAGCAGAGGTCGCCAGCGCGATGTTCGACGCAGTGCGGCTGCTCGAGGATCCCGACGCGAGCGAGATGGCAGAGGGTGATGTCCGCGACGAAGCACTGGAGCACGTTCCGCACTTTCTTGACGAGGATTGGACATGGCGACGATGAGATACGCGGGCTTCCTTTGCGCGCTCGCGATGTGCGGGTGCGTTGGGACCGAATCGTCGTCCGCAAAGAGCCCGGGAGGAACGCTCGCGATCTCCACCGGCGGCGATCCAGATGTCCTGATCCCGTCGCTCGTCCAGAGCACGACAGCGGCCCAGGTCGTTGACATGATTTACGACCGCCTCGCTGATATCGGTGACTCGATTAACATCCTGAACGACAACGGCTTCACGCCGCGCCTTGCCGATCACTGGACCTGGGCCCCTGATTCGCTCAGCATCGCGTTTCACATCAATCCAAAAGCGAAGTGGCATGACGGCCTTCCCGTCCGCTCGAGCGATGTGCGCTTCACAATCGCCAGCACCAAGGACACTCTGCTCGGATCGCCTGTCACGCCGGTCATAACGAACATCGACTCGGTCAGCACCCCCGATTCAGCTACCGCCGTCTATTGGTTCCACGCCCGATCGCCACAGCAGTTCTACGATGCGGTGTATCAGCTGCCGATAATGCCAGAGCACGTCTGGAAGAACATTCCGCCATCCGGGTGGCGCGCCTCCGATGCAGCGAAGAATCCAGTTGGCTCGGGCCAGTACAGGTTCGTTCGCTGGATTCCGCGTGCCGCAGTCGAGCTCGTCGCCGACACGGCAAACTATCGCGGCGCGCCGAAACTGAGTCGGCTGATCTGGAGCATTGCACCCGATTTCAATGCTGCCGTCACGAGATTTCTCAGCGGCGAGACGGATTTCTTCGAGCAGCTGCGGCCCGAGAACCTGGCCGATGTGGCGAAGAATCCCGCGCTTCGCACCAAACAGTTTCACGGCCTCCAGTATCAATTCGCGCAATTCAACCTGCGCGACCCGGCGAATCACACTCGTCCGCACCCCATCTTCGGCAATCGCGAGCTTCGCCGTGCGCTGACGATGGCAACGGATCGCGCGACCATCGTGCGAAGCGTCTACGACTCTCTCGCCTTGCCGGCGCTGGGTCCGACGGTACGCGCCTATCCGACCACCGACCCCAATCTTCCACAGATTCCCTTCGATCTTCCGCGTGCGCGGCAGATCCTCGATTCATTGGGGTGGCGCGTCACTGGCAGCGACAGCATTCGCTCGCGCAATGGCCGCCTGCTGCAGTTCACACTCTCGGTCCCGAGCTCGAGCAAGGTCCGCGTGCGATTGGCCGTGCTCCTCCAGGAGCAGTTCCGGCAAGCCGGCGTCAAGATGGATATCGAGCAGCTCGAGTTCCCGGTTCTCGTCGAGAAAGACAGAAAGCGCGCCTTTGACGCCACAATCGGACAATGGAGCACGCAGCCGAGTCCGGGCGCCGTTCGCGGATCGTGGGGGACGGGCGGATCGCGCGCGGCGAGTGGCAACAACTACGGCTCGTACGAGAATCCCGCATTCGACGCATATGTCGATACGGCGCTGGCGTCCTTCGACCCGGTCAAACGAAAGGCCTACTTTACCAAAGCATACGAGACGATCATCCAGGATGCGCCGGCCATATGGCTTGCCGAGCCGGTTCAGACGGTCGGTTATCATTCGCGTCTGCAGCTGGCAACGCTGAGACCGGACGCGTGGTGGATTCATATCCCCGAGTGGTGGATTCCGTCGGACAAACGGATTCCGCGCGACAACGCGCCTTCCTCGGCAACGCCGCCTCCCGCTCAACCGGCGGGTCAGAAAACCCCGTAGCGGGTGCTCCGCTACCTCGCGCAACGGCTGGGTCAAGCCGCGGTAATCGTCGCCATCGTCGCGGCAATCACCTTCGCGCTGATTCATCTCGCTCCCGGCGACCCGTTCAGCGCTGTGATGGACAATCCGAATGTCAGTGAGACGGTGCGGCAAACGCTGCGCGCGCAGTACGGCCTCGACCGTCCGCTGCCGGAGCAATTCGTCAGGTACGTGAATTTGCTCGCGCACGGTCAGCTGGGATGGTCCTTCTCGAATGACCGGCCAGTACTTGAAGTCCTTGGCAGCGCGCTTCCGAACACACTGCTTCTCATGGGCGTCGCCCTCGTCGGCAGCTTCGCCCTCGGCATCCTCATCGCCCTCATCCAGGTTGCCCGCCGCGGCTCGGTTATCGATCACACGCTGAGTGGGATCTCCCTCTTTTTCTTTTCGATGCCGGATTTCTGGCTCGCAATCCTCACACTGCTCGCCTTCACCTATTGGCTGCCGGTCTTTCCGGTTGGGGGCACGGTCGATGTGATGCACGAGTACATGGGACTCTGGGGAAGATTCGTCGACCGACTGTACCATCTCGCGCTCCCCGCGCTCACTCTGATGTTGCTGGCGTCCGCCGTGGTCGCGCGGTATCAACGCGCCGCTCTTCTCGATGTGCTTCCGGCCGATTACATCCGCACCGCGCGTCTCAAGGGACTCACTGAGCGCGAGATTCTGCGCCGCCACGCGCTCCGCAACGCGCTGCTTCCAATCATCAGTCTGGTTGGTCTCTCGTTCCCCGCTCTTCTCACCGGTGCCTTTTTCGTCGAAAAGATCTTCGCCTGGCAAGGAATGGGCTACGCGGTCATGAGCGCGATCGGCACGCGCGATTATCCACTCGTGGTGGGCGGCGTCATCATTGGCAGCATCATGGTCACGCTTGGAAGCCTTCTCTCCGACTTGCTCTATGCCTGGGCAGATCCAAGACTCCGCAGCCACTAGGGCCGCGCGGCCGCGCGAATCGCCATTCGCGCTCGGCGTGCGCCGGATTCTGCGCCGGCCGTCCTCGCGCGTCGCCTTCTTTGTGCTGGGCGTCATCGTGCTGGTGGGGCTGCTCGCGCCGCTCGTCGCGCCCTACAATCCCTCCGCGCAACCGGACATAGTCAGGCTCAAGGATCTGCCGCCATCCTTTGCGCATCCGTTCGGCACCGATCCTTACAGCCGGGATGTGCTGAGTCGCGTCATCTACGGCGCCCGCCTTTCACTCATGATCGGAGTCCTGGCAACGATCGTGAGTCTCACCGTCGGCGTCGCATACGGCGCGGTCTCGGGCTACGCGGGCGGATTTTTGGACGCGGTCATGATGCGTGTGCTCGATGCATTTCTCTCCATTCCCCGGCTTTTGCTTCTAATCGGTGCGCTGGTGGCGTGGCCGAGACTGTCGATTGGCGCGCTCGTGGTATTTCTGGGTCTCACCGGTTGGTTCGGGCTTAGCCGCATTGTCAGAGGTCAGGTTCTTGCGTTGAAGCACGCGGAATTCGTGACCGCTGCCCACGCGCTTGGCGCCAGCCGGAGACGGATTCTGTGGAGGCACTTGCTCCCGAATCTCGTCTCCCCGATCGTCGTAGCGTCGACACTCGGCGTCGCGCACGTGATCGTCCTCGAGGCCGGACTTTCGTACCTTGGGATCGGTGTGCCGCCGCCGCTGGCGAGCTGGGGAAACATTATTTATGACGGTGCCGATCAGCCGGCAGCCCTGTGGTGGATGTCACTCTTTCCGGGTCTCTTCATGGTCCTCACTGTGATGACGCTGAACATCCTGGGCGAAGCGCTGCGAGACGCCTACGAGCGCCGCTGACTAGCCGATGACCGCGCCCCTCCTGTCGATCCGCGATCTGCACACCTCGTTCTATACGGAATCGGGCGTCGCGCGCGCCGTCGACGGTGTCTCCTTCGACATCGGCGCCGGAGAGACGCTCGGCATCGTCGGCGAATCTGGTTGCGGAAAATCCGTGACGGCGCTGTCGATACTCCGCCTCATTCAGCCGCCCGGCCGAATCGAGACCGGCAGCGTCATCGAATTCGAGGGGAAGAATCTGGTCACGCTCGGCGATTCGGAAATCCGTGACATCCGGGGCAATCGCATCTCGATGATCTTCCAGGAACCGATGTCGGCGCTCAATCCCGTGTTCATGGTTGGCGACCAGGTTGCTGAAGTGGCCCGTGTGCATGCGGGGATGGGTAGAAGAGATGCCTGGGAGCGCGCCGTGGAAATGCTCGAGCTCACCGGCATGCCCGACGCGGAGGCGCGGGCAAGACAGTACCCGCACCAGCTGTCGGGGGGAATGCGCCAGCGAGTGCTGATCGCGATGGCTCTCATGATGAAGCCCGCCCTCGTCATCGCAGACGAGCCGACTACCGCGCTCGATGTGACGATCCAGGCACAGATCCTCGATCTGCTGCTCGATCTCCAGAAAAAGATCGGGACCTCGATACTCATGATCACCCACGATCTGGGCGTGATCGCCGAGACCGCGTCGAGGGTAATCGTGATGTACGCGGGCGAAGTGGTGGAGCAGGCGGAGGTCGACGAGCTTTTCGCCAAGCCGCACCATCCCTACACCGAGGGATTGATGCACTCGATGCCGCACATCGGGCACGATCAGGAGCGGCTCAATGTCATCCCCGGCACCGTGCCCGCGCCGACGGAATGGCCGACCGGCTGTCGCTTTCGCGAGCGCTGTCCCTATTCGTGGGATCTCTGCGAGAGGGAGCATCCACCGCTCTACCAGATCGGGTCGGGCCACATCTCGCGCTGCCACCTGGCGATCGAGCCCGAGCGGCGGAACAACCCGCATCCGCCTCTCGTCGTCGAAGCGGGAGTCGCCGCCGCATGAACGGGACGGAGCCGCTGGTTTCGGTGAGGAATCTCCGCAAGGAGTTTCCAATCAGGAAAGGCGTTCTGTCGCGGCAGGTCGGCGCGGTGAAAGCGGTGAACGATGTGTCTTTCGACGTCGCGCGCGGCGAGACGCTCGGCGTCGTCGGCGAATCCGGATGTGGCAAGACGACGACTGGTCGCACGATCCTCCGTCTGATCGAGCCAACGTCCGGCGAGATCAGATTCGAGGGGCGAGACGTACGATCGATGGGAACGTCCGAGCTGCGCGCGTTGCGGCGGGGGATGCAGATCATCTTTCAGGATCCCGTTTCGTCGCTCAATCCGCGTATGACCGTCGGCGCAATCATCCGCGAAGGACTCACCATTCACAAGCTCGCCGAAGGTGCCGCAGCGGATGCGCGAGTCAGGCAGCTGCTTCAGGAAGTAGGCCTGCGGCCGGAGTACTCGAATCGCTACCCGCACGAGTTTTCGGGCGGACAGCGTCAGCGCATCGGGATCGCCCGGGCCCTCTCGGTGGAGCCCAAGTTCATCGTCTGCGATGAGCCGGTTTCAGCACTCGATGTCTCCGTGCAGGCACAGGTCATCAACCTGCTCGAGGACCTCCAGCGGGACCACGACCTCACCTACATGTTCATCGCGCACGACCTGTCGGTGGTGGAGCACATCGCCGATCGCGTCGCCGTCATGTATCTGGGGAAGATCGTTGAGCTCGCGACGGCGGAGGATCTTTACCGCGAGCCGCTGATGCCGTACACACAGGCGCTCCTTTCCGCCGTACCCGTCGCCGATCCACATGCCAGGAAAGAGAGAATCATCCTGCAGGGAGATGTCCCCTCTCCGGCGAATCCGCCATCGGGGTGCGTCTTCCACCCGCGGTGCCACCATCCCGCGAAGGACGCGGCGTGCGCCTCGATCGTTCCTCCGCTCGAGGAAAAAACGCCCGGGCACTTCGCCGCCTGCATCAAGCAGCCGCCGACGACCGTCAGCTGGGAGCAACAAAGGGAAGTCGGTGGCGTACATCCACCCGAACGGTATCTTCCGCTCGCCGCAGTCCACGCGTAACGAACCCCTACTCTTCCGACAATGGCCAGAGACTCGAAAGGCGTTTTTCAGCAGCCCTCGGCAGGAGCAGTAACGGCCGACGTTCCGCCTCCGGGATTTGCGGGGGCCAGCAAGCGTACTTTCTTCGGGCACCCCGTAGGACTCTCCACGCTCTTCTTCACCGAGATGTGGGAGCGGTTCTCCTACTACGGCATACGCCCGCTCCTCGTTCTCTTCATGACTGCCGCGCTGACGTCGGGCGGATTCGGAATGGATCGGGCGACGGCGTCATCGATCGTCGGCATTTACGCCGCCAGCGTGTATCTCGCCTCGCTCCCCGGCGGCTGGATTGCCGACAGGTGGCTCGGACTGAGACGCTCGATCTGGTACGGAGGAGTCCTGATCGCGCTGGGACATCTGTCGATCGCTCTCTCGATCGTCTTCGCGCAGTCCGCGTTCTACATCGGCCTGGTTCTCATCGTCCTGGGCACCGGACTCCTCAAGCCGAACATCTCGGCGATCGTCGGTGATCTCTATCCCGAGGGCGGATCGCGGCGCGACGCCGGCTTCTCGATCTTCTACATGGGAATCAACATCGGCGCACTCGTCGCCCCGCTTATCACTGGCATCCTCGGCGAGCGGGTGGGCTGGTCCCTCGGCTTCGGCGCGGCCGGGCTCGGAATGGTGATCGGACTCGTCACCTACCGTCTGCGCGGCCGTAAAACGCTCGGCGACGTCGGCGTCGCGCCCGGTTCGACTGATCCGGCGGAGCATCGCCGCGTCAAGCTCTCGGTGATGATCGGCGTCGCCGTGATTGCGCTGCTGGTCCTGTTGACGATGGCCGGACTGATCCATATCAACGCTGTTTCGCTCGCGCAGAAGATGACGTACGTCATCGTCGGGTCGGCGCTGCTGTATTTCATTTATCTGTTCGTCGCTGGCGGACTGACCAGCGAGGAGAAGAAGCGCGTCGTTGTCATCATCCTGCTTTTCTTCTTCGCCGCGATTTTCTGGTCGGCATTCGAGCAGGCACCGACATCGCTCAATCTTTTCGCGCGTGATTTCACCGATCGAGTCGTGTTCGGCTGGGAGATGCCGACGCTTTGGCTCCAGGCAGCGAACTCCGTATTCGTCATCGCGCTCGCCCCGGTGTTCGCCGCGATCTGGATAGCGCTCGGCAAGCGCGGGAAAGCGCCGTCGAGCATTGCCAAATTCGCGTGGGGGCTGTTTTTCGCCGGCGTTGGTTTCGTAGTGATGGTATTCGCGGCGAACATAGTCATCGCGGGCGGCGGCAATGTCCGCGTCTCATCGTGGTGGCTGGTGTGGAGCTATTTCTTCCAGTCGGTAGGCGAGCTGTCGCTGAGTCCGGTGGGGCTGAGCTCGATGACCAAACTCGCGCCGATCAAATTCAAGGGCCAGATGATGGGAGTCTGGTTCATGGCGAGCGCGCTCGGCAATCTCGTGGCGGGGATCGTCGGTGGAAGCGTCGATCCGGAGAAGCTGCCCCAGATGCCGATCCTGTTCAGGCAGACTTCGATGTTCCTCTTCATCGCCGCGGTCGTGTGCGGATTGCTCGTCATCCCGGTTCGCAGAATGATGCGCGACGTTCCAGCGGGAAATCGTTGATAGGCGACGGCACTTTGCCCATCGAGGATCCCGAAGGAGGCTCGCTGTGCAAGGTTCGCAGAATCTGACGTCTCCTCTCTATCCACCACGAGGAGAGAACATGCTTAGACGCTTTGTTGTCGTGTCGTTGTCCATTTGCGCGTTTTCGTCGGGCTCCTTCGCCCAGGCTCCTGCACCGGCTTTCGCGCCTTCGGCAAAGGAGCCGGAGCTGACGACCAACGGAAGAGGCGAAACCCGACTCGCTCCCGACTACGCGTATGTGACGATCGGCGTGACGAACCCGGCCCAGAATGCCGTTGATGCCGCTGCGGAGAATGCCAGGCGGTTCGAATCGATCCTGGGCGCCCTGCATTCCTTTGGATTGAATGATCGGCAACTGCTTACATCCCGATACAATCTCACGCAAAACTTCGAGTATCCCAAGAACGGGCAGCCAAAGCCCTCAGGGTTCGTGGCGAGAAGCACGATACGAGCGGAGGTTCACCGACTCGAGGACCTGGGAAAGATCATCGATGCGTCGATCGCCGGCGGAGCCACGGAGGTGACGGGTGTTCAGTTCCTGGCCTCCAACACAGACGAAGCACGACGAACCGCGATGACGGAGGCGGTGAAACAGGCGCGCGCGGACGCTGATGCGATGGCGCGA